>OBAB01000066.1_pt1 | contig 92361 bp, 81 predicted proteins | sample 1516501 | NCBI WGS metagenome assembly OBAB01 (sample SAMEA2579906, study PRJEB22360) | human gut metagenome
TGCGCTGACCGTAAGAAAGTGATTCAGGAGTGCTAAAATCCATCGCCAAAGGCGATTTAGGATGGATTTTAGCAGTAACTGTGAGGGGTACTGAACAGTTACAAAGTATTAAATAAGTAAAAGAGGTACTAATTGCCTGACAGACCGGCGTTTTTACGCGCGGACACAAAAATAATTTTCCGGAAGGTGGTGGTTTTAATGAAGAGCAAAAAGGCAAGCAGCGGTGATGTTCCTGTCCCCGGGCGAAGTTGGAAGCAAAACAAAATAACGTGTAAGGCGGATGTGATGCTTTCCGGGGATGCTGCCGGATGCACCCCGCCGGGGATGAAGCCATGCCTGAAAGCTGTCATGACACCGCCGGAAGGAGATTGTCATGGAAGAAAGCAAGGAAGTAAGGGAGCTGCTTGACAGCAAGCAGTATACAAGGCTCCGCCAGATGCTGGCAGAGCTGAACGACGCTGATATCGCAGTCCTGCTGGAGGAGCTGGAAGAGCAGGATATGCTGAAGGTTTTCCGTATTCTGCCCAAGGATCTGGCGGCTGATGTCTTTTCCTATATGGATGTGGACAATCAGCAGTTTATCATCACCTCCCTGTCAGAAAGGGATGCCGCGGGAATCGTGGATAACCTGATGGCGGATGATGCGGCCGATCTTATGGAAGAGATGCCGGCCAATGTAGTAAAGAAAATCCTGGCAAACGCCAGCCCGGAGACACGGAGGGATATCAATCACCTTCTCCGATATCCTGAGGATTCCGCCGGAAGCATAATGACGGTGGAATATGTGGATCTCAAGGAAAATCTGACTGTGGACGAAGCCATAGCCAGGATCCGGAAAATCGGCGTGGACAGTGAGACTATAAATATCTGCTATGTGCTGGACAGCAGAAGAAAGCTGGTGGGAACGGTGGCCCTGCGCTACCTGCTGCTGAGCCAGCCGGATGAAATCATTGCGGATATCATGCATGAAAACGTAATCTCCATCAATACCCTGATGGACCAGGAGGAGGTTGCCAGACAGTTCCAGAAATACGATTTTACTGCCATGCCTGTCGTGGATAATGAAAACAGGCTGGTGGGCATTATTACGGTAGACGATATCGTGGATATCCTCCAGGAAGAAGCGACAGAGGATATCGAGAAGATGGCGGCTATCGTGCCCAGTGACAAACCATATATGAAGACAGGCGTGCTGGAAACCTGGAAAAAAAGGATTCCCTGGCTGCTTCTGCTGATGGTGTCCGCCACCTTTACCGGGCGGATCATCGCCAGCTATGAAACAGCGCTCAGCGCCTGTATGGTGCTTTCCACCTTTATCCCCATGCTGATGGATACGGGCGGAAATGCAGGAAGCCAGGCAAGCGTATCCATCATCCGTGGTATTTCCCTGGATGAAATACAGTTTGCGGATCTGCCCGGGGTTATCTGGAAGGAAGCCAGGGTGTCCCTGCTGTGCGGCGCAACTTTGTCGGCGGCCAATTTTGTAAAGCTGATGCTTTTTGACAGGGTGGGAGTCATGGTCGCCCTTGTTATCTGCCTGACCCTCATCGTAGCTGTGTTTGTAGCAAAGATTGTGGGCTGTACGCTTCCCATGTTTGCCAAAAAGGTGGGCTTTGACCCGGCCGTTATGGCAAGCCCTTTTATTACAACAATTGTGGATGCGCTGTCATTGATCATTTATTTCCAGATTGCGACCAGGCTGTTGCATTTTTAGTGCGCCTGCCGGAAACGGAATCAGGAAGCCGAGGAGAATAATATGAAGCTGATATCATGGAATGTAAATGGCCTGAGAGCCTGTATGGGCAAGGGCTTTATGGAATTTTTTGAGGAAGCGGACGCGGATATTTTCTGTATCCAGGAGAGCAAGCTGCAGGAAGGACAGATCTCCCTGGAGCTGCCGGGCTATTATCAGTACTGGAATTATGCGGTAAAGAAGGGCTATTCCGGGACAGCTGTTTTCACAAAAAAAGAGCCGCTTTCCGTTTCCTATGGAATCGGGATAGAGGAGCATGATCAGGAGGGAAGGGTGATTACCCTGGAATTCCCCGATTTTTATATGGTTACCGTGTATACGCCCAATTCCCAGGAAGAGCTGGCAAGGCTGCCCTACCGTATGACCTGGGAAGAAGAATTCCTGAAATATCTGAAGAAGCTGGAAGAAACCAAACCGGTGATATTCTGCGGGGATTTGAATGTGGCCCATAAGGAAATCGATCTGAAGAACCCGAAGACCAACAGGAAAAACGCGGGCTTTTCGGACGAGGAGAGGGAGAAGTTTTCCGTGCTGCTGGAAAACGGCTTTATTGATACCTTCCGGTATTTTTACCCGGAGGCTGAGGGTGCCTATTCCTGGTGGTCCTACCGTTTCCATGCGAGAGAGAAGAACGCCGGATGGCGCATTGACTATTTCCTGGTATCCTCTCAGTTAAAGGAAAGGCTGGAGGATGCGGTGATCTATAAGGACGTAATGGGTTCCGACCATTGCCCGGTGGGGCTGTTCCTGAAAGAGGAATGAGCGGTCCCGGTAACTGTAAGGGAACGGAATAAGGGACAGCTGCCGTCCTCTGTTTTAAAAGCACGCATGACGTGCGGATGGGAGTATATATGAAAAAAATCAGTTTGGCAAAGAGAAAGGCGGCAGGTGCATTTCTGCTTGCGGCGCTCATGATATCCGGCCTTGTTTTTACGGCCTGCGGGAAGAAGACGGAGACTGTGACGCAGCCTGCGGAGGAAGTGGCGGAAACGGCGGGCGCCCAAGCGACGCAGACAGGATCCGCGCAGGAAGGCACTGAGGAAACAGGAAGTACACAAGAGACAGGAAGCACAGAGGAAAGCGGGACCTTTGACATGGCATCGGAGGAAATCCCCATGGCAGTATCCGGAACCTATGACGGAATTGTTGTGGATGCGGCCATGAACAGCCTGGTTATTGATACGGCGGAAGGGATGATGTATGCGGTAAGCCTTCCTGAAACTGAAGATGTGGTGGAAACCAGTGACGGCATCCTTCTTGGGCAGGCGGTGACGGTCACCTGCGAGGACGGCGTTGCTTCCAGTATAACGGACTGTGCCGTGAAGCCTGCGGCGGATCGGGAAGCGCTGGCTTTTGCAGCGGATATCCTGTTTGCCTGTAAATACAGGGATATCAATTCCCTTTCCTCTCTGGCCGGATATCCTCTTTATGTGAATCTAGGAGATGAGGATCAGACGATTGAAAACGGAGGAGATCTTCTGAAGCTTCCTGTATCGGAGGTATTGTCGGACGAACGGGTGAAGGCCGTGCTTTCCACCAATCTTTTCGAAGTAAAGGAGCTTTCCGGCGGAAAATATGTGCTGGGAGCTGAGGAAGGCCGCCCTAACATTATTTTCCAGAAGGATGAAGGACGGGACAGCGGATTTGCCATTACCGGAATTAATTAAAGGATAAAGGTAGCTGGTTAACACAGTTACGCATATAAAATAAGCCCCGCCCCAGGATACCCTGGGGCGGGGCTGTTTTCAGCCGCTGTTCAGGCATATTCTCCGCAGACGGTCTGTCCGGAGATTTTCCTGAGAAGGCCTGCAAGCGTCATATCCGGATCCAGTGCGGAAAGAAAACTTCCGTCCGGCAGGGAAACCTTTCCGTTTGCCTCCACCTCAAGCAAGCAGGTCCGGCCGGAGATGATCTGATCCACCCGTCTGAAATCCGAGTGCAGCTCCACGGGAAAAACAGGGAATTCGGGATGATAGCGTATGTCATAAACCGCATCCGCCACCCTTCTGCGATCCTCCGGCATGCAGTCGTCTCTGGCAATAAAAAGGAGAAGCGGCGAATCACAGTCCTTCACCTGCCGGGTAATTTCCTCCGGATCGCTGCTGTAATAATAGTAATGGTTGGCTACGATACAGCCGCGCTGCTTTAACAGGCGGATATTTTCACGGTAACAGGAGGCGATTTCCGCGGAAACCAACAGATTGCGGCATCCTGAAAGCAAATCTGCATCCCCGTCCTCCAGTTCCCTGTCGGGCAGAAGCAGCAGGAAGGCGCTGTTGTCAAAGCTATGGAACAGTTCCGTCAGCCCCGTCCAGTCCTCCGGCATTTCCTCCAGATAAATAAAATAGGTATAGATGCCGATAGAACGCCCCTCCTCTATCAGTCCCCCGATCTGTTTCAGACCGAGCGGGCCGTCCGGGAGATAATGCATGAAAACCGTCCATGGAACGTCATAGCCGTGCTCCTTTTCATAGGAACGGATCAGGCTGGCGCCGTAGGTCCAGCTGGTATAACCGATATTTACCCCAAATTTTTTTAAAGTTTCATGGTTGGTCTCCCGGGTGAGACGGGAGAGGATGGTATAGTAGGGGCTGTTGTCATCCTGAAGCAGGGTCTGGGACAGGTCAAAAAAATTCTTCTGGAACCGTCCTCTGGAGAACTGCCTTCCCAGATCGGCAAGCTTGCGTACGCTGCGCTTGGGATCCTCCTGCATTTCCCGGATTCCCCGGTCTACGGCAGCCTCTATCATAAATCGCGTAATTTTTTCCGGTTTCAGTGGTATCACTTCCTAATCGTTTTTTCGGCAGAATAGCTTCTCCCGACTAATTGTATCATACTTGTACGTCTTTGTCATGAAAAGGGACGTTTTTGGCAGGTTGTCCAAAAATTGGACAATTTTTTTATTTGTCCCAAATAAGGACACAGGGAATTAAGTGTCCAATGACAGGCAAAAGACCTGCGGATAAAATAAAATTAATTAGTCGGCAGCCTGCGAAAGATACGTTGGACTAAGCCGCAGAATGGAGGATTTTATTATGGAATTAGCACATGCAGCAGAACGGAAGGCATTCAGTATCGCCATTGACGGCGCTTTAAAACATGTTAAAAAGGACAGGGAAAAGAGCTTTTTACAGCTGATTGATTTGGCCGAGAATTTCATGGGCGGAGATAAATTCGAAAAAGAGGACTATGACAGGGCGCGGGAGCTGGTCAGGGATCCGGAGGGAAAGTGGATGCAGTATGCGGACCGCATCCTGAACGAGATTGATCCCCATGTTGTTAAAATGACGGCATTGAACCTTGGCTTTGAAGCCTTTTTCTATGGAACCAAGAGAATTAACCAGATGAGAAAAATACATAACTGCAACATCCCCTGGCTGCTTCTTGTGGATCCCACCAGCGCCTGTAACCTGCACTGTACCGGCTGCTGGGCGGCGGAATACGGGAACAGGCTGAATTTAAGCTATGATGAGCTGGACAGCATCATTACCCAGGGCAAGGAGCTGGGCGTCTATCTGTATATGTACACCGGCGGCGAGCCTTTGGTGCGCAAGGATGATATCATAAAACTGTGCGAGAAGCATAATGACTGTGAATTTCATGCATTTACCAACGGTACGCTGGTGGATGACGCCTTCTGCGAGGAGATGAGGAGAGTGGGGAATCTGTCCCTTTCCATCAGCCTGGAGGGCTTTGAAAACGCCAACGACGGCAGAAGAGGGGACGGCTGCTTTGACAGGGTTATGGAAGCCATGGACCGTCTGAAAGCGCACGGCCTGATTTTCGGCACCTCCATCTGCTATACCAGAAATAATGTGGAGGCGGTGACAAGCGACGAATTCCTGGATATGATTATTGAAAAGGGCTGCCGTTATGCCTGGTATTTCCATTATATGCCCGTAGGCAACGATGCGGCGCCGGAGCTGATGCCTACGATGGAACAGCGTACTTATATGTTCCACAGGGTCCGTGAGATCCGTGCCATGGAGGGCGGAAAGCAGCTGTTTGCCTTTGACTTCCAGAATGACGGGCAGTTTGTGGGCGGCTGTATTGCCGGCGGCAGGAATTACTGCCATATCAATCCCAACGGCGATGTGGAGCCTTGCGTTTTCATCCATTATTCAGGCGCGAATATCAGGGAGGTATCCCTGCTGGATGCCTTAAAGCAGCCGTTGTTTATGGCTTACAGAGAGGGACAGCCCTTTAACGATAACCTGCTTCGTCCCTGCCCGATGCTGGAAAATCCGGAAAAGCTGCAGGAAATGATAGCAAGGACCGGCGCGAAATCCACAGATTTGCAATGCCCGGAAAGCGCTGCCCATCTGTGCGGAAAATGCGAGGCCTATGCAAAGGAATGGCAGCCGGTGGCGGAGGAGCTTTGGTCAGCGGAAATGGAAAAGAAACAGGAAAAAGAAGAGAAAAAGGCGGAAAGAAAAGCGGAAAAGCAACGGACGGAGAGCGCCCATACAGGGATGCACCATCAGGCGAAAGGATGACAGGCTTTGGAAACCCTGAAAAAATACTGGAAATGGCTGCTTGTGCTGGCACTCGTCATACTGGTTTGTCTGGCGAACAGGCAGTCACTGCCTGAAATACTGCGGGAGGTAGGAAAAACGCCGCCGATGGTTATCGGCGCGGCATGCCTGCTTTCCGCAGGCTACTTTCTGGCGGAGGGCGCGGTTATCCATTACATGACAAAACGGTACCGGCCGGAATTTACCTGCAGGGAAGGGATTTCCTGCGCCCTTTACTGCGCTTTTTACCGGGTGGCCACATTGGGGAGCGGTTCCGGCGTGGCGGAAATCTACTATCTGAATACCAGAGGGATTGAAGCGGGCACAGCCACCGGGATGAGCCTTGTGCAGTATATTCTGCACAAGGTCGCAGTGGCGCTCTATGGAATCACCGGCTTTATTATCCTCTGCATCCAGGGGGACGCCGTGGTACGAAGCTACCGGCTGCAGATGGTTCTGGGATGCATCCTGACGGCCCTGATAACCGCGGTTCTCATTACGGCGGCCGCAGGAAAGAAAATCACCGCCCGTATTTTCCGGTTGCTGGATAAAAAACTGAAGCCGGGAAGCAAAGCGGAGCAGAAGGCGCATACCTTTCGAAAGCAGGCGGAGCTTTGCCAGCAGGAGGGAGGCGTTTTGCTGCATGATAAAAAAGCTCTTTTAATTGTCTGCCTGCTGGATGCGGTGAAGCTCAGCTGCTGGTATATGGTTCCCTGGCTCCTGTTTGCCGGGACAACCTCCTTAAGCCTTCCGGATACCATGCTGCTTACCGCCCTGATACAGACGCTGGCGGCTGTGATACCGTGTCCTTCCGGAATCGGCGCTGTAGAGTATGTGTTTTCTCTGTTTTTTGGCACCTATGTAAGCGGCGTGAGCGCGGTTTCCGCCTCTCTTGTGTACCGCTTCGCCACCTTCCTGTTTCCCTGCATCCCCGGCGCCGCGCTGGCATGGCGGCATTACCGGTGGAATAAAAAAAGAAGGATGGACCGCATCCGCAATAACAATGAAAGGGCCGGCAGTCAGAGATGACAGCCAGCCCTTTTATTGTTAATTTTCGGTATCTATGGCGGAGGCATCGTCCCCCAGCTCCTGAAAAACTTCCCGGGCGAAGATGAGCAGAATTTTTTTCAAATGTCCCACAAATTCCTCAGCGGTGGTTTCATTTTCTACGGAAAGCCAGCGGACGAGGGCGGATACAAAACCGTCGCAGAGAAAATCAAGGAAGAACTTCTGATCCTCGCCGTTTACGATACTGTCTGAAAGAAACAGCGGAATCAGGGGCTTTATCACTTCAAAAAAATAATCCTGGAAGGAGTTCTGGCCCTTAATGGCAAAGGCGCAGCGGTAAAACTCCTTTTCACTGTAAAAATAGCGGCAGATATCCTCCAGCAGCAGCCAGCCGTTGTCATATTGCTCCAAATGGATGCTGGAAACAAATTCTGTATAAAAGATCCAGTTCACCAGATCGTATTTATCCTTAAAATGATAGTAAAAGCTTTTGCGGTTCATGCCGCAGCCTTCACATATGTCATTTACATTGATTTTGCTGAAGGGCTTCTGCGTCATCAGCAATTTCAGGGATGATGCAAGCGCATTTTTTGTGATATTGGAATCAGCCATTCTTTTCTCCTGACGCGGGACATTTTATTACCATAACTGTTCAGTACCCCTCACAGTTACTGCTAAAATCCATCCTAAATCGCCTTTGACGATGGATTTTAGCACTCCTGAATCACTTTCTTACGGTCAGCGCTGTAAATGCACTGACCTGCTGAACAGTTACACCGTACCTATTCATTATAAGCAAAATTTCTCCATGGGGCAAGCAAAGCCGGGAAATTTTGGGGGCCTTCGTGTTCCGTGCCGGCATTGTCCTGATGTGTGTGGATGAATTAAAAGTAATAGAAAACTGCCCGGCAGGTGGGGATATCTGCCGGGCAGTTGCGTTAAACTGGCTTCTTGGATATTTATGGGTGCTCAGGATTCTTACAGTTATGAATTCCTGTTCATGTTTGCTCTTTTTCTTTTGGTGGGGTCCAGGATTTTCTTGCGGATGCGCAGGTTCTTGGGGGTTACCTCAAGCAGCTCGTCCGTCTCGATGAAGTCCAGGGCCTGTTCCAGACTGAGGATTTTGGGCGGGGTAAGGCGCAGCGCTTCGTCCGCGCTGGAGGAACGGGTGTTGGTGAGCTGTTTTTTCTTGCACACATTGACCTCGATGTCCTCGCCTCTGCCGTTCTGGCCGATGACCATGCCTGCGTATACCTTTTCGCCGGGGCCGATGAAAAGCGTTCCGCGTTCCTGGGCATTGAAAAGGCCGTAGGTGATGGATTCGCCTGTTTCAAAGGCGATCAGGGAGCCCTGTTTTCTGTACTGGATTTCTCCCTTATAGGGGCCGTAGCCTGCGAAAGCGGTATTCATGATGCCGTTGCCCTTGGTATCCGTCATGAACTCACCGCGGTAGCCGATCAGCCCTCTGGAGGGAATGTTGAATTCCAGACGGGTATAGCCGCCGTTGGCCGCGCCCATGTTGATAAGCTCGCCCTTTCTCTGGCTCAGCTTTTCGATAACGCTTCCGGAGAAAGCTTCGGGAACGTCGATGTAAGCGATTTCCATAGGCTCCAGCTTCTTGCCGTGTTCGTCTGTCTTGTAGAGTACTTCCGCCTTGCTCACTGCAAATTCATAGCCTTCGCGGCGCATATTCTCGATCAGGACGGAAAGATGCAACTCGCCGCGGCCGGAAACCTTGAAGCTTTCCGTAGTGTCGGTTTCCTCCACATGCAGGGAAACGTCCGTGTTCAATTCGCGGAACAGCCTGTCCCTTATGTGGCGGCTGGTAACGAATTTCCCTTCCTGGCCGGCGAAGGGAGAGTCATTTACAATAAAATGCATGGCAATGGTAGGTTCGGAAATTTTCTGGAAAGGGATCGGCTGCGGGTTCTCGGGAGAGCACAGGGTATCCCCGATATGGATATCCGTGATACCGGAAATCGCCACAATGGATCCGATGGAAGCGGTTTTTACAGGAATTTTGCTCAGTCCGTCGAATTCATAGAGCTTGCTCACCTTCACACGCTTCTGCTTTTCAGGTTCGTGATGGTTGACAATAACCACCTCCTGGCCTTCGGAAATGGTGCCGTTGTCCACCTTGCCCACACCGATGCGGCCCACATATTCGTTATAATCAATGGTGCTAATAAGCAGCTGCGTTCCTGCTTCGGGGTCGCCCTCCGGCGCGGGAATATAATCCACAATGGTGTCAAACAGTGGCTTCATGTCCTTATTTTTTACGGTCAGGTTCAGCGTGGCGCTTCCTGTCTTGGCGGAAGCGAATACAAAAGGACAGTCCAGCTGTTCATCATTGGCATCCAGATCCATGAAAAGCTCAAGGACCTCATCTACAACAGCTATCGGCCTGGCTTCCGGACGGTCGATCTTATTTACGCATACAATAACAGGCAGCTGCAGCTCCAGCGCCTTGCGGAGAACGAACTTCGTCTGGGGCATCGGCCCCTCGAAGGCATCAACCACCAGGATAACACCGTTTACCATCTTCAGCACACGCTCCACCTCGCCGCCGAAATCGGCATGCCCGGGAGTATCTATGATATTAATCTTGGTTCCCTTATACATAACAGCGGTATTTTTGGAAAGAATCGTGATTCCTCTTTCGCGTTCAATATCATTGGAATCCATGACCCTGTCGGCCACGTCCTGATTTTCCCTGAATACGCCGCTCTGCTTGAGCAGCTCGTCTACAAGTGTCGTTTTACCATGATCAACGTGGGCGATGATCGCAACATTCCTCACGTCTTCTCTTTTCTGATTCATACAAAATTCCTTCCTTGGACATAACATGATTACAGTTCATTATCTGCATAAAAGGCAGTACGCATACCTGAATTTTTCCCCGGATTCTGACGCGTCGGCGTTATGGAAGCCGAAGAGCTGCGCCCAAAGACCGGCACAATGCCGTTCCGTCAGAATCCGGGGAAGAATTCCGACATGAGGAACTACCTTATTATTATGCAAAATGCTTCAAACTAAAATAGTATAGCACCGATAAAATCAACTTGCAACACCAAACCTGCAAAAACCCCCGATATCTGTCGATTTTACGGAAATCGGGGCGACCCATGGCGGTTCTAGGATGGGCTTTCGTGCCATAAAATAGTAATACATGACAGGAAAAAATTCTTACATGCGGTTCCGGTCAAACCGGGGCCCAAGAAGGGAGAACAAAAAATGACAGATAAGGTAATTGAAAACAACCAGGTAATCATTATGGGGAAAATCGTGAGCGACTTTGAATTCAGCCACGAGATTTTCGGAGAGGGCTTCTATATGGTGGACGTTGAGGTTGCAAGACTCAGCGATTCTTATGACATCATCCCCCTGATGGTTTCCGAAAGGCTTCTCGATGTGGAAGAGGATTATAAAGGGGCCTATGTGTGTGTATCCGGGCAGTTCCGTTCCTATAACCGCCACGAAGAGAGAAAGAACCGACTGATTTTGTCCGTATTCGCAAGAGAGATTGAATTTGTGGAGGAACTGGAGGAAAGCTCCAAAACCAATCAGATTTATCTGGACGGCTATATCTGCAAGGAACCGGTTTACAGAAAGACTCCTCTGGGACGGGAAATTGCCGACGTGCTCCTGGCCGTAAACCGGCCGTACGGAAAATCCGATTACATCCCCTGTATCTGCTGGGGACGCAATGCCCGTTTCGCCGGCGGCTTCAACGTGGGAGAGCGCTGCGAAATCTGGGGCAGAATCCAGAGCCGTGAATATATGAAAAAAATCGGCGAGGACCAGCTGGAAAAAAGGATTGCCTATGAGGTGTCTGTCAGCAAGCTGGAGCTGGTTGAAGAATAATGGAAAATTATGAATAAACTGTACGGCTGCAATAAAAGTTGCATCGGCCTGATGCATATGGTATGATAAAAAATGGAAAAATGAGACAGTCCGCCGGGCAGGCCTGTTTGGCTGTCGCTGCCGGAGGGCGGGCGAACGGAAGAAGACGGCGGCTGCGGCCGCGTAAATACCGTAGAGGGGCGTACATATGGCAGAAGGAAAAGTATATATTTATGGGGGAACAGGACACGGCAAGTCGCCGGCAGCCATAGGCTGTGGGTTGATAGCGGCGGCCAAGGGCGCGCAGGTAGTGATTATCCAGTTCCTGAAGGGCAAGGGCCTGACGGAGAATGATTATCAGCGCAGGCTGGAGCCGGAGATCAAGCTGTTCCGTTTCGAAAAATCCGATGAAGATTTTGTAACTCTTCCCAAGGAAAAGCAGGAGGAAGAGGCCAGGAATATCAGAAACGGCCTGAATTATGCCAAAAAGGTGCTCAATACCGGAGAATGCGATATGCTGATCCTGGATGAGGTGCTGGGCTTGATTGATAATAAAATCATTACCGTGGAGGATTTGAAAAATGTCCTTGAATCCAGGGATGGTGAGACGGATATTATCATGACCGGGATTTCCCTGGATAAGGATGTATGCGCCCTGGCAGATTATGTTTCCGAGATACGCACAATCAAGTGACGGATCGGCAGCGGGGCCGGATAAAAAAATACAGATTGGTTCCGCGGGGACTTTCCCTGCGGCGGCCGGAGAAGCGTGCGGGGCATGCTTCTCCGTTTTTTTTGGAGAAAGGAACACACATAATCATCACATCTGCGCGTTGACAGGAACCTGTGCGCGTGCTATGATTATTTCCAGATAGAGGTTGCGTGATTCAAGAGTAGCTTTTCCGATGTGACAGGCACAGTTGAGGAAGAGGGAAAGGGAAGAACGCCGAAAGAGAAAGGCTCCTGCGGCCGGAATCTTGGGCATAGGGTGAACAACCATATGACTGTCATCTATAACAGATGGGGCGCTATCATAAAAAGGAAATTTATCTCCGGCCGCCTCTGGATTTTTACATAAGCAGGATGGCCGGAGAATTTTTTGTTGCTGCCGGCTGCACAAATCTGCAGCTGTGTGTCAGTTACCGTTTCTGCCGTATCCGGCAGCATTATATTCATGGTAACTTTCATCAGGCGGGCCGGAAGGCGCCGCCACATAAGAAACGCAGTACAGTGCGTAAACAAGGAGGAGCATATGGCAATTTTTACAGGAGCAGGCGTAGCGATTATCACCCCTTTTCATGAGGACGGAAGTGTCAATTACGAGAAGTTCGCTGAGCATATCGAGGCCCAGATTGCGGGCGGCACGGATGCCATCATTGTATGCGGGACTACAGGCGAGGCTTCCACGCTGACCCATGAGGAGCATTTGGAGGTAATCCGTTTCTGTGTGGAGCAGACGGCCGGAAGAATCCCGGTTATTGCAGGAACAGGATCCAACTGTACACAGACAGCGGTCTATCTTTCCCAGGAAGCGGAAAAAGCCGGAGTTGACGGCGTTCTGGTGGTAACTCCCTATTACAACAAGGCTACCCAGAAGGGGCTTTATGAGCATTTTAAAATCGTGGCGGAGGCCATCCATGTTCCCATGATCCTTTATAATATCCCGGGAAGAACCGGCGGCGTCAATATCCTTCCGGAAACGGTGGTAAGGCTGTGCAGGGAGGTTCCCAATATTGTCGGCGTAAAGGACGCAACCGGCAATATCAGCCAGGTGGCCCAGCTGATGAGCATGGCGGGGGAGGATGTGGATCTTTACTCCGGCAACGACGATCAGGTAGTGCCGCTGCTTTCCCTTGGCGGAAAAGGCGTGATTTCCGTTCTTTCCAACGTGGCGCCCAGACAGACCCATGATATGTGCGCCAGATTTTTTGCAGGAGACGTGGCGGGCAGCCGGGAAATCCAGCTGAAGGCAATTCCGCTCTGTAAGGCATTATTCTGCGAGGTGAACCCGATCCCTGTTAAGAAGGCCATGAACCTGATGGGACTGGAGGCAGGTCCCTTAAGAAGGCCGCTGACGGAAATGGAAGAGGAAAATGCGGTGAAGCTGGAGAAGGCCATGAAGGATTTCGGCATCCTGTAATCCGTATTTCGTTTGGAAGAAAGGCGCGCGCCCCGGCGCGGATGGTAATGATATGGTAAAAATACTGATGCACGGCTGCAACGGCCACATGGGACAGGTGATTACCCGTCTGGTGGAAGCGGAAGCCGATATGGAAATAATAGCGGGAGTGGACGTATCCGACCACATTTCCAACGCTTATCCGGTTTATAAAAGCCTGGAGGATTACAGGCAGGCCTGCGGGCAGGACGGTTCCCTGCTGGCGGATGTGGCCATTGATTTTTCTTCGGCAGCCGCTGTGGATAAGCTGCTGGATTACTGTGAAGCACAGCTGATGCCCAGTGTGCTGTGCACTACGGGACTTTCCCCGGAGCAGCTGGAGCGGGTGAAGGCCCTTTCCCGTAAGACGGCGGTTTTGAAATCTGCCAATATGTCTCTGGGAATCAACCTGCTGCTGAAGCTTCTGAAGGAAGCGGCGGGCGTGCTGGCCCCGGCTGGCTTTGACATCGAAATTGTGGAAAAGCACCACAACCAGAAGGTGGATGCCCCCAGCGGCACAGCGCTGGCGCTGGCGGATTCCATCAATGAAGAATTTAATAATGAATACACCTATGTTTATGACAGAAGCACCAGAAGGCAGAAAAGAGACAAAAAAGAAATTGGACTTTCTGCGGTGCGCGGTGGTACAATAGTAGGAGATCATGACGTGATTTTCGCAGGGGAGGATGAGGTCATCACCTTTTCCCATACGGCATATTCCAAGAATGTATTTGCCAAGGGCGCCGTACAGGCGGCCAAATTCCTGAAGGGCAAGCCTGCGGGACTGTATGATATGAGTGATGTAATCGAAGGCGTGTAATGCGGACTTTGACTCCCGCGGCAGTCGCCAAATAGCCATGCAGGTATGGCTGCTTGGCTCGTTGCCCGCGGAAATAAAGGGAATCTGAGGATTCCCTTTTTTGTTAAGTTCAGAAGCGCCTGAGATCGGAAAGGGGTAAACAGCAAGTATGCAGGATTTGGAATTAACTTACCTGAAAAGTCTGTCCAAGCAGTTTCCCACCATTGCGGATGCTGCCACGGAAATAATTAATCTGCAGGCCATTTTGAGCCTGCCGAAGGGAACGGAGCATTTTCTGACGGATATCCACGGGGAATATGAGCAGTTCAACCATGTGCTCAAGAACGGCTCCGGAAGCGTAAAGCGTAAAATCGACGAAGAATTCGGGAACACCTTAAGCAGCAGGGATAAGCGCAGCCTGGCGACACTGATTTATTATCCAAAGGAGAAGCTGGAGCTGATCATGCAGGAGGAGGACAGCCAGGAAAACCTGGAGGACTGGTTTAAAATCACCCTTCACAGGCTGGTGCAGATGACAAAGCGCGTAGCCTCCAAATATACCCGTTCCAAGGTGAGGAAGGCCCTTCCCAAGGATTTTTCCTATGTTATTGAGGAACTGATTACGGAAAAGGAAGAGGTGCAGGATAAGGAAGCGTATTATAACGAAATCATCCATACGATTATCCGCATCGGCAGGGCGCCGGAATTCATTATTGCCCTGTGTAATCTCGTACAGCGGCTTGTGATAGACCATCTGCATATTGTAGGGGATATTTTTGACAGGGGCAAGGGGCCTCACATTATTATGGATACCTTAAGCCAGTACCATTCGGTGGATATCCAGTGGGGCAACCATGACGTGGTATGGATGGGCGCGGCCAGCGGCCAGACCAGCTGTATCGCCAATATTATCCGGGTTTCCGCCCGGTATGGCAACCTGGATATCCTGGAGGAAGGCTATGGAATCAACCTGATCCCTCTTGCCACCTTTGCCATGAATACCTATGCGGACTCAGACTGCAGCGTTTTTTCCATCAAATACGGTGAAGATTACGACATGAAGGATATGGAGCTGGATATGAAGATGCACAAAGCCATTGCCATCATCCAGTTCAAGCTGGAGGGCCAGCTGATTCAGAAACGGCCGGAATTCGACATGGCCGACAGACTCCTTCTGGACAAAATAAATTATGAAAAAAATACGGTAACCATTAACGGTACGGAATATGCCATGAAGGACATGGATTTCCCCACCATTGACCCGGCCGACCCTTACCGGCTGACGGAGGAAGAAGAGCAGGTGGTGGAGAGGCTGCGCCATGCGTTTGTGCACTGCGAGAAGCTGCAGCGGCATGTACGTTTCCTTTTTTCCAAGGGAAGCCTTTACAAGGTATACAATTCCAACCTTCTTTACCACGGCTGCGTGCCCATGGATGAAGAGGGAAATTTCCTGAAGGTGAACGTCTACGGGAAGGAATACAGCGGTAAGGAGCTGTATGATATTCTGGATCACTATGCCAGAAAGGGCTATTACTCCCAGGATAAGGAGGAACGGGAAAAAGGGAAGGATATTATCTGGTATATCTGGACCGGCCCCAATTCCCCGGTCTTCGGAAAAGATAAAATGGCCACCTTCGAACGCTATTTCGTTGAGGATAAGAGCACCCATGTGGAGATAAAGAACAGCTATTACCGCCTGATGGACAACGAGGAGGTGCTTAACCGGATTCTGCGGGAATTCGGCCTGGACGAAAAATGCCACATCATCAACGGCCATGTCCCCGTAGAGCTGAAAAAGGGGGAAACGCCCATTAAATGCGGCGGAAAGCTTCTGATTATCGACGGCGGCTTTTCCAAGGCCTATCAGGGGAAAACAGGAATCGCAGGCTATACGCTGGTGGCAAATTCCCACGGCATGACGCTGGTGGCCCATGAACCCTTTGAATCGGCGGAGGCGGCCATTCGGAAGGAATCGGATATTTTTTCCGACTCCATTATTGTGGAAACGGCGCCCAGGCGGATCCGGGTTGCGGATACGGACATCGGCGCGGAGCTCAAGGAAAGCATCTGTTATCTGGAGGAGCTGCTTGCGGCCTACAGGGACGGTACGCTTATAGAAAAAGGCGTGTGATAAAAATAAAACTGTGCGGTATTTTCACAGTTACAGATATTTCATGTTACAGACGGCCTGATATGTACAGGGCAGGCGGGGCCTGCCCTGTTTGTGGTTAAAGGTTTGCGGTCAAAGACAGGAGGAAGCGGCAGGATTATTTATTGTTGGTAATATCCTTGACGCCGTTTGCCACTCCGTCAGCTGCATCCTTTACTGCATTTCCGGCATCATCGACAACATTGCCCACGGCATCGCCTGCGTCATCAATGGCATTTCCGGCGCCGTCAACGATATTGGAACCTTCGTTTGCAGTGCTGTTGCCGCCGGTGGTGCCGTTGTTGGTGCCGTTTATACCGGTAGTATCATTCAGGCCCGCTGTTTCGGTAGTGCCTTCCATGGTGCCTGTTTCATTCATACCTGTCGTATTTGTTTCATTTGCCGTTTCGCTGCCTGCAGTACCGTTTCCTGCAGCGCCGTTTCCTGTGGTGTTGTTCATACCTGCTGTTTCTTCCGTAGCAGAAGCAGACTCTGTTGTATTTCCTGCCATGTCATCCGCGTTGTTTTTCTTACTGCCGCAGGCTGTAACACTGGCAAGCATCAGCAGAATCAGAGCTGCAGGTATTATTCTGTTCAGCTTTTTCATTTTGCTCACTCCTTTTTTCTTTGTGATTGGGTGTGTCTGTAAAACAGAAGCGCACTTTCGAACAAAATATCTGTCCGTTTTTTATTATGTTCGGAAAAATTCTTTTTATTCGGAAAAGGGAATTGTCAAATGGGATAAATTCGTGTAAAATATACCTAATTTTGTAAAAAAAAAGTGTAACTGTTCAGTACCCCTCACAGTTACTGCTAAAATCCATCCTAAATCGCCTTTGGCGATGGATTTTAGCACTCCTGAATCATTTTCTTACGGTCAGCGCAGTAAATACGCTGACCTGCTGAACAGTTACAAAAAAGTTTTCTAATTCAGAGGCAGGGAGATAAAAAAATGGAATTCAGACCATGTATAGATGTGCACAACGGAAAAGTGAAGCAGCTGGTTGGCGGGAGTGTGGCGGATATCAGTGACAGCGCGCAGGAAAATTTCGTGTCTGAGAAGGATGCGGCCTGGTATGCCAGGCTTTTTGAGGAAAAAAACCTGAAAAACGGGCATGTAATTCTTCTCAACAAGAAGGGAAGCCCCTATTATGAAAGCTCCAGGGAACAGGTCCTTTCAGCGCTCCGGGCATTCCCGGGAGGGCTGCAGGCCGGTGGCGGCATAACTGCGGAGAACGCCCATGAGTATCTGGACGCGGGCGCTTCCCATGTCATTGTCACTTCTTATGTATTCCGTGACGGGACGATTTCCTATGAGAATCTGAACCGCCTGCTGGAGAACGTGGGAAAGAAGAAACTGGTCCTGGATTTAAGCTGCCGGAAAAAGGACGGTTCCTATTATATCGTTACCGACCGGTGGCAGAAATATACGAAGGTGATCCTGAATGAGGATGTGCTTGACATGTTTGCCTCCTTCTGTGATGAATTCCTGATTCATGCGGTGGATGTGGAGGGCAAGGTATGCGGCATTGAAAAGGATCTGGTGGCGCTTCTGGGAAGATGGAACCGGATACCTATTACCTATGCCGGCGGAATCCGCTCCCTGGAGGATATCCGCAGCATTAAGGAGCTGGGCCGGAATAAGATACACATTACGGTGGGAAGCGCACTGAACCTTTACGGCGGCAGCCTTGATTTTGACAGGGTACAGGCGTATGCGGAAGAGGAGCTGTGAGATACTCCGGCGGCTTTTAACGGTTTCTGGCGCGTAAATGTGGCGGGCTGGCCGGAAGTGAAAAAATATGATTTTTGTACAGAGATATAAAAGGAGCGTTCCGATGCGGCAGATGCCGGTTTCAGAACGCTCCTTTTTAAATTCAATGGTCGTTTCGGTACATGGGGAAGCGGAGCCATTGGTGGAATCCATTACAACTGTACAGCTTATTCTACAAATATATATTTGATCAAAAAAGGCACATTGTGATGGTTCGTGATAAGACAGGTCAACAGGATGCCTGATCTTATAATTTGGTTACGTTAACAGCCTGGGGTCCTTTTTCACCTTCGACAACATCGTATTCCACAGCTGCTCCCTCGTCCAGAGACTTAAAGCCGTCCATGTTCAGTCCGGAGTAGTGTACGAAAACATCATGTCCTGCTTCATCAGAGATGAAACCGTAACCCTTTTGGTTGTTAAACCACTTTACTGTACCTTTGTTCATTCTAGGATACCTCCGCAAAAAAATAAGAATTAGTATGTTGCCTTGCAACATAGTCAGAATATCACAAGAATATTCGAATGTAAAGTGCTTTTTTACGTTATACCACTTATTTTCTGAAAATATTTACCAGCAATTTTCCCGGCTTAGGCTTCCTTATTCAGCCTTGAAAATACCAGTTCGTAGCCATCGTTTCCATAGTTCAGGGAGCGGTTCACGCGGCTGATGGTGGCTGTGGATGCGCCGGTTTTCTCTGCGATATCCAGATAGGTTTTGTGATCACGCAGCATGGCGGCAACCTCAAAACGCTGGGAAAGGGAAAGGAGTTCATTCACGGTGCACAGATCTTCAAAAAAGCTGTAGCATTCCTCCTTATTCTCCAGTCTCAGAACAGCTTCGAACAGATGGTCCACTGCGTCTGTTTTTATTTTCTTGTTCATTTCTTTACCTCCGTACGATTCCTGTGTCTATCCAGGGAAGACAAAATATAGTTTACTTCTGTCCCTCATATACTGCGATTTTAACATACTAAAGTTTTAAAGTAAAGAAAAATGTCTGCGCCAGGAAGATTATGCTTGTCATGTAGTTTTCGATACTATATAATAAAGAACAGATATATATTATCATATATCCGGTTCCATATTTACAGTTTGGGAATTCCGGGCCGCGGTGTCCGTGCATGAAAGGACGGAAGACAGGAGCAGAGAATGACGATTTCGACAGAAGATTTACTGAACAGCATTTTGAAAAGCCTTGACAGAATTGATTATGTAAAGCCGGAGGATATTCCCAATATTGATTTATATATGGATCAGGTAACCACGCTGATGGACAGCAAGCTGAAAAACAGCACCAGGAATCCGGACGGCGACAAGATCCTTACGAAGACGATGATCAATAACTATGCAAAGAACAATCTGCTTCCGCCCCCTGTGAAGAAGAAATATTCCAAGGAGCATGTTCTGATCCTGATTTTTATTTACTATTATAAAGGTGTGATGTCTATAAATGATATCCAGACCATTCTCCAGCCGATTACGGAACGGTATTTTAAGGGACAGTCCGACCTTACGCTGGAGGATATTTACAATGAGGTGTTCAGTCTGGAAAAGGAAGAGGTCGAGGTATTGAAGAAGGATCTGGTGGAGAAATTCACCAAAGCCGGCCAGACCTTCAAGGAGACGGAGGAAGAAGAGCGGAAGTTCCTGCAGCTGTTCTCTTTTGTCTGCATGCTCAGTTTTGATGTATATGTGAAAAAGCTGCTGATTGAAAAGCTTCTTGACGCATACAGCGCCGAACTGGCTCCTAAGGGGAAAAAAGGACAGCCAAAAAATGCCAGGGAAACTGCGGAAAATGGGCCTTCAGGTAATAATGCCTGAAAATTTACAGGATTTTTGTCAAACATTCTCTTGCCAATTTCGAAAAATGTGGTAAAATAATACCCATGGAGACATAGCTCAGCCGGGAGAGCGTTCGCCTCACACGCGAAAGGTCACGAGTTCGAGCCTCGTTGCCTCCATTTTTTTCGGAAAATTAATTTGGGCTCGTAGCTTAGCTGGGAAAGCGCTGCGTTCGCAACGCAGAGACCGAGGGTTCGAATCCCTTCGGGTCCACTCAAAAAGTTTAAATCCGAACTCTCTTACGGGGGTTCGGATTTTTTTATCGTTATACGGCGCTTACATACCCATGCTTTCATAGTGCAAAATCCCTCTATAGAAAACAAATCTGGCGCCGAGAAGGCTGAAAAGACTTATCAGGACCAGTGCCGCGCACAGGGACAGTATATGCTGCCCGGTAAGGATCATTACCGGGACCATGCCGATAAAAGCGTAGGGCACAACAAAGAGCAGGATAAATTGCAGGATTTTGGGATAGATCATGATCGGATACCGGGCATAGGAGCCGATTTCGGTTATCATATAAGGAATGCTGGTCCTGCCGCCCGCATCGTACCAGAAGACCAGGCTGTTTGTAAGCAGGTAGCTGGACATACAGATTATGGTGCCGCAGAGGACAAAGAAAAGGCACATCAGCATGGACGCAGGACGGAAAATCCCCAGCCGGATCAGGCTGTAATTCAGGCTGATGAAGCCGAACAGGACCACGCCGATCCCGTGAAGCCCCATGCCGCCGCACAGCACCTGGTAAAAAGGCGAAACAGGGCGGGACAGGATGGTGTCGAAATTTCCGTTGAAAACCATGGAAGGCAGCTGCCAGATCCCTTCAAACAGAACGCTGCACAGCCCTTCAGACAGGTAAAGAAAGGACATGATCAGATAGATCTCTTCCTGCTTCCAGCCGGCAATCGTTTTGATATTGCTGCAGATAATAAATGGAACCAGCATCCCGAAGAACCTTGTCACAACGCCGGAAAGCAGCATGAGCCAGAAGTTCAGCGGATATTCCATTTCTGTTTTTATGTACTGTTCCTTCATTTTCAAAAATATCTGTATCATTTCAGCCTCCTGCAATTATCAGGTTTTTGCGGATGTTTTTGTAGAACAATCCATGCAGCCCCAGAAAAATGCCGATCCAGAAGAATTGGACGGCGTATACCTGGAACAAGGGAACGTTCAGCTCCTGGCCCAGCAGGATGCTGATCGGGATCTGTATCATGTAGGGGAAGGGAGTCATATAGGCCATACTTTTCAGCCAGCCCGGGAACATGACGATAGGGATCAGGGCGCCGGAAAAAAATTCAAATATGGCGTTGCGGGTCCAGCTGATGCCCAGATATCCTGTGGTATAAAAGCACAGCAGGCTGCACAGCTCGATGAGGAGGATGCGCAGCAGGAGGGCGCCCGCCATGCAGGGCAGGAATAAAACGATATTCTGCAAAGAGGGCACGAGCAGATAACGGCCGAATAAAAGGAATCCCGCGGATGCTATGATCAGATTAAGCGCAAGCTGGGGAAGCAGGGTACCGGTCATTTCCGCAACGGACTGAGAGAGAAAGGAAACCGGACGGATGCATCTTTTCACAACGGTTCCGTTTTTTATTTCCTTGGATAGCGCGTTCTCAGAGGACCAGCCCATGATATGGTTCAGGGTAAAGGCAATGAGCAGGTAGGAGTACATCTGGGCGGCGTCCATACCGCTGATGATGTGATCCGGCTGCTGCTGGTACAGGGCATGCCACAGAAGATACTGCCCTGCAAGCAGGGCCATGGGAGACAGAAGATTAAGGAAGAAACTGGTCCGATAGTACATCTGGCTCTGCAGGGACATTGCGGTCAGCTTCAGAAAGTTTCTCATAAGGCGGACGCCTCCTTTTCCCGGGAAAATATGTGGGAAACCACCGTATCGATATCCGGGGCCTGGATGGAAATATCTTCAATGTCAAAGGCCTGGGATACGGCATTCAGGACGGTTTCCGCCCCGTAGGCCTGCATGGGATAATCGATGCGGGTGACGCGGCCTTCCCTGGAAATCCTGGCATCCGGAAGATATTTACGGATATCGGACTTCTGGACGCCGGTGACCCGGATGGAACGTTCATGGACATACTGCTGCTTCAAGGCATCCAGAGAACCGTTGTAAAAAAGCTTTCCGCCGGAAAGGACTATTGCGTCGTCACAGATTTCATCAATATCATCCAAATCGTGACTGGTGAGGAATATGCTGACGCCCTTTTCCTGATTCATCTGCCTCAGAAAACTGCGGATGGTATGCTTGATATTAATATCCAGTCCGATAGTCGGCTCGTCCAGGTATAAAAGCCTGGGAGAATGCAGGAAAGCCATGCCGATATCCGCCTTCATACGCTGGCCCAGGGAGAGCTTTCTTGCGGGAGAGGATAAAATCGGGGCAAGCTCCAGCAGCTGCACAATCATGTCATAGTTCTTCTTGTATTCTCCGGGATCCAGCCGGTACAGGGTTTTTACGGCCTGATAGCTTTCCTCGACGGGCAGGTCTGTCCAAAGATTGGATTTCTGGCCGAAGACAACGCCGATTTTCCGAAGATATTCCTTACCGCTTTCCCGGGGATGCCCGCCGTAAACTGTTACATCGCCGGCAGTGGGGGTGAGAATGCCGATCATGATTTTAATCAGGGTGGATTTTCCGGCGCCGTTTTCCCCGATGCAGGCCAGGGCCTGTCCCTCCTTCATTTGAAAGGAGATATCGTCCAGCGCTGTTTTTTCCGTCCATTTAGCATGTGCCAGGTTCCGGAAGGCGCCTTTAATTCCGGGCTCCTTTATATTCAGACGGTATATTTTTTTAACATGATTTACTTCCGCCATAATATCGGCCATGATAGTTCCCTCCGTTATTCTTCCATGCATAATGCGGCGAATATTTTTTGCAGCGTTAATGGCTTTATGGTAAATTCCGGGTCCTCCGGCAGGCTTTCTCCGGGCCGCAGGAGCACGGCGATGCTTTTGCTTCTTCCGAAATTCCCCATGTCATAGGATTCGTATTTTGAGGCAAGGGCTTCTGTTTTTTCTTTCAGGCCGCTGATGAGGAAACTGCGTCCCAGCAGCTGTTGGGTATTTTCCATGAGGCGTATTCTGCCGCAGTCCAGCGTGGATTTCAGGTGAAAATCCAGGAAAATCATTTCTTCCGTAAGATCGGAGACTTCATCAATGAGATGGGTGGCGATCACAAAGGCGCGGCCGCTGCCGGAAAATTCATCCAAAAGCATTTGGTAAAATTTTTCCCTGCTGAGGGTATCCATGCCGGCTTCCGGTTCATCCAGAAATGTAAAATCAGCTTTGCTCGCCAGGGCGGCAATAATGGATGTCATGGACATCATGCCTTTTGACAGCTCGCCCAGTTTTTTGTCCGGGGGAAGCTGATAGCGGCCGGCCAGCGTTTCCGCCAGACTGCTGTCCCAGCCGGGGCAGATGTGTGACAGCTCCTGGAAATAGCCGGAAAGGCTCTGGGCGCCGCGTCCTTTTTCCTGTATGGTCAGAGAAAGATCCTCCGGAAAAAAGACGTGCCCGGGAGTCAGATCCAATTCCCGGCCGTTGTCATCATATAGATGGACGGTTCCGGCGTCCGGGAGGAGCTGTTTGGATAAAATGGAGAACAGGGTGGTTTTGCCTACGCCGATTCTTCCTGTGAGGCCGTAGATTTTGCCCTTTTCCAGGGTGAGTTGAAGCTGATCCAGTACTTTTTTTCCGTTACATAGTTTGGTGATGTTTTTTGCTTGCAGTTTCATGAAGAATTAGACTCCTTTTTTATGGTTAGGGCCGCGTCCGGCGGCAGGATATTCAGATTGGGGCCGCCTCTCCGGAAGGAGAAAGGTAAGCCGCGAAAGGCAGCTGCGTAGGGGGAGATGAGGAAAATTACGCAAAGTCTCCGCCGGTTTCAATTGTGCGTATCACTTCTTCTTTGGAAAGGCCGATGCTGGCGGCTTCCTGAAGCAGCTTCGGGATATACTGCTCTTTGAATAATTTCCTGCGTTTTTCAAGAATCTGTTCCCTGGCGCCGGGAGAAACGAACATCCCGATGCCCCTTTTTTTGTAAAGGATTCCTTCCGCAACTAAAAGGCTGATTCCCTTGGCAGCGGTTGCCGGGTTGATGGTATACTGCTTTGTCAGCTCATTTGTGCTGGGGACTTTTTCATCTTCCAGCAGAATTCCGCGCAGGATGTCTGTTTCTATGATTTCGCTGATTTGGAGATAGATGGATTTGTCGGAGTTAAGGAATGTATTCATTAATATGGCTCCTTGTGATATGGTTAGCTACTTATGTAGATAACCATATCACAAGGAGAGGGGGACTGTCAATGATGGGGGAGGAAGTTTTTATGGCAAATCGGAAAAATTATTTTTCATGGAGTCCAGAAAATCGGCTGTTATTTTCCAATCTGGAATTTAGTGCAGCTCCGAATTGCGCCGACACGGTAATTATGGTAAAATAAAAGCAAAATTTGGGGAAAGAAGGTATTAGGTTATGGACAGAGAAGTATTGGATTTTGTAGTGAAAAAAACACATGAATTAATGGACGCTGTATCCTGCAGCAGCGAGGCGAAGGCGGCGGCCCAGGTTTGGCTGGATGCGGTCGGGACTGACAGGGAGGCGGCGGAGACGGCGAAGTATATTGCTGAGCTGGAAGCGGATATCGTGACGGTTGACGGATTAATCAGTTTTGCGCAGTCCGAAGCAGGAGCCAGTGTTTTCGGGGCTGACAATGCAAAAAATATTGCAGCCCATGCCCGGGAAATTAAGGCGGCCGGGGCTAAATATTGTGACTGTCCGGCCTGTGCGGCCGTGGAGGCGATTCTTGAAAAGAAAGAGCTGATGCAGTAGACAGATGTGAAAAACCACAATAGTCTGTGATTTGAAAAAAGAAATGTATTTTTGCAGGGCATCAATCAGAAATGAGGGGTGCCCATTCTGATGCATGTGAGGAAAGAGGAGCGTATGATTAACAGAGAAGACATGCTGGAGCTTACGAGGCGGATGACGCTTTCGCGGACTTCCATAACGAGGATTGCAGGGTGTTATGTGGACAGGGACGGAGAGTTTGAGGGAAGTTTTAATACGAATTTTTTGAAATTATCTTCACCGGAAAGAGCGAAAAAGCTGGAACTGGCCAAAACAATTCCTTTTTCGGCAACCAATGTAAATCTGAAGGATTATGAATTCCCGGATAGCGTGCAGAAACCGGGGAGTATGTGGCAGATGCTTATGGCAATGAAGGCGTGCGGGCTGAAGAATGACGCTCTGATGGATACTTTTTATGATATGGTTATGGAACGTTATCATGCGGCTTCGGAGTATGCAATCCTTGTTTTCCATGACTGCTATGATATCCCGGCAAAGGCTTCCGATAAGGAGCGGCTTTGGGAATCGGAAGAGGTATTTGAATATCTGATATGCGCGATTTGCCCGCTGGTGGGGGAATATGAACCGGGAAAGCCGGAGTGCGGTTTTTTATTCCCTGCTTATATTGACCGGTGCGGGGATTCGGGGCGGATTCATGTATTTCAGGAGGATGCGCGGCGGCCCCACGGGGAGATACTGGATATTTTGGGAATCGGGGACGGGCGAAGTGCTTTTTAATGAAAATGATTTTCAGTAATTGTGCATATTTTATGCGGACTCTTTTTAGTAACAATATCTATTGTTCAAATAAGGAAATAAAGCTATACTTAATTTATTAAAAGTTTTAATAAATGCGGAAATCATGGGGCTTGTTTATGAATAAAAAAGGCAGTAGTTTGTTAGAGACAAGAAGGCTTAATCGTGTATCCATAAAGGATACGATATATAAGATGGAGCCTGTTACCAGAACTGATATAGCCAGAGAAATAGGACTGACACTGCCGACAATAACAACCAGTGTTAATGAAATGCTGGAAGAAGGATTACTGGAGGAAGTGCCGCTGCCTGAGAACAGGCTGGTCTCTTCTGTGGGAAGAAAACCGGCGGCAGTCCGTTTTAAGCCGGAGGCAGCGCTTGCTGTTGGGATTGAGCTTGGTCCCTATGCAACCAGGGCAGTACTAATGAATATGAACGGTGATGTGCTTCGCTCGTCGGAGGAAGTATCCGGGGATGAGAACTATCAGATTATGGTTGAAAAACTGGCAAGGCAGATCCGGTCCCTGGTGGGAGAAAGCCATTCCTTAAACTTACTGGGGGTTGGGATTGGCCTTCCGGGTTTTATTGATTGCGATAAGGGAATTGTCAGAAGCAATCCGCGAAAGGATTGGACGGGCAGGAAATTAACGGATGATTTGGAAAAACTGATCCGGATGCCGGTTAAAATTGATAATAATGTCCGGCTGAGAGCCATTGGATATACGATGAGCTGCCGTGGTTATAAACCGGATACTTTTGCATATTTTTATATTTCCAAAGGGGTGGCATGCCCGTTAATCGTGAAAGATGAGGTCCTGTCAGGACATACCTCAGGCGCCGGGGAGATAGGGCATACCATGATATGCGTTGATTCGCAGGGAGTCTCCCGGCAGCGGAGCCTGGACGAACTGGTGGGGGAGAAAACTATACTGAAACGCTGTCAGATGAAAATGGAGCAGGGAGGGGCAGAGATTCTTTCAGAGATTGTCAGACGCGAGGGTGAATTGGGAATGAAACAGGTTCTTGAGGCACAGCTTCAGAAGGACGAAGACGTATGCAGTATACTTCAGGAAATAATTGAGTACTTGGGGATTGCACTGGCCAATGTAGTAAATCTGATTAATCCTGGGTTTGTTGTGGTAGACGGGTATATTATGAAAAATGATGTGAACCAGAGATTATTAAGGCAGGCAGCAGGCAGCAAATTTTATGGGTTAAATGAAGAAGAAGTAAGTCTTGTGTTTCGTCCTTTCCATCACTTTTATGGTGCGAAAGGAGCTGCATATTTTATTATCCGCAGATTATTTCTGGAAAAGTGATTACTATGTCGCCTGGTTGCAGGCGACAAAATTTCCTCATATTAATTAAAAGTTTTAACTATTTATAAGTAGTAAAGGCGAGAAGGGAGCGTTTATGGAAAAGAAAAGTACAGTCCAGGAAAACATGTCCGAGGAGAACGAAAGAATGGCGACAGCTCATCGGACGGTAAAGATGCGCCGGCTGAAAAATTTCGGAGAAGATAATTCTGCCAGGCATATAATTATGGTCATTGCCAGTATGCTTTGTTTTTTTATCTTATGGTTTATTCTTTCCAGATTTCAAAAGCCTGCCGGATTTTTATCCAAACCGGAAATCGTTTTTTCACTGTTGATTGAAAGGCTGAAGGATGGCTATTATTGGCCGGATGTGACGTCTTCCTTGCGAAGGGTTATGGTAGGTTATCTGCTGGGGATGTTAGTTGCAATACCGGTTGCTTTTGCAATGGGGTGGTATAAATCCGTCAGGGATTTGATTGAACCTTGGATTCAGTTTTTGCGTACAATACCTCCTTTGGCGTATATTCCCATCATGGTAGTGGCATTTGGCGTGGGAGAAAAATCCAAATATGCAATTATCTTTTTTGCAACGTTCTTAACTACCTCAATTACGGTATGTCAGGGAATTTTAGAGATTGATAAGGTTTTGATTAAAGCAGCATATACTTTTGGGGCCAAAGACCGGGAGATATTTCTTTCCGTTACCCTTCCGGCCTCCCTGCCATACATACTGATAGCTGCCCGTGCGGCGCTGGCAGGCTCTTTTACTACACTTATTGCGGCAGAAATGACCGGAGCTACGGTAGGCCTGGGGGCACGTATACAGCTGGCAAGCAGTGTGGCGAGAATTGATCTTGTTATGCTTGGAATATTTACCATAGGTGTTTTCGGCTTTGCATTTGACCGGCTGCTGCTGTTATTGGAAAAGTTATTAACCAGGTGGAAATGAGGTGGAAAAAATGTCACGCACGGTGTTTGAAATAAATAATGTACAAAAAGTATATCGGGTAAAAGGGGGAGCGGATGTTCATGCATTAAATGGAGTGAACCTTACGGTTTCTGAAAATGAATTTATTTGCGTGGTAGGCCCCTCCGGATGCGGAAAAACTACACTGTTAAATATAATAGCAGGTCTGGAAACAGTGGACAGCGGTGAGGTGACGATTGAAGGGCAGCGTATTATCGGCCCTGGGCCGGACAGGGCGGTCATCTTCCAGCAGTATGCATTATATCCATGGATGACAGTCCTGAAAAATGTTATGTTTCCTTTGAAATTTCAGAGAAAACATATTGTATCGGAAAAGAAGGATGCTTCAGGAAAATCTGTCAAGGTTATTAAAGATGTAAGGTATACAAAAAAAGAAAAGGAGGAGATTGCCAGGAAGTATATTAAAATGGTTGACCTGGAAGGCTTTGAGGATGCATTCCCTTCCAGACTGTCAGGAGGAATGAAACAGAGAGTAGCAATTGCCAGGGCTTATGTAGGTGATGCAGAAGTTTTGCTGATGGATGAGCCTTTTGGGGCGGTTGATGCCCAGACACGTTCCCAATTACAGGAGGATTTGTTAAAAACCTGGGCGAAGGAAAAGAAGACCTGTTTCTTTATTACACACGATGTGGAGGAAGCTGTTCTTTTAGCAAGCCGTGTTGTTATTATGAGCGCGCGGCCCGGAAGAATTAAAAAAATTATTGAAATTGATCTTCCCTATCCAAGAAATCAGGCAACAAAGATGACTCCGGAATTCAATGCATACAAGAATCAGGTGTGGGAGCAGGTTTACCAGGAATACCTTGAAGTAAAAAGGTAGAAAGAAGAGGGAGAACGTATGAAAGGTAAAAAAATGATGGCGTTACTGTTGGGAGTCAGCGTTTGTTTTTCCATGTTAGGCTGTGGGAACAGCACCAGTGCGGAAAGCAAAGTAACAGAGTCTGCTGAAGCTGTGTCATCGCAGCCACCGGTACAGGAGACTGTGGCAAAGGAAACGGAAACGCAGTCTTTGGGTAAGGTAAGCTGCGGTATCCATCAGGGAGGTTCCGCAAATTGTGCCGCTTTTTTGGCAAAACAATTGGGCTATGATCAAAAATATGGATTTGATTTGGAACTTGTAGTGACTACAGGGCCTAATGTATATTCATCAATTACAGCTGATGAAATGGATGTGGGATTTCTGGGAAATGGTATGGCCTGGCACTATTTTGAACAGGATTCCAAGATGTCCTTACTGACAATTGATAATCTTACCGATGATGATAAGCTTCTTATGAGAAAAGAGCTGGGTTATGCCGGCGATGGCAAGGAAAGTCTTGACACCTTTTATGAGAGGCTTCCCGGGACTACAATTGCGTTGGATCTTACTACAACACCAGGGGTTTTCTGGAAGAGCCTGGTATCTGCAATTAATGAGGGAAGAGAGGAGCCGATCTGGTATGAGGATGTGGAAGGCGCTTATCCTGAAAAAGGAAGCAATGAGAAAAAAGTGAACATCCTGAATACTGCGAATGCGAATATTACGGCGGCCATGGAGGATCCGAGCATAGATGGCTGTATTTGCTTCGGAAGTGTAAAGAAAGGGCTTCAGGAGAATGGGAATTATACAACGGTTTCTTCCACAAGGTGGCATTTGGGAGATACAATTACGCCAAGCCAGTATTGCGTAAATACAGCGTGGGCTGAAAAAAATCCGGAACTTCTTCAGGCGTTTATGAATGCGCTGATTGATGCGTTTGATTATAGGGCGGATGAAGGTAATTGGGACGAATGTATCAATATGGCAATGAAATTTGATCAGCTGGAATATAAAGACTATGATATGACAGCCGGTTATTACCCTACGCATGAAGATCTTAAAAACTGGTTTGGGACAGAAGACGGAATCGGATATACGTACCTTGAAAATATTCGGAATTCCCATATGGGAAGCAATGGCTTAACAGATGAGAATATGAAATCTATTGATGATATATTCTTAAAAGATTATTTATTGAATGCCTGTGAAAAATAAGTTAAACGATGACAGAATAGCTGGAAATGGCTTTTGGCTATTCTGTCATTTCCTTTTCAGCCAGGAGAGCGGCGGCAGATAAATTAGAGGAATGAAGATATGATAAATTTTATAGTTCATAATGAGAATATAACCGGGGAACTGGAATGCTTAATGAAAGATAATATGGAACTGCTGCGGGAAGCCCAGAAAGGTGATGCATGTTTTGCAGACAATCTCGGATGGCTGGACACGGAGGAATGGGCGAATGAAAGCATAATAAGCCGGTTGGAAGAGATAGCGGCACAAATACGTGAAAATGCGGATGTATTTGTACTGATCGGAGTGGGGGGATCCAATAATGCGGCCAGAGCTGTCATTGAGGCTTTAAAACAGGAAGGGCCGCCTGAAATTGTTTATGCGGGAAATACGCTTTCTCCCAACCTGCTAAATAAAGTATCAGAGAAGCTGAAAGGAAAATCCGTTTATATTGACTGCATCGCCAAAAATTTCGAGACTCTGGAACCGGGATTATCTTTTCGTATTCTCCGAAAGTTTATGTATCAGGCTTATGGAGCACAGGCATCTGAAAGGATAATAACAACAGGAACTAAGGGAAGCCTGCTGGAACGCTTAAGCAAAGATAACGGATATACTTATTTGGATTTTCCTGCTGATATTGGAGGAAGATACACCGCTGTTTCCAGTGTGGGACTGCTTCCCATGGCAGTGGCCGGTATGAATATACGGAAACTCGTGAAAGGTGCTCATGATATGCAGAATTATGTTCGGACACAGGAAGCGATGGAAAATCCTGCATTCCGTTATGCATGCATCAGAAATTTATATTACCGTTCCGGCTATAAAATTGAAATGTTGTCCGGTTTTGAGCCGCAATTTCGATTTTTCTATAAATGGTGGATCCAGTTATTTGCGGAAAGCGAGGGGAAGAACAATAAGGGAATGTTTCCTGCAGCGAGTGAATTTTCAGAGGATCTGCATTCCGTGGGCCAGTTTATTCAGGAAGGTTCACCTATCTTGTTTGAAACCTTCCTTAAAGTGCTTAAGCCTCAAGATTCTTTAAGCATTGAACCGGATTTTTTACCCGATGATTTCGGGTATCTGGATAATAAGGATGTAAAGGATATAAATGAAATTGCATATCAGGCCACGGTAGAGGCGCATGGAAAGAGATTACCCTGCCAGACGATTGAACTGGACGCATTGGATGAGTATCATTTTGGACAACTTTTTTATTTCTTTCAGTTTGCCTGTTATCTGTCATGCAGGCTGTTGGAAGTGAATCCGTTTGATCAGCCTGGTGTGGAAGCTTATAAAAAAAGAATGTTTGCCGCGTTAGGAAAGAATAATAAACAGGACTAATGTGGCTGCAATAATGAAAAGAGGCGTGAAATGAAACATAATTACTTCTATTTTAACAAAGAAGAATTATTAAGAGATCCTAAAATCCCCATATATGTGATGAAAGATGAACAGGCTGTTTTTAAGGAAATGGCAATGGAAATGGTAGAAGAAATTGAGAGAAAAAATCAGCTGGGAGAGCGTACGGTTTTTATTTGCCCGGTGGGACCAACAGGGCAGTACCCTTATTTTGTGGAACTTATTAATGAAAAGAATATTATGCTGAAAAATGTCTGGATAATTAATATGGACGAATATCTGACAGAAGATAAAAAATGGATACCGGAAAATGACAGTCTTAGTTTCAGGGGATTTATGAATCGTGAGGTTTACGGCAGGATTAAGCCTCAGTTACTGATGCCGGAAAAACAGAGGGTATTTCCGGATCCTGAAAATATAGCCCATATTGGAAGGTTGATTACCTCTTTGGGCGGGGTAGATATTTGCTTCGGGGGAATCGGAATAAACGGACATATTGCATTTAATGAGGCACAGGACGAACTGGCGGCTGAAGAATTTTTGGAATTGCCCACAAGGATATTGGAAATATCAAAAGAAACGAGGACGGCTAACTGCATCGGAGACTTAAATGGCGCTTTGGATGATATGCCCCGGTATTGCATTACAATTGGAATGAAAGAAATTTTTCAGGCAAGAAAAATAAGGCTTGGCTGCTTCCGCAGTTGGCACAGGGGCGTGGTAAGACATGCGGCGTATGGTGAAAAATCGGCACATTTTCCAGCTGCTTTACTGCAGGAACATGCGGATACTGCTATACGGATAACCGAATTTGTTGCAGCGCTGCCGGAATAGAGAGGCGTATATGAAGGAATTCAGGATTGTCAATGGCATGGTTTACAGAAACCGGAGATTTGAAAGGGCAGATATTTATATCAAAAAAGGCAAAATGTATGTCCTTGCGCCGACGGCGGAAACAGAGAAGGAAGTGGATAGTATTGATGCCCGGGGAAAGAAAATAGCGCCCGGTTTTATAGATGTACATATGCATGGGGCGGCCGGGATCGATGTGAATGCAGCAAATGCAAAGGATTTGGAAACCATTTGCCGTTTTACCGCATGTCACGGCACCACTTCCCTGTTGTGTTCCATATTGACGGATACAGAGCAAAAAACAAAATGGTGCATTAAGCAATTCATGGAACATCAGAAATTGGAGCATCAGGGGGCAAACCTGCTGGGGATACATTTGGAAGGACCGTTCCTTTCCTGCGAATACAAGGGGGCAATGCCGGAAGAACTGCTGCAGAAACGTAACTTACCGCTGCTGAAAGAATACCAGGCATTGGCCGGCGGATATATACGTTACATAACTGTATCCCCGGAGCTTGAAGGAATAATTGATGATATCCCCTTCATGAAGGAATTAGGAATGACCGTTGCAATCGGCCATTCAGGAGCAGACTACGAAACCAGTATGAGGGCAATAGAAAAAGGGGCCGCCAGCTGTACGCATATATTTAATGCCATGAAATTACTTCATCAGCATTTCCCTGCAATTATGGGGGCTGCATTGGAATCGGATATATTTTGCGAAGCGATATGTGATGGAAAACATCTTCATCCGGGGGTAATCAGACTTTTACTGAAAACAAAGGGAATTGAACGGGTCGTAGCGATTACGGATTCCATAATGGCGGCGGGGCTGCCGGACGGGCACTATCAGCTGGGCGTGAACAAAGTGATCGTAGAGAATGGGGATGCCAGGCTGGAAAGCAGCGGAGTCAGGGCGGGCAGCACGCTTACACAAGACAGGGCATTGAAGAATCTGCTGTGTTATACAGGCAGACCTTTGGAGGAACTATTGCTGCTGTTTACAGAAAATCCTGCAAAGCTGCTGCATATTTTTGATACAAAAGGTTCCATTGAAAATGGGAAGGATGCCGATCTTGTATTTTTAGATGATGCAAATGATGTGGCGAATGTAATTGTTAACGGTGAATTTGTGAAATGATGAGGCAAAATTATGGGAGATAACATTTTAATTGTACATGGAGGAGGTCCCACAGCAGTTATGAATGCGTCTCTTTATGGAACGCTGAAAGAAGCAAAGAAACATCCGCAGATTCATAAAATATACGCCGCCAAAAACGGGATCGGCGGATTGCTCAGTGGGAATCTCATTGATATGAGCAATATCCCGGAGGAAAACCTGGAGCGTCTGCTCTATACCCCAGGCAGCGCTGTAGGTACCTCCAGGGAACATCTGGAACCTGCAGAATATGATGAAATGTCAGAGCTTTTGAAGAAAAAAAATATAGGGTATGTTCTTTTTACAGGCGGTAACGGCACGATGGATACCTGCGGCAGATTCTATAAAAGATGTATGGCCCAAAAAGCAAATATTAATATAATAGGAATACCGAAAACCATTGATAATGATATTGCGGCAACGGATCACAGTCCGGGTTATGGGAGTGCGGCACGTTATATAGCCCAGAGTGTTAAAGAAGTATGTGCGGATGTAAAAGGACTTCCGATTCATGTAGTGATTATTGAAGCGTCCGGAAGAAATGCAGGCTGGATTACAGCGGCAAGCGCCCTGGCGAGGGATGGAAATGGATTGGGGCCGGATTTAATTTATTTGCCGGAACGTCCTTTTGAGGAGGAAAAGTTTATCCGGGATGTGCAAAAATTGCTGAGGACGAAAACCGGGATTGTAGTAGTGGTAAGCGAGGGGCTGAAAGACAAAAATAAGGTGCCTATCGTGGAGCCTGTTTTTGAAGACGGAAGAGCCGTGTACTTTGGGGACGTAAGCTCGCATCTGGCCAATTTGGTTATCAGAAAGCTGGGATATAAGGCAAGGGGAGAAAAACCGGGTCTGCTGGGAAGAGCTTCTGTTTTACTGCAAAGCTCTGTTGACAGAGAAGAGGCGCAAATGGCAGGAGAAGAGGCATGCAGGGCGGTCATAAATGGAATCAGCGGAAAAATGGTCGCTTTCCGAAGGGCATCTGTAAATCCATATGAAATAAGTCCTTTTTTGGTGGATATCGATAAAGTGATGTTGTGCGAACGTGTTATGCCAGAGGAATATATTAATGCAGAAGGAAATGGCGTTACGGAAGCCTTTACAGAATGGTGCCGGCCTTTAATCGGCGGGAATTTAACGGAAATGGTATCTTTTAATTAAGAATGCGCCGAAGATTAGATGGAGAATGATTATGAAACATATATGCCTGAATTTGAAAAGATTTGACATTACGCCGGATTATGGCGGCGTTAACAGAATTGCGCCAGTAGAAAAATGGGCAGAATTTATCCTTCGTAATACCCAGGGAAAGCTGAAAGCGTATGACGGCAATGAGGTGGAATTTGATATGTTTTTTCCGGAAGAACATATTCTGAATGCAGTATCGTCATTAGAGCCGGGAAGCCCGGTGAATTTAGGGTGCCAGAGTATTTACAGGAAAGATACGCTGATTGGCGGAAATTTCGGCGCGTTTACCGGGGAAAGGCCTGCGTCAGCAATGGTACTTGCCGGCTGCAGGAAAACAATGATAGGCCATTGTGAGGAGCGGCAGGATAAAAAAGGAATTTTGGAAGCAGCGGGTGTGAAGGATTTTTCTGCGGTAAACCGGATTTTGAATCAGGAAATACAATGTGCGCTGAACAGAGGAATGAAAGTGTTGTACTGTATTGGAGAGAGAAGTGAAGAGCAGGGACAATGGAAGGAGGTACTTTCACAACAGCTGGAAGTGGGCCTGGCCGGAGTTGACCTGGGGCAGGTAGTTATAGCTTATGAACCTGTCTGGTCTATTGGGCCGGGAAAGATTCCTGCGGATAAGGCGTATATAACGAAGATTGCACGTTTCATAAAAGAAAAGACGAAGGGTGCGGAGGTTATTTATGGAGGAGGTTTAAAAAAGGAAAATGCAGCAATGCTGGCCTCAATTGAAGAAATTGACGGCGGCTTGATTGCGTTAACCCGTTTTCAGGGTGAGATCGGGTTTTATCCGGAAGAATATCTGGAAATAATACGTATTTATATGGAAGCGCTGCAGCTGAATAAAAGTGAAATAATTGGGGGTGCTGCTCATGAAAATGGAATTTGAATATGGAAAGGGAACTGTAGAGGCAAAATTGCCGGATAACACAGATATTTTTATTCCGGGAGAAACAGTGAAGGATCCGGAATATATTCCTGAGGAACAATTGGAAAAAGCATATTTGGAAAGCCTGGCGCATCCTATTGGGATGCCGCGTTTATCGGAATTGGCGGATAAAGAAAGTAAAGTTACATTTGTTGTGCCGGATAGAGTGAAGGGCGGTGAACAGGAAACAAGTCATAGAAAGCTGAGTATAAAATATATTTTGCGGGAATTATATGCGGCCGGAGTTGAAAAACATAATATTTTATTTATTATCTCCAACGGACTGCATCCTAAGAGTACGCCGGAGGATGCAAAAGCAATATTGGGAAACGAAATTTTTAATCAGTTCTGGCATACCGGACAAATACTCAGCCATGACAGCGAAGATAAGGAACATATGGTTTATTTGGGCATGACGGAAAGCCAGGATCCGGTGTATATAAATAAATATGTTTATGACAGCGATATTCCCATTTTGATAGGGCATGTTCAGGGGAATCCTTATGGCGGATACTCCGGGGGATATAAGCATAGTGCGACAGGGATAACGAATTGGAGATGCATTGCAAGCCATCATGTACCTTCCGTAATGCACAGGAGTGATTTCATCCCTGTTAACGGAGGCAGTTTGATGCGCAGCAAGTTTGATGAGATCAGCATGTATATGGAAGAAAAAATGGGACATCCTTTTTTCTGCTGTGATGCTGTTTTGGATACCCAGTCAAGACAGATTGCAATATATTCCGGATATGCGAAAGAAATGATGCCGATAAGCTGGAAAACGGCTGATAAAAGGACGTATGTCCACTGGGCAGAGAAAAAATATGATGTGCTGGTTTTCGGTATGCCCCAAAAGTTCCATTATGGCGACGGAATGGGAACGAATCCAATAATGATGATGCAGGCAATAAGCGCGCAGGTATTACGGTATAAAAGAGTCATGAGCGATAAGTGCGTGATAATCTGCGCTTCTGCCTGTGATGGTTATTTCCATGAAGAACTGTGGCCGTATCTGAGGGAATTATATGAAATGTTCCAGCATGATCATATGAACATATTACCGGATATGAACAGATATGGAGAATATTTTGCAACAAATGAAGAATACATACGCAAATACAGATTTGCAAATGCATTTCATCCCTTTCATGGATTTTCGATGATGTCATGCAGCCATATTGCAGAAATGAATACGAGCGCTATTTATATTACAGGCGCGCAGGAACCCGGATATGCCAGGGGTATGGGAATGAAGACGCGGGCGACCATAGAAGAAGCCCTGGAGGATGCAAAGAAAAAATATGTGGGGGATTCTCCCAATATTTTGGCATTGCCGATGACTTTCCGGAAAGCAGCCATACATCTTTGCATGAAAAATCCGGAAGAGGACTGCATGGATGAATATGGAAGAAGGAAATCTGAACATAGATAACAAATGATGAAGTGAAAAAAACTCCGGCGCACGCACATTTCTGCTGAAATGGCAATGCGCCGGAGGGTCAGAAGCAGATATTAGTAAATTGAATTATTTTTGTCTTCTTGCTGCCCGGATTCCGTTTGGGTATTATTGCTGCTTTCCGCCGCCCCGAGCGTAACGGATAAGGTTTTTTCCGTATAAGTTCCGCCGGTGGCAGGGATTTTAACTGTGATTTCCACGGTTTCTCCAGCGGGATAGTACTGCAGAAGTTCGGTCAGCTCCTGAATCTGTGTGATAGTTTTGCCGTCAAAGCCGGTAATCACATAGCCTTTTTTGATCCCGGCTTTATCTGCGCCGCTTCCTGGCGTTACGCTGGCTACATAGACGCCGGAAGGAATGCCATAAATGCTGTTAACAGATTCATTTACGGTAAGGCCGGAAATGCCGATGCTGGATTTCTGATCCGCGCTTACCTTAGTGCGGGTGGTTTCGTTCATGAGGTTTTCAATAATATCGGAAACTCTTGACATGGGGATGGCATAACCCATGCCTTCTACCTCGGTGCTGGCCATTTTGGCGGAGTTGATGCCGATGACTTCACCCTTCATGTTAACAAGCGCGCCTCCGCTGTTGCCGGGATTAATGGCGGCATCTGTCTGGATATAGGTAGGCAGGGCGGAACCGTCAGCAGAGGTATTTACCACCTGGGTATTGGAGCCCATGGTACGGTTCGTAGCGCTTACGATACCTGTGGTGACCGATTGGCCGTAGCCCAGTGCGTTGCCGATGGCTACCACTTGTTCGCCCACTTTCAGGGAATCGGAATCACCGATGGATGCAACGGCAATTTGCGACATGGTATCCGCTGAAATGCTTTCAAGAGGAACCGCAATTACGGCCAGATCGTTTGCGGGATCCGTACCCTTAACATTTGCTTCGTAAACCTGGTTGTCAATGAAGCCTGCGGAAAGCGTATCCGCGTTTTCAATGACATGGTTGTTGGTTACGATTAAAAGCTCGGTATCATTTTTACCGATGATAATGCCGGAACCCCGGCTTTCTGTTTCCTGAGGAATGGTCTGTCCTCCGTAACCGAACATGCTGAAGTAATTTTGTATCTCCTGAACGGATTTATTGGTGATGGAAACTATGGAGGGCATGACGGTTTCCGCAATATCCGATACATCAAGGCTGCCCTTTTCAGACGCTGCGCCGGGGATGGCGGCTGCCTTTAAAAGGCTGGCGGAGGTGTTTTCTGCGGCAGCAGTATTATCTGAAGTCTCCGCAGGGCCGATGAGTGTGTTGACAGCCTGGAAGGAGCCTGCGGCAACACTGCCAAAGAGCGCGGCGCTTAAAGTTATGGCGCCGATTTTTTTTACAAGCTTCCCTGCTTTTCCGGTTTTTTTAGGGCCTGAAGGCCTGTTGGAGGCCGGCCCGCCGGTTTCCGGCATCTGGTAATAATCATACATCTGGTTTCTGTTTTCATAGTTATTATTCTGATATTCAAACATAATGGTCAACTCCTTTTCACCTTTTTTATGAAAGAATCTTTATTTCCTGTTTCTAAGATGTAGTATAAAAAGAAATTGTGATGGAATTATTATGGAATTGTGATGAGAGTGCGAAAAAAATGTGGTAATTTTGTGTTTGCTGCCTGAACTGTCATCTTTACTCATGCAGAAGAAAATGAACACGGCAGGGTTTTATAAGGGAACAGAGTGTCCGGGCGGCTTTTACCTTAAGGCATTTGCTTTGTAATCAGGCAATATACCGGAAAAGATTGCGCAGTCAGCCGTTGCATGCTAGAATGCAATTAGTATGTGAATAAAGATGAAACCTGTTGTATGGGGGGCAAAGGAGGAGATGCTTTTTTGGCTGTATACGGAAAAGCTTAAGTATGAGGCATGAAATATAACGGAACAGCTGGGAAAATGGTGTGGGAGGTACACGATGAGAAAATTTGATGACCCAAGAACGCAGAATCTGGCAAATGAAATAGAACGGCAGTATGGAAATCTGAGGAAATTTTCACAGAGAATTGAAATACCCTACAGTTCACTGGTATCAATGCTGAATAACGGGGCATATACCATGAGCTATGGTACAATGTTAAAAATATGCATGCTGCTGGAGCTTGATCCCATTGATTTTACGCCGCTTACGGGCAGCAGGAGCATGGGTGAACATCTTTTGGAGAAACAGATTATGGATGCCTTTTCCAGGTTCAACCAGGAGGGAAAAAGAAAGGTTATGGAGCTTCTGGAAATTTATGTACAGATAGAAAAGTATACAGTATCATTTTCCCGGGTTCCCGACGGCGGAAAGCAGGAACAGGAAGTATAGGGGGCGGGGCTACAGGGACAGGCCGGCTGTTGGGGATTGATTCCCATTTGACAAAACCATTGGAGGCAAAAATACAATTGAAAAATCTGAAAGTATCATGGAAACTGTTTATTTCATATGCAGTATTGCTTGTATTGCTTGTTGCGGGTTGTGCTGTCAGCATAGCTCACCTGGCAGGGCTGGGCAAACAGATAGAAACCTTTTATGAGGGGCCTTTTATCGTAAATGACAGCGCAAATATTGTGAATTCCAATTTTGAGAGGATGCAGAAGGCTGTTTATCGTGCAATTGCTAATTCAGATCCGGAAATAACGGCGGAAGCTATTGCCAACGCGAGGGATTCGGCTGCGATTATACAGGAACAGCTGCCAGTGATAAAGGAACATTTCCTTGGGGATAAGGATATTATTACCCGTTTGGAAGCGGCTCTCACAGAGCTTGAACCGATGCGGAAAAATGTTCTGGAGCTGGCAACCCTGAACAGGCGGGAAGAAGCAGCAGATTATATGGAGCATAACAATATACTGGTGATTAAGAAAGCCCAGGCAGAGCTGGAGCTTCTGATAGAAAGCGGAAAGACCAGGGGGAACAGCCTGGTGGATGGCTTAAGAAGCAGGCAGAGGAAGGCTGTTGTCACACTGTTTTTACTTGGAAGCATCAGCGTGGCTGTCAGCATCGTTTTTGGTATATACATAACACGCGGTATTACGCGGCCGGTAGCCCAGCTGGAAAAAGCCGCCCGTAATCTGGCGGAGGGGAAGTTATCCGATGTGAAGATTGATTATCAGTCAAAGGATGAATTGGGAGTACTGGCTGATGATATGCGGGGGATGGTATATCTGCTTTCAAATGTAATACGTGACGAATCCAGCTTGCTGAAGGAAATGGCGGCCGGTAATTTTAATGTGCACAGTAATTTTGAAAGCAGTTATGTAGGGGAACTGAAGCAGCTTCTGCTGTCCATGCATGAGATTAACGTCAGGATGAGCGGGACCTTGCTTCAAATCAGGCAGGCTTCCGCCGAAGTGGCGTCCGGTTCGGAGCAGGTGGCCTCCGGCGCCCAGAGCCTGGCCCGGGGCGCGTCGGAACAGGCTGTTTCCGTAGAAGAGCTTTCCAGTACGATTAGCGGGATATCGGTCCGGGTGGAAGAAAATGCCCGGAATGCAAAACAGGCTGATGTGGAGGCGCAGAAGGTAAAAGCCGGAACACAGGAAAGCAGCAGATATATGGAAGACATGCTGTGTGCAATGATGGAAATAAGCGACAGTTCAAAAGAAATTATAAAAATAATAAAAACGATTGAAGATATTTCCTTTCAGACGAATATCCTTGCCCTGAATGCAGCTGTGGAAGCAGCGCGGGCAGGTGCCCAGGGAAGAGGTTTTTCCGTGGTGGCCGGAGAAATACGGAAATTGGCAAATCAGGCGTCGGCGGCTTCCAAAAATACGGCCGCTTTCATAGAAAAAAATTTGCGGAACATAGAAAATGGGAAAAATACGGCGAACAAAACGGCAGGTGCATTAGCTGAGGCGGTAAGAGGGGTTGACCGGATAACCAATGCGCTTAATACGATTGCCGGGGCATCCGAAGGCCAGGCAGCGGCTGTCCGCCAGGTTATGGAAAGCATGAATGAAATATCCTGTGTTATCCAGTCGAACTCCTCCACGGCGGAGGAGAGCGCGGCTGCAAGCGAGGAGCTTTCTTCCCAGGCGCAGTTATTGAGTTATCTGGCGGAGCAGTTCAAACTGAAGGAATTGCAGGAGTGTATCTGATATGAATATGCAACAGGCGCAGATGATTATCTGCGCCTGTTGTGCCTTTTATATTAAAGAGGCGTATAATATTAACATTTAGAATGTTTTTATTGCAGGATATTATCTATTGGTATATTGAATGTATATATCTAATGGCGTATAATTTTTCTCAATATAATTTACAGGTAACTACAAATGAGAAAAAATTTATACGTTTTGGAAATTTTACAATATTTTTGCCATGATAAAGATTTAGTTGAATTTTTCAGTAAAGATGAGATGTTGATAGGATATTGTCCAATTATATACGTACCAAGAGAGTTTTGGTATGTTATTGTGGAATCGGTGGCAGTGGATTTGTTTAAACTGAAACTGACATGTGATTTTAATAATGGAAGCTGTAATATAAAAACTGACATGGATGGAAGACTGTTTCCTTATGCCGGTTTGTTTCACTGATAAACATAGCTTTTCAGGCCAATTACTGCATGTGGCAAATTCTTTTCCGGTTTCCGGGGGAGGCTCCGGCGCCGGTAAGGTATTTTATGTATGCGGATTTGGGACTCATTACTTTCATTAAAAATGAAGAACTTTGTTGAACAAGAGCATTTTGCAAAAGTGATGGTATGATGATATAACGAAAGGGTATACAGAATTGTTGGTATTGTATAAGGGCATATTTTTATGCCCTTTTTCGTTGTGGAAAGGAAACTGCTATGAATATTTAGATTTATTATGTTGAGCTGGAGGATACTTATCCTGTACTAATAAAAGAAAACGTAAAAGATTACAGGGAATAAACCATATTTCGGTAAACTCTCCTGAGAAATGTGCAAAGATTATGCGGATGTTTTTCGCATTCATAAGCTGGCGGAAGAGCATGTATACCTTCTTTGTTTTAATAATAGGCACAGGCTTTTAGGCATACATGAAATATGATTGTTGGAGAAGATTATTTTTCCTTCCGGGAGAATCTGTGGGACGTAATCAAAGCAGCATAACAAGACAATTAAAGGAATAAATTACCGGTATTTCAGGGACTCTGACGGTTCTTATACCTATGGTAAGACAACGAAGGAAATAAGAGAAAAATAATAAAAAGGCAAAGAAAAAACAGGGCTCGGAATTAGCTGCTGAGAATAGAAAATTCCAAGAGGATTGTACTTTGATAAATACGATTTGGCAGGCAAACTTCTATATGAACTGCTGCATACTACTGGCGAAAACCACATTGTGACGAATATTGATTTGTATACAGAGGCAAGGTAGGGTGCTATGGATAACAGTAAAAGTGAGAAAAATATTCATGGATTCACAAGCCTGTTTATTCCTAATGTAATTATGGAATAAGCGGGCTTGTGATCTGTAAAAAATAATATTTTTTTCTTAAAGGAGAAAAACTCAGAGAAATTTGTGAAGCAGAGATATTTTTAGTAAAAGTAAATGCATTATATGCAATAATGCAAAAACTGAAAAAGATAAATGAAATGCAAAAAACATTATTGACATATCGTGCGAAACATATTATCATTAATACAAGAAATGCATTATTAAATGCACAAAATAAATAATGATATTTTGGAAATGGGGGGATTGAATGAATAACCAGGGGGCAGGGGACAGACTGCCGTTACTTCAGACAGCTGAAGAAGAATGCGGCAGGGCGCCTATTGATTACACCAGTTATGTCAACATCAAACAGGGCACATTTTCTGAACCAAGATATTCTACAGGAAATACACTTCCTCTCGTTTGTACACCTTTCGGTATGAACAGTTTTTGCCTGCAGACGAAAGGCGGTGACGGCGGCTGGTTTTATCATCCGGCGCACAGACAGACTGAGGGCGTGAGGCTTACGCATCAGCCGAGTCCGTGGGTGCGCGATTATGGACATTTTGTGTTTATGCCGCAAAGCGGCGAGCCTTACATATGCGAAAATGAACGCAGCTCCGGTTTTGAGGAAGTCAGTATGAATCCTGCGTTTATGGAAATATATTTTAAACGTTATCAGGCCCGGATGTGTGTTACGCCGTCGGACAGGGGGGCAGTTATAAAAATAAAGTGGGATACGCACAGGACACCTCGATTTGCATTTCTCCCCTTTGAATTTCCGGCTGATATTAAGCTTGATACAAATGCTGCAGAGCTGTCAGGGTATGTGAATGCTTATGGCGATGGCACGCGCAGAGATTTTAAGATGTATTTCCTAATAAAATTTGATAAGCCTGTAGACTGCGGCAATACAGTTATTACAAAAAATACCGGAGAAACAGCAGCAGGTACATCTGCCTGCGGAAATGGTGTGGGAATTAATATTGCTTTTGCTGTTTCCAGGGGGGAAGAATTGACCGCAAGGCTTGCCACTTCCTTCGTATCAGCGGAGAATGCAAGGATAAATCTGGAACGGGAAATCCTCGATAAAACCTGCGAAGATATACGAAGAGAAACTGTTTCTAAATGGAATCACCTGCTTTCCAAAATAGAAATCACAGCCGCAGAAGAAAAGAAGCGTATATTTTATTCCTGTTTGTATCGCTGCTTTCTGTTTCCGCATACTTTTTATGATTTGGACCAAAGCGGGGAGGCGGTACATTACAGCACGAAAAGCGGAGAAATCAGTAAAGGTGTCATGTATACCGATAACGGCTTCTGGGATACCTACCGTACCCTGTATCCTTTATTTGTTTTGATAATTCCCGACAGACTGAAAGAAATATTGGAAGGTTACCTTAATTTCTATAAAGAAGAAGGCTGGCTGCCCAAATGGCTGTCCCCCGGTGAACGGGGAATAATGCCCGGTACGCTTATTGATGCGGTTCTGGCAGATGCTGTTGTAAAGGGGATCCTTACAAAGGAGCAGTCGGAGCTTGCCCTGGAGGCAATGCTGAAAAATGCGACAGTGCCTGCTGATACAAATCTTAATGGCAGGACAGGCATCGGTGATTATATCAAACTGGGCTATATTCCTTCGGATAAATATAAAGAGAGCGTGAATAATTCACTGGATGCTTATTACTGTGATTTTTGTATTTCTCAGGTTGCAAAGATGCTGGGAAGAAGCGGAATACACGATGAATATCTTTTACGTTCCCGAGGGTACACACAATTGTTTGACCAAAAGGCTGGTTTTATCCGTGGTATGAAAGCAGACGGCAGCAGGGAAGAAGTGTTTTCCCCGATCGCATGGGGCGGTGATTACTGCGAAGGCAGTGCATGGCAGAACGGGTTTGCGGTTTATCACGATATTGAGCAGCTTACGCAGCTTTATGGCGGCAGGGAGCAGTTTAAAGAGAAGCTTGACGAGCTGTTTGGCACACCGCCTGTATTTGAAGTCGGAACTTACCCTTGCGAGATCCATGAAATGACTGAGATGAGCTTTGCTGATTTTGGGCAGTGCGCCATTTCCAACCAGCCGAGCTTCCATATCCCATATTTGTATTCTGCAATCGGTTACCCGCAGAAGACAGCGTATTGGGTGAGACGAATGATTAATAAGGGCTTTGGTGAGAACTTTTTTCCGGGGGATGAAGACAATGGTTCTATGAGCGCGTGGTATATTTTCAGTTTCATGGGATTTTATCCGCTGTGCCCCGGGAAAGCAGAATACATAACCGGTATATGCTGCGGGGAGAAGGTGACGCTTTATCTTGGGAATGGAAAAGTGCTTGTTCTCAGAAACGGTGGTACGGCAAATGGCGCTGTAATTTCGCACGAGCGGGTTATGGCAGGCGGAGATTTATATATCTAAGGGAGGAATTGTATGAATCCAATAGTAGAGGGATGGTATGCTGATCCGGAGGCGCGTTACTATGGGGGCAGGTATTATATTTATGTGACAAAGTCCTTTACAGACAGAAGCGGTCAGCTTAATATTGACGCGTTTTCCTCTACGGATTTGCTGCATTGGGAAAAACATCCTGATATCCTTGATATGAGCGGTTATCCATATGTCCACAAGGCGGTATGGGCACCGACGGTTATAGAAAAAAACGGCCAATATTACCTGATTTTTGCAAGCAATGATATTCAGAACAACGAAGAAAGAGGCGGGCTTGAAATTTCAGTTTCTGACAGTCCGACCGGCCCTTTTACAAACCATATCGGCAGGACGCTGGTTGATCGCTTTATAAATTATGCTCAGCCTATTGATGCGCATTTGTTTAAAGATGATGATGGTGCGGTTTATCTTTATTACGGCGGCTGGGAGCATTGTAACGTTGCAAGGATGAATGAGGAAATGAATGGCTTTATGCCCTTTGAAAACGGTGAAATATTCAAACCGGTTACGCCGGACAATTATGTGGAAGGTCCCTGTATGCTGAAGCGCAATGGCGTATATCATTTTATGTGGTCCCAGGGAGATTGGATTAACGGTACCTATCATGTTTGGGCGAGCAGCAGTACAAGTCCTGTAGAAATAAATCCGGAAGGAAGGGTGATTCTTGAATCTTCCGAAATTGCTGAAGGGCCGGGACATAATGGATACCTTAATATCAGCGGAACGGATGAATGGCGTATTGTTTACCACCGCCGTATTATTGGAGACGGCGAAGCAGGGCATCGCGTCCTTTGCATGGATAAACTTAAATTTGACGGTGATGAAATAGTACCTGTTGTAATGACCTGAGAATATCAATGAAAATTTTAATGGCAACAGAGATTAAAGAGAGGGAATGAAGAAATGGTAAATATTAGTGATTTTGGCGCAACAGGCGACGGTGTATTTATGAATACGGCAGCATTTGCACAGGCAATCGCTGTTGCAAAAGAAAAAAAGGATGGTGTTTATGTTCCTGCAGGGATTTATCTGACAGGTACAATAAACCTTGACGGTGTGTCTCTTTACCTTGGGACAGGAGCTGTAATCAAAGGTTCCTCAGACCTGGATGATTATCCGCCGCAGGATTTTTATCACAATGAGCTTGGTGTGCTTCGTGCGCTTATTGTGAACCTTCATGCGGATAATGTTACAATTTCCGGTACGGGCACCATAGATCTGAATGGCAAGTCGTTTTATGATACATCTGTAATGGATGTGCCTGACAGCAGGATCCCTTTTAATGATAAGCAGACTGCCGAGTGCACTTATCCTATCGGCACACGTCCCGGGCAGTGTATTTTTTTCTATGACAGCAAAAATATCAGGATTTCAGGAATTACAGTGGTTGATGCACCCTGCTGGACCTTCAGCTTCAATGAATGCGAAAATGTTAAGTTAACAGGGCTTACCATTGATACGGATCTTAATGTGCCAAATGACGATGGTATCCATGTTTCCAGCTGCAAGGGAGTTATCATTTCTGACTGTAATATATCCAGCGGCGATGACTGTATAGCGCTGTCATGTATAACAAACTGGGAAAAACCGTGCGAGGATATTGTGATAACTAATTGTATTCTTCGTTCTTGCTCGAAAGCGATTGTTATCGGTTATATTTACAGCGTTATCCGTAATGTGACAATCACGAACTGTATAATTAAAGAAAGCAATCGTGGTTTATGCTTTATGTGTAATGACGAGTCTGCACTTGTGGAAAATGTACGAGTCAGCAATATGATTATTGATACAAGAGTCCGCGCCGGTAATTGGTGGGGCAATGGGGAACCGATTTTCTTTATGGCGGTAAAGCATGACGATAATCTGCCGTCAGAGCAGAAGCCGGACCGTACTACGGACTGTGCAATTCGGAATGTACATATTGACGGAGTGAGCTGTATGGCTGAAAATGCGATAGGCATTATCGGCGAAGGCGCCAATATAAAAGAAGTTACCTTGAAAAATATTGATTATATTCACAAGCCATCAGACAACATTATGCTTAAGGGCAATACCTTTGATTTGGCGCCTTCCCGTATGCGTGTAGATGTTCCGGCGGGCTGTGATTTATATATTTCCGAAGGAGCGGAGGTTTCTGCAGACGTACATATAAGAAAAAACATATAGCAGATGCTGTCATGTAAATAAAGTATCAGACAAAAAAAGTAATCCTGTGATCAATAGTATATATGGGAAGAGGATTTCACTGGAGGAATTAGTTTATGTTTAAGCTGTTCGTCAATACAAAAAGGAAATTGGGCCACATTAATCCGGAGCTGCAGGGGCATTTCTCAGAGCATCTGGGACGCTGTATTTATGAAGGAATTTATGTGGGGGAAAATTCCGATATACCTAATACAAATGGGATGAGAAACGATGTTGTAGCGGCATTGAGGGAAATGAAGGTTCCGGTTCTTCGCTGGCCGGGAGGCTGCTTTGCCGATGAATATCACTGGAAAGACGGTATTGGTCCCCGGGAAAAAAGAAAAAAGATGATTAACACCCATTGGGGCGGTGTAGTAGAAGATAACAGCTTTGGAACTCACGAGTTTATGGAGCTTTGCAGGCAGCTTGGATGTAAAACTTATATTAATGGTAATCTCGGAAGCGGCACCGTGCAGGAAATGAGCGAATGGGTAGAGTATATGACCTTCGGCGGTATTTCGCCTATGGCGGAGCTCAGGGAAAAAAACGGGAGTAAAGAGCCCTGGACTGTGGATTATTTCGGTGTGGGAAATGAGAGCTGGGGCTGCGGCGGTAACCTGACACCTGCGTATTATGCAAATGAATATAGAAGATATCAGACATACGTAAGAAATTACCATCCGGACCGCCCGATTAAAAAGATTGCCTGCGGTGCGGACGTAGATAATTACAGCTGGACAGATCAGGTAATGGATACCTGCTTCCAGTCTCCGAAATTCTTACACGGATTTATGGACGGTCTTTCCCTTCATTATTATACATGTCCGGAAAACGCAGCGGACAAGGGGAGTGCGACAGATTTTGATGAAAAAGTATGGTATAAGACATTAGCAAAGACTCTGTACATGGAAACACTGATTGAACGCCATGGAGCTGTCATGGATAAGTATGACAGGCAACATAAGGTTGGGATTATTGTAGATGAATGGGGCACCTGGTACACCTGTGAACCCGGTACAAATCCCGGATTCCTGTATCAGCAGAATACTATGAGGGATGCCCTGGCGGCCGGAATCAACCTGAATATCTTTAACAAGCATTGCGACAGGGTAAAGATGGCAAATATTGCACAGATGGTCAACGTGCTTCAGGCAGTAATCCTGACCGAAGGCGCGAAGATGATCCTGACGCCAACCTACCATGTATTTAAGATGTATAACTGCCATCAGGATGCGGAACTCCTTGACAGCTATGTTGAAACGGTGGATATTGGGCTGGAAGATGAGTATATGGTTCCGAATTTAAACGAATCTGTTTCTCTTGGAACAGACGGAAAGATTCATATTACCATGAATAATTTGTCCGTTGACAGGGATTACGAGATAGAAGGCCAGCTTACGGAAACAGAAGTATTGGAAGTAAAGGGAACTGTTCTTATGAACGAGATGCACGCACATAACACGTTTGAACAGCCGGAGGTTGTTAAGCCGAAGGAATTCGACGGCTGCCGGGTTGTTGACAACAGGCTTGTATTTACTATTCCGGCCTGCAGCGTACTGCATTTGGAGGTTACGGTCAGTCAGGCGGAGTGAGGATTGGAGGTCCTGGCTGGCAATGACTTGAAAATAAACCCCAAATGATATAGTATAAAATCATAAACCGACAGAAGAAACTGTGGCGGAGGAAGAACTTTATGAAAAAAGTACTGATTCAGGATATTGCCAATGAACTGGGATTATCCAGAAATACAGTTTCAAAAGCATTGAAAAATGATGAAATTGTATTGGAAGAAACACGCAAAAGAGTTATCAGAAAAGCGAGGGAAATGGGATATCAGAAGCTGGATCCCATATTTCGCCAGGATATACAGGAAGAGCGGCCGCAATCGGTGGCCGCCAATAAAAAATATGCCATACTTATGAGCAGCTTTGCCGAAGATGATTTCTGGAACGGGGTAGTCCTGGGGATTACGGAAAGAATCAAGCAGGAAAATGGAAGCTGCCTTTTGGTGATTGCCTCTTATGAAGACGATGATAATATGATTATACCGTCTGCGCTCCTTACGGAGAAGATTGAGGGAATTGTATGCCTGACGCTTTTTTCCAGGGAATATGAGAAGAAGATTTGTGAACTGGGAATCCCTGTTGTATTTATGGACTCGCCGGTGCTGCGTATTCCTTACAGGCATGAGCATGATCGGATAATTCTTGAGGGAGCGCAGAGTGTGTATGCATTGACGATGGATTTGATAAAGCGGGGATGTGAAAAGGTTGGATTTATAGGTGATATCACCTATTGCGAGTCAATATTTGACCGGTTTCGCGGCTACAGGCTTGCCCTGGAGGACGCAGGGAAGGAAGTGGACGAACATTTTACACTTACAGAAGCGAATAAAGCGCACTATTATTCCGATGAAATGATAGAAAAAAAGCTGGATGAGATGGATACTTTGCCTGATGCCTTCGTATGTGCAAACGATTATATTGCGATTATTGTGATGCAGTATTGTAAGAAAAGAGGAATCCCTGTCCCTTCGCGGCTGGCTGTAACCGGATTTGACAACAAAAAAGAGTGCATGATTATGGAACCGCATATCACGACGGTCAATACATCAAACCGCAGGATAGGCATGCGCATCGCGGATCAGCTTCTTTGGAGAATTAAGAATCCCACAATGCATAAGGAAATCATTATCATTGCAACAGAACCCTATTTCAGAGAATCCTCCGCAAGATAGGATACAAAGGTAAGCTGCCGTTGAAGCTTGTAAAAAAAACAGATATTACAAAACCATGGAAAACGATGTTTTTCATGGTTTTTGTGCTTTTTGTGCATGAAAGGCATTTTTTGTATATTCATGATGTTTTCATACTAAAAATGCTCAAGAACCGTCATATGTCGGAAAAAGGCTAAATAGCTGATGAAATGAAGCACCAGTACGATAAAATATGAAAAAGACGAACATAATGCACTAAATGTAAAATGCATTATCCGAAAAAGCATAAAAATGGCAGATAAAATGCAAAAATATAGTTGACATATTGCGCAAAAAGTATTATCATAAACTCATGAAACGCATTATTAAATGCACGAAATAAGAAGCGAATGATATAGGAATGGAGGGGAATCAAATGGAAAGAAAGAAGGCGGGAAATAAACTGCCGTTTTTCAGACAATTAAAGAAGGATGCAGGTAATTATGTGCTGCTTGCGCCGGCGCTCATATACACTTTGGTTTTTGGATATTTAACCTATCCGTATATGGTGATTGCCTTTGAAAAGTACAATTATAAGAAAGGACTGCTGAGTGATTTTGTAGGGTTGAAGAATTTTGAAGCATTTTTCAAATCCACATGGGCCTGGCAGGTTACGCGCAACACGGTAGGGTTGAACCTGCTGTTTATCATTACCGGAACAATTGCATCTGTGGGTCTGGCGCTGATATTAAATGAAGTGGTACATAAGCGGTTCTTAAAAGTGGCGCAGTCCACTATGCTGTTTCCCTATTTTATTTCATGGGCGGTTGTGGCCATGATGCTGTACGCACTTCTCAGTACGGATACCGGACTAATCAACCGGATGCTGACAGGTGTTGGACTTGAAAAGATAAGCTTCTACAGCACGGCTAAGATTTGGCCGTTGATTCTGGTGATTATGCGGCTGTGGAAGGGGATAGGATACAGCTCCATCATTTACCTCGCGACGATTACGGGTATGGATTCGGAAATCTATGAAGCTGCATCCATCGATGGTGCCAGCAGGTGGAAACAGACAACAAAGCTGACAATTCCGTTGCTGATGCCTACCGTATGTATCCTGACGCTGATGGATGTGGGGCGTGCTTTCTTCGGAGATTTCACTATGATTTATTCCATTATAGGAGATAACGGCGTACTGATGCCGACCACGGATATTATTGATACCTTTGTATTCCGGACACTGAGGCTGAGCGGAGATGCATCGGTTGCCATGGCGGTGGGACTATACCAGTCCTTTGTAGGCTTTCTGCTGGTATTCGGGGTGAATAAGCTTGTAAAGAAATTTTATCCCGATGGCGCATTATTCTAAGGGGGGAGAGAAAATGAATAGTAAAAAATTTAAAGTCAGCAGAGTGTTTATTTACACTGCAGTAATACTGATTGCCGTCTTTTGTCTGCTTCCCATGATATTGGTACTGGTTACCTCTTTTACCTCAGAAGCGGCGATCCTTAAAAACGGATACTCTTTCTTCCCTGAAAGCTGGTCCCTGGAGGCGTATAAGACGCTGTTTGCAAAATCGGATACGATTATTACAAGTTACATTGTAACAACTCTGGTGACAATTGTAGGGACGTTCATTTCGGTTGTGATTACATATACTGCAGGATTTGTACTGGCGAACCAACAGTTCAAATACAGAAACGGCTTCGCATTGTTTTTCTTTATTACTACAATTTTCAGTGCCGGACTGGTACCGCAGTACTTAATTATTAAAAATATGGGAATGTATGATACTCTCTGGGCATTGATTATTCCGGGCTGTTTTTCTCCGTTCAATATGTTCCTTGTGAGAAATTTTATCAATGGAATTCCATTTTCCCTGATGGAATCTGCAAGAGTGGACGGAGCGGGACTGCTTACGATATGTGGAAAGATATATATGCCTATAAGCAAGCCTGTTATCGCAACCATCACTTTGTTTTATGGGATCGGTTACTGGAATAATTATTTCAATTCCCTGATGTTTGTAGATAAAAGCAGCCTTCATACGCTGCAGATGATACTGTTCAGACTCCAGTCGGACGTTCAGATGATGAAACAGCTGACGACAGGCATTGTCAGGAATCCACCGGCGGAAGGAATTAAAATGGCAACAGCCGTAATTACAATTGGCCCCATTATATTGCTGTATCCGTTCCTTCAGAAATATTTTATCAAGGGTATTATAGTGGGAGCTGTGAAAGGATAAGCGGGGCAAATTCAAGGTTATCTGCGGGACTGGCTAAAGGACCCGGAAATATAAACAGATTATTAAGGAGAAAAGGTATGAAAATGAAGAGATTGGCTGCGTTATTACTGACTGGTATCATGGCGGTTTCCATGATTGCCTGCGGGACGGCAAAGGAGGATGGAGGAACTTCCGGATCCACCGGAACCGTAGGGGCAGGGGAAAGCGAAGAACCCTATACTGTTAAGTGGATTTTACCAGGGAATGAACCTGAAGACCTTCCCAAGATAGAAGAGGTCCTGAATAAGAAACTGACAGACGACGGTATGAATCTGCAGGTTGATATTGTACGGATACCCTGGGATGCGTGGGATCAGAAATCCAATCTGATGCTGACCACCGGGGAGGAGTTCGGACTTCTTCATATTATGCAGGATCAGGGTTCTGTGATGAGTAAGGGTGTTTTATATGATTTGAGGGAATATCTGGATGAGTATCCTGAGCTGAAGGGAAGGTTCAACGAACAGGCGTGGGATGAGGTGACGACAAAAGATGGTGAAATAGTTGCCGTTCCGGCAGAGTGGCAGGTAATGCAGCCTTTGGGACAGCTGTCAATACGGAAGGATGTTCTGGATAAACTGGGAATCCCGCTTCCGCAGACACCGGAAGAAGTAATGCAGGCCACCATCAAAATTAAAGAATATGTGGAAAACGAGACCGGCCAGCAGGCTTATTTCTGGACACAGAATGTAAAATATCCGGCAGAGTGGCTGGAGCGTACCTATGATTCCTATCCCTTCTATGTAGATCGTGTGAATAATCTGTGGAAGGTAGATCAGGACGGAAATGTGACGTCATGGTTTGAATCTGAGGAATTTAAAAAGGATGCCCAGTTCTACAGGGAAATGTATAAGAACGGTTTAATCAGCCCCGATCTGCTTACCAAGAATGAGGTTTGGGACGTACAGAATAAAGGAACTGTCATTTTGGGAGACTGCTATAACTGGGGCACGATTGAAGCATTAAAGCAGTCAGGATATCCGGATGCCGATCTTGAGTTCTATTATCTCAATGAGAAAAATACAAGAGTGCTGCCACTGACAATTGGAAATATGAACGGAATTCCCCAGTCATGCACCAATCCCGCCGCTGTTATTAAATTCCTTGACTGGTTTTATTCGGACCCTTCCAATGTCCAGCTTCTGGTATTTGGGATTGAAGGCGAGCATTATAAGCGAGTGGAAGGTGACGAAAAGAGAATTGAAATTCTTAAAGATGCCTCCGGAACAGCATTATATCAGTTTGACAATTGGGAAGTTGGATACTATCCATACACATTATTCAGTGTAGATGAATCAGAAGAGTCTATTATTCAGCAGACAACGCCACTGGAAGAAGGAACCTATGTAACAAGCCCTGTAGCCGGATTTATTTTTAACGAGGAACCGGTCATAACGGAAATGGCAAATCTGACAAACGAAGTGGTATCCAGCATGTATCCTATTAAATTTGGATTCGTTGATTATGAGGAAGCATATGATGCTGCAATCGCGAAGCTGAAAGCTGCAGGCCTGGATAAGGTTATTGAAGAATATCAGAAACAGTTGAATGAATATCTTGGAAAATAATGCGCAGATAGGAGCAGGTATGAAACAAATTTCTTTAAACGGAACCTGGCTGATGTATCGGAAAGATATCGGAAAGCAAATACAGGCGCAGGTGCCCGGATCCGTATTTCATGACTTAATGGAAAATGGATTGATGGAAGATCCCTTTTACCGGGACAATGAGAAAAAAGCAAGAGAACTTTCCTTTTATGACTATGTTTATGAAAGAGAATTCGATATTACGGAAGACTTCCTGAAGCTGGACAGGATTGAACTGTGCTGTGAAGGGCTTGATACCCTGACCGATATTTTTATGAATGGAATCTGCGTGGGGAAAACCGATAATATGTTCCGGCTGTATGAACTGGATGTGAAGCATGCGCTGAAGGCCGGAAAAAATACAATACGTATTGAGTTTGCCTCCGTATCACGCTATGCACAGCAGGAAGATGAAAAGGAAAAGCTGTTCCAGTTTGAGTATGCGATGCCCGGCATGGGGCATATCCGGAAAGGGCATTATATGTTCGGGTGGGACTGGGGCCCGCAGATACCGGATATGGGAATTTACCGGCCTGTTTCATTAAAAGGCTATGAAGCCGGTAAAATTACGGATGTACACTTTCACCAGATACATGAGGATGGAAAAGTAAAATTAGAAGTAAAGACAGATGCGCAGATCTGGTCTGACGGTGTGTCCTATGAAGTGGAATTATGTTCTCCGGCAGGAGAGACGATGACGAGTACAGTCAATGAAGGAGAATGTGAGATTGTTATCGAAAACCCCATGCTTTGGTGGCCGCATGGGCATGGCGAACAGTTTCTTTATCAGGCTGAGGTCAGGCTAGTAAAGGATGGGAAGGTAATCGACCAAAGGCATTATCAGACAGGATTGCGGACCATGGAGCTGATTCAGGAAAAAGACGAATGGGGTACTTCCTTCTATTTTAAAATCAACGGCGTGCCTGTTTATATGAAGGGGGCGGATTATATCCCGGAAGACAATATTCTTCCCAGATGCAATTATGACAGAACAAAACGCCTCCTGCTGGATTGTATTGAATGTAATCATAATTCTATCCGTGTCTGGGGCGGCGGAATTTATCCAGAAGAATATTTTTACGATTTATGTGATGAGCTGGGAATTGTGGTATGGCAGGATCTTATGTTTGCCTGTGCCACTTATCCTTCCGAAAACTCCGGGTTTATGGAAACAACAATGGGGGAATTGAAATATAACATCGGCAGAATCCGCCATCGCGCCTGCCTCGGGCTTATCTGCGGGAACAATGAGATGGAACTGGCTCACGTGGAATGGGAGATGGAGGACAGGGAAGAAAACAAAAAGAAGTACCTTCAGTTGTTTGAGCAGGAGCTTCCGGCACTTGCAAGGGAAATCGCTCCGGATGTCGCTTACTGGATTGCATCTCCATCCTCAGGCGGGGATTTCAGGGAACCGAATGGTGAAGAACAGGGCGATATGCATTATTGGGGCGTATGGCATATGTGTGAGCCGTTTGTAGCCTACCGTACCGTTAACCCCAGATTTATGAGTGAATTTGGAATTCAGTCTTTCCCCTGTCTGAAAACGATGGAGACCTGTACGCTTCCGGAGGACAGAAATATATTCTCCAGAATTATGGAGCTTCATCAGAAGGGCGGACCGGAGGGAAATGAAAGAATTCTTAACTACATATCCCAATTGTACCGTTACCCCAGAAATTTTGAATCCCTGCTTTATATTTCCCAAATGATACAGGCGGAGGGAATCCGGTATGGAGTGGAATATTGGAGACGGATCTATGGAAGATGTATGGGGACAATTTATTGGCAGCTGAATGATTGCTGGCCGGTGGCTTCCTGGTCAGGTATTGATTCCTGCGGCCGATGGAAAGCACTGCACTATTTCAGTAAGAAGTTTTTTGCCCCGGTACTCGTTTCGGTTAATGATGAGGATAAGCAGCTTGATATCTTTGTGACTAATGACCGTAACCAGGAGTCCGGACTGGAACTGTCCTGGGGCCTGTACCGATTTAATGGTACCAGGGTCAAAGGCGGTATACAGAATATAGTTGTGGGCGCCTGCCGGTCGACAGAAGTAATGAAGCTTGATTTCAGAGAGGATATCGTAACCTGGGAGGACGAAATCAATTATGTATTCCAGGTGGAACTGAAAGAAGGCGGCGTTGTTGTTTCTGAAAATAAGGTTTACTTCGCTCCGGTAAAGTATATGGAACTGAAAAAACCGGAAATCAGTGTATCTGTAACAGAAACAGAAAAGGATTTTGTCTTTGAGCTTATGACAGATACCCTGGTGAAGGGATTGTATGTGGACTTTACAGACCGTGATTTCATTTTATCTGACAATTTCTTTGATCTGATACCGGGGATCGGGAAGAAGCTCCTTTTATCGAAGGAACGTGCGGAGAATATTACAGTTGAGGAATTAAAAGAGAAGATAAAATTCTTGAGTGTCGCGGACACCTACGAATGATTATTTAACAAGCTCCCTGACTACTGATGACAGTTTTGCTGCGCATGTAACACTGTAAAAACTAAAAAAGATTTACTGAGTTACTTAAGTTAGGGACCTGAATTGGCGAAGTATGAACTTGCAGCTATATTAACTTTTATAGTTAATATAGCTGCAATAATACAGCGTTCCCATAGCATACCGAAGGAGCACCGGAATAAACAAGATTGACAGAATGAATGCAAAATATCGGTATATTATTAATGAAAAACAACAGCCTGTTCTGTTTCATAATAAAGAGAGACACGTATACTTTGGTTATAGTTACCGAATCCCTTTCCGTATATGGTGCATCCGCCAACATTTTGGGCGTCCTTAGGAACACTGATGCGATATTTTATGGATTTCCCAGGTACAAGATTCAGATTTTCCAGAGTTACATCACTTACCTTTTTGTTGTCAATGAAGGAACCGGCATCGGTGACTGACAGTGTTTTCAGCATCCCATACTGGCTTGCGCCATCTGCCCACCAGTGAGGGGTATAAAGACCACGCGTTGAGACGAAATCTGTCGGTGAGGTCCAATAACCAAGGGTAACATTGTTAATGCTAAAATAAATATCACTGGGCCAGCTTTCATGATAATCAGGTACTTCCGAACAGAGTTCCTGAGAAATACGGATTTCCTTTAATTTCTGGTTTTTAAGAAGATAATTAGGCAGAGAATATTCTATATATCCTGTAAAAAACCAGAGAATTGCAGCGAAAATACGATCAGGATCATCAAAATAAATAGGAAAATCATAAGAACCGATTGCCTTTTCAGTTGTAGCGAGACCACAGGTGGGGGTAACCTGATAATCACAATAGCTTCCCACTGGTATTTCCAATGTCTGGCACCTGACAAGAGGCTCTTCGTCCGCTGAAAAATTCAGGACATAACGATGATTATTCAGAGAACATATTTTTTGGATGCCCTTAGCCCCGTTCTCATTTTCTATATGGATAATTCCGGCTTCGTTCAACATACGGATGTGTGTGGTAAGAGCTCCATTTGTTACATTCAGGGCTTTGGCTATATCCTGAAGATTCATATTGTCAGTCTTGGTTAAAAGCTCAATAATCTGTTCCCGTATAGGAGATGCGACTGCTTTGCAAAACTGATATATTTCTTGAAAATCTGTAATTTCTTTCATGTTACTTTCCCCTTTGATTTTAGAATTCAGTAATAATTTGGCAGCTGAACTGCTATAGAATTATATAAATAAAACTAAAATGGTATTGACAAATAAGTCACCACCACTTATAGTGAGAATAAGATTTAGAAAAATATAAAGCGCTTTAGAATAATGTGAAATTTATTTTATATAGCTTTATAGAAAATACTATAACAGATGAGGAGATGAGTGTCAATGAGGGGGAGTTGAAAAAACGGAGTTCAGAGATATCATTCGTAACAGTTAAGATGAACGGTGAGGTTCAAATGAAGAGTTGTGAGAGTTTCTGCTAAATTTTATTTTAAGTAATGGAGGGTTACATATTATGAGTTTAAAAGTAACGAAATTGATACGTTTGACAATTTTAATGGGACTGCTGCTATCGATGTCTCTTCTGACTGGCTGTGGCAATAAGAAAGAAATCGTATTCTGGAATCCTTTTACAGGCCTGGACGGTGAAATTGTGACAAAGATGGTAGATGATTTTAATGCGACAAATCCTGAATACACCATTACTAATGTACCGCTTGCTGCAGGTGATATATATACCAAGGTACCGCTTGCGAGTCAGTCCGGGGAAGAAATTCCTGATTTTGGGGTAATTCATTATTATATGATTTCTAACTGGATAGATCAGGGCATTTTGGTACCCATGAATGAAGTAATTGCTGAACATCCGGAAATCAAAGCGGAAAATTACCTGCAGGATGCCTGGGAATATGGGGAGAGAGACGAAAAGAGATATGCCCTTCCGTTGGATATGCATGGAGCAATCGGATACTATAATGTAGATTTGATGAATAAATATGGTCCCAATGTACTTGACGATGGAAAGGTTACGTGGGAGGAAATCCAGGAAATGGGTGAACTGTCAAAAGCAGATGGAATTACTGCCTATGGCGGAGCTGCATTTTTGGGTGATCAGTTCTTTACTTTTGTCGGACAGCTGGGCGGGGATCTGGTAAAGGATGGAAAGCCAAATATTGACTCTCCCGAAGCAAGAGAAGCGATTGCGAGAATGACGGAGATTTTTGATTCCGGATATTCAACTGTGATTGGTGATGATAACTACAGCATGTTCTCCTCCGGTAAGGTTATATTTACTCCTGAGGGAACCTGGACAGTCACCGGCTGGCGCAACGATTATCCTGAATTGAACTATGCAGTAGCTCCCATGCTGATTGTAGGAGATACTCCTTATAACTTCTTATCCTCTCATCAGTTTGTAATCTATAACAAGGAAAACTCAAAGGAAAAACCCGAGGTGACTGAAGCAAAGAGGAAGGTAATCGGTGATTTCCTGGAATATATGAGAACAAATTCAGATACGTGGGCAACAGCAGGGCACCTTCCGGCAGCTCTTGCAGCAACGGAATCCGCCGCATTCAAGGCACTGCCGCAGTCAGTTTTGATGGATACTGAGGAAAACAGAGAAAGCCTGAGGATGATTGACTATACGAACTGGCAATATGTGCAGGATGCATGTAATGGGGTTCTGGAGGATATCCTGCGTGGGAATCTGACTGTGGATGAAGGGCTGGCAAAAGCTCAGAAAGAGGCACAGGATAAGATTGCAGAGGTAGAATAAGCTCAGTTTTAAGAGTGGAGTAAATGTGTAATAAGTGATAGAACAGGGGAATATTGGCAGATTGGCAGTTAGTCTTTCAATATTTCCCTGTTTTTAATAAGCATGGTGGAGGAAGGATTATGGGAAAAAAGAAAAAATACAGCCATTTACTTTTTATTGGCCCGCACCTAATACTTTTCTTTGTATTTACATTAATTCCGGTTCTATTTGGAGTTTATATTTCTTTTACGAACTGGAATATGATAGGTAAGCCGGAATTTGTAGGATTGTATAATTTCAAGACAATTTTGACTAATGTGGAATCCAGTTTTTATACGCAATTTAGAGTTGGAATGCGGAATACACTTTTTTACGTTGTGCTGGCACTGCCGTTAAGTATTATAGTACCATTTTGTATAGCGCTGGCGATAAATGCAAAAATAAAATTCAATAAATTTTTTCAGTCTGTATTTTATTTACCTGGATTGTTTTCTGTTACGGCAGTCGGTATAGTATTTACCATGGTTTTCAACAGAGATATCGGCTTGATGAATGCTATTTTTCATAATGATGTAATCTGGACGAAGGAACAGCCTTATGCCTGGATTGCAATTCTGATTATGTCAATCTGGTGGGGAATCGGCGGAAACATGGTTATATATATTGCAGCAATTGCCGGTGTGGATAAAGAACTTTATGAAGCAGCTTCAATTGACGGTGCAGGTGCATTAGCGAAGTTCCGATTTATCACCTTGCCGTCTATCAAATTCCAGATTTTGTATACAACGGTAATGACTACAACCGCATGCTTTAATATTTATGGACAGCCATTAATGCTTACAGAGGGCGGGCCGAATTCATCTACCAGCGTTCTGATGATGTACATAAGAAATCTGGCATTTGGAACAGGAGAATCTATTGCAGGAATGGGTTCTGCCATGGCAATGCTTTTGGGATTGGTTATATTTATTATTTCGTTGACACAATTGAAGTTTATGGACTTTAATGTATCATCGCATCATTAAGGGGGAAAACAGATGAGAAAAAAAAGGATAACAGTAACGATGCTGGCTGCCTATGCTTTTTTGATTGTACTGGCCATCGTTTATCTTTTACCTATTACCTGGGCTCTGCTGAGTACATTTAAATTCAATAAAGATGTTGTCGTAAATGGCTTCAGTTTTTTCCCGGAAAGATGGACACTGGAAAGCTATAAGGAAGTAATAGCAAATACGACGAATGCCCCAATTGTGAGGTGGTTTATTAATTCTATTATAATTTCATTTTCACATGCTGCTCTGATGCTGCTTGTTTCCTCAATGACAGCCTATGGATATCAGAGAACGGAATTTAAAGGGCGGGATAATTTATTTATTGCCCTGATGCTGATTTCCATGATCCCCGGGATTGTTAATATTATACCTTTATATGCTATTGTTAGTAAACTGGGCTGGATTGATACTCCTTTGGCCTGCATCATTCCTGGGCTTAGCAATGTGGGAAATGTGTTTTTAATACGTCAGTTTATGTATGGCATACCAAAAGAGATGGACGAAGCTGCTATTATGGATGGGGCGTCGCAATGGAAAATATATGCCAATATAATTGTGCCCTCTCTAAAGCCGGTGCTGGTTGTAGTAGCATTGTTTTCGTTTACTGGCTCCTGGAATGACTTCCTTTGGCCATCAATTGTTTTTAATAATGTAGCGCATAATACGGTTTCATCTGGCTTGCGATTATTTCAGGGAATGTATAATCAACATTCTTCGGCGACGCTTTTAGCAGGCGCGGTCGTCGGGATGATTCCCACGTTTCTGATTTATCTGTTTGCACAGAAACATTTCATTGCAACTATGTCATTCGCTGCTGCGGTGAAAGGATGAACTGATGTCAGGAAGAGAACAGAAGAATATTATTGAAGGGCATGAGGTAAAAATGAAAAATATTGTTCATAATCCGGTCATTAATCTGGATTATCCGGATCCTGAGGTAATAAGGGTTGGTGATACTTATTATATGACAACAACATCTGTACATTTTACACCGGCCATCCCAATTTTGCGCTCCAGGGATTTGAAGCATTGGAATATCGTTTCATATGTATCAGATATCATTGAAGATAACGAGACACACCGTCTGGAAAATAATAAAAATGCATATGGTAATGGCGTATGGGCTACAACACTCCGATACCATAAAGGCCGTTTTTATTTGATGTTTAATTGCAATGAAGAGAAAAATACTTATGTTTATCAGACAGGTGACATTGAAAATGGCCTTTGGGAAAAGACAATTCTGCCAGGGATGCATCATGATTTATCCTTATTTTTTGATGACGATGGCAGAGTCTATATTATTTATGGAAATGGAACCATTTATATTACGGAGCTTACAGCGGATTTATCAGCAGTAAAGCCGGATGGAGTAAATCAAATATTAGTAGAAACACCTGAAGAACCGGGATTAAAATGCGAGGGAAGCCATTTTTATAAGATAAATGGTAAATATTATTTATTCCTTATAAGCTGGCCTGTCAGGGGAAGCGGCAGACGCCTGGAGTGGTGTTATCGCTGTGATGCTTTACTGGGGAAATATGAAGGGAAAAAACTGTTAGACAGTTCTATGGGGTATTACAATAATGGGGTGGCCCAGGGTGGGATATTTGATACGGTTAACGGGGACTGGTATGCAATGCTGTTTCAGGATCGTTTTTCAGCCGGACGTTTCCCTGTCTTACAATCGGTAACCTGGAAAGACGGGTGGCCTTTAATGGGGAAAGATGGTAATGGAGAGGCGGAGGAGGTTTTAGAAGTAAAACTGGCGGAAAAAGAAAAAGGAGTTCCGCTGTTTGGAAGTGATGAATTTAATGCTTTAGAAAACAAACTGCCATTGTTTTGGCAATGGAATCATAATCCGGACAATAAAGCCTGGAGCCTGACTGATCGGCCTGGCTGGCTTCGTTTGAAAAATGAAAATCCCGCCCCTGTTCTGGAAAGTGCCAGGAACACGTTGACCCAAAGGGTGCCATTTCCATGGTGTGCCTGTGAGACTTTACTGGATACAGGAGGAATGAGGCCAGGTGATATGGCCGGAATCTCTGCCTTTCAGCTCAATTATGGGTATGTTGGAGCAAAGGTGCAGAAGGATGGTACACGTTGTATTGTTTTCGGCATCAGTGACGGGAATAATAATGTGTTGGAAAGAAAAATAGAGTTGAATCAGGAGCACCTGTGGCTGAAAATTGTCTTTGATTTCAGAAATAGTCAGGATAAAGCGAATGATCTGGCATATTTTATGTATTCCCTGGATGGGCAGGAATGGATTGAATGGAATACAGTGTTACATATGGAATATGCATTAGAACATTTTTCAGGATATAGAATCGCGTTATATTCTTATAATATGGAAGCATCTCAGGGATTTGCGGATTTTGATTATTTAAGAATGCAGGTATGAGTATGAAATTGATTCTGCTGCAAAGTTATTGGAAAATTAATTTTTAACGGATATTTAATATCAATGGTGCGTTTTGTTGTACAAAAACAGGGCTGAACAGAGTAGCTGATTCCTTGGCTACTTTGTTTAGCCCTTTCAATATTATAGTATTTATCATGGAATTATCGGTTTCCCTCGAATGATATAAATTAGACAAATATTATATTTGTTCTTTTATTGGATTATGAACAGCTGCTATATTTTTTTCTTCTTAATATTTAATATTCACTTTCGCTTTATTATGCTCATTTAAATACTGATTGAGTTTTGATTCTTGCACAAAATATTTTCTGCCAATCGTAATTTGGGGAAATCCCTTTTGACGAATTAACCGATAGGTATTTGTTTTGCTAATGCCCAGTATTTGCTGAATATCCTTAGGGGTTAATAATTTATCTATAATAGGCACCTCCTTTCAAAAATTTCTTTCTTATATCCTAATTTATTTGAAGCATTCTTGCAAAAATATCATTATTATTTTTTATGATTATATGTTAAAATATAAAAAAGGTAACATTATATCGTAATGAAGATATTTTTGCAAAAATTAAAAAAACATATTGACAGATTTGGAATTATTTTGTATACTAACATTCGTCGGTTGGAGTTACCACAATTGCTACTCCGGTTTAAATAATATCAATTGATATTAGAGAATACTGGTTAACAATTATCTGACAATTTTATATTCGCCCAAATCCGTGAAATTTCAATAACAGAGCGGGTTTGGTAAGATTTCGGGGTGTGGCTCAGGTGGTAGAGCGCTACTTTAGGGAAGTAGAGGCCGCAAGTTCAAGTCTTGTCACTCCGATGGAAAAAGCCTGGTTTTTACCAGGCTTTTTTGCTGCCCATAAAATGAACGTTGTGCCTTTGCAGTTTATTCCATATACAGATTACGATATCCCAAACCAATAATAAGGGCGTTTCTTGAATAAATGGAAACCGCATTTTTCTGCCGCCATGCGGGAGGCGGTATTCGATTCCACGCAGTCCCACTGTACTGTCAGATTTTCTTCAGAACAGCTGCTGAGCATATGCTCTGTGAGAAAGGCGGCGATGCCGCGCCTTCTGTACGTTTCCTCCACTTCAATATCCACAGCTATTATATTTTCATATCTTGCGGAGCCGAAAATGATACCAACGATTCTTCCTGCTTTTCGTTTTTTATTGTTTTGGAGTTTCTGGCCACAGCGGAATATTTTTCCGTCTGTTCCCATAGCGGTTCTTTCTTTATTTTTATGATGAAAAATATCCTACGGTATATTATGATTAATACATCAGGATTAGTAGAAAAGCATTGGCTTTGCCGGATGAAAATCCGCAGAAAGCCAAAGAAGAGGAGAAAACAGGGAATGAGAGTTTTATTTATTGGCAACAGCCACACCTATTTTAATGATATGCCGGAGATTTTTGCGGAGCTTGCAAGAAAGAAAGGGATTGCCTGTGAGGTGACAATGATCACCCATGGCGGCTGGTTCCTCCATCAGCATCAGAAGGAGCCGGAGGTCAGGTTTAACATTCTTTATGGACATTATGATTATGTGGTCCTTCAGGAACATGCCCATCCGTTCGGGCCGAAGGAGGACATGCTTGAAGCAGCAAAGGCGATTAATCAATGGATTCAGGAAGCCGGAAGCACACCGGTTGCCTATATGACCTGGGCTGAGGAAACGAATGAAGCCGGGCAGCAGAAAATGACGGAGGCATACCGGGAAATGGCGGAACAGCTGGGGGCCGTGCTTGCGCCTGTGGGCGAGGAATGGTGGCAGTATAAGCAGGCCCATCCGGAAACGGAAATGTATACGTCTGACGGCGAGCATGCCTCAGAGACCGGTTCCAGGCTGGCTGCGGAAATCCTGCTGCGGGTAATTCTGGAGCATGACGCGGGGAAAGGCCTTACGGCGGATAGGCCCGCACAGACCGTGTGAATGCGTGGCGGCAGGTATCAGGCCTGCGTCCTGAGAATCCCGCGCAGAAAAGCTTGCGCACCTGCAATGTCACTGGTGTCAGGATGTCCCTTGGCAATCCCGCCGATAAGCTTCCAGGGGCCGAAGGTATCAAACCCTTTACATTGATAATTCCCCAATACGGTACAGCCATAGCCTTCCAGAAGGGAGGAAAAGGCTGTGCCGTATTTTTTCTGGTTGGCGCCGCTGGTCAGAAGTGTAAAAACCCTGCGGCCCTTCAGCTCCTTTTGGTGAGCCTCCAGGAAAGACTGCATTGAGGCATGGGGCCTGCCCATATAAATGCCGGAGGCCAGGCCGATGAGCTCATAACGGGAAAGTTCCGGGAGGCAGTTCTCTGACAGAGGCATAACAGCAATGTCAGACAGCTGTGCAGCAGCTTTTTTTACAAGGGTCTCCGTGTTCTGATGATGACTGGAGCAGTACAGGATCAGGCATCTTTTTTTTCGGACTTCAGGGGCGGTTTTTGATTCATTCATTTGGAATTCCTCCTTCGGGGGCGTTTCCATGCGCCGGTCCCATGGAGACAGACGTGCGGAAACAATCAGTGTTTTCATGGGGCATACAGGGGAGCGACACATACAGAGGAGCAGCACATACAAAGGAACAGCACATACTGAGGTTCAAGCCGCAGAAAACAGGCCGATCCAGGTATGAATGAGCGCACATCCAAGCATCATTGCAGATAAAATCCGGTGCTGCTTAAGCTTTCGCCTCTCGTCCCGGCAGGTGTGGCACAGGGTTATCAGGACAAGCATGCACAGAAACAGGCAGCCTCCCGACAGATAGCCTGGCAGCCGTGCCGTCTGGGACAGCCGCGTCGCCTGGGACAGCCTCGCTGTCTGGGACAACCACATTGCCCGTGGCGTCCGCAGCACGAAAAAAATGTGAACCGGGCAGAGGAGGAAAAGCACGGCGGATAAAGGCTTATGCAGCTTCATAAAAAGCCGGTCTGCTTTTTTCAGGCCGAATTTCCTGGATACGGCCTTGGCAAGCAGGAGGAGAAAGCATAAAAAGCACAGGATTCCCGTAAAAATTCCCATTCGTCAGTCCTCCTTTTTCAGTGAGGCGAGCAGCAGGCGGAAGCCGTACTGCAGAAAGTCCGGCCTTTTCATTCCCATCCTGTTTTCAATATAGGTTTCTTTTTCATAGGCCATGGGGATCAGGCTGCCCAGCGAGGCCCACAGGGTAAAAACAGCGGGCAGGATGGAGAGATCCTGCCGCAGGTATTTTTCCCGGATTCCCTGCTCAAAACATGCAGTTAGGATATCGTTGATCTCCTCGCCCACGTCATAAATCCGGCGGAGGATTTCACTTTCCACTAAAGCCTGCTCGTCAACGCTTATATATCCCAGTATACTTGTAAAATACATAGGCTTGCCGGCATAAAGGGAACACAGTCTGTTACAGACCGCAAAGTACCTGCTTTCAAAATCCGGGTTTTCCCGGATGCAGTCACGCAGGGTATCCCTCAGACTGCACATGTAGCTGTGAATAATGTAGTTATATATTTCATCCTTGCTATGGAAATAAACATATATGGTTGATTTGCTGTATTCCGCAGCCCTGGAAATATCGTCCATGGTGGTCTGGCACATGCCCTTTTCGGAAAAAAGCTTCTCCGCGGCAGCCAGGATATTCTGCTGATGAAAGCGGACTAAGTGTTCTTTTTTCATATTTTTCATCCTTACTATACTGATATTATGATAATCGTACTATGAGTTCGATTTTCTGTCAAGGACGACTGCCAATATTTTACTCAGAAAATCAGATACAAGGCCATTGACAGATAATAACACAACTGTTATAGTGATGTGCATAACAGCATATCAGCCAGCTGATGAAGGAGGGACCGAGATGTGAAAATTGTGGTATCAAACAACTATGACGGCCCGATTTACGAGCAGATAAAAAGCCAGATACTTCAGGCAATACTGTCCCGGGAGCTTATGCCGGGAGATATCCTGCCCTCACTGCGTTCCCTGGCCAGAGATCTCAAGGTGGGGGTGCTCACGATTAACCGCGCTTATACCGAGCTGGAAAGTGAGGGCTACATAGAGAATATCCAGGGAAAGGGCTGCTTTGTCGCCCAGAGCAGTGAGGAACTGATTAGAAACCACCTGATAGGGGAGGCCAGGGCGATGTTCGCCGACGCCATCCGGGAGGCGAGGAAAGCCGGAGCCGGCGATGCACAGATAACCGACCTGTTCAGACAATGTATGGAGGAAAAAATAAATGGATAGCATGCTGCATGTGGAGGCATTGGAAAAATCATACGCGGATTTCAGGCTGGATAATATCAGCTTTGATCTGCCCGAAGGCTATATCATGGGCCTGATCGGCCCTAACGGCTCCGGTAAAACGACGACAATTAAAGCGATACTGAATATGACGGAACGCGAAGGCGGGAAAATAACCGTGTTCGGAAAAGACAATATTGCCTCCGAGCAGGAGATAAAGAAGGATATCGGCGCTGTTTTTGATTCCAGCAGCTTTGTGGATGAGTGGACGATGGCTGATGTGGAAAAAGCCTACACGCTTTTTTATCCCGCCTGGGATTCGGAGAAATATTGGTCCCTGCTTTCCAGGTTCAGGATTGGCAAGACAAAGAAGGTGAAAGAACTGTCAAAGGGAATGCAGATGAAGCTCATGCTTGCCTGCGCCTTTTCCTATGACGCCAGGCTTCTGATTCTTGATGAACCCACAAGCGGCCTGGATCCGGTATCCCGGGACGAACTGCTGGATATCCTGTGTGAGTATATTGAAGATGGCCGCCGCAGCGTGCTTTTTTCCACCCACATTACACCTGATTTGGAAAAAATCGCAGACTACATCACCTATATCCACCTGGGACAGCTGATTTTTACAGGAACAAAGGAGGATTTTGCGGACAGCTTCCGCGTTGTGAGGGGAGACAGGAAGGAGCTTGCCCCCAGACTGGAGGCCCGGCTCATCGGACTGCGCACTTTCCCCACAGGCTTTGAGGCGCTGATCAGAAAAGAGGATTTGGCCGCTGCCGGCCGCCTGGAATGTGTTCCTGCATCCATTGATGATATTGTGGTTTTTATGAGCAGACAGACCGACAGAAACAGTCAGGAGGAAAACATATGAACCCTGCTATGAAATGTATGAAACTTGATTTTATGCTGCTGAAGCCCTATGCAAAATCCGTGCTGCTGGTGCTTCTTGTACCTTTGATGTTTCCTTTTTTTACGGGATCCTTGCTGGAAGGGTTGTCCTTCGGCGTTACGGTGATGGCCATGACGACAGCGTACACCTTCTCCATATCTGAAAAAAATGGGATGGAGCGGTTTTACGGCTTCCTGCCCGTGGGCAGGGGAAGCCTGGTAGCGGGCAGATATCTTGCCGTATTCGGAATCGGTTACCTGGCGCTGCTTTTGGAAACGGCGCTGCAGAGCGCAATTCTGCTCTGGGCGGTAAAGTCCCCGCCGTCGGGCGGCGAGCTGCTTTCTTCCCTGCTTCTGGGCATGCTGCTATTTACCATATACGCAGGGGTACAGCTGCCCGGATATTATAAATACGGCTCGATTAGAGGAAAAATATTTATGTTTATTCCCACTGTCGGCTTTCTTGTATTTTATTATCTGGCAGGAAAGCTGGGGATAGGCGAAGCATGGCAGCTTCTTTCCCGTCCCGCCGCCGCTGCGGGCTGCGCATTGGCGCTGGCGGCCTGTATCATTGGAATTTCCGCGGCGTTTTCCATACGGATTGTAAACAAAGCCGGCCGTTAGAATAAAGGCCGGGGGTAAGGGCCGGTCTGCTGTGTGCAGGCCGGCTTTTTTCTTAAAAAAAGCAAGATTGATGAAAAATGTCCCGTCACGGTTGGGTATAATAAGGCTTCGGAAGGAGGAGAACATGCAAAAGAATATACAAAATATTACGGCAGTCATTGAATATATAGAAGCGCACCTGACCGAAAAACTGGACCTGGATACCATAGCGGATGCCGTTCACTATTCCAAGTACCATCTGCACCGGATGTTTGCCGATATGACGGGACTGACGGCGCATGACTACATACAGAGAAGGCGGCTGACGGAGGCGGCGAAGCTATTGGTTTTTTCAGATAAGCCGATTATGGAAATCGCGCTGCTGGCGGGGTATGAAAGCCAGCAGGCCTTTACCGGGATTTTTACAGCCCTGTATAAAATACCACCCAACAGATACCGGGAAAGCGAACGTTTTTACCCGCTGCAGTTAAAATACAGCCTGGAGGGGAGCTACAGCATGCTGGAGAATAAGGAAAACAGGCCATGGGAGGCCGCCTTTGCCAAAGAAACCGACATTCCCTGCTGGATGGAGCTGGTTCGCCTTGTGGTGGATGGCTTTCCCTGCCTGGATGAGGAAGAATATATACAGACCCTGCAGGAAAAAATCCGTGCAGGACAGGCGCTGATACTGAAGGACGGAGGTATCGCCGTGGGAATCCTGCTTTTTGACACTGAGACAGGAAATATTGATTTTATGGGAACCCATCCGCTTTACCGGAAAATGGGCATTCCCAGGGTTTTTCTTAATAAGGTGATGGACGAGCTGGCAAAGGGCCGGGAAATCAGCATCACCACGTACCGGGAGGGGGATAAGGCGGACACCGGACAGCGCCGGGAAATCAAGGGACTGGGCTTCGCAGAGGCGGAGCTGCTGGTGGAATTCGGCTATCCTACACAGCGGTTTGTGCTGAAGAAGGAGGAAACAGGCGATGCATAAAGACAGCGGGGGAAAAATAACGTGCAGGCGGCAGGAGAAGCCCCTCCCTTTCCCTGAGGAGCAGATCCACCTGGCACAGACACTGGAACGGCTGGAGGAGGCGTTTGCGGAAGCGGGAGAAAATGCAGACAGGCTGGAACAGGAATACAGGGAGGCCAAACGCTACATGGCGGACAACCGGGGCGAGATCGACCCGCATGAAATGTTCCAGAACGAACTTCTTTTAAAACAGACCGACAGGACAGGCGCTTTTGCCGCAGGAGTGAGGGACAGAATCGCCAGACTGAAGGAATCCCCCTATTTTGCCAGGATAGACTTCAGAGAGGACGGCAGCCCTGCGGATGAAATCTATTATATCGGCCGCTTTGGCTTTCAATATAAGAAGAAGCCCCTGATATATGACTGGCGCGCCCCGGTATCAGGTATGTTTTATGACTATGAAAACGGACCGGCCTCTTTTGAGGCCCCGGCAGGCAGGATCACGGGGCTGCTCACGAGAAAACGGCAGTTTAAAATCACAGACGGTGTGATGGAGTACGCGCTGGAAAGCTCCCTGAATGTGCAGGACGATGTGCTTCAGAAGGAACTGAGCGCAACCTCGGATGAAAAAATGAAATCCATCATAGCCACAATCCAGAAGGAACAAAACCGGATCATACGGAACGAAAAGACGGAAACCCTCATCATCCAGGGAGTCGCGGGTTCTGGGAAAACCTCCATTGCCCTTCACAGAATCGCCTTTTTGCTTTACCGCTTCCAAAAGGAATTAAGCTCGCGCAACGTGACCATAATTTCGCCCAACCGGGTTTTCGGCGATTACATAGCAAACGTTATTCCTGAGCTGGGAGAGGAGCCTATTTTCGAACTGGGTTTTGCCGAGCTTGCACAGCTGCAGCTGGAGGGCGTTATCGGCTTCGTGCCGGAAAGCGATCCGTTGGATACGCAGGATGAAAAATTCCGGGAACGGGTGCGGTACAAATCAACCCTGGAATTCGTAAGACTTCTTGAGGAATACCGTAGACAGCTGCCTTACACTGTTTTTTTGCCGGAGGATTACCGTTGGGGCCGTTTCTTTGTGGAGAAGGAATGGATCCGGAAGCGATTTTTAGCCTATACAAAATTCCCGGTAAAAAAGCGCCTTGCGCTGACTGCCGGGGATATCCGGGAGCGTATGCAGACGGAAAATATCAGAGGGGAAGAACTGCCGCGTGCAACAGCAATAGAAAAAAGCCTGATGAATATGCTTACCATAAAGGATTCTCTGGCGCTATACCGTGATTTCTATGAAAAAATGGGAATTGCCGGGTTGTTTGCCATGCCTGCCCCCCGGACGCTGGAATGGGCGGATGTCTATCCCTTCCTGTACCTGCGTGCCGCATTTGAAGGGTTGAAGCAAAGCGGAGTGACAAAGCACCTGGTCATAGATGAGATGCAGGATTATACACCCATACAGTATGCCGTCCTCAATGAAATGTTTCGCTGCCCCAAAACCATTTTGGGCGATTTCGGCCAGCGCCTGAACCCAGACCATCTGCACACGCTGAAGGATATCCGGCGGATGTACAAAAGCGCCGAATTCGTGATGCTGAATAAAAGCTACCGCTCCACTTATGAAATCATTTCCTTTGCCAGGCGCATCTGCCCCAATGATCTGCTGGAAGCCATGGAACGGCACGGAGAGGAACCTCAGGTATTTGCCTGTGTAGACAGGCAGGCGCAGATAGGCATAATCAGAGAAGAGGTGCAAAGCTTTGAGGAACGAAGGGAAATGGGGAAGAGCGCTTCCATGGGCATTATCCTGAAAACGGACAGGGACGCGGAGGCGATGTATGATGCCCTGGCAAGACAGTGTAAAGTGACGCTGATATCCCCGGAAAGCACCGGGTTTTCCAACGGGGTATCCATAACGTCGGTGCGGATGGCGAAGGGGCTGGAATTTGACGAAGTGGTGGTGGCGGATGCGGATAAAAATACGTATGGGGCCGAGTTTGAAAGAGGGCTGCTTTATGTTGCGTGTACACGATCTATGCACAGGCTGACGGTGATTGGGGTGGAGGAGTTGGCGGAGTTTGGTGACAGGGAAAAATAGGGAGAGACAAGGATGCGGCAAGGAGGCAGTGGGAAGAGAAGCTATTATGGATTGCAGCGTGGATGGAGCTTATGACATTGGATGGTGGACGGGAGGGATTTGCCTGCGGTTCAACTGATTCAACTGATATTTGAATGGATGTTTTTAACTGTATTCAACCATTACTTGTTGGAAAAGGCGGTTGGGATTTGATACGATAATGCTGCGGACGGAAAACTGTCAGTGAAAAAATGTTAGTGGAAAGAAAACTATCAACGGAAAGGAAACTATCAGAGGAAGGGAGAAAATATGTTTGATACGAAGGAAATAGGCAGGAAAATTTCAGAATTCAGAAAAGTCAGTAATATGACACAGATGGAGCTGGCGGATCGACTGAATATCAGCTTTCAGGCAGTGTCCAACTGGGAAAGGGGAAACTCCATGCCGGATATTTCGAAGCTGCCTGAGCTTGCGGAGCTGTTTGGCATTAGTATTGATGAACTGCTGGGAAAAAAATCAGAGCTGATTTCCAATATAATTGAGGGAGATATGGAGGGATTTTTAGGAAATACGCTGGTAGCTGCAGAAGAACTGAAGGAAGCTGCCCCTATTTTACAGCCGGCTCAAATTGAAAGAATTGTGGAGGATGCAAAGCAGGAATTTGAACTGGGAGAAATGACTGAATTGCTGCCCTTCATTAACCAGGATACGATAAATAAGCTGGCATACAGGGCGGCTGAAAACGGCAGGTATGATGATATCGAGGATGCGGCTCCGTTCCTGGAGCAGAAGGTTATCGTCGATACCGTAAAAATGATGATAGCAGACAGAAAAAATATAGAAGTTATTGCGCCGTTTATAGAAAGAAGCAGCATGGGTGAGCTTGCAGGCATGATTTATGAAAATGATGGACTTGCCGGAGTGGAGGATATTCTGCCATTTATTCCAAGGGAAGTCCTTCAGGAAATTACTGAAAAAGAATATGAAAGAGGCGGTCATGATTTTGATGTTATAGCCCCCTTTTTGGACAAAAAGTATCTGAATGAGCTTGCCATAAGATTGCTTCGGGACAAGCGGATAAAGGATCTGGAAAAAACTATAGCTTTTGTGGATACTAATGTGTTGAGTGAATTTATTCAGGAAAACCTGGGATAACGAAGGTTTTTTGGGCAATAAAGCTCCCCTGCGGGTAAACAGGATTTCATTTCACTGTCTGCCCGCAGGGGAATATATCATTATCTGCCGGGATTTTTTATTCATCAAATTCCATCCGGTTACCGCAATAAATATCATGTACAGCTATTGTGGTCACTGATTTATCTTCCTCAGAAATTTCAAGGTATACCTGAATTCCCTCTTTAAATTCCAAGCTGCTGTCATAATCTTCTATTTGCTCATATTTTCCCCCAGTCTTTTTGTAGTTGATTACGGTGTACTTTTTTTCTTCATTATACTCAAAGCCGTATTTTTCATAATCCGTACTGCCAATGCCTAAACCATTAAAAAAAGTGGCGCCTGAATCCTCCCTGCAGTAAATGAAAGTCAGGAGGTCATCCGTATAACGAAGATCCATAAAACCGTAGTCATATATATTACGTCTTTTTATATACTCGTATGGACTCAAGATTTCTTCCACTTTATCACGGCTCATATATAATTGCAGTTTTTCCCCTGAAGGAAGCTTTACCCCTAACATTTTGTTGGGAGAATCTCCCGAACATGAGCAAAGTAACATTCCCATCATAAAAACAAGTACAAGAAACAGTAATTTCTTTTTCATAAAAATTCTCCTTATAATATAATTTTTTTTGAAATCAGTTTGCCAAACGGAAGTGTGTGATTTGGCCGCTTTTTGACAGAAAATATCCTTTATTGGCTTGGATTCATATTCATACAATTTTATAAGGATACTCTGTTTAAAAGCAGTGTGTATACAAATATTTTTCTGTGTGACTATTGTACTATGTATGTGACGATAGGGCTGTAAACGGCTTTATTATTTGTATTTCCTGCCTAAATGACGCTCCTTAGTTATAACGGTTGTGTACTCAGCAGGGCCGCCGTTGTCTAATGATAGAGAAGCCAATTGTTTTTTGTCAGGCGGCGTACCGGTAAATTTCAGCCTGGATGGCTGAAGATTTGGCTGAGGTTTTATTATGAAACAACAGATCCTTTTCAATACGATAATTAGCAATACATTTATTTCTAATGCATTTAATTTGATATAAAAAACGTTTATGAACGAAATAAAATTCCCTCTTTTCAATTCGGATTTCATATGATATACTTCAATACATGCAGATATAGTTCATCGGTAGAACGCTAGCTTCCCAAGCTGGAGAGACGGGTTCGATTCCCGCTATCTGCTTTTTTTATTGCCTGAATACCTTAAAAATCAAGGTATTCAGGCTTTTATTTTTTACTATTGCTTATTTGATCGTACGTAAAACCTGAAGAACACCATCATTCATATTCGTATCTGCGACAAACCGCGTCAGGCCTTTGATTTCCTTTCTTGCATTCCCGATGGCATAGCTGTAATCCGCGCGCAGCAGCATGCTAGCATCATTCATATTATCGCCGAAGGCCATGGTTTCCTGCGGTGAAATTCCGTGCATGTTCTGATATTCGGAAAGCGCAATCCCCTTATCCGCATTAATCGGCGTAAAATTCATCCACTGCTTTCCGGCGCACACAAGCTGCAGCTCCCGGTGCCCATGCCATTTCTGATACAACCCCTGATGCGCGATTTCCTCAGCTGCCGTGGGATGATACAGCTCCACGCTAAGAATCCCGTCATCGGCAGGCAAATCCTCAGGCATTCTCCTCAACTTGGTGATATCCAGCTGATACCCTTCTGTCAGCCAACGGTAAAGCTCATCGGCGCCTTCTTTTACATACCCGTCCTTCAGTGCGGAAATATAGGTCGTGCAGCCGGGAAGCGCTTCAATTTCCCGAACCAGCTCCATAGCCAGTTCATGCCGGATTGTATAGCATGACAGCAGGCTGCCCTGATAAATCGTACGAGCGCCGTTGTCGCAGATAAAAAGAATATCATCAATTACGGGAGCAAACAGTTTTTTCAAGCTCGAATAAGAACGTCCGGATACCGCGGCAAAAAGGATTCCGGCTTTTTTCAGACGCCGTATCTGGTCAAAATATTCCGGATTCAGCTCATGTCCGCCATCAGGCACAAGCGTGCCGTCCACATCGGAACAGATCAATTTAATCATGGAAAACCTCCCTCAGTCTTCTGTATTCAGAAACAACGGTAATACGCAACTGCTTGAACCGTTGGTTATTATCGTAAAAATATATTATTTATTGTAGTCTTAACAAAGGGAATCCGTCAATACGGGTCTGAGAAAAAAAGAATTAAAAAAGAAACATAATTTTTTCCCCTTGATTCGCCCCAATTCAACAATTTCTTTTTTCATAAGGCTATGTTATGATAAAGAAAGCAGAAATTCAGGGGAAATGACGGCAGACGGCCGTCAGATCCGGTAAGAGATAAAGGAGAGCTCATGCAGGATTTTCGGATGGAAACCTTTCTGGCGGTATGCCGGAATCTGAATTATACAAAAGCTGCGGAGGAACTGTGCATTACACAGCCAGCGGTATCCCAGCATATAAGACATCTGGAGGAATACTATGGCACCAGGCTTTTTATCAGCGAGGGAAAAAAGATGGTGCTCACCGAAGCCGGGCGGCTTCTTCAGAGCGCGGGCCTGACCATGCGCCACGACGAGTGCGCCCTGAAGGAACAGATGGCCAGGGCCGGCGCGGAGGGCCGCAGTCTGCATATGGGGGCAACCATGACCATTGGCGAGTTCGTGCTTCCCTTTATGCTCAACCGTTTTATGTTGAACGAGCCGGAAGCCACCGTTCATGTCACTGTGGCCAACACAACGGACCTGCTGCGCTCCATTGACGAAGGAAAGCTGGATTTTGCGCTGGTGGAAGGCTATTTTTCGGGCGGAGATTACGACTACCAGATATATTCCACCGAAAAATACATCCCGGTAGCGGGCGCCGCCTACCAGCTGCAGGCCTCATCGCGGGGAAAAAAACTGCTTCGCACCGAAGATTTGCTTTCGGAACCCATTCTCATCAGAGAACAGGGCAGCGGTACAAGAGAGGTCCTGGAACGAATACTGGAGGGAAAAAACCTTGCGGTAAGAGATTTCCGGAAAATCCATGAAATCAACAATCTACAGGTTATGAAATACCTGATCCGCGAAGGCCGCGGAATTACATTCCTTTATGAGGCAGCGGTCCGCCAGGAGATTGAGCAGGGCATTCTGCGCGAAATCAGGCTGAAGGATTTCAGTGTGGAGCATGATTTCTATTTTGTATGGAGAAAAGGAAGTATTTACGGTTCGGAATATAAAGAGATTTTTAAACAATTGAAGGGTGAAGAATACGATGGAAAAGAAACGCGGGAATAAGATGACGGGCAGGGAATATAAAGATGGGGGAAATAGCAGGGGAGATGGTAAACGGAGAGAAAAGGGGAACTGGGATGGTAAAGTCAGAGTTAGTAAAAGCAGGGATGATATAAGTAGCGATAGTAAAGGTAGAGATAATAAAAGCAGTAATGTGGCGGCACAGAATTTTATTGGGAAGGATAGCGTTAGTAAGAGGGTGAAGGTGAGGAAGGATAAAATTATGAGCGGACGGCCTTCAGATGGAAGAGGGGCGGCAGGCAGGACTTCGGCAGGGAAATATAAAGATGAGGAGGAAAAATCTGCTGCTGGGAGAAATATGTACGGTAAAGCAGATGGAAGGTCTGTATCTGGTAGAACCATATCAGGAAAATCGACGGACGGGAAATCTGTAGCCGGTAGAAATATGTCAGGAAAATCGGCATATGGAAAAAATGTTTCTCAAAAATATACATCTGGTCAGGACAAATCCTCTGGCAGACAACAGTACGATCAAAGAAATAAGTCTGTGAGTAAAAAATATGAGGTAGATGCAAAAAGTGATATAGACCAAAGAAGCGGCAGAAGAGAAACAAAGTGTCCATATGAAAAGAAGTGCGGCAGCTGCAGGTATTTGTACCTGTCCTACGAAGAGCAACTGAAGAAAAAAGAAGCTTTTGTCAGGCAGGAACTGGAAAAATGTCCTGAACTGAAAGGCCATTTTAATCCGATTATCGGCATGGAGAATCCATGGAATTACAGAAACAAGGTAACAGCAATTTTTGACAGAGACAGAAAAGGCAATCCCGTATCTGGAGTTTACGAGGAAGGAACCCATAATGTAATTCCGGTGGAGCGCTGTCTGATAGAGGATGAACTTGCAGACCGGATTATCGGTACGATCCGCGGAATGCTGAAGTCTTTTAAAATTAAGGTTTATGATGAGGATACCAGATACGGACTGCTGCGTTATGTCTTGGTACGAAGAGCCTTTGCCACCGGCGAGGTTATGGTGGTATTGGTTACGGCCTCACCGGTGCTTCCTTCAAAAAGGAATTTTACGAATGCATTGCTGAAAGCTCATCCGGAAATCACTACAGTGATTCAGAATGTAAATACGCGTACTGACAGTCTGATATTGGGGGACAAGCAGCAGGTCCTTTATGGAAAAGGCTATATTGAGGATGTTTTGTGCGGCTGCAGATTCCGTATTTCCCCGGCTTCTTTTTACCAGATTAATCCGGTGCAGACGGAAAAACTGTATAAGAAGGCCATAGAGTTGGCTGGTCTGAAGGGAACAGAAACAGTAATCGATGCTTACTGTGGAATCGGAACGATTGGCCTGATTGCTTCTTCCAAGGCAAAAAATGTGATTTCTGTGGAACTGAACCCGGATGCGGTAAAGGATGCTATTGTGAATGCCAAAATAAACGGGATTAAGAATGTGCGTTTTTATAAAGCAGATGCTGGACAGTTCCTGACGCAGATGGCTGAGGAAGGCGCTAAGGCGGATGTATTGCTGATGGATCCGCCTCGGAGCGGGAGTACGGAAGAGTTTCTGCAAAGCGCAGCATTGCTTGGACCTGAGAAAATTGTGTATATTTCCTGCAATCCGGTGACGTTGGGGCGGGATTTGATGGTGCTTAGGAAGTTGGGGTATCGGGCAGAGGAGGTTTGGCCGGTGGATATGTTTCCGTGGAGCGGACATGTCGAGTGTATAATAATGATGCAGAATTGTGGTTTGGACAAAAAATAGAGGCTTAAACCACAACATATAGTGGTTTTTGTGGAAAAATCGGGGTCAAAATCGGGCTAAAAACGGCCGATTTTGACCCCGATTTTTTGGCTCTTTCACAGATGTGAGACAGATAAAAGGAGATATGGAATAAAAATAAAGGGTTGACCGACAGATGACCAACCCGAAGTCAGATTCCATATTTACCAGATTATCTGCCACCAAGCATACCGTAGGAGAATTGAACCAGGCAGCAAAAGCAATACGAGAAGTGAGCGATAGGTTGGAAATGTCAAGGAAAAGGCTGCTGGCTTCACTGGAGACTGCGGTTCCCAGAGATATAGATGCTGGGTGCAGAGTGATACGAAACCATGGAGATTATGAATTTTTACCGATAGATGATCTGAACCCAAAGGAGTTTGCAAGGCAGAGAATTAGGGAATATGGCCCTATTAATTCTTACTATGGTGTTCTGGTCAATAAAGTCCGCCCGATTCTACAAATCAATGTAGAACTGAAAGTGTTCCGGTTCTACAATTTGTTAGCCTTGACTGCTTATTGGAATGACAAGGATTCAACTTTACCGGTTATATTGGATGGAGAGACGGCAATTCTTTATGAAGATAGGATACAGGAGAAGATAAATAAAAGTTTGAGTGACTGTTCGGAGAAGGGGCTGGCAATGTATCTCTCAAATGAACTACTGGGTAAGAGGATTTTTACCATGCACCCAAGTGTTGAGGAATGTTAGGGAGAGTTATGGGGAGCCCTTACCGCAAAACATACGGAGAATTAAATCAGCGGGAGCTGGAGGCATTATGAGAAGAGCGGAGAACCATGGCAGACGGTGGCTGGGGAGAGGATTTATTTTATCGCCCGATACTGACCAATTGGGGGAAATTTATATCGGATTCTGGGACGCAGACAATAATGACAATCTGTTCATAAAAACGGAGGATGAATTCAAATGGGAATTTCCAGATGGTATTCATCTGGGCCGGCCAAAAGGAGTAGTGACCGAGGAACCGGAATCGCCATTTATAAGCCTATTCTTTTCAGAATAAAATGAAGAAGAACAAATGTTCTTAGTTGCTGTTGCACTCTTTTTCATGCTCTAGTATAATAGGCTCAGAAGCAGGAAGGAGAAGTTTACGTGATACGGTTGTTTGAATTTCGAGACTTAGATAAAATAATGGAGCTCTGGCTGGAGGGAAACCTGCAGGCCCATGCATTTATAAGGAATGAACACTGGAAGTAGAATTATGAATCTGTCAAATCAGTTTTGCCCAAATGATGAAGTTTATCTGTATGGGGAGTCGGGGCTTCATTGGAATGGATGCTGATTACATTGCCGAATTATTTATAAAAGAGGAGTACCGGGGCAGGTGAATCGGCCACCGGCTGATTGAGACTGTAAAGCGGAAGAAGCGTCTGTCTTTGCACGTATTTGAAAGAAACACTGGAGCAGTGGCATTTTATCAGGCAGAAGGTTTAAAGGTTCAACAGAGCATGACAGAAAAAGAGATAGGAGAGAAAGAATTCCTGATGGTCTACGGAGAATCAGAGTAGTGGCATGTTCGGAAAACTATAGTAGAAATCGTTACCTGTGTTGTAAAATTGTGGGGGTGGTATGATGCCAACGTGAAACCCTTGTTGGCTGTAAGAAAATTAGTCCGGGCTGTCTGAATTGCTATGTGTATCGCAGAGACGCGGAATTTGGAAAAGACAGCAGCACTATATCTAAAACGGCCAGCTTTCATCTGCCCATCAAGCGTAGCCGAAGCGGTGAGTATAAGCCCCAGCCCGGAGGAGAATGTGTCTATACCTGTATGACCTCGGATTTCTTTTTGAAGGAGGCCGATGAGTGGAGGCCCGTGGTATGAGACATGATCCAGGAGCGCAGCGATCTGCAGTTTGTGATTATCACAAAACGAATCCATCGCTTCCGTGTAGGACTTCCTGAGGATTGGGGAGACGGATATAGCCATGTAACTATCTGCTGTATCTGTGAAAAACAGAAGATGGCAGACACTAGGTTGCCAATTTTCCTGGAATTACCCATCCGGTATCGGACTATTATCCATGAGCCCATGCTGGAGGTTGTGGATATTCGCAAATATCTGACGGCGGCTGGATAGAGCAGATAATCTGTGACGGAGAGTCAGGGACGGAGGCCAGAATCTGTGATTTTGCATGGGTTTTAAATACAATGCAGCAGTGCATGGAATATAATGTTCCATTCTGGTTTAAGCAGACCGGAGCGAACTTCAAAAAGGGGAAACGTGTGTACAACATTGGGTGCAAGGATCAGATGAGCCAGGCCGAGAAAGCTGGGATTAGTTATAGATATGAATATTGGATTAAAAAAATATGTGTAAGAACAGATATTACTCTGTAAGATTTTGTTCTTAGCTTTTGTTAATGGACATTGCTCTACGGGTGAACTAAGAATATGATAGTTACGACAGTAGGAATATAGATAAATTTAAATTTGGGGAAATTATTGGTAGTGAGTCATCTTGCCATTTAACTTACTATACGGCCATAAGGAAACGTATGATTTGATGATAGGAGAAGAAATAAAAAGTTGATTCACTTAGTGTTGATGTGAGGAGGTCATTAAATGCAGAGCGCAATCCATGAAGGATATGAATATCAGGATTATTTTACTGTTTCAATAATCTTACAACTGATGCTTCGCCAGACAGATGCTGAAATAATTATTGATCGTAAGGATTTCAGTGGAGATAAATTTGACGATCTAAAGGTGAAGACGCCTAATGGTACAACTGAATTTCAGATTAAGTATTCTGATGATGAAAGCTCCCACAAACTTACTAAAAATGACTTTGCAAATGGCAATGGGCATGATATTGCGTTATGTGATCTTTTCGCTTCTTGGAAAACAAGAAAAGAATCTGAAAATGATACTCAGATAAAATTATGCCTTGCGTGGAACAGGCCTACTGATGATGATCCGATTACAGAGTTTCTGAAGCCTATTCAAGAACAGACCCTGCCTTTTTCAATTGCTGCATATTCGTTTGATGGAGAAGTGTTTTGGCCAGTAGAAAATTTGCCTCCAAAAACGTGGAGAAAGTTTAATTTGGCAATTAAGTCAGGGCTTATTGCTAGAGAAGACTTTTTATCTTTTTGTAATGAATTCACGATTATTCTAGAAATGCCTAAGGCAAGTCTTGATTTAAAGAATCCTGGTGGCATAGAAAATGTAATTATTCGGCAAGTTGAGAAATTGGGTGTAGGAATATATCCCAATGATGGTCTCAACGCAGAAGATGTTATTTATAAGCTTGCTACGGAAGTGAAGCACTCCAGAGCGATGGGTAATAGACTTTATACCAATACATTAATGGGACGCCTTGGATTTATAATGGATTATGGGAAATTTGATCAAAGATTTCCAGTGGATTCAGCGCATAAGGTTATACTTGACGATGAGATTGAAAGGCTACACGGAACAATTCGTGATTCAAAACGTGTCATTATTACCGGCAATCCTGGCTCTGGAAAGTCTTGGCTTGTCGATGAATACATAGATAAACTTGAGAATGGTGACAGTAAAGTTATTCATTATAATTGCTTCCAGTCATTGCAGGACACAAATAGTCTTGAGAGAATACGTGTAACTTCCTTATATGGCAATCTGGTTTCACAGATTGTGGAACAATGTCCAGAATTAGTTGAGCATAAGAATACAATTTTGGGGGCTGATAAGGCAGAACTTGAAAATCTGCTTCGACTCATTGAAGAAGAGTTCTATTTAGTAGTAGATGGCCTTGATCATATCTCCCGAGAATATGATCTACATAAAGATCTTATTTCGCGTTCAGAAACTGAAATTATTTCGGAACTGTTGGGAATTCATTTTCCTGATAACTGCTATGTCATAATAGCATCGCAGCCAATAGACGTACTGGATAAATTCAAAGACAATAACTACTGTGTATTTGAAATTGAACCATGGGGTATTAAGCAAGCGAAATCCTTGATGACGACTTTTCAGATTACTGATGATATTATCAAAGATGACGATAGCTCATTAATAAGTGAATATCTGTTTAAAAAATCCCAAGGGAATGCGCTGTACCTCGGTTACATCTTGCGTCAGTTACGAAACTCAAATGTAAATAAAGAATTAATTGATGAAATACCCGATTACGATATCAGTCTATCTGAGTATTATTCCTATTTATATAAAAAGGTTCATAACAATCGCACAGTGAATGCACTTTGTGGGGCAGATTTCTATCTTAGCCTAGATGATTTAATGGAAATTACTGGAGATGGAGAATTTGTAGAATGCGATATATCGGTGCTTCAACCATTATTGATTGAAAATATTCTAAGTGGCGGCTTTTCAATTTATCATGAAAGTTTTCGCCGATTTGTATTATCTTCATTAAAAGATAAAAAAGTAGATTTAGAGAGAAATGTTTATGGCATTCTAGCTGATTGGTTACAGGAGAAACCATTTTTTGAATTTGATAAGTCGTTTTATTATCTTACGGAACTACTGTATAAGGTTAAGCGTGATGATGAGAATACGGCTTTGATTGAGAAAGAATTTGTTCTTAAATCAGTTTCAGAGGGGTATTCTCGAAAACGCATAAGAATGAATCTGAATTGTATTATTCGAAGCGCAGGTAGAACCAGAAATTTAGTCGCATTGGTAACAGCTGGTGAATTGTTAGCAATGCTTGATGATATGAACGAATTCGAAAGTACTGGCGAAGAATACTTCCAAGCAATATGCGATATAAAAGGTGCTTTTAAACTAAATCAATTAATGCAGATTGATGGAAAGCCAACCTTTGATAAGAATATAGGTCAGCTGGCATGTTATATTTCTTCGAAAGCTGGTATTACACCTTGGTGGGAACTGTATTTAGATACAGATGCTAAACAGTATAAGATTGAGGATTTTAAATACTATTTTAGATATTATCTTGATGAACAGGGAGTTGGTATCATTCCTAAGCTTATGGAGGGAATAGAAAAAGAAAATGTTTCAATAAGAAATCAATGTATTGAGATTGCGTATGATGAGCTTCAGGATTATATAGAGTTTGATGAAATTGCTTCAATTGCGGAGGAGCAACAACTGATTCATTGGAAAAGTTATCTTTCATATATTGAAACTGGATATTATCTGAAAAATGATGTTTCCTTTGAAGCTGCAATTGATAACTGGGAAAAAATCAAAAAAATGAAGATGCCAGGGGAAGAAGATATCGGAATTTTCAAGGAATTATTCTCACAAGTATACTATCTCGCTGAGCAGGGGGACAGAAAAACTATAGAGGTGGTCTTTGCCGATTGTAAAAATATTAATTGGTTCTATAATTGGATAATTTATTCTATCAAGATGGCAGAATTGTGTGCACACACAGCACAAATGGATTCTAAATCCATCTGTGAATCAGCGATTACTAATTTAGAATTATTGCTACAGGATACGGAAGTTTTCAAGGGAAAACCACGTACTTGTGATTTGTATTTTCTCCAGAATGAGTTAACAAGGTCATATAAACGGGCGGTAGAACTGATTGTCAACAATGGGACAGTAGAGGATCTGGAGAAAGCATTAGGTATTCTCGAGCGGCTTGATGATGAAACTGGAACAAGTCTTGATCATAGCATGGGAGGGCCATTAACTGATGCTGAATTTTTGAGATTAATATCTTGTTTTCTGACTATTGATAATTATGGAATTGTAAAACCTTATTTATTAAGGACTCAGGAGAAAATAGAAAGGAATGAGGTATATGACTGTATAGCTGCAGCAAAGCTCCGCTTTGTTAGTCTTATTTCAAAGTATAATCAGGCTGAGGCTTTAGAGTATTTTGATTTGTGTACACGTTATCTTGTTGCATATGGATTTCACAAGGATATTATTCTGAAGCAGATTATGGATTCTTATAACATATTTTTTGAATCTGTTGCGGGAAATCCAGAAGAGGAACGCGACATAATAACGAAAATGACAATAGCTCTCTGGAATCATACAGATGGAAGAGAAACAAAGCACTTTTTAAACCACTGGTTTGATGAATTGCTTGGGACAGATTCGAGTTATGCACTTGCATTTCTGTCCGGGTTACAGATCAAGAATGGAAAAAGTTGGGTTGTGGAATGTATGTTATGTTCTGCTATAGAGAAGTATTGCAATGATTCTAGTTATTTGGATATTGTAATTGGGTTGATTGAGTCACTTCCAAATGATACAAGCTCAAGAATAATTGATGCAGCCACATCTGTATTTAGAATTTTGGAACGTAGATTCGAAGAAACAAGCAACGATGAAAAATTGCTGATCAAGTGGCGCATGAATGAACTTGTTATCAATATTGTTTCAAGATTCAATATCCTTGATAGTCCTTGGCCGGATAATGATTCTTGGAAAGATGAAAGTATCAAAGAATTCTTGTTAACAGTTGAGTCAGCAGGATTTGATGTTTCACAGTATATAGAATATTTCCATATAAAGAAATCTGACGATATGGACAACAACGATGGTAAGAAAACAGTTGATGTTTTTGAAGACAATCAAACACATTTTGAAGCCTCAACCCCAGAGGACGCAAAGAAATGGTTTGAAACACATAATCTAATTGAGCGAGATATACAAGATATCTGTGAATTTCTTAAGAATTATCAGAATGATAAAGATACTTTACTCGATATACTGAGATTCATAATTACTAGAATTGGTGGATGGAGGTACAGTAAGAAATGTAAGGATATTGTTTTACAAATAATTGGACAACTGGAACTGGATAATAGAGAAATGTCAGAAATGCATATGTTGATGTACCTTTACTCATATGAATGGGGAAGTTCCTTAATTGATAAAGATGAATTTGTCAATAGCATACGATTGAGTCTTGATGTGGCCCGTGACACGTTTTATGGCGAATTACCTGAAGTTATTATTTCACATTCAGGCAGAATTACCAAAGGGCTTTTGGATGCACTTTTTGCGATTGACTTTGAAAAGGATAGTATCATTACGATTTGGAGAAATGCGTTCGACATTATGAAGCTTCGTTTTCCGAACCTTGATCAATATCCTATTGATAATGTTTGGGAAGAAACGGATGAACTATTAGGACTGCGCAACTGCATGTTAATGCGGTTCATTGATGGAGGTAAGGAATCGTTTTTGGCAGCTTATGCTTATTTGGCGAATGCTGCTGAAGAAGAGAATTATTCAAAATTCACGGAATCGATAGTATTTTGTCTGGAGCATTATGAACAGTATAATCTTGTGACACAAATAGCAATCGCAGATTTAGTAAGATGTTATGGTTATCGTCTGAAGGATTTGAATATAGATCGAATGATAAATGCAATTAATGCTGTTTATCCAACCGGAAATTTACTTTTGGATGTCGTATTTTCAGAATTTACAATATATAAGAGCTTTCTTTTTAAGTACCCTGATAAACATGTACCTGATTATATGGAACAGGAAGATGTTGAGTTTTACTTAGCAGAACAACTATATGATCTTGGGAAAGAAAAGACTCGAGAAGGAAATGATGAATACGCTAAGAATTCAGTATACCGAGATCCGATTATGCAGGTGGTCGATACCTGTGGCATTAACTATGTAGAACTCTATGAAGAACTACATGCATCAAGAAAACTGAATGATAAAATACAAGATTTTGTTGGTGGGTCAAGTAAGGTTCCTGAAAAAAATACCGTGTACAAATCATATGTAATTCAATATGCGCTCCATACAATCATTGAAAAAGCTTTTTTAGACAGAAAACCCGAGCTGATTCCACAGAATTTGCTACGATTGATGCCTGACTATCAGGGAATGTATAGACTATTTAAGTGCCGTGAAATGCAACCCGCAAATCATCTGTATGATAAGAATAATTCGTGTGAGCCTCTTCTCAAAAATAATGAGGATGAATACATTCTAATAGGATGTTCCGAAACAAAAAAACACATTGATTATAAACAGGCGTCTTTTGTATTTGCATATCAAGGAATAGTAGTAGGAGGAGAGGAGGACGAAGAACATCAGATTCCATTCCGACAATATTTAGCCACAGCGGTTGAAAAAGGAGAAATCTATACGATTTCAGATAACTCGGAATCACTGATTGATTTTATTAGAACGCTAGATCGGGAATTAGAAGATGAAGACTATCTGTGGCCTGGAATGCCGGTTTCTAAACTACTTAACGTTCATATTGAATTTGATTTTTTACATGGGAGATATATTGCAGTCAATCAGGAAAATGATATTGTCTTTATTATGAAAAAATGGTCATCGAGTTATAAAGATGACAGCGAGTATCCTGGAAATGCGATTCCTTTATATAGTGGTACCGAATTGTATATAAAGAAAGAGTATATTGGAACGTTGGAGCAAAGATTTGGAACACTGATGATGAAAACCTGTGTGCAATCATATACACAGACATATTGATTTGTTTAAATAATGGACAACTTATGGTAGGAGGATTTATGGACATAAAAATCCCAGTTTGTAGAACTGGAAAAATCAAATTTCGGTAAGGCATATAGTTTAATTAGATATTGCAAGGAATAAAGCTCTTGACAAAACAGTCAGTGTCAAGGGCTTTATTGTTGGCAGTATTTACAATCAACAAAAACATTTCTCTGTACGGAGGTGTTGTAGCATGACCAAATCTAAAAATATATGATATAATCTAAAAGAATAGTGTGAAGAGGTAGATATAAAAAGGGGTTCACTACCTATGTTGGTAAGGACTGTTACGGTTCCGCCAAGGGACGATACTACTCTTTCGACATCATTTTTGTACACACAACACACGTTGAGACGGTAGTACTGCTTTCCCACAAAAAAACCGACAGTCATATCAACGTAAAAGTTGAGTTTGGCGAGGGAGAGGGTAAAGTTCCTTTAAAGGCAATCTCTGAAAGGGCAGAAGTCTACAAGCCGAAAGAGCGAGTTACCTACAAAATGATAAAAGAGTACATAGAAGCAAAATATGGCTTCAAAGTACATACCGCATATATTGCAGAGGTTAAGAGAGATTTGGGTTTGCCGATGTATGATGCTCCCAATGCGGTAGAGGAATTGAAACAGCCGAGGAAGCATCCGACGGCAGAGAAAGTGGAAGCAATAAAGGATGCGTTGAAACATTTTGAGATTTTTTAAGTAGAAAACGTATTGTTACTTCTAGTAATTAATGTATAATAGTTGTGATTATACGTGGTGGTAAGATATGGAGGATTGAGTATGGAAAAGTTTCTTTCCTCATATAAGGAAAATAAAAAAATATTTTTAGGGGATACAGATTCATATACAGTGATACAGAATGGGTATACGGAAGAAGATTTGATTTATAAAATAAAAATGGCGGTATTATTATATGATGTTGTTTTTATACCCACAGCATATATGTGGCAATCAGAGCAAATGAAAGAAGTTATGTATAAAATTCAATCATTGATATTGACAGAAAATGTTTTGCCGATAATAAGAAAAAGTAAAGAAACACGTGATATTAAAGATTATTTTGAAAAACGTCAAAGTGAAACAAAAGATTTTAAGAATATGGAAGTATATAAAATTCCGAGTTTGGCAACAGAAATAGCAGATTCTGATGACAAAAAAGATATGATTTTTTTGAATAACTTAAATTGTTGCTTACACTTAGAGGAAAAATCAGTTAAAGAAGAATTTATAAGTTTGTGGAAAAATGACCTTTCTAATGGTGCTGATGTTAATGGAATATCTATGATACTATATAGAAGTAATACTGATCTTTTACATTATAATGCTATTTTGTATGAGTTAAAAAATGGTGTTGATTATACTAATTTTTCTAGGAGTACATTAATTGATTATATTTTAAAATTGAATATTTCAAAGGATGTAAAGTTGATGCTTCAGGAAAGAATATCATGGCTATATTTAAGAGCAAATGCTAAAGCGAGTCAAAGTGATTTTTTTATTTCAAAGTCAGCTGATAATAGGTTGGTATATAGAGCGAATGTAGCTATTTATATAGAATTGTTGAAAAATTTTGGTATAAATAAAATGATGATTCAGTCTTTGTCGGTAGAAGAATTGATACGAATTAAATATTCACCTGAATATTTGAATTTTATTAGTAGCTATAATGAGCTTGTTGAAAATATATATTATGAACAGAATAATCTAGTCGAAAAGACAAACAAACGAATAAATGCAATGTTGCTTCATGAAAATGTTAAACGCAAAATTTATAGTAAGTTACCAGCTATTTATGGGGTGTCGGGTACGATTTTTGTTGGCTTAATAGTTAATTATTTTTCTGGTAGTGTTATTAATGATATTGCGTTTGGCGTTTCGGGTGGAGTGGCTTTATCTTCGTATATTTTAAAAAAATTAGAACTTGTCAATAAGTCAGTTTCTAATACATCCTTTTATGATTTTAAAGAATATATACTAAAAGAAGAATATAAGAAAAAAATGCAAATATGTATAAATGAAGTGATATTATGAAAACGAGATATAACGAATATAATGATATTGATAATTTGAAAAAAAGAATACAAGACAACGAAGTGGTTTTCTTAAAAGGCAAAAGATTTGATACACTTGCAGGAAAAGGGTTGCAGCTAAAAATAAATAGCTCAGTAGGATTAAGTGATGAAAGTCAATTTCAAAATGAGGCAGATAAAATATCTAAAATAGCAAGTTTTGATTTTCTGCCAGATATTATGATGGATTTAAGCATCATTTCTGTAAAAAATCCGATATATCAAATAGTTCAAGAAAAAATAGGGTGCCCTGTGGGGACGGTGCCTGTATATGCATGTTTTGACAGTGAAAAAGGAATTGATAAGAATAAGTTTTTAGAAGAAATAGAGAGACAAGCACAAAATGGTGTATCATTTATGACATTACATTTTACTGCTATAGATGATATTTATAGAAAAACAATGAAAAGAAATATTTCTGTTATTAGTAGAGGCGGAAGTTTAGTGCTTCGAGATCTATATTTAAATAAACGGAAACAAAATTTTTTGTTGGAATATTTTGATGATATTTGTAAAATATTAAAAAAATATTCTGTAGTAGTGAGTGTTGGAACAACTTTTAGACCATCAACTTTATACGATGCATTGGATACAATTCAATTAAGTGAAATTAGAATGCAAAAGGATATAATAAAATCATTGCGTAAAAGAGGGATTTCTGTAATGATGGAAGGTGTTGGGCATATTTCTTTGAATGCTTTAAAAAAATATGTTGAGTTGATAAGGGATGATTTTTATGTACCTTTTATGCCATTAGGTCCAATTCCTACAGATAGAGCGATTGGGTGGGATCATATATCTGCTGCAATTGGAGCTTCTTATATGGCTTTATTAGATGGAGCAGACATTATTAATGCAGTTACAAGAGAAGAACATACTGGAGGTGTGCCAAATACAAATTCAATTTATGAAGCAATAAAATCTGCACAGGTAGTTGTTAATTCTATAAATGATGTTAGATTTTTTGAACAATATAATAAAGTGCAGAATAGTAGAAAAACTAATTGTATGGGAATTATAAAAGAGGATATTGGATGTGATAGATGCAAAGAAGAATGTCCATTCCTTTTGAATAAGCCATTACAATAAAAGTTACATGATAAGAATAGATGGAATATCAATTTTTATTATCGTTTAAATTAAATAGAATACTTGAAAAGATATTGTAGAAGAAGTATCTAAGTAAATAGTAATGGACTGCTAAAATATGTGGGAAAGAGGTTAACAAGCGGTATTAGGTCAGTTTACAAGGAACTACACGCAGACCACGAAACGGGGGCTGCTGACAACAAATAAAGGCTGAATATCAAGCACCGGGAAAGTGCGAGATATTCAGCCTGTTTTGTTGTCAGGGGTTTCCAAAGGGGCTTGCCCCTTGGCACACGACTTTGCTCGCAAAGTGTAGTGTGTTATACGCTCTGTCGGCGTTGCCGTAAAAATGCCGTTGCCGCCGGGGAGGGCAAGGGCATTTGAAACGGCAGGAAAACAGGGCTGTGATTGCGTGGCGTGGAGCCGCAAGCGCAGGACTGGTTTCATCAGCAGACAGGGCGTATATGAATGCCCCCGTCCCTCGTCTTACGCCGAACTATGGGACAAAGTGTCCCAGACGGATAGCCACACCCACGAAAAAGCGGACGGACTTTCTTCTCAAAATCGGAATGGGCGGGAAGCCGTTTTAGGGCTTTCCCGCCTTGATTGCCCATCAGCAAAGACGGGCGGGACTGTCAACGGCGGCGCATGAAATGCGCCGTTCATCTTGACCGTTGACTGGCTCGGCTGGTTTTGCTATCTCCTCGATAAATTAGAATTTGTATTATTCGTGTGTAAATCTTAATAAATAACCATCTGGATCTTGCACTAAAAACTCTTTTTGTTCAATAAGTTCTCCATTAGATTCGTATTTATTCAACATCATTTCTCTAAACAACGGATATTGAGAGCGAATAAGCTGTTGATATACTTTATCAATATCATTTACTTCAATAGAAAAATTAACTCCTCTACCAAAAGGATATGCCATTTCAGCAACATTCCAGCCATCATCTCGTAATTCTTCAAACATAAACTGTGAATCTTCAAATGATAGAAACATGAACTTATCTTCTACTCGTTCATATTCAATTTTAAATTGTAATATATTAAGGTAAAATTCCCTCGTTCTTTTTATATCTTTAACTGTTAATTCTGGTATTAGTTTGTTAAATTCCATTCTATCATCTCCACAACTTCCAATTTGTCGCTCTCTTACTTTCTCCCCCGCTGTGGGGTTGGATTTTTCAGCAAGTCCGACTTCTGTGCAATCTTTTTCAGCCACTTCTTTTCTTCTTCGGACAGCTTCTTCAAATTCAATTTGAGCCGCTTACAGATAAACGCCAAAGCTGCTTGCTCCGGATCGCTGTCTGGGCTGGCGGTTTCCTCGGCGGTCTGCAAAAAATCTTCCAGAGGATTGTCCTCCGGGACGCTGAAAAAATCGTCCTTATGCGCTTCCCGCAGGTCAAGAGCTATCTTGTTTATGTCCTGCTGTATCACATAGCGGCAAAAGCTGTCATCATCAATATGGGCGGCGATAAGCTGTCTTAACTGCGGGTCAGACAAGCCGGGATTGTGCTGCTTCATAATGGTTGTGCTCACAGCGTCTACAATGGCGTTTGCACTCTGCACCTGTTTGCCAGCGATACCGTTTACATAGATTTCAAGGTCAGCCATGAGCCGGGGGAAATCCGGGTGTGCCGCCAGCTCACACAAGAGGGAATTATCCACCCGCCCACTTTTCAATAGTTCAATCATATCATCGCTCAAACGCAGGTCTGCAAGATCGGCGTTTGGGTGATTTCTTGTTTGGGACAGTCCCAGCAGATAATCGGCGGTCACGCCGTAAAACTTCGCCAGCTTGATAATGGCATAGTGGCTGATGTCCTTGAAGTCCTTTGCTTCATAACTGCCCAACGCAGACTTGGAGAGATTTACCTGTTCTTCAAGCTGCTCCAGCGTCAGCCCACGCTCCACACGCAGGTCTTTTAGTCGTTCTTGTATGGATAATTCCATGCGCTCCCTCCTTGTCTGCCCAATAAATGGGAAGCTATCGCTTACATCATATAAAGAAAAATTATATTAAATTCTCAATAACTGTTTCCGTCATTTTCAGTGCTTCGGTAATGTTCGGAGCGACATAATAGATAAAATCCGGGTCATGCACATAACAAATAATTTGACCGATTTCACCTTTCTCGCTTGGGTTATAGTCCAACATCAGATAAAGAGAACCGGCATACTCAGCAAAGGGAAACCAACGCTCACAAAACAGATATGGCTTTATGCGTTCGTCTAATTGTTGCAGTTGTTTTTCACCAATTACATTTGGAAACTCTGTCATTTTACAGTTTTTATTTTGAAAAAGAGATTTTAACTTGATTATTTCTTTTAGTGACAGTAGGCGATACCCGCGATAAAATCCCTCCTGCGGCCAAATTAAGCTCATATAGCCGCTGCCGTTTTTGTATGAATATACGGTTTTAAAATCCTCTGGCAATCTTATTTGAAATTGATTTTCAAAGGCGCTTAATTCTTCTTTTGTAGCACCTTGAATTTTAAGATACTCGTCAATATCTTCCTGTTCTACTTCCTCATCATTTAGTGCTTCAGCATTTTCAAGGAGAAGCTGCTCATTTCTCTTGACAAGTTCCACTATGCTATCCATTTTGAACACCTCACAACTTCCGATTTATCGTCTTGTATTTATTATTTTACCACAATTCCGAGAGCGTGGAAATAAAGAGTTTTCCGGGCTGATTTCCGACCTTATGGATATACGGGACGGGCAGTCATTTAGGTGTAGACTTATGGTAGTTCATCGATGAGCTGCACCTTGAAAAATGAATGACCGTCCGAAAAGGAATACCCCGGCCGGGGAAGCACCGCAAGGAGGCAACTTCTGGACACTTTGTCCAGAGGTCACTTCGGGACAACTTGTCCCGAAGCTGTGGGGAGCGTGCCAACGCCGGAACACGCCGCAGGAATGGGGCAGGAAGCCTTTTCGGGGAGAGCGGCAACGGAAAGCAAAATGGAGGAAACACATGAGAGAGAACCCATATAAACGACTGCCGCCCATAGAGCGCAGGCAAGACGGTTCCTTTTACCGCATGACCCCGGCGCAAAGGAAACAGGCCAATGCCCTGATCCGCCGGGAGTGCTGTAACTGCGAGGACAGCAACTGCATTGTCCTTGACGATGGGGACACCTGCACCTGCCCGCAGATAGTTTCTTTCTCGGTCTGCTGTAAATGGTTTCGGTGGGCGGTCTTGCCCCTTGCCGGGACGCTGGAAGCGGAGATTTACCGGGGACGGGATTTGAAACGCTGCGCGGTCTGCGGCGGTGTGTTTGTCCCCAAATCCAACCGGGGGAAATACTGCCCCGACTGTGCCGCCAGAGTTCACAGGCGGCAGAAAACAGAAAGTGAACGGAAAAGGAGGTCTGCTGTGGACAGTTAGGCAGGGGAAAAGCCTTTATTCATAAGGCTTCCAGAGGGCAGAACCGGGGGAAGTGGTATCAAGCACCGTCCTCCCCCGGAAATGCCCTCCTAACTGTCCACAAAACACAGTATGACAAACACTATTTATATTCATCAGCCGGAGAAATCGGTCAGCTTCACCCGGCTCCCGAATTTCCTCTTTGAAGCACCCACATTCACAGCTTTGCCCAATGAAGCAAAGCTACTGTACGCCTTTATCCTGCGCCGGACGGAGCTATCCCGCAAGAACGGCTGGGCGGACGAATACGGGCGCATTTACCTGTACTATCCAATCTGCGAGGTAGTCGCCCTGCTCCACT
>OBAB01000074.1_pt1 | contig 88432 bp, 80 predicted proteins | sample 1516501 | NCBI WGS metagenome assembly OBAB01 (sample SAMEA2579906, study PRJEB22360) | human gut metagenome
GAATTTTCGAGAATCGTATGTGTTTCACTGTTTAGTTATCAAGGTTGTCTGTCTTGCGACAGCTTGTTTATTTTATCATGTTGTTTTTGATTTGTCAAGAACTTTTTTAAGTTTTTTTAAATCTTTTTTTCAACCGATTTACTGTTTGTTGACAGCTTGTTTACTTTATCATAGTTTCAAGTGTTTGTCAACATCTTTTTTATTTATTTTTTGTTTTCCAAAAAATAAAAACGGAGAAGGAGGGATTTGAACCCTCGCGCCGCGTTAGCGACCTATACCCTTAGCAGGGGCACCTCTTCGGCCTCTTGAGTACTTCTCCAGACTCCGAACTAATAGTTCAATATTAAATTCGAATGCACTTTGGAATCTCCCGAAGCGCATTTGTAATTATATGTAAAAAAACCTGTTTTGTCAACAGGTTTTTTTACTTTTTTTCATATTTTTTATTTTTACCCTAAAATCCGGTTTCAGGACTTGCAAATTTCATACTTCCATCAAGAAGTATACTGTGTTATTGTCGCTTCGATACGTTTTTTTACCTCTGCTGCAATCTCTGTTGTTTTCATATCTTTATACTCATCATAGTATATGGGTTCCAGAAAATGTACCTGCACTGTAAGTTTTTTGACAGATCCCGTATCAAACGCTTTATAAGAATCAATCAGTGCTACGGGTACGATCGGACATTTTGATTTCGTTGCAGCTTTAAAACTTCCACCTTTAAATTCCTGCGGATGATTGCCGTCTTTGCTTCTGGTTCCCTCGGCAAAAATCAGATAGTTTCTTCCTGCCTTTACTTCTTTGATAACATTAATGATTACCTGCATAGATTGTTTGACATCATCACGGTCAATCATAAACGCTTTCATGCATGCAAATACCTGCTTCAGAAATGGTACGTTTGTCAGCTCTTTTTTTGCCACTACCGAGAAAGGTACCGGACACACCTGTATGATTGCAAGTACATCAAATAATCCCTGATGATTGGGAAAGAAAATAAACCCATTTTCTTTTGGAATATTTTCCATACCATGACCGTCAATTACCAGATTACCGCCTTTCACTGCTCTGTTATCTACATATTTAAGAAGCTGATATCTCTGTTCTTCACTGTAACGTTCTGCATGCGATGCATACCAGCATAACTTAAACCATCCATATGGAACAAAAAAGAGATTTCTAAATACCATCAGTAATATTCTTTTCATTTTTTTGCCCTCGATATATTACACTCCTGCTTTTTCCGAAATTTTGTCTTCATATCCCGGATTTTTCTTGATAAATGTTTCATATGCTTTGGTATACGTCTTGTAAGCATCTGTCTTCATAAATTGGACATATGCTGTAGCCGCCTGAGTTTTCATATCATCTGTGATCTGTGATGGTGCCATGATATAATAAGTTTTATCCTGTTTACCAACCATATAAGTTTCAACACATGGATATTCCTGATCATCCTCCAGGATCAGATTGTAGGTTATGTATACATAACTGTACTTGTCATTTTCAGAAAGGATCTCACAATCCTGAACAGATACTTTCTTAGGATTATGTGCCGCAAAATATTTGAGTGTTGCTGTAATCTCTGTCTGAAGATCTGCTTCTGTATTATCTGCCTGGTTATAGCACTCCTTCACTTTCTTTTCTTTCCCGTCAGTATAGGACTGAATCAATTCCTCTGTTACTTTTTCCGGTGATTTATGACTCACTCCCCCGCATCCTGCCACACAGAGTGTCAGTAATACCAACACTCCGGCTGCAAGATATCTGTACCATTTCTTCATGGTTATTCCTCTTCCCCTCTGTTCTCATCCTGTGTCTCCTGATCTGTCGGCTGATCAGATTCTTCTGTTTCTGCACTGTCCGTAATTTCCACTGCTGCCTGCTGTGCATTTGTATCTTTTTCTTCTTTATCTCTCACTTTAGCTACACTGGCTACAGTGACACCCTCTGTAAGATTGATCAGTTTTACACCCGATGTAATTCTTCCAAGAATGGAAATATCAGCGCAGGCGATTCTGATGATAATACCTTCCGTAGTGATCAGCATTACTTCATTATCTTCATTTACAGCTCTTGCTCCGATTACATCACCGGTTTTCTCGGTAATCTTATAACATTTTACACCTTTACCGCCACGATTCTGACAGGTAAATTCGCCCATAGAAGTACGTTTACCCATACCATTTGCAGAAACTATCAGCAGACAATCTCCCTGAGAATTCAGCTGCATTGCTACCACTTCGTCTCCATCATCGATATTCATACCGCGTACGCCCATAGAAGTTCTGCCTGTACTTCTTACATCTGTTTCTTTAAAACGGATACACATACCATCTTTTGTAACAAGTATTATATCCTTCTTATCATCTGTAAGCTTAACCTCGATCAGTTCATCATCATCACGCAATGTGATAGCTGCCAGTCCGTTTTTACGCACATTCGCATATTCTTTAATCGGTGTTTTCTTTACCAGGCCATTCTTCGTAGCCATCATCAGATAATGACCATCTTCAAATTTGCGGAGCGGGATTACTGCAGTGATGCATTCCCCTGGCATAAGCTGTAACAGATTAATAATCGCAGTTCCTCTTGCAGTACGTCCTGCCTCCGGAATCTCATATGCCTTCAGACGATATACCCTTCCTGTATTTGTAAAGAACATCAGATAATGATGGGTAGTTGTCATCAGAAGTTCTTCAATGTAGTCATCCTCAAGAGTCTGCATTCCCTTGATTCCTCTTCCACCTCTGTTCTGGCTTCTGAAATTATCTACTGTCATTCTCTTAATATATCCAAGTTTGGTCATTGTGATCACTGTATTCTCTCTCGGAATCAGATCCTCTGTAGAAATATCGTATACATCATATCCGATAGAAGTCTTTCTGTCGTCTCCGTATTTCTCTGCAATTGCAAGAATTTCTTCCCGAATCACGCGAAGAAGAAGACTTCTGTCCGCAAGGATAGCCTCGTATTTACGGATTTTTTCCATTAAATCAGCATACTCTGCTTCCAGCTTCTCTCTTTCCAGACCTGTCAGAGCACGCAGACGCATATCTACGATTGCCTGTGCCTGAACATCTGTCAGTTCAAAGCGATCCATTAACTCCTGTTTTGCGATCTGCACATTCTGCGAAGCTCTGATAATACGGATCACCTCATCAATATTGTCCAGTGCTTTCAGCAGACCTTCTAAAATGTGAGCTCGCTCTCTTGCTTTATTCAGGTCATATTTCGTTCTTCTGGTCACTACATCTTCCTGATGAGCCAGATAATATTCCAGCATCTGTTTCAGGTTTAATACCTTCGGTTCCAGACTTCCGTTATTCGGAATAAGTGAAAGCATATTTACGCCAAAAGTATCCTGTAACTGCGTATGCTTATACAGTAAATTCAAAACTACATTTGCATTTGCATCCTTGCGCAGATCAATACAGATTCTCATTCCCTCACGACTGGAATGGTCATTCAGGTCTGTGATTCCGTCAATCTTTTTATCTCTTACAAGTTCTGCAATCTTTGAGATCAGACGCGCTTTATTTACCAGATACGGAAGCTCTGTGACAATAATTCTGGACTTTCCGTTTGGAAGAGTCTCAATATTTGTCACTGCACGTACACGAATCTTACCACGACCTGTTCTGTATGCTTCTTCAATCCCTCTTCTTCCAAGAATCGTCGCACCTGTAGGAAAATCAGGACCTTTTACAATATCCAGAATCTCTTCCATAGTCGTTTCGCGTTGTTCTTCAATGATATTGTCTATAATCTTGACAACAGCATCCACAACCTCTCTCAGATTATGAGGAGGGATATTGGTAGCCATACCTACTGCAATACCTGAAGTTCCGTTCACCAGAAGATTCGGATAACGGGACGGCAATACAACCGGCTCTCTCTCTGTTTCATCAAAGTTTGGCTGGAAGTCAACAGTATCTTTGTTAATATCTGCCAGCATTTCCATGGAAATCTTACTCAGACGTGCCTCAGTATATCGCATGGCCGCTGCCCCGTCACCATCTACGGAACCAAAGTTTCCATGTCCGTCTACCAGCGGATATCTGGTAGACCATTCCTGTGCCATATTTACAAGTGCTCCATAAATAGAACTGTCACCATGTGGATGATATTTACCCATTGTATCACCGACAATACGCGCACATTTACGATGCGGTTTGTCAGGACCATTATTCAGTTCTATCATGGAATACAATACACGTCGCTGAACCGGTTTCAGACCATCTCTTACATCAGGCAGTGCTCTGGAAGCGATAACGCTCATGGCATAGTCAATATAAGAGTCCTTCATGGTCTTTTCCAGATCCACCTCGTGGACTTTGTCAAAAATATTATCTTCCATTTATCTATTCTCCCTATTATCAGATATCCAGATTCTTTACAAATCTTGCATTCTCTTCAATAAATTCACGTCTCGGCTCTACCTTGTCACCCATCAGTGTAGTAAATGTAAGGTCAATCTCAGAAGTCGCAGCCTCATCCATGGTAACCTTAAGCAGGATTCGTTTCTCAGGATCCATTGTCGTCTCCCAAAGCTGGTCTGCATCCATCTCTCCAAGACCTTTATAACGCTGGATCTTGTTATTTCCGTCACGTCCGATTTCTGTCAGAATCTGATTCAGTTCATCATCGTCGTATGCATACCATACTTTCTTGTTCTTCTCCACCTTGTATAATGGCGGCTGTGCAAGATACACATATCCCTGTTTGATAAGCTCAGGCATAAAACGATACAGGAAAGTCAGCAGAAGGGTTGCGATGTGCGCACCATCGACATCGGCATCAGTCATAATAATAATCTTATGATAACGAAGTTTACTGATATCAAAATCTTCATGAATTCCTGTTCCGAAAGCTGTGATCATAGCTTTGATCTCTGCATTTGCATAAATCTTATCCAGACGTGCTTTCTCTACATTCAGGATCTTACCTCTCAGTGGAAGGATAGCCTGTGTTACACGATTTCTGGCTGTTTTTGCAGAGCCACCGGCGGAATCTCCCTCTACAATGTAGATTTCACAGTTCTCAGGATTCTTATCTGAACAGTCTGCAAGCTTTCCAGGAAGTGACATATTATCAAGTGCTGATTTTCTTCTAGTCAGATCACGAGCCTTACGTGCAGCCTCACGTGCTCTCTGTGCAAGAACTGATTTCTCTACTGTAGTTTTCGCTACTGTTGGATTCTGCTCAAGGAAAATCTCAAGCTGCTTGCTCACCACGCTGTCAACAGCCCCTCTTGCTTCACTGTTTCCAAGCTTCTGTTTTGTCTGACCTTCAAACTGGGGATTCTCAATCTTAACACTGACGATTGCAGTCAGACCTTCGCGGATATCATCGCCACTCAAATTGGGTTCACTGTCTTTAAGCAGCTTGTTCTTTCTGGCATAATCATTGAACGTCTTTGTCAGGGCATTTCTGAAACCTACAATATGAGTACCACCCTCAGGTGTATTAATATTATTTACAAATCCATAGCAGTTCTCTGTATAAGAATCATTGTGCTGCATGGCAACCTCTACAGACACACCGTTCTGCTGTCCTTCGCAGTAAATGATTTCCGGGTAAAGCGCTTCCTTGCTTCTGTTCAGATAGCTTACAAATTCACGGATACCACCTTCATAATGGAAAACTTTCTCTCTTTCCATTCCTTCTCTGGTATCTTTAAGAGAAATCTTCAATCCCTTTGTCAGGAATGCCATCTCTCTCAAACGCTGTTTCAGAATGTCATAATCATATACTGTTTCCTCAAATATTTCTTTATCCGGAAGGAAGACAACTGTTGTTCCGGTCTTATCCGGCTGGCAGTCTCCCACAACCTTCAGAGGATACATAGTTTTACCGCGTTCATATCTCTGCTGATAAATCTTACCTTCATGATAGATCCTTACTTCAAGCCATGTGGAAAGTGCATTTACTACAGACGCACCTACTCCGTGAAGACCACCGGATACCTTGTACCCTCCGCCTCCAAATTTACCGCCGGCATGAAGAATGGTAAATACTACTTCTACAGCAGGAATCCCTGCTTTATGATTGATTCCTACCGGAATACCACGTCCGTTATCTACAACTGTGATAGAGTTGTCCGGATTAATAACTACCTGAATCTCTGTACAAAATCCTGCCAGTGCTTCATCAACCGCGTTATCTACAATCTCATAAACCAGATGATGAAGACCTCTGCCGGATGTACTTCCGATATACATACCTGGTCTCTTTCGTACGGCTTCCAAACCTTCCAGAATCTGGATTTGATCCGCTCCGTATTCTGTATTTTCTCCGCCCATTTCTTTCCTCCTGTTATATATACTTATCACCAGAATATATCTGAAAACCCCTGCGTGAAAATTATAGACAGGTTTTCAAATATATTCTGGTATCTGGACATAATAATACAAATTTATTATAGCACAAAAGCCCGTTCCTTGCCACAGCCTGAATAAAAAAGAATCCCCGAAAACGGGAATTCTTCTGTATGTTAATCTTATTCTTCGGTTTTATTGATGAGGTACTGATAGACATCTCTCTTCGTCATTCCTCTGTCATTTGCTACCATTTTCATAGCTTCTTTTCTTGAATGTCCCTGATTTTCATAGATTTCCATGTGTTCTTCTATGGTAATTTTTTCCCAGGATGCCTTCTGTTCCTCTTCCATCTCCTGTCTGCTTCTGCCTTCAATCACCAGCACGCACTCTCCAAGCGGCTTCTCTGTCTGATAATAGAGGATCAGCTCCTCGATAGTCGTATGGAATGCAGTCTCATGTCTTTTCGTCAGTTCCCTGCAAAGAGTCATTCTGCGATTTCCGAGAGTTTCCTTCAATTCCTCCAGAGTTCTTACCAGTCTGTGAGGAGCCTCATAGAGAATGATAGTTCTCGTTTCATTCTTCAGTTCTTCCAGAATCAATTTTCTTTCTTTTTTATCTGCCGGAAGAAATGCTTCAAAAGCGAATCTTCTGGTTGGAAGTCCGGACAGAGTCAGGGCAGTGATACAGGCAGCAGGTCCCGGAAGAGAAGTTACTTCAATCCCCGCTTCATAACACATTGCCGCAAGCTCCTCTCCCGGATCTGAGATCCCCGGAGTTCCCGCATCTGTGATCAGTGCAATATTCTGCCCTTCCTGCATTTTACTGATCAGAACATATGCCTTATCAATTTTGTTGTACTCATGATAACTGGTCATAGGTGTTTTTATATCAAAATGGTTCAGCAGTTTAATACTGTTTCTGGTATCCTCTGCTGCAATAAGATCCACTTCTTTCAATGTTCGAAGTACCCGGAGTGTAATATCCTCCAGATTTCCTATGGGTGTTGCACATAAATACAATTTACCACTCATAATTTGTTTCCTCTCATATTACTTTGCAAATAAAATTCGGTTAAATCATATCATAAATCTTCAGTATATTTTCTGTATAGACTCCCGGCTCTTTATATACGATCAGAGGAGGTTCCACTGTAACTCTGGAATTTCCTCCCTTTAATGCCTCGATCAGAACCATGTTTGGTTCTCTGTCTATGTATGGATATACAAGCTGCATCCTTTTCGGTTCCAGACGATACTTTGTGAGAACATTCATAATCTCAGCCAGTCTGAACGGTCTGTGAACCATATAAAATCTTCCACGTTCTTTCAGAACCTTTGATGCCTGGCTCACCACATCCTCCAGATTACAGAGTACTTCATGTCTGGCAATTGCTTTTGGCATATCCGGATTGCGAAGTCCATGCTGTCCGATCATATAAGGCGGATTACTTGTCACTACATCAAAAGAAGCTGCCCCAAAAATATCAGCAGCCTCCTTAATATCACCCCGTACGATCTCAACATCGTCCTCCAGATGATTATATCTGACACTGCGTCCGGCCATATCTGCACACTCTTTCTGAATCTCAAGACCTGTAAAGTGTTTCCCATTTGTTTTGGTTTTAAGCAGGATCGGGATAATTCCCGTTCCTGTTCCCAGATCCAGAGCAGTCTCACCCTTTTTTACTTTTGCAAAACCGGAAAGAAGAACTGCATCCATCCCAAAACAGAATTTATCCGGATCCTGTATCACATAATATCCGTTCTGAAGATCATCTATACGTTCATTATCTTTTACCAGCTGATCAGTCATTTAATTTGGAATCTCCTTTTTTATCTTCCAGATTTCCAAGTTCTTTTAATTCTTTTTCAGAGACTTTGACTTTCTTCTTTCTCGGTCTGAATTTCAGGTCATCTACCGGAAATTCCTGAATTTCTTTCTCGTCATTGATCTCTACAATTACCTTTACACGTTGACGAAGCACGTTTACACTGTGTACAGTTCCGGTAAGCCCATCCGGAGTTGTAACTGTATCTCCCAGTCCCGGAAGCTTTTTATTCAGCTCTTCATATGTTTCCTGCTCGTTCTTCAGGCAGCACATCAACCTTCCGCACACACCGGAAATCTTTGTCTGGTTAAGGGACAGGTTCTGCTCTTTTGCCATCTTTATGGATACAGGTGCAAACTCAGACAGATATGTGTGGCAGCACAGACATCTTCCGCAGATACCGATTCCTCCCAGAATCTTTGTCTCATCGCGAACACCAATCTGGCGAAGTTCGATACGCGTTTTAAAAATTGCTGCCAGATCTTTTACCAATTGGCGAAAATCAATTCTGCCGTCAGCAGTGAAATAAAACAGCACTTTATTATTATCAAATGTATACTCTGCATCTATCAGTTTCATTTCCAGACCATGTTCACGAATCTTCTTCTGACAGATTTTAAATGCCTCTCTCTCTCTGACTCTGTTCTGTGCCTCTCTCTCGTCGTCCTCCTTTGTTGCCACACGAAGAACTTCTTTGAGAGGGTGAACAACATCTTCCTCACCTACTTCTCTTGGTGCAAGTACGACTTTCCCGTATTCAATTCCCCGGGCTGTCTCCACGATCACGTGATCGCCTGTTTTAATTTCATAATCTTTAGGACTGAAATAATAAATCTTGCCTACATTACGAAATCTCACGCCTACTACTTTTGTCATTCTATTTCTCCCTGATCGTCAGGAACAGCAATTCAAATGCCAGATCAAAATTAACATTTGCTTTCAGACGTACCTTTGTCTTCTGAATAGAATCCAGAATGTTCTCCAGATTCTCGTAGGAACGCTGCTTTGCCTGTTCTCTGATAAAATTAATTTCCTGTTTAAATACCAGATTGTCAATCTCCTGTGTTGCCTTAAACATCAGGACATCTCTGAACCAGAACTGGAAAATATCCAGATAATCGTTGATATTCTGTTTGTCCTCAGAAAGACTCTTAATCGCATCTGACAGTTCATAAACTTCCATGGTGTTTGCATATTTAAGAATCCTCAGTGCATTCTGAGTCATCTCTGCAAACTCCTGAGAAGTAGCTGCTTCTTTTGCCCTTCCAATACTGCCCTGTGCAAAGGATGCGTCAATCTCCGCCTGGTAATCCGGAACATGAAGATGCTCCATCAGATATTTCTTTACAAGACCGTCATCCACTACCTTCAGATCAAGACGAACACATCTTGACTGAATAGTCGGCAGCAGTCCCCCGATATTATTAGTCAGCAAAAGAATCACTGCATATTCCGGCGGCTCTTCAATTGTTTTAAGAAGAGCATTCTGTGCCTGTGGTGTCATAAGATCTGCATCTGCAATAATATAAATCTTGTAAGGACTGTAATATGGTCTGATATCTATATCATTGATCACCTGATCTCTGATCTCGTCAATTGTGATCGTTCCGGGTTTCTCATGACTGACCATAATAATGTCCGGATGATTCTTACCCATCGCCTTTTTGCAGGAGTCGCATTTCTGGCAGGGTTCTGTACCTCCGGCCTCACACTGAAGTGTTGCCGCAAAAGTCCCTGCAAGGAGCTTCTTACCAGAACCTGGTTCGCCGGTAAAAATATAAGAATGCGATATTTTTCCTGATTCTATTGCATTTTTTAAATGTCCGATAATCTCTTCATGTCCGATAATATTGTTAAATCCCATCATAAGAATCACCTCACCAGTCCGTTTTGTAAGATATTATACCATAAAAGAAGAACTATTGCACAGACTTTATATAATTTGCGATTTCTTTCACACAGTCATCAAGATTTATATTCTGAAAACGTTTCTCTATCCCTGCGTTCAGAATATTTTCCTCTGAAAAATCCGACTGATCTGCAATAAATCTTCTACACATTTCCTCATATCTTGGATTTTCCTGTTCTCTCTCTCTATTAAGAGCACGACTCAGTCTTTCTCCATCTTCTACCTGGACATAAACAGGACAGACTGCATCTTCCCCATAGTATTTACGCATCTTTTTAAATGACTCCAGAGTACCGATTCCCAGATAATCGGAATCTGCAAGGTTCACCTGACCATCATCTGCAGTGAAATAAGTCCATATCCCATAAACCGTATGATATGCTCTCTCCTCGATAAGATTTCCGTTTTTTCTGAATTCTTCCAGTTTTCCGTCATCTACAAAATAATAATTTTTTCCATCCTGCTCTCCTACCCTGATCGGGCGGGTTGTATACAGAATAAGTGTTTTCAGATTCAATTCTTTATGTGCGGCCAGAAGTGAATAGATTCTGTCTTTTCCGGATGCACTCTTTCCCATGATGTAAAAAATCTTTCCCATATCTGTTATGTTATTCCTTTGCCGGACTGTATTCTTCCTGTCCAATTTCATTTCGGGCAGCTACGCAGATTGTTTCAGCAGATGTATCACTGAGTCCCTGTACTTCCAGCCCCTGTTCCATGTATCTTCTCACATTTCTTACAAATTGTCCAGTTATCTGCTCTCCCGGCACAATAATCGGAATTCCGGGCGGATACAGATAAGCAAACTCTGCACTGACTTTGCCAACACTTTCTTTCAGAGAATATCGCCTTTGCTGCGCATCCACTGCCTGAGAAATTGTCATAAGCTGTGTCATTCTCGCATGAGAAGTATGATACTGCGATTCCTCCGACTCATCTGTTTGCTGTATCTCTGCATCAATCTCTTCAATTGCAGTACACAGTCTCTCAAATCCCTCTTCTGTATCTCCCACTGCTGCAATTCCAAGAACATATTTCTCAGCCGCCATTTCCATTTCAATATGATATCTGTCACGAAGTATCTGATGGAGAAGGCGTCCGTTAACAGAAGTTCCGACTGTGGAGAACAACAGCTTGGATCTGTCAAAATCATAGATTCCACTGCCTTCGATCATAGAACCTTCGATCAGTTTTATTTTTTCACACTTTGAAAGACGCTGTCTGGCCTTCTCCAGATTGAAGGTAAATTCACGAAACATTTGCTGCCCGTCTTTTCTCAGTTTATCCATACATGCATCCATACTCGCCATCAGAATATACGACGGACTGCTGGTCTGGTAAATCCCCATAAATCTCTTTATCTTTTCCACATCTGCCATATCACTGCATATATGAAGCACCGCCGTCTGAGTCATAGATGGCAGCGTTTTATGGAAACTCTGTATTACAATGTCAGCTCCCAGATCAGCAGCAGACACCGGAAAATATTTAGAATAATGAAGATGTGCACCATGTGCTTCATCCACAATAAGAGGAATCTTATGTCTGTGTACAACTTCTGCAATTGTCTTTATATCAGACACAACGCCGTCATATGTAGGCGAAGTAAGCAGAAAAGCCTGCACATCCGTATTTTCTTCCAGATATCTTTCCACACGTTCAGGAGAAATTCCTCCGTTTATCCCCAGTCTCTGATCTTCATGTGGATAAATATAGACCGGCTGAAGCTCACGTAAATACAATGCATGGTAAACAGCCTTGTGACAGTTCCTCGCGACAAGTATCTTCCCACCTTTATTTACACTTGCACTGACTGCTGCCAGAAGAGCCGCCGTACTTCCATTTACACTGAAGAAACATTTCTTTGTCCCATAAATCTGAGCTGCATATTCCTGTGCTTCTTTCAAAATTCCTTCCGCATGATGAAGATTGTCAAATCCTGAAATCTCTGTAATATCTCTCTCAAAAAGAAAATCATCTGCTGAAGATGCCCGGTTTCTCTTATGCCCCGGCATGTGAAACGGATAATAGTCAGACTGCCCATAGCTTTCTAATTTTTTATATAATCTTTCCATTTTTTTCCTTTTTATACTATTGTGCCAACAAGTTGATTTCTCGAACAATCTTGCGTTCCAAATTTCCCACTGATTATTGCCTTTTCGTGCCTGAAATATGGAACTTCCCTAATTCAGTTAAACTTTAAATCTGTATCCTACGCCCCAGATTGTTTCAATATACTGAGGTTTTGCAGTATTAAATTCAATTTTCTCCCGGATCTTCTTGATATGGACAGTGACTGTTGCAATATCTCCCACAGATTCCATATCCCAGATTTCCCGGAACAACTCTTCCTTGGTAAACACTCTGTTCGGATTCTCTGCAAGGAAGGTAAGCAGATCATATTCCTTGGAAGTAAATGTTTTCTCCTCTCCGTTTACCCATACGCGGCGTGCAGTCTTATCAATCTTGATCCCGCGGATCTCCACAATATCATTTTTGCGTACATTGGAACCGATCAGACGATTATATCTGTCCATATGTGCCTTGACTCTGGCTACCAGTTCACTTGGACTGAATGGTTTTGTCATGTAATCATCTGCCCCCAGTCCCAGACCTCTGATTTTATCTATGTCATCTTTCTTTGCAGATACCATGATGATAGGAGTATTCTTCTCCTGTCTTACCTGCCTGCAGATATCAAATCCATCCACTTCCGGAAGCATCAGATCCAGAATAATCAGGTCAAATTCTTCATTCAGCGCACGTGCCAGTCCGGTGTCTCCTCTGTTGCAGATTTCAACTTCAAATCCGGAAAGCTCCAGATAATCCTTCTCCAGATCTGCAATTGCCTCTTCATCTTCTATGATTAAAATCCTGCTCATTTCATTGGTACCTCCTGATACTTTCTAAGTACAAAATACATAATTGTGCCGATTCCAAGCCTGCTGGTTGCCCAGACCTTTCCTCCATGATCCTCCAGGATCTTCTTTACAATGGAAAGCCCGATTCCGCTTCCACCCTTGGATGAATTTCTGGACACATCTGTTCTGTAAAAACGATCAAAAATAGACGGCAGATCCTTTGCTGCAATTCCTTTTCCATTATCTTCAATTTCAACCTGGATAAAATCTCCCACATCCTTTACGCGAATCTGGATGATACCTTTCGGTTTATCCATATATTTGATAGCATTGCTGATAATGTTATGAATAACACGGCGAATCTGTTCTCCATCTGCGATCACCTGCACATTATCCTCAACATAATTGGCATATACCAATTCAATTCCTCTCGTTTCCAGTTCCAGTCCTACTTCTTCTGCGCAATCACTGAAATAATCTTCTACATTCAGTTTACTGAAAGTATATGGAATTCTGTTGGTATCAATCTTTGAATAAAAAGTCAGCTCATTGATCAGATGATCCATCTCATTCGTCTTATTATAAATAGTCTTCACATAACGGTCTATTTTCTCCGGCGTATCCGCTACGCCGTCCATAATCCCCTCTACATATCCCTTTACTGCTGTGATCGGCGTCTTAAGATCATGAGAAATATTGCTGATAAGTTCTTTATTTTCTTTATCCATAAGAACTTTCTCTTCTGCTGATTCCTTCAGCCGCTTTCTCATCTCCTCAAAATCCCGGCAAAGTTCCGAAAACTCATCGTCACCATCTACTTCCAGAACAAAATCAAGATTTCCCTCTTTGATATTCTGAGTGGCTTTCTTTAATTTAACCAGCGGTGTGGCAATACTTCTGTAAATCCATAATCCAATAGATAAAGCTGTGAATACTAATATTACCGTCGCAGTAAACAGCAGATCTTTTGCAATAATCCTTACCTGTGTCTGGCTGTGGGTGGATTCCCCTACTGAAATATCATACACCACTTCCGAGGAATCCTTTGTCTGCTGTGCAAACTTTGTATGACCTAATCCGTACAAAGTTGCCGAAAATAAAAGCAGAGGAACCAGAATACTCATACCGAATCCAACTATAATCCTTGTTTTTAACTTCATCCCGATCATCCTTTATCTGTTGATTTATAAGGTTTCTATAATTTTGCCCTCTGCAAGCATTATATCATAAAGTCTGTTTTACATATCTAAATTTTCTATAAAAAGAACAGGAATCATCTGTCCTGTTCTTTCAGATAATTCCTGTTTTATCCCATTGCACTGCAATTTTTGTGATATTCTGTAATTATTCAGCATTCCACTGTCTGTGCAAGTACTGAATAGTTACGATTTTCTTATTTAAGCAAGGTATTTTTTAAGGTCATCAACTTTATCCAGATGCTCCCATGGAAGGTCTACATCCGTACGTCCGAAATGTCCATAAGCAGCTGTCTGTCTGTAAATCGGTCTTCTCAGATCAAGCATCTTGATAATTCCCGCCGGGCGAAGGTCAAAGTTCTCACGAATGATCTCAACCAGCTTTGTATCAGAAAGTTTACCGGTTCCGAATGTTTCTACGTGGATAGATGTCGGATGAGCAACACCGATCGCATAGGAAAGCTGAATCTCACATTTATCTGCAAGACCTGCTGCAACAATATTTTTTGCAACATAACGTGCAGCATACGCTGCGGAACGGTCTACCTTTGTACAGTCTTTACCGGAGAAAGCACCGCCACCATGACGTCCGGTTCCGCCGTAAGTATCAACGATGATCTTACGTCCGGTAAGTCCGCTGTCACCATGAGGTCCGCCGATCACGAAACGTCCTGTTGGGTTGATGAAATATTTTGTGTTCTCATCTACCATATCTGCCGGAATGATCTCATCGAAAACATATTTCTTAATGTCCTCATGGATCTGCTCCTGAGTTACATCCGGATCATGCTGTGTAGAGCATACTACTGCATCGATACGGCTTGGTTTTCCGGCTTCATCATATTCTACAGTAACCTGTGTTTTTCCATCCGGTCTTAAATATTTTAATGTACCGTCTTTACGGATCTTCGTTAACTGACGTGCAAGTTTGTGTGCCATGTTGATGGCATATGGCATATACTCTTCTGTCTCATTGGAAGCATAACCAAACTGGATACCCTGGTCACCTGCTCCGATGGCATCAATTTCATCTTCACCCATTTTTGCTTCAAGAGCTTTATCTACGCCAAGAGCGATATCAGCAGACTGTTCATCGATTGCTGTGATAACTGCACATGTATCAGCATCAAATCCATATTTTCCACGTGTATATCCGATTTCACGGATAGTATCTCTTACGATTTTCTGAATATCAACATATGCATTTGTTGTAATCTCACCCATAACAAGTACAAGACCTGTAGTTGTAGCAGTTTCACATGCAACACGACTCATAGGATCTTTTTCCATAAGAGCGTCAAGAATAGCATCGGAAATAGCATCACACATTTTATCCGGATGGCCTTCAGTTACAGATTCAGAAGTAAATAAAATTTTCTCCATTGTGTTCTCCTTTTTTATTCATTTACAATTGTTTCCCGACCACAGAATAACCCGCAGCCATTTATGTACTGTATCAACAGATTATTTTTCTCCGCTGATACTTTTCCGTTAACAAAAAGAAACAGCCCGAAGTAATCGGACTGTCTGATTATCTCAACAATCCTCTTATTGTTCGATCACTCGCTCAGGTTGGCACCTTCCTACACAAACAGGGGTTGCCGTGGCTTCGCAGATCCTTTGTATCTCCACCACTCTGAATAAAAGGCTATTACTAATTATTAACTTGCATTAATTAAGATTGCTGCATACCATACAATATACTTAACCCTTACAAATGTCAAGTAATTTTTTGGTATTTTTTATCATCCCACCCTGAGACGGAATTTCTGGATTTCTTTCTCATTGGATACTCTCTCAATCTCAGCACCGAGAGATCTCAGCTTATCTTCAAAATTCTCGTATCCTCTCTGGATATATACGATATCATCAACAACTGTGATTCCATCTGCTGCAAGACCTGCGATCACCAGGGCTGCACCTGCACGCAGATCCGGTGCACTTACTCTCGCACCTGTAAGCTTCTTCACACCATCAATAATTGCTGAATTTCCCTCAACTTTGATGTTTGCTCCCATACGTGAAAGTTCGTCCGCATACTTGAATCTGTTCTCAAAAATACTCTCTGTTACAATACTGGTTCCCTCTGCAAGTGCCAGAGTTACAGCAATCTGTGGCTGCATATCTGTAGGATATCCGGGATATGGAAGAGTCTTTACATGAGTACGGTGAAGTCTCTTTGGTGCACGTACACGAACTGCATCATCAAATTCCTCAACCTCACATCCAATTTCTTCAAGTTTAGCCGTAGTTGCTTCCAGATGCTTCGGAATTACATTCTTAACTGTTACATCTCCGCCTGTTGCTGCCGCAGCAAACATAAATGTACCTGCCTCGATCTGATCCGGAATAATAGAATACTCTGTACGGTGGAGCTTCTCCACACCTTTAATACGGATCACATCTGTACCTGCACCTTTAATATTTGCCCCCATACTGTTCAGGAAGTTGGCAACGTCAACTACATGCGGTTCTCTTGCGGCATTTTCCAAAATAGTACGTCCCGGAGCCAATGAGGCTGCCATCATAATATTGATCGTTGCACCTACAGAAACAACGTCAAGGAAAATATGGCTTCCATGAAGTTCATCTGCTTTCGCAACAATTGCTCCATGCATGATATCTACATCTGCACCAAGCGCTCTGAATCCCTTCAGATGCTGGTCGATCGGACGGCTTCCGATGTTGCATCCACCTGGAAGCGGTACCTCTGCATGTTTATACTTACCAAGAAGTGCTCCCAGCAGATAGTAGGAAGCTCTGATCTTCTTGATATATTCATAATCAACACTTACATCTCCAATTGTAGATCCGTTAATCTTCACAGTAGATTTATCAATACGGTCTACCTGTGCTCCAATACCAGCGATCGCTTCAAGCAATACATTGATATCCCTTACATCCGGCAAATTCTCTATCAGAATCGTCTCATCAGTCATTATGGCTGCTGCAAGAATAGCAAGTGCCGCATTCTTGGCACCGGCAATCTCAACTTCACCGACTAAAGGGTTGCCTCCTTTTATAACATACTGTTCCATATCACACCTCTTATTTATTTTCACTCCATGAGCAGAATTAATGGTCACTGTTCACTCTGTTTTTCGTTTTCTGCGAACATGTAACTTCTGTTTCAAATGCATATATGTTTATACTAAACGATCATCCTATTTTAAAGTCAGTTGTATATTATATCATATATTTATCATTTGTAAACAAAAATTATTTACCACTGTCCTTTTCCCGAGCTGTAATAATCACTTTCCCTGCTCTTTGATATGTATTATCTCCAGAATTGCCCGAAGACTTTCATCCAAATCTTTCCCCTCTTCATCAATGGTAATATCTGCATATTTCTCGTACAGAGGTACACGTTCCTCATACAGATCTTTCAGGCTCTGACCGTCCTTTAACAGAACTCCGCGGCCTTTCAGATTTCCCAGTCTTTTGGATAAAGATTCCAGTGATAATTTAAGATATATAACCTTACCTATAGACTTCAGATGTTCCATTGCCTCATCACAGTAAATAACACTTCCGCCGGGTGCAATGACCGTATCTGTCACATGAATGTCTGCATTAACCTGATTTTCAATTTCCTTAAATTTTTCCGGTCCGTCCTGCTCTATGATCTCTGAAAGCTTTCTTTTCTCCTGTTTCTGTATCAGAAGATCCGAATCCAGAAATTCATATCTCAATGCTTTTGCAAGAATAACTCCTATTGTACTTTTCCCTGAACCGGGCATTCCTATTAATGTCACATTATTCATGTTTATGTCCTTTCATTTTATCATACATTGCCTGCGTCTGCAAATTGCGGATTACTGTTTCTTTTTTCCGGATTTTTTCTTCTTTTTTTTAACGCTGTATCCAAATGTTCCCAGTTTTTTACCAATTCCCAGATATTCACCATGAGAATACACCAGAGGTTTCGCATCATTCAGATGAAATTTCTTCTTCTCGTCCATATACTGCGGATCAGCATGAACTGCAAGCACATCCGCCAGAAACATATGGTGGGAACCCAATTCCAGAACCTGCCTTACTTTGCATTCAATACTCACCGGAGCTTCTGCGATCATGGGAACTTTCACAAAATCCGCCTTCTCTTTGGTAAGCTTCATTTCTTTAAATTTATCAACATCCCTGCCGGAACGGACTCCACAGTAATCCGTTGCATATGCCAGTTTCTCTGTTGTCAGATTTATTACAAATTCTCCCGTCTTTCTGAGCATATCATAGGAAAAACGGGATGGTCGCACAGAAATAGACACCATCGGCGGATTCGTGCAGACAGTTCCTGCCCATGCAACTGTAATAATATTGTCATTCCCCTCTCCGTCAGAAACACTTACCATAACTGCCGGAAGTGGATAAAGCATATTTCCTGCTTTCCAGGTTTCTTTTTCCATTTCTTATTATCCTCAGCTATTCTGTCTGCTGCCATCAGTTGTAATCGTTCTGTCCGGCCTGTGCAGCTTCCATAAGTGCCGGAATCAGCTGTTTCTTACGTGAAACAACGCCTTTCAGATCAAATACACCATCCTTTGGCTCCATATGGAAAGCAATACGTGCCATTTCCTCACTTCCCTCACCATAATAGAGAAGCTCTGTAGATTCCTCAATAATATTGGTAAGCATAAAGAATACGCGGGTGACACCATGACGGCCACACTCGCTGACCATAAACGGAACCAGACGCTCTTTGATTTCTGCCAGCTCATCGCTGTCCATAGAACTGATCTGTCCAACACCAAAGTTGATCTCATCCTCAGCAATAAATTTCTTATAATCCTGATAGAAAATTTCTTCCGGTGATTTATCTTTCAGGTTACTTCCTGCTTTAAACATCTCTTTTGCAAACTGCTCAATATTGATTCCTGCAATAAGTGCCAGCGCACCTGCCGCCATCTTGTCAGATAATGTGCAGGTAGGTGAACGGAACATCAGTGTATCTGAAATAATCGCAGCACAGAGAAGCCCCGCAATACTCGGTGAAATCTCAAGTTTCTGCTCCCCATACATTTCATACAGAATCGTTGCTGTACATCCGACCGGCTGATTTCTGAAAGAAATCGGTACCATAGTTTCCAGAGAACCCAGTTTATGATGGTCAATAATCTCCACAATTTCAGCTTTATCGATATTGTCAACTGCCTGATCTTTCTCATTATGGTCCACAAGTGCTACTTTTTTCCTGTGCATATCCAGAAAATTTCTTCGGGAAATTGTTCCGATACATTTTCCCTTTTTGTTAATTACAGGGAACGCACGATGACGGTGTTTGATCATCTCATTCTGAATATCATCCGTAAAATCCTCTGTATTAAAAGTAACCAGATTATCTGTTTTCATAATATACCGTACAGGAATACTCTGGTTGATCAGTCTTGCGATCGTAAATGTATCATACGGAGACATAATAATTACAATTTCTCTCTCATGAGCAAGCTTTATCACCTTTTCGCTGACTTCAATTCCCATACCAACGATAATACAGCTAACATTCTGCGCAATCGCCTGAAGATGATCCTCTTCTCTGTCTCCCATGATTATCAGGTCATCCGATTCAATATAGGCTTTGAGCATTTCCGGATTTGCAGTTCCCACCAGAACTTTTCCTTTTGTAAAATATCCATGCTCATTTCCCTCTACTACGGTACCTGCAATTGTCTCGGCAATTCTTCTGTACTGTGTCTTCGCTCTTGACAGCAGATAACTGTCCGTTGTATCCATATAAGTCTTAGCAATATCACCGATTGTGATCAGACCTTCCAGCTGTCCTTCTCTGTCTCTGATCGGAAGAGATACGATACTTTTCTCCATCATCAGATCCCATGCATTTTTCAGGGACATACTCTTATCAGCTTCCGGACTCATACGGATATCCATATCTTTTATCTGTGTTCCAATGTTAGACAGATATCCCGGCGGCTGCATGCCGAAACGATTTAACACATATTCTGTCTCTTCATTGATCTGTCCTGCACGCTTTGGAATGTATTTCACCTTCTGAGAAGTCCTGTTTTTGATGTCCGCATAGGCAATTGCTGAACAGATGGAATCCGTATCCGGATTCTTGTGACCTATTACAAATATTTTTTCCTGATTTCTCATACAGATTCTAACCTCAATTATCTAATTTAATGTTTGCAAAAAGTGCGCCAAGAGATGTGGAAGCCTCTTCCTTTGAATCTGGAAGCTCGATCACTTCCTCCTCAATTTCCTTAGCCATCATATCTGTTGCCTCTTTGATGCTCAGACTTAATTTTCCATCTTTGACAGCAGTTACTTTTACCTTTACTTTATCTCCAACTGTCAGAACTTCTGATGGTTTCTTAATTCTCTTCTCACAGATCTGTGAAATATGAACCAGACCTGACAGACCATTTCCCAGATCTACGAATGCACCATATGGCTGTAAGCTCTCAACAACACCTTCTGTTACAAGTCCGACCTGCACATTGGAGATTTTTGTTTTTCTCTCCTCTTCTGCTTTTTCTCTTAATATTTCCTTTGCAGAGAGAATTAATCTTCCTTTTTCTTTATCAATATCGAAAACCTGAACCTGGATTGGTTTGTTCAGATATTCGTTTGTATCCTCCACATAATTCAGGGCAAGCTTTGAGGCGGGAATAAATCCACGTACACCTTCTACATAGGCGATCACGCCGCCATTTACAATGCCTTTTACCACCACATCAATTACTTCTTTTGAATCCTTTAATTCTTTCAGCTTATCCCATGCAAGCACATCTGCTGCTTCTGTTCTGGACAACAGAATATTTCCATTTCCATCGTCTTTACTCACAACAGTCGCAGAAACTTCATCTCCCACATTCACCTGTTCCTTTAAAGAAAATCCCGGTTCTCTGCTGTAATCCTCTGCCGGAATAATGCCTTCCGCATAATACTTCAAATCTACCACAACTTCTTTTTCATCTACACTGATGACAGTTCCTGTAAGAATATCCCCTTCTTCAATTTTCTTAAAAGAGGCTTCCAGTTCTGTTTCGTAATCTTTCATTGATTCAGCCATTATCTGTTTTCTCCTTTACCTGGAATAAATGTAACTCTTCTCCATCTGTTACAGGATACTGAACAGTTACAAATAGAGTATATTATGTCAGCTATTTTCAAACATTATAACACAATCACTTTAATAATGGAAATCTGAATTTTCATACAGATAGTTCACACAAACGGATATTTATATGTTACAATAATATCATCAACCAACTATAGCAAATCTATAAACAAGTCCCCTGTGAGATTACAAAAATCAACGGGGAACTGCCTGTATCAGGAAAGGATATTATTATACATGAATTATGATTCTGTCCCCTTGAGGGATTTTAAAGAACTGAATGACTGGGAGACAGTTATTTTTGTCTATCAGTCTGCCCTTAAACAGGTAGAAACAAAGATTGATATTCTAAACGGTGAATTTCAGCACAGACATAAATACAATCCAATCGAACATGTAAAATCCAGAATCAAAACTCCGGAAAGCATTGTAAAAAAACTGAAACGACATGGATATGAATCCAGTATCGAGAACATGGTACGCTATGTAAATGACATCGCAGGAATCCGTATCAGCTGTTCCTTTACATCTGATATCTATCTGATCGCAGATATGATTTCCAAACAAAATGACCTGACGATCCTTGCAAGACGTGATTATATGAAAAATCCTAAAAAGAGCGGTTACCGCAGTTATCATATGCTGGTTACCACACCGGTCTTTCTCTCCGACAGTATCATTGATACCAAAGTAGAGATTCAGATCCGCACAGTTGCACAGGATTTCTGGGCGACTCTGGAGCATAAGATGCATTACAAATTTGAGGGAGACGGACCTGACTATATCACAAAAGAATTAAGAGAATGTGCGCGATATGTAGCAGAACTGGATACCCGCATGGAAGAACTCAATAATGAAATCCAGAAATATGGAAAATTATCAGATAAAAAATAAAAAATCCCCGTAAAACGAGGAGTGCCCCGGCAGTGGTTTACCGGGGCTATTATTATGAAAAAAATTTATGTGTAATGATAACACATTACAACGTCTTTCGTAGGTTCTTTCGAACTATCTATATAGTAGCAATCATTTATGAACAAATTATGAACTCGCAGTTAACTTTTCGTTTATTTGCACAATTATTTTATATTTTTTAATATTTTTTTATAGAATTACCACATATTTATAGTTCTTGTTTTATTTTATGCTTGTCTATCTTGTATATCTCCCATAATCTTCCATAACTATTTCGTCTTTTCACAGTTACGATTTGAGAATGAGCAGATTTTACTCAAAAAGACTCTTTGCAAAATCAGCCAGTTTATGCAGGATTCCTTTTACCTCTTCTTTACCAATCCCCATTTCTTCCAGTTTATCATATGCCTTCGTCACAGCACTCCTGAGCTGTTCCTCATCAATATCAGAATCCTTGATCTGTTTAACGATCTTTATGATTCTGTTCTCTTCTTCCTCCGAAAGGCTAACTCCTGCAGTACTCTCCGCAGTCTGGATCAGCGATCTGATCTGATCATCTGAAATATCCTGTTTTGCTGCCTCATTTTTCACATACATAATGATATCAACTACTTTGTCCGGATCTGATACAAGAGAATCAATCTCATTATCAGAAATAATCTCCTGTACAGATTCCGAAGTATCTGCTGCCATCACCGATACTGCCGGTGTCGTACATGTAATTGCTGCCGCAATAATAAGTATTCCTGCTTTTTTTATTCTCATGATTTAATTACCTCCATACTTTTGCCAGTCAATAATAAGTCTCTGTCTTTTCACTGTCAGCAGATTACAGACAATGAACAGGCATTTTCATTTACCGGCTCATTATATCAGAAATCTTATGCCTTCTGTAAAATAAATATCCCAATTTCTGTCTTCATAATTCCTTCGACATTTGTTCAAATTTTTTTCACATCTTAAACACGATTTTCTCATAATTGCAGGATATACTAAAGCTATAAAAATAATAAAGCCAACGTTATTTTTATAAAATTTCTTTTTCATATGTTGATTGCCGGAAGAGGCAATTAACTCTCCTTCCTTTTAAAAAATAAATTTGAACGTAATATAAAAAGCATCCGCTTAGCCACCGGATGCTTTTTATATTTATCTTTTTATGAAATTTCTGTAAATGCATTTGCCAGCTGTGCAAACTGTGCCAGTGTCAGTGCTTCTCCTCTGACACTCAGGGAAAGTCCACACATCCCCAACGCCTGCTCAATCTGTTCTTTAGAAAATGGTATCTCCTGTGAATTCTTCAGACCATTCACCAGTGTCTTCCTTCTCTGGTTAAAAGATGCTCTGATAATACGAAACATCAGCTTCTCATTCTTTACCTCAACCGGCGGTTTTTCATATCGTTCCAGTCTGATCACCGCACTTCCCACTTTAGGTCTTGGCATAAAACAGTTGGGCGGTACATTTGCCACGATCTTTGGTTTCGCATAATATTGCACAGCCAGTGAAAGCGCCCCGTAATCTTTTGTTCCGGGTCCTACCTGCATTCTGTCCGCAACTTCTTTCTGTACCATAATAGTAATAGAATCAACAGGAACCTGATTCTCAAACAATCCCATGATGATCGGGGTAGTAATGTAATATGGCAGATTGGCAACAACCTTGATCGGACGCCCCTGATTTTTTTCCAGTGCAAGCTGGCGGATGTCTACTTTGAGGATGTCGTTGTTGATGACTGTCACATTATCCCAATCTTTCAGAGTGTCGTCCAGAATAGGAAGCAGTGTTTTATCAATCTCAACTGCTGCCACTTCCCTTGCTGCTTCAGCCAGATACTGTGTCATGGTTCCGATTCCCGGTCCAATCTCCAATACAAAATCATCCTTTGTGATCTGTGCAGAATCTATAATCTTATCCAGAACATGAGTATCGATCAGAAAGTTCTGACCAAACCTTTTCTGGAATGCAAAATTATACTTCTGAAGCACTTCTATGGTATACTTTGGATCTCCTAGATACGGTCTGGGCATAATCTTTACTCCTTTTTCTTTATTACCTGTAACTGTACAAATACGCATTATTTAGTAAAATCTTTCTCGTACAGAACAATATATCCATCTCTGTCTATACGTTTCTTAGATACATTTCGTTTAAATTTACGGATTCCTCCCTGTGATTTTGCAATCGCAGCATCTATCAGTTCTTTTACTGCGCCAACATTCATAGGAGAATCCTCTTTCTGGTTAATTCCAATCAGATTATACAGCGCAAGCATTCCCATCTGATCAATAGCATAACCATTCTCTTTTGTATAAACCCTTGCAAAATTGACAAGTTCATCATTGGTAAACACAGGAATATTGATCATTGAAGTAAACTTCTTTGCGAATTTCGGATATCTGGCAATCAGTTTTCGCATACCAATCTTCTCATCTTCCACGATTACTGTAAGTCCGTCTGTATTAACTTCCATGGCTTTGTCAAGCATCTCTACTGTTTCCGGTGTCAGCTGATTTGCATTTTCGATCACAAGAAAGCCACCTGCCAGCTTTGAAAAAATCTTATAAATATTTTTTCCGTTGATCTGATCTGCAAAAACATATGCTACTTTTGACGCTTCCAGATTCAGTTCTTTACAGATTGCCGGAATCAGGCCTGAGATCAGTCTGGTCTTTCCGCATTCCTTACCGCCCATCACAATAATATTTCCAGTTTTAGAAGTCTTGTCTGCTGCAGCCATCTGTACATCATATAAAGTATCCACAAGCTGCTCTTTCATACCCGGAACCTTTACAAAATATGTAAATAACTGCTTCTCATTATCTGTAAGTTCTTTTTCTCTTGGTACGATATCCCTTGGATCTGCTCCATTTTCCGGCTGGATAGATTCTATAAAACGTTCCAGCTCCTCTTCTTCTGTCAGGGGTTGGGCTTCTTCCGTTCCCTCTGTATCATCTTCCGGATTCAGATCTGTATTCCCAATCGGTCCATGGAGAAATTCCTCTTCAGCTCTTCTGAGATCTTCTTCTGTAACCTCATCTTCTTCTTCAGCTTCTTCTATTTCCGGCTGCACCGGTATTTCCTTTTTCGGTTCTTCATCCGGCTTTGGATCAGCAACCTTTATATCTTTTATATCTCCGCTGAGGAAATCCGGTTCTTCCAGTTCCTCTGAAATATCATGGGCTTTTATTTCTTTATCATCAACATCAGTTTCTGAACTTTCTTCCTGTACTTCTTCTGTTTTTGACTCTTCTTCCTTCGGAATCTCAATTCCCTGCGCACTGGCAGCAGCAAGGATCGTATCCTCCAGATTCAACTCTTTCCCTTCCAGATCAAAAGAATCCATATTCAGTTTCGTCTCAGCAACTTCCTCAACTTTCGGCGGTTTGCTCAGTTCCATATTTTTCATGGATTCCGGAATATTTAATTCAGGCATCTTAATTGCAGCCATGGGTTCTGCCCCCGGTTTTTCAGGTTCTGCCTCCAATTCCGGAACATTTTCAGGTTCTTTCTGTGACGCATCACTCTTTATGATTTCTTCCGGAATCTCATCTTCCCTGGTGATACCGGCCTCGTTAACCATATCCATGGATTCTTCCGGAAACTCTTCTTTCTCTTCCTGAGTCTTACCTCCAAAGACATCCCTGATCCCCTTTGAAATCTTTTCCTGAATGCCTTCCATGCTGACCTGAACTTCCGGCTCATTGTTTTCTGTCGTTTCTTCCACTTCTTCAGCTTCAGGCTCTTCCTGCGCTTTTACTTCTGTTTCCGTTTTTTTCTTCTCCAGTTCTTTCGCCTGCTCTGGTGTAAGAAGTTTCGGAACAAACTGTTTCTCAAATTTTGCTTTCTCAGCACCTGTCAGCTCACCCATTCTCATTTTTAGATCATAGGCTTTCATAACATATTTGCCTTCACTGAACCAGAGAATGATTTCATTGCATAAATCCAGACATTTCTGTTTTTCTCCTGCTTTGTAATACAGGGCTGCCAGTTCATATGACCATTTCTCTGTAAATTCCTGTTCTTTATACTCTTCCAGGATTCTGATCTGCTCATTTAATGAAGAATTTTTTGCCCTTGCAATCTTGTACTGCAGAATATATTGTGTACTGTCATTCGAAGCCACCTGCTTATACTCTTCAAAAAATTCTTCTGCTTCATTGATATCATCCATTCGCAGAGAGATCTCAATCAGACGGTAAAGAATATTTTTTCCAATAGATGCCTTATGATATGCAAGAAGGAAAATCTCCTTACTGTCCTCATATCTTCCGTTTGCTGCATATATTTCACCGACAACACATAAGGTGCGGACATTTTTGACGCGTCTCCAGTCTATGCTGTCTACAATGTTCATGGCACCTTTATAATCTTTGTCCTGAACCAGCTTATTAATCTCTTCAAGTTTTATCCGAAATTCTTCTTTATCCAATGCATTCACCAACTTTCCATAATTACGCTCAGTGTATCATAAGCCCGTACCCTTGTCAAAAGATTGTTTCTTCTTACACAGGCTGTGATACTGTTCCCTGAACTACCTGAAATACCTTATTTATCTGAAACTGATGACTGATAAAATCATCCAGCCCTGTACATGTTATCAATGTCTGGATATCACTGATACTGTCCAGAAGATAATTCTGCCTGCTGCTGTCCAGCTCGGACAGAACATCATCCAAAAGCAGAACCGGTGTGTCTTTTATTTTTCTCTTTACTATATATATTTCTGATAATTTAAGTGAAAGTGCCGCTGTCCTCTGCTGTCCCTGAGAACCGTATTTCCTGATATCAATCCCATTTGCCATTACACACAGGTCATCTCTGTGTGGGCCTGCGGATGTCAGTCTCATCCTCATATCTCTTTCTCTGTTGGCACAAATGGTACTTTCCAGTTTCTCTGCTGTACAGTCCGGTTCATAAATAACGTTCAGTTCTTCCAATCCCCCTGTAAGATTACCATGTATTTTTCGAACCGTTTCATTTAGTTCTTTAATAAATTCACTGCGCTTGTCAATAATCTTCCGTCCATATTCAGCCATCTGTATATCCCAGATATCCAGTGTATCTTTAAGTGAAGGCTGAACACTGAGATCCTTCAGCAATTTATTTCTCTGATTTACAATATGGTTATATGAAGCCAGATCTGTAAGATATATTTTATCTAACTGGCACAGTTCCAGATCAAGAAATCTCCTTCTCTCACCCGGACCATTTTTTATAATATTCAGATCCTCAGGAGAAAAAAACACCAGATTAACTACTCCGAAAAGCTCACTGGCCTTCCGGATAGGAAGACCATTGATCGCAACGCCTTTTGCTTTATTCTTTTTAAGATGCATATCAATCCTGTAGGAAAGCTCATCTCTTTTTACCATCATCCTGATATGAGATTCATCCTTTCCAAACTGAATCATATCCTTATCTCTGCTTCCTTTATGCGATTTTGTAGTTCCGCAAAGATAAAGTGCCTCCAGGATATTGGTCTTTCCCTGAGCGTTATTGCCGTAAAATATATTCGTCCCCTGTGCCAGATCGAGTTCCAGAGAATCATAATTTCTGAAATTTTTTAACTGAACAGATTCAATATACATTTATTCACCTGATCACTTTAATTTCTTTTCCATCATAAGAAACGATGTCACCTTCATAAACCTTTCGGCCACGACGGTCATCTACCTCTCCGTTTACTTTTACCAGTCCGTCAGTGATCACATATTTCGCTTCAACCCCGTCCTGAACCATATCTGCAAGTTTCAGTAACTGCCCCAGTTTTATAAATTCATCTCTGATTTTAATTTCTTCCATTTTCATTTACTCCCTATCTTGCCTGATTCTGGTTGATATTTACAGGCAGAATCAAATATGTGTAATTTTCCTCGTCATCCCTGATAAAACATGGTGCTTTTGGATTTACGAGGTAGATACTGATTGTTTCATCATCGATTACTTTGAGTGCATCGATCAGAAATCTTGGATTAAAGCCAATAAGGATATCTTTGCCCTCTTTATCAATATCAATATTTTCATTCATGGAACCCATTGCAGAATCAATACGTAATTCCATAGAATTATCTGTAATTTCAATAATGATCGGTTTCTTTTCTCCCTCTCTTACCAACAGAGTGGCTCTGTCGATACAGTCCAGAAATTCTTTTTTATTAATTTTAATTTTAGTTTCGTAATCGCTGGAAAGCATCTGATCAATACGGAAATATTCTCCATCGATTAATCTGGAAACAACAATAGTCTGGTCAAACTCAAATAAAATATGATTTTTTGAGAAATAAATATTTACAATATCATCAATTTCACCGGATAAAATCTTACTGATCTCATTAAGTGTTTTGCCAGGTACCACCACTTTGCGGTCAGCATAATCTTTTTTCAGTTCCATACGTCTAATCGCAATACGATGTCCATCGAGAGATACTATTTTCAGGTAGTTATTTTTGATTTCAAAAAGTTCACCGGTCATCAGCTTATTGGTTTCATTGGAGGCAATTGAGAAAATAGTCTGTCTAATCATCTCTTTTAATGTGAATTGAGAGATAGTAAGACTTTCTTCTTTCTCAATCAGTGGGAGATATGCAAAATCTTCTCCGGATTTACCAGGTATCGTGAATTTTGCTTTCTCACAGGTAATGGTGGCAGTAAGTTTCTCATCTGTTTTAATAGTTACCGTATTGTCTGGCAGTCGACGAATGATTTCATAGAAAATTTTTGCATCCAGCGCAATGATTCCTTTTTCTTCAATGATTCCATCAACAATTGTTTCTATACCGAGTTCCATATCATTAGTAGTAAATTTGATCTGGTTTGTAGTAGCATCAATCAGAATACATTCCAGAATTGGCATTGTTGTTTTAGAGGGAACTGCTTTCAGTGAGATGTTTACACTTTTGAGCAAGTTGATTTTCTGGCAAATGATTTTCATAATGTGTATAACTTCCTTTCTTGGGTGATGTGGTTTTTTATAGATAAATATATAAAAGGAATTCGTCGTCTCCGCCGTAGGGGATGTGAATATGTGAAAAACTCCATTGAAGGTTGATTTTTCAAGGAGTTCGGATATGGATAACTTCGTGTAAAGGTGTGCTTAAAGTATGTGTATAACTTGTGTATAACCGAAGCGCCCAAAAAGTGGCGAAAAGTTATACACACTTATACACATTCAATCAACATCTTATACACATGTTATACAGTCAGTTATCCTCATCCCTGTGGATTAATTTTTTTCTTTAAAGTTTCAATGGTGTTTTTAAGGTTTTCATCGTTGTTGATTTCTTTTTCAATTTTGTCGATACCGTGCATAATGGTAGTATGATCACGATTTCCAAGACATTTTCCGATAGATTTCAGCGGAGTTGAGATGATTTCTCTGCATAAATACATGGCAATCTGGCGGGGGGTTACAATTTTGGAGTTACGCTTATTTCCACAAAGGTCATCCACTGTAACATCAAAATGTTCAGCAACCATGGAAATAATATAATCCGGCGTGATGACTTTCTTTTCATCAGGGGAAATAATGTCTTTTAACGCCTGTTCGGCAAGTTCAAGTGTAACTTCCTTTTTTTCAAGTTTGGCAAAAGCCATCACCTTGTTGATCGCGCCTTCCAGTTCGCGGATATTGGATTTAATATTGTTTGCAATGTATTTGATTACTTCCTCGTTAATATCATATCCATCCATTTCTTCCTTCTTATGAAGAATTGCCATTCGGGTTTCGTAATCCGGCAGTGTGATATCTGCGATCAGGCCCCATTCAAATCGTGAACGGAAACGTTCTTCCAGGATTTCCATATCTTTTGGAGGTTTATCTGACGAAATAATAATCTGTTTTTTGGCACTGTGCAGGCTGTTAAAGGTATGGAAAAATTCTTCCTGTGTAGATTCCTTTCCTATAATAAACTGAATATCATCGACAAGAAGAACATCAATGTTTCTGTATTTTTCACGAAACTTGGTCATTGCCGAGTTATTTCCATTACGGATTGTTTCGATCAGTTCGTTGGTAAACTCTTCACTGGTAACGTAAAGTACTTTGCTGTTTTCATCATGATCAATAATGAAATGAGCAATAGAATGCATCAGATGAGTTTTTCCCAGACCTGCACCGCCATAGATAAAGAGCGGATTGTAGGTATCACCCGGGGATTCGGCAACTGCAAGAGCTGCTGCCTGGGCAAATTTATTATTGCTTCCGACTACAAAGGTATCAAAAGTGTATTTTGGATTCAAATGAGCTTCCTCGCAGCGTGCGTCCTGAGACTGCGCTTTTGGAGAAACTTCCTCTTTTTTTGGAACATCTTCCGGCAATATGAAATTGATGTCACAGTTTTCCATTCCGGTAACTTCACTGATCGTTACCTGAAGTGGAAGTTTATATTTTTTACTTATATAATTGAGACCTACCTGCTCTGAAGGCACGATAATAGTGACAACATTGTCAACTACTTCGTAAACAGTAAGTGGTTTTAGCCAGGTATTAAAAGAAACGTCGGACAGATCATGTTCTGTCTTGACGATTTGCAGGATTTCGTCCCATTTTTCCACAACTTTGTTCATTTTCTGGTTCTCCCGGTTCGTATTACTTCTATATTAAGTGTGTATTGATAATATTGAGTTTTCCACAAACTCTGACCGTATTCTTAAAAAAGACATAAATATCCTTATATATATTATAATAAAATGCCTGTTTTCGCAATGTATATTTGAGGGAAATGTGGAAAAAAGTTATCCCCACTTTTTATGTGGATTAGTGTGGATAACAGTGGAAAAGCCAATTCCGGTTACCATAATGTGACGTTATTCTTTTAAAAACGATAAAAAATGGGGATAATTTTATGCACAGTAAGAAAAGTAGAAATAAAAGCATTTTTTTGAAGATATGTGTAAAATAGACAGGAGAAAGTGGAAAGATATATAGGTATTCCACAAGTTATCCACAAGTTATCCACAAAATGTGGATAATATTACGTAAACCAATTATGTAATCCACAATGGCATAAAAAACCATTTAAATCTTTGTGTAAATAATACTTGACGAATCCACCCTTTATGAATATAATTGAAATGATGTTCTAATAAGTAAAGTTGGCGGGCAGGAGAGCTGTAGAATCCGGTGTCTGTCATACTTAAAAAGTTACAAAATTTAACATGGATAATAGATAAAGGAGGTGCTTTACCTATGAAAATGACATTTCAGCCAAAAAAGAGATCTAGAGCAAAAGTTCATGGTTTCAGAGCTCGTATGAGCACAAAGGGTGGTCGTAAAGTATTAGCTGCCAGAAGATTAAAAGGAAGAAAGCATTTATCAGCCTAAGAATAAGACCGCAATTATGTGGTCTTTTCTTCTCTTAAAAAAGAGATCAGGAAAGGGGATTCTATGCAAAGATCAGAGTCCTTAAAAAAAAATCAAGATTTTCAAAAAGTATACAGAAATGGAACATCAAAAGGTAATCGGTATCTGGTGATGTACGTACTGAAAAATCAGTACATGAAGAATCGTCTGGGAATATCAGTAAGTAAAAAAGTAGGGAATAGTGTGGTTCGCCACAGACTCACCAGATTGATAAGAGAGAGTTATCGGTTGAATGAAGCGGAATTTGAAAACAGTTTGGACATTGTAGTAGTTGCACGCCCACAGGCAAAGGACAGAACCTATCAAGAGATAGAGAGTGCGCTGATGCATCTGGCGGGAAAGCACTGCATAGCAGGTAAGAACAATGATAAAGAAGTTTCTGATCAGAATAATTAAACTCTATCAAAAGTATATATCACCGATGAAGAGAACAAAATGTCCTTATATTCCCACATGTTCTCAATATGGTTTAGAAGCAATCGAAAAATATGGTGCATTAAAGGGCGGTCTTCTTGCGGTATGGAGGATACTTCGCTGTAATCCTTTTTCCCACGGAGGCTATGACCCTGTACCGTAAAGACAGGAATGTACTTGAAAATTGAATATTGATCGATCGAAGGAACCTCCTGTCATTTATGGATTCTAGGAGGAAATGAACTTGGAAATGATTTTAGCGACAAAGAGCAGCACTCCTATCATTGGTCAGCTTGCGACCGTTATGGGATGGATCATGGATGGTATTTACAGATTGCTGAATATCTTTGGAATTCAGAATATCGGTATTTGTATTGTCATCTTCAGTATCCTTATTTATGCTCTTATGACCCCACTGCAGATTAAACAGCAGAAATTCTCTAAGCTGAGTGCGATCATGCAGCCGGAACTTCAGAAAATTCAAAAGAAGTACAAGGGAAAAAACAACGATACTGCTGCAATGCAGAAAATGCAGGAGGAAACACAGGCTGTATATCAGAAATACGGCGTATCTCCTACAGGAAGCTGTGTACAGCTTGCAATCCAGTTCCCTATTTTGATGGCCTTATATCAGGTAATTTATAAAATTCCGGCATATGTAGGAAGTGTAAGGGATATCCTTGCATCTGCAGTTACCAGTATTACAGGTGTAAACGGATATACAGATATTCTTCAGCAGTTTATCACAGATAATAAGATGACAAGAGTTCAGCTTATTATGGATGGAAGTAAAGCTACAAGTAATTCAGTCACAGACTTTTTGTATGCATTATCACCTTCTCAGTGGAAAACACTTGCTGAGACAAGCCAGTTTGCAGGATTTACTGATACACTGAATAGCACTGCAAAAGAGATTTCACATGTGCAGAATTTCTTTGGTCTGAATATCGCTGATCAGCCACTGACTTATATGAAAGCAGTTTTTGCAGGAGGATCTGTTCTTCTGGCGATCATTGCGATTCTTATTCCGATACTTGCATGGGCTACACAGATGATCAACTTAAAGCTGATGCCTCAGGCAGCACAGCAGAGCGGCGATTCACAGCAGGATGCAATGATGAACTCCATGAAGACAATGAATATGGTAATGCCGTTGATGTCAGCAGTATTCTGTTTCACATTCCCTGTAGGTCTTGGTATTTACTGGGTAGCAAGTGCAGCAGTAAGAAGTGTGCAGCAGGTTGTTATCAATAAAAAGATGGATAAGATCCAGATTGAAGACCTGATCAGTGAGAATATGAAGAAGATGGAAAAGAAGCGTGAGAAAGCGGGACTTCCACCTCAGAAGATTACAAATCAGGCCCATCAGAGCGCCAAGAATATCAATAAGATTGAAAAAGGCAGCAGCAATACAAATGTTGAGACAAGAGCCAAGAAGGTTGAAGAAGCTTACAAAGACGCTGCGAATGCAAAACCTGGCAGCATTACTGCAAAGGCCAATCTGGTAAAAGCATTTGATGAGCGTAATAAGAAGAAGTAGTCAGGAACGGAGGGGTTGGCATGGAGGATTATATCCAGTTTTCAGCGAAAACAAAGAGTGAAGCAATTACAAAAGCATGTATCGAGCTTGGCGTATCCAGTGACCAGCTTGAGATTCAGGTAATAAGTGAAGGCAGCAACGGATTTTTCGGAATCGGAAGCAAGCCTGCAGTAATTAAGGTTCGTAAGATTGAGCCGGTTTCTGAGGAAGAAGAAATGAAGGAGATCGTAGAGACAGTGAAACTCGATTCCTTCAAAGAGGAAGCCCCGGTTCAGGAAGAAAAGAAAACGGAAGCTATAAAACCGGTAAAGAAAGAAATCAAAGAGCCGAAAGCTGTTTCTGAGAAACCAAGACAGCCAAAACCTGTAAAGGAAAGGGCTGCAAAAGAAAAACAGCCGAGAGAATTCAGAGAGCCAAAAGAGAAACAAGTCAGAGAAAAGACGGCTAAACCGGTAAAACCGGTAAAGCCTGTTGAGATCCTTACAGATCCGGAAGAGATTAAAGAAGTAGAAAACAGAGCAAAGGTATTCCTTCGTGATGTATTTGCGTCCATGAATCTTGGAGAAGTAGAGATTACATCTGAATATAACACAACGGACGGAAGTCTGGAAGTTGACTTTGAAGGCGAAGATATGGGAATCCTTATCGGCAAGAGAGGCCAGACTCTGGATTCTCTTCAGTATCTGACGAGTCTTGTGGTAAATAAAGGTAAATCAAATTACATTCGTGTAAAACTTGATACAGAAGATTACCGCAAGCGCCGTAAAGAAACTCTTGAGAACCTTGCAAGAGGTATTGCTTATAAAGTAAGAAAAACCCGCAAGCCGGTTATTCTTGAGCCAATGAATCCTTATGAGAGAAGAATTATCCATTCTGCTCTTCAGGGAAATAAATTCGTTGAGACAGTCAGTGAGGGTGAAGAGCCTTACCGTCATGTAGTGGTAAAATTAAAAAGAAATTAATAATATGACTGCTTCATTGCAGATATGAAAAAAGAATGTTATTCTAGGTGAAAGCGTGAATAACACGTAACTTTGCGTGTGTACTTTTGCCTGGAGTAACATTTTTATTTTACGGAAAGTCTTGTATATATACCAGAGAGATTACACACTTGCAGAAAAAAATGTTACTGTTCATTCCGTTCACAGTAACGTGGCCAAAATTCATTCCAGATTGCCTGCGGCAATGGAATTTTGGCTTGTATGTCTCGGGATTTTGGCATATTCATGCCAAAACACCTCGCGGGATAGTGGTGTGTGAAAAGTAACGAAAAAATAACAGTAGTCAGTGTGATTTTCCTGTTATGTATATAAGATGACAGAATTATTGTAACAGTCTACTGTTCCGCAGGGGCGGAACTATTATAGAACAGGCAAGTGAGGAGAAAAAAATGGAAACAACAATCGCAGCAATTTCCACAGCCATGAGTGCGTCCGGAATCGGAATCATCCGTATCAGCGGCGAGAATGCTATGGATGTGATTTCCCGTATCTACAGATCAAAAGGCGGGAAGAAAAAAATAAAAGAAGTTCCGACTCATACCATTCATTATGGATATATTTATGATGGAGAGGAACTGATTGATGAGGTTCTGGTAATGATCATGCATGCACCGAGGACTTTTACAGGAGAAGATACAGTAGAAATAGACTGTCATGGTGGTGTATATGCTATGCAGAGGGTTTTGGATACAGTGCTGAAAAATGGTGCCGAAATTGCAGAACCAGGAGAATTTACCAAACGTGCCTTCCTGAACGGACGGATGGATCTGTCCCAGGCAGAGGCTGTTATGGATGTTATACAGGCGAAAAATGAATATGCGCTTCGCAGTTCCATGGATCAGTTAAGAGGTTCTGTGCAGAAAGCAATCCGAGATATCAGAGAAAAGCTGATTTATCACATTGCATATATAGAATCGGCACTGGATGATCCGGAACATATCAGTCTGGATGGATATCCCCAGGAACTTCTGGAAGTTGTGGATAATGAACAGAAAGAAGTGAAGCGCCTGTTGAAAACTTCTTCTGACGGAAAGATGATCCAGGAGGGAATCCAGACAGTTATCCTTGGAAAACCAAATGCCGGAAAATCCTCACTGTTAAATCTTCTGATCGGAGAAAACAGGGCTATTGTGACAGATATTGCAGGAACGACCAGAGACATTCTGGAGGAATATATCACACTTCATGGAATATCTCTGAAGATTATTGATACAGCCGGAATCCGGGAAACAAAGGATATTGTGGAAAAAATAGGGGTAGACAGAGCCAGAGAAATGGCACAGAAAGCAGATCTGATTCTTTATGTAGTGGATTCTTCTGTTCCGCTTGACGAAAATGATGAAGAAATCATGGAAATGCTTACTGGAAAAAAGGCGATTATCCTGTATAATAAAACTGATCTTCAGCCGGAAATCCAGCCGGAAATCCTGAAAGAAAAAACAGGACATCCTGTAATTCCGATTTCTGCAAAAGAAGAAAAAGGCATTACAGAACTGGAAGAACAGATTAAAGATATGTTTTTTGGAGGAGAGATTTCCTTTAATGATGAGGTATATATTACAAATGCCCGTCATAAAGCAGCATTGGAAGAGGCTGACAGAAGCCTTGATCTGGTCAGAAACAGTATCGAAATGGGAATGCCGGAAGATTTCTTTTCTATAGATCTTATGAATGCATATGAAAATCTGGGTAAAATCCTCGGAGAGTCTGTTGGTGAAGACCTGGTAAATGAGATATTCAGCAAGTTTTGCATGGGTAAATAAAAATCAAAAAATCGCCTTCGGCGATTTTTGAAAGAATAGAATGAGCAGTTGTAAAATAAAAGGAGACAAAATGAGAACGTTAGTAGAAGATTATGATATTGTTGTAGTCGGTGCCGGTCATGCCGGATGTGAAGCAGCACTTGCGGGCGCGCGCCTGGGCCTGAATACAGTGATGTTTACTGTAAGTGTAGACAGTATCGCATTAATGCCATGTAACCCGAACGTAGGTGGCAGTTCCAAAGGCCATCTGGTAAGAGAGCTTGATGCCCTGGGCGGTGAAATGGGAAAAAATATTGACAAGACCTTTATCCAGTCCAAAATGCTTAACTGTTCCAAAGGACCTGCAGTGCACTCCTTACGTGCGCAGGCTGACAAACAGGCATACAGCAATGAAATGAGAAAAACGCTTGAAAATACACCTAATCTGACTATTAAACAGGGAGAAGTAACAAAACTTCTGGTCGAGGACGGAAAGATTACAGGGGTAAAAACATATTCCGGTGCAACTTATAACTGTAAAGCAGTGGTCCTCTGTACAGGAACTTATTTAAAAGCAAGATGTATTTACGGTGATGTAAGTAATTATACAGGACCAAACGGACTGCAGGCAGCCAACTACCTGACTGATTCTCTGAAAGAGCTGGGAATTGAAATGTTCCGTTTTAAAACAGGAACACCTGCCCGTATTGCCGGAAATACAATTGATTACAGTAAAATGGAGGAACAGTTTGGAGATGAGAGAGTTGTACCATTTTCATTCTCAACTAATCCGGAAGATGTTCAGATAGAGCAGAAATCCTGCTGGCTGACATATACAAATGAGAAAACTCATGAGATCATTCGTGCAAACCTTGATCGTTCTCCATTGTATTCCGGTATGATCGAAGGAACCGGTCCGCGTTATTGCCCGTCAATTGAAGATAAAGTAGTCCGTTTTGCAGATAAGAATCGTCATCAGGTATTTATTGAGCCGGAAGGTCTCTATACAAATGAGATGTATATTGGTGGAATGTCCAGTTCTCTGCCGGAAGATGTGCAGGAAGAAATGTATCATTCCGTACCGGGACTGGAACATGCAAAAATCGTAAAAAATGCATATGCCATCGAATATGACTGTATTAATCCACGTCAGTTATATCCTACACTGGAATTTAAGAAAATCAAAGGACTGTTCAGCGGCGGTCAGTTTAACGGAAGCTCAGGGTATGAAGAAGCAGCGGCGCAGGGACTGATCGCAGGAATTAATGCTGCTCTGGAAGTTAAAGGTCAGGAACAGCTGATTCTTGACCGTTCTGAGGCTTATATTGGTGTTCTTATTGATGATCTGGTAACAAAAGAAAACCATGAGCCATACAGAATGATGACCAGCAGAGCGGAGTACAGATTACTTCTCCGACAGGACAATGCGGATCTGAGACTTCGTAAAAAGGGATATCAGGCAGGGCTCATCAGTGAAGAGGATTATCAGAAAATCCTTACGAAAGAAGAACAGATAAAAACAGAGATCAGCAGAGTAGAACATACAAATATCGGAGCAAACAAAGAGGTTCAGACCCTTCTGGAAAGCTATAACAGCACACCGCTGAAATCTGGAACTACTCTGGCTGAACTGATCCGCCGTCCGGAACTTTCTTATGAAGCAATCAAACCACTTGATAAAGAACGTCCGGAACTGCCATGGGATGTACAGGAACAGGTTGACATTAACATCAAGTATGATGGATATATCCGCAGACAGTTAAAACAGGTAGAACAGTTTAAGAAACTGGAAGCAAAGAAAATCCCGACAGATCTTGATTATGAGAAAGTTGGAAGCCTGAGAATCGAAGCACGTCAGAAACTGGAAGCATACAGACCGATTTCAATCGGACAGGCTTCCCGAATTTCAGGAGTTTCTCCTGCTGATATATCAGTTTTACTGGTGTATCTTTCCAGTACGAAATAATTAATATAATACGCTTTAATGTGCTTATAAAAACAAGAAATTGGCAAAAAATATTAAAATAGTACATAAAAGAGTAAAATAACGGACTATAAATAACAGATAAAATCATAAAAGCACATAAAACAACCCTGTAAAATATACAAAAATAATAAATAAAGGTAGAAAAAGGAGAATAATACATGCCGTATAATCTGACGACATTGGAAAATGGATGCAGAGAACTGGGTATAGAGCTGAGCCAGAAGCAGAAAAATCAGTTTATCCAGTTTTATGAATTTCTGGTAGAAAAAAATAAGGTTATGAATCTGACAGGTATTACTGAGTTTGAGGAAGTACTTACAAAGCACTTTCTTGACAGTCTTGCCTGTGTAAAAGCCATTGATATGACAAAAGTAAAAACAATTATGGACATCGGTACAGGTGCCGGATTTCCAGGTGTGCCTTTGAAAATTGCTTTTCCACATCTGGAGGCATGTCTGCTGGATTCTCTGAAAAAGAGGGTAAACTTCCTTGAGGAAAGTTTTGAGCTTCTTGGATTAGAAGGGATTAAGGCGATTCATGGAAGAGCAGAAGAGTATGCAAAAAATAAAGAGTATCGTGAGAAATATGATCTCTGTGTATCCAGGGCAGTATCAAACCTTGCAACTCTGTCAGAATATTGTCTTCCTTATGTAAAGACAGGAGGAACTTTCATTTCCTATAAATCAGGAACTGTACAGGAAGAGGCAGAAGAAGCAGAGAAAGCAATCAATATCCTCGGTGGTCAGGTGAAAAACATCACATACTTTAAATTGCCGGACTCCGAGATTGACCGATCCCTTGTCATTATAAATAAGAAAAAATCTACACCTGGAAAGTATCCGCGTAAAGCAGGAACACCATTAAAAGAACCATTGTCATAATAAATCTATGTATAGTTGTCTCATGAAATCTTCTGGCAAAAAATGCCGAGATTTCGGGACAGCTATTTTTTTCAAACAAACATCACAGAATAATCACACTTTTATCCTAATTTCATCACAACTTCATCATAAACTATTTTTATAGAGATGTCCTCGGGTTCCCCCATTCTCTGTTTCACCTGGGGACATTTTCTATATTTTATTTTGGCAAAAATTAAGAGGAGGAGAACACATTGATTGAAGTAAACAATCTGGTTAAACGATATGGTAACCATACGGCAGTTGACCACCTTTCCTTTAAAATAGAGAAAGGCAAAATCTATGGATTTCTGGGACCAAATGGTGCAGGAAAATCCACTACAATGAATATGATAACCGGATACATCGCATCCACCGAAGGAACCGTCAAAATTGACGGACACGATATCCTCGAAGAACCGGAAGCGGCAAAGAAATGTATCGGTTATCTGCCTGAACAGCCGCCGGTCTATTTTGATATGACTGTCCTGGAATACATGAAATTTGTGGCAGATCTCAAGAAAATCCCAAAAGATAAAAAAGCAAACATGATCGAAGAAGTCATGGATATGGTAAAGATTTCAGACATGAGAAACCGTCTGATAAAGAACCTGTCAAAAGGTTACAGACAGAGAGTTGGTCTTGCTGAGGCGATTATGGGGTATCCGGAGGTGATCATCCTGGATGAGCCGACAGTAGGTCTTGACCCTAAACAGATTATTGAAATCCGAACCTTAATTAAAGAATTAAAAAAGAAACATACCGTTATTCTCAGCTCGCATATACTTTCTGAAGTAAGCGCGGTATGCGATTACGTGCTGATCATTTCTCATGGAAAACTGGTAGCAAGCGATACTCCTGAGAATCTTGGAAAACTTGCAGAGGGATCCAATACTCTGGAGATGCTTATTAAAGGTGAAAAAACACAGATCAGGCAGGCTCTCGAGGGAATCGAGGGAGTCAACAGCGTAACAATGGAAAAAGATGAGAAACAGAATCTCTGGAGTGTGAAAGTTTCAACAGAGGAGCAGAATGACATTCGGGAAGAAGTATTCTACAAAATGTCGGAGATTAACAGCCCAATCTATGAGATGAAGTCTAGGAAAGTATCACTGGAGGAAATCTTCCTTGAACTTACTGCATCCGATAAACCAATATCTGCAGACGAAGTCCCAAATACACCTGAAGATAAAGATACTGATGCCGGTAAATCAAACGAGACAAACGTAAAACAGACATCAGCAGAAATACCGGAAGAACAGAATAATGATAAAGGGGGAGAGAAATAACCATGACAGCTATATATAAAAGAGAGCTGAAAAGTTACCTGACATCCATGGTAGGATATTTATTTATCTTTTTCATTCTTGTACTGACAGGTATTTATTTTTCAGCATATCAGCTTTCAGCAGCATATCCGAAATTTGAATACACCTTAAGTGCAATTACCTTTGCATTCCTGATCGGAGTACCGATTTTGACTATGCGTGTACTTGCAGAGGAAAGAAAACAGAAAACAGATCAGCTGCTTCTGACAGCACCGGTTTCTGTGAGCGGTATTGTAATAGGTAAATATCTTGCACTGGTAACTGTATTTGCTGTTCCGATGGCAGTTATGTGTACTTATCCGCTGATTATGTCCAGGTTTGGCACAGTAGAGTTTGCATCTGCATATACAGCAGTCCTGGGATTCTTTCTCCTGGGATGTGCAAATATTGCAATCGGTGTATTTATGTCAGCATTAACTGAGAGCCAGGTAATTGCAGCGGTACTCACATTTGTTTTCTTATTTGCATTTTACATGATGAATGGTATTTCTTCATTCTTCTCTCAGACATCTATGTCGACATGCGTGACATTTGGGTTATTGATCCTGGCAGCAGCCATCATTATCTATACCATGATCAAGAATATTCTGATCTCAGCAGTGATCGGTGTGATCGGAGAAGTGGCACTGATTATTATTTATGTAGTAAAATCCAGTATTTTTGAGGGCGGTATTCAGAAAGTCCTGGATGTGTTTAATCTGAGCGGACACTTTGATAATTTTACAAGTAACATCTTTGATATAAAAGGAATTGTATATTTTCTTTCTGTGATCGCAGTATGCCTGTTCCTTACAACACAGTCTATTTTGAAGAGACGCTGGAATTAGTGGGGAGGTGAAAGAAAATGAAACTGAAAGAAAAGATGAAAAATAATAAGCATAAAAAATTTGACAAAAAGAAACTGATTGGCACCATCAGTAAGAAGCATATCAAAAACGGTTCTTACACAATGGTTATGTCAGTGATATTTATTGCAGTAGTTGTAGTGCTCAACATGATCGTAAATGCGATTCCGTCCAAATATTCAGAAATTGATATCAGCAGCCAGAAACTCTACAGTATTGGTGATGATACAAAAGCAATGCTGAAAGATCTGGACAAGGACGTAACAATTTACCAGATTGCACAGAGCGGTTCTGAAGATGAGAATATTACCAATCTGCTTAAGAAATATGAAGATGAATCCAAGCATATTAAAGTAGAGCAGAAGGATCCTGTAGTAAATCCTAAATTTATAACGGAATATACAAGTGATGATCTTTCTGCAAACAGTCTGATCGTTGTATGCGGCGACAGAAATAAAGTCATTGATTACAACAATATCTATGAGAGCACAATTGATTATCAGACCTACAGCTCTCAGACCACCGGTTTCGACGGTGAAGGTCAGATCACAAGTGCGATCGGATATGTAACATCCGAAGATCTCCCGATCCTTTATACACTCGAGGGACATGGTGAGAAGGAGATGGATTCTACTATCAAAGAAGACATCGAGAAGGCAAACATGGATATTCAGTCTCTGAATCTTCTTACAGAGGGAAGTGTTCCGGATGATGCAGACTGCCTGTTCATTGATTCTCCATCCACAGATATTTCAGAAGATGAAAAGACTGCTATTATTGATTATCTTGAAAATGGCGGAAAGGCGATGATTTTCTCTGATTATACAACAGAAGACCTGCCAAACTTTGATGCAGTTCTGGAAAACTATGGTGTTCAGAGAGAAGCTGGAATCGTATTTGAAGGTGATAATCAGCATTATGCAATGCAGATGCCATATTATCTGGTTCCGACTATAAACAGCACAGATGCAAGCTCTGAGACTGTTTCCGGAGGATATTATGTACTTGTACCATATGCACAGGGAATCAAAAAAATGGATGATGTAAGAGATACCGTAACGATCAACAGTATCCTCACCACATCAGACCAGGCATATTCCAAGACAGATCTGAACAGTGATACTCTGGAGAAAGAAGACGGAGACGAAGCTGGCCCATTTGATCTGGGAGTAAGCATCACAGAGACTCTGGATGATGACAAAGAAACGCAGATCGTATACTATTCAACTTCCAATCTGATGGAATCACAGGTAAATCAGATGGTATCCGGCGGAAATGAGAAGCTGATCATCGAATCCCTGAAGTGGATGACAGACACAGAAGACAGTGCAACCGTATCTATCCCATCCAAGAGCCTGTCTGTATCTTATCTGACACTTACAGACTATGATGCTGCATTCTGGAAGATCTGCACCATCGGTCTGATTCCTGGATTCTTCCTTGTTGTAGGGTTTGCAGTCTGGATGAAGAGGAGAAAAGCTTAAATGAAGAATAAAACTGTAAAAATGGTTCTTGCAGTTGTAGTTCTTGGTGTCTGCTGCGGGGCTTACGCAGGTGTAAAAACCTACGTAGCCCATCAGGAGCAGAAAGAATCCGAAGAAGATTCTGAAGAAAGCACAACTGTATTTACTGCATCAACAGATAACATTAAATCTCTGGATTTTATGGTTGATGATACAGAGACAACATTTGAAAAAGATGATGACAGCTGGGTAAAGAAAGACGAAACAGATTTTCCGGTAAATCAGACTACTCTGGACAGTGCAGCATCTGCTATTGCATCTGTCGATTCAGACAGAGTTCTGGAGGACGTAGATGATCTTTCAGAATATGGTCTGGACTCTCCGTCAAACACGATTAAGATTGTAACAAAATCTGATGAGGAAGATGGCGATGACATAACAACTACACTGTATGTGGGAGATGAAAATTCCTCCACCAGTCAGTATTATGTAAGAAAAGATGATGATGAGAAGACAGTATACCTGATAGATTCTTCCTGCGTAGAGCCGTTTACCAAATCATTGAATGATTATGCGCAGATGGAAGATTTCCCTGCAATTTCCAATACAGATACCATTACAAAAATTTCTGTAGACGGCGATAATTCCTATGAATTATCAAAAGACGAAGATACAAGTACCTGGTCAGTAAAAGGCAGCGAGGATGAAGAAAAAGCAGACTCAGCTACCGTAAGTTCTTTGGTATCTTCATTCGGAAGCATGGCATATAGTTCACTTGCAGATTATAAATGTGACGACAAGAGCAAATATGGTCTGGATAAACCATATGCAACAATCACAGTAGATTATCAGGAAGAAGTTGCTGATGATGACACTGATGAAGACACACAAGATGATACGACAGCTTCCGGTGAGACGGCAGATGAAGATGCTTCATCTGTGGAAGAAAACAGTGACGATGCTGAACAGGATACAGAATCAGACGAAAGTGTAAGTGAAACTACGGATGAAACATCTGAGGCTGAAGATACTGACGGTGAAGAAGCAGAAGATGAAACATCAGAAAACTCAGACAGTGCATCAGACAATGAGGATTCTTCGGAAGAAGAAACTAAGATGGCAGATAAGCAGCTTACAATTCTTGTTGGAAATGAAACAGATGACAGCAGCAGATATGTCATGGTAAATGACAGCAATGAAGTCTATACGATGTCAACGGATACTCTGTCCGCGCTAACAGATAAATCAGAAGAAGACTTCTGGGATATGACAGTAAGTTATGTATCTTTAAACAGCCTCGGAAGCCTCAAAGTAAATTATCAGGGCAGTGATTATAAAGTAAATGTTTCACGTGAAACATCCACAGATGATGATGGAAACGATACAGAAACAGTTACCTATAAACTGAATGGTTCTGATCTGGATGAAACAACATTTACAACATTCTACAATAAACTGATCAACATGACGGCTCAGAAACGTCTGACAGATAAATATGAACCTGACGGTGATGCAGAACTGACAGCTATATTTACAGAAGAAGACGGTGATACACAGGAAGTTGCATACTATAGCTACGATACAAACTATTATGCGGCAGTGGTGGATAATAAAGTATATCTCGTAAATAAGATGAATGTAAAAGAACTGTTCACAGCATTTGAATCAGTTGTTGGAACAGAAGAAGATAGTTCAGATAAGACAGATTCAGACGAAGCAACAACAGATGATACTAAATCAGATTCAACAGATACGTCGGGTGAGATCATAGAAGAGTCCGATGACAGCACATCTGAAATAGCCGGCACAACAAACGATTCTGATACATCCGAAGAGGAGAATACAGATTCTCAGGAAACGGACAGTACAGAAGAGTAAAAAAATAAACGAATCTATAAAAAAGTGAGGCAGGCATATAGAATTTCTTCCATATGCCTGTCTCACTTTTGGTTGTATTAGAGCGTGTTTGAAAAATCATTCCCACAATCTGCACGCCCCACTTTGCGGTATATTTTGTCCGAATTCGGTTGCTGTAGTCACCGCAACGTCGCCTTCTTCCGACTTGAAATAAAAAAATTTATCCTTCAAAACTGTCTCAAAATCAACTCGTCGACTCATTCTGGCTTAAATATAAGGCTTAAAAGAAGATTTTAACCTGTTCAAGAAACGCTTCAGGTGCTTCAACATGTGGAAGATGTTTTGTTTCTTTGAGAACAGAAACTTCAATAGCCGGGTTGGAGGCACAATAATCATCAGTGACAGCCTTTCCGTTTGGCTCTGTTTCACCTTCAACAATATAAATACTGTTATCCAGTGCCTTAAGTGCATGACAGATATTTATATTTATATACTTAGCTGCAAGACTGGAGTACAAAAATCTGGTATAATATCCACCTTTATGAGCTGCTTCATAATAAGCATCTGCCATTTGATTATCCACATGGAATGGATTATAATACATCTTCTCGATAAAAAGATTATTTATATTATCACGTGATACGATCATATGATAAACCAGAGTTCCGAAAATCGGAATTTCCAGAGCTGCTTTTAACAGGCGGTCCTTTCTGTTTGGCATCTGTTTTAATTGAGTCAGGCTGGGCGGATTTACCAGCATGATTTTGTTAAAAAGTTCTTTCTCATTGTGACAGGCCATAGTAACAAAAGAGCCTGAAAAACCACTTGCAATCACATCTGTTTTCTGACCAATTATTTTTTTGATAAAATCACTGATCATCTGAACATAAACAAAATTTGTATAGGTAATGCTGGATTTGTCCGAACGTCCGCATCCTAACAAATCAACAGTATATACGGTATGGTCAATTGCCAGTTCGTCTTCAATTTTGCTCCATTCATACCCGGAAGCTCCAGGTAAAGTGTCATGAATCAAAAGAATCGGTGACCCAGTTCCCTTTTTGGTATAATAAATGTTCCCAAAGCGCCATTCAAAGTAATTGTCATTAGAAATGTGGAGCATCTGTTTTAATTGTGCAGCAGTAGCAATCGTGTGGTTAATGAAATGAACAGCAACAGTTGCGCCGGTCATCAGAGCAGCAAATGTAAGAAATTTGTGCTTGTTTTTACTCATTTTCGGCCTCCTTTATCAAGCATAACAAGTGATTAGCCTGCTAAAATTATATACCCATATTATACCGCGATACTGTCTGTTTTACAAGAAAATATGATGCGAAAAAAAGAACCATATGGATTGATGATGTTACTGTTCACTCCGTTCACAGCAACACGCTTCGCGATGCACAGAATTTATGCTAATCGCATAAATTCGCGCGGTATGTCTCGGGTTTTCTGTGACCTTCACTCACAAAAAACACCTCGCGGGATATTACCAGTGAACAGTAACTTGATGATTACTGTTCACACACCACAATCCTGCGAGGTGTTTTGGCATGAATGTGCCAAAATCCCGAGACATACAAGCCAAAATTCCATTGCCGCAGGCAATCTGGAATTTTGGCTACGTTACTGAGAACGGAGTGAACAGTAACGATTGATGGAAAAAGAAAATGTCAATCACCACAAAATATACAATATTTATGCTAAAAATAATGTGTTTTTTTATGTTTCACGTGAAACATTATGTGGCGTGATTAAAATAAAAGTGTTATAATAAACCTGCATATGCCTGTTGGCATTATAAAAAATAATGTAACAGGCAAAATAGAAATAACTACAATTAAAACCTCATAAAGGAGGAATGAAGTTGGGAAGAATTATAGCAGTTGCTAATCAGAAAGGCGGAGTTGGAAAGTCAACAACTGCAATTAATCTTTCAGCATGTCTTGCAGAAAAAGGGAAAAAGGTTCTCGCAATTGATATGGATCCACAGGGAAATACTACCAGTGGTTTCGGCGTTGATAAGAACGGCATAGAAAATACATTGTATGAACTTTTGCTTGGAGAGGCAGAAACGAAAGACACGATTGTAAAAGATGTTGTTGAGAATCTTGACCTGATTCCATCTAATATTAATCTTTCCGGTGCAGAAATCGAGCTGGTAGGAATCGATGATAAAGAATTTATCTTAAAGGGAATCACAGATAAGCTTCGACGTAAATATGATTACATAATACTGGATTGTCCACCGTCATTAAATATGCTGACGATCAATGCATTAACCGCAGCTACATCTGTATTAGTGCCGATCCAGTGTGAATATTATGCGCTGGAGGGACTTTCACAGCTGATTCATACCATTGATCTGGTAAAAGAAAGACTGAATAAACGTCTGAAAATGGAAGGCGTAGTATTCACAATGTATGACGCAAGAACAAACCTGTCTCTGCAGGTAGTGGAAAACGTAAAAGAGAATTTAAATCAGAATATTTATAAAACAATTATTCCACGTAATGTAAGACTGGCGGAGGCTCCAAGCTATGGACAGCCGATTAATATCTATGATCCGAGATCAGCAGGAGCAGAAAGCTACAGGCTTCTGGCAGAGGAAGTGCTCAACAGGGAGGATAATTAATGGCAGGAAGAAAAAACGGTCTTGGCAGAGGCTTAGATGCATTTTTTCCAGACAGAACATCTGTTGTCAAAGAACCTGCCAGAAAGACAATAACCAAAACAGTTAAAACAGAGAAGAAATCTGACGTAGCTGAAAAACAGACAAACCCTACTGTTGCAAAGAAGCAAACAGCAGATTCGAAAACAGGGGCAATGATCGTAAAGATCTCAAGTGTAGAGCCGAATATGGATCAGCCACGTAAACAGTTCGATGAAGATGCACTCATGGAACTGTCTGAGTCTATTAAACAGTACGGCGTACTCCATCCACTTCTTGTGTCTGATAAAAAGGACTACTATGAAATAATTGCAGGTGAAAGACGCTGGAGAGCGGCAAAGCTTGCCGGACTGACAGAGATTCCTGTAATTGTTAAAGAGTTTTCTGAGCAGGAATTAGTAGAAATTTCCCTGATTGAGAATATTCAGCGGGAAGATTTAAACCCTGTGGAAGAAGCGATGGCATATAAACGACTGATTGATGAATTTCATCTGAAACAGGATGAAATCGCAGAGCGTGTAGGGAAGAGCAGAACAGCAGTAACAAATGCAATGAGACTTCTCAAACTCAGTGAAAAAGTGCAGCAGATGCTGATTGATGAGATGATCACTGCCGGTCATGCCAGGGCAATCCTTTCGATAGCAGATAAGGAAAAGCAGGAATCAATTGCAATGAAGGTTTTTGACGAGAAATTAAGTGTTCGTGAAACAGAAGCGCTTGTAAAACGTATGCTGGAGCCGCCAAAAACAGCAAAGAAGAGCAAATTCAGTTCTGCTGAGGATGCAATATATGAGAGTCTGGAAGAAAAAATGAAAAGTATCATGGGTACCAGAGTTCAGATTCACAGAAAGAAAAATGACAAAGGTAAAATTGAAATTGAATATTATTCCAAGGATGAACTGGAAAGAATCATAGATCTTTTCGAATCCATTGGTTAGGAGTGACAGTAATATGAGTGGCATTTTTGAAAATCTTGGAATTGATTCCGGGATCATCATTATTATACTGCTGATTCTTACTATCTTCCTGCTGGTAAGGAATATCAGTATGAATATGCGCCTGAGCCGTCTGGAACGTAAATATAAGACGTTCATGAAAGGTTCAGATGCACAGTCTCTGGAAAAAGTATTCGTTAGAAAATTCGCTCAGATAGATAAGCTCTATGATGCGAAGGAAGAACATGATCATGATCTTCTTTTTATCAAAAAGAATCTTGATAAAATGTTTAATAAATATGGTGTAGAAAAGTATGACGCATTTGATGATGTAGGTGGAAAGTTAAGTTTTGCGCTGGCTTTGCTGGACAAAGAGAATACAGGCCTTATCTTAAATGCAGTACACAGCCGGGACAATTGTTTTTTGTATATGAAAGAAATTGTAAAAGGCGAATCCTACGTTATGCTCAGCCAGGAAGAAGTAGAGGCACTTCGTAAGGCAGTGAATTTTGGACTGGATAATATTGAAGAATAAAGTTTTTTAAAAGTTACTGTGAACGGAGTGAACAGTAATGTTTAAAAGTTGAAAACAAGAGCATACTAAAAGAGAATCTGTTTTGTGCAGGAATGCACATGATATGATAAATTGATATCAGGGGGAAAGTTGTTGCCAGATTTTACCCTGACATCATTACATAATGTAATAGAATATTTCAGGAGGAACAAGATGTTAGATATTAAATTTGTGAGAGAAAATCCGGAAGTTGTAAAACAGAATATCCGCAACAAATTTCAGGATAATAAACTGGAATTAGTGGATAAAGTTCTGGAACTGGACAAAGAGAATCGCGAAATCAAACAGGAAGTAGAAGCTCTTCGTGCAGAGAGAAATAAAATTTCCAAACAGATCGGTGCACTGATGGCACAGGGAAAGAAAGAAGAAGCTGAAGAAGTAAAGAAACAGGTAGCTGCTTCCGGAACCCGTATTGAAGAACTTTCCACAAGAGAGAAAGAGGTAGAGGAAGAACTTCTCAAAGATATGATGGTAATTCCGAATATCATTGATCCATCTGTACCGATCGGTAAAGATGACAGCGAGAACGTAGAAATCGAGAAGTTTGGTGAACCGGTTGTTCCGGATTTTGAAGTGCCATATCATACAGAAATTATGGAAAATTTTGATGGAATTGATCTTGACAGTGCAAGACGTGTTGCGGGAAATGGTTTCTACTATTTAATGGGAGATATCGCAAGACTTCACTCAGCAGTAATTTCCTATGCACGTGACTTCATGATAAACAGAGGTTTTACTTACTGTGTACCTCCTTTTATGATCAGAAGCAATGTTGTAACAGGTGTAATGAGTTTTGCTGAAATGGATGCCATGATGTATAAGATTGAGGGTGAAGATTTATACCTGATCGGAACAAGTGAACATTCCATGATCGGTAAATTTATCGATCAGATCATTCCTGAGGAAGAACTTCCGAAAACTCTTACAAGCTATTCTCCATGTTTCCGTAAGGAAAAAGGTGCTCATGGACTTGAGGAGAGAGGCGTTTACCGTATTCATCAGTTTGAAAAACAGGAAATGATCGTTGTCTGCAGACCGGAAGAAAGTCCGATGTGGTTTGATAAATTATGGCAGAATACAGTAGATCTGTTCCGTTCTCTGGATATTCCGGTTCGTACACTTGAGTGCTGCTCTGGTGACCTGGCAGACCTGAAAGTAAAATCTCTTGACGTAGAAGCATGGTCTCCACGTCAGAAAAAATATTTCGAGGTAGGAAGCTGTTCAAACCTTGGTGATGCACAGGCACGTCGTCTTAAGATCCGTGTAAACGGAAAAGATGGTAAGAAATATCTTGCACATACATTAAATAATACTGTTGTAGCACCGCCTAGAATGTTGATCGCATTCCTGGAGAATAACCTGAATGAAGACGGTTCTGTAAGTATTCCTAAAGCTCTGCAGCCATACATGGGTGGTATGACAAAGATTGAGAAAAAGCACGCTTAATGGAGGGTGAGCTTTTTCAGGGAGGTGTTCTTATGCACAGTTATCTGAGGGCAGTTGGTTTTTCCAGGATCACCAAAAGAAGCAGTATCAGACAGATCATTACGGATGTGGTTGAAACTTATGATGAGAAAACGGTCATAGAGAACTACCCTGATGGTATGTTTGCAGAGTTTTCCAAGAATTATGGATGCGATTGTGGAATTACTGTCTGCGGGCAGTATGATGAAAACAACGTATTTTATCCGGATTATTATTTTCCTTTTTTTCGCGGAACAGGCATTACAACACAGGAGAGTGTTGTGATAGAAAGACATGCAGACAAAGAATCTTTTGCAGGTGCCTGTGACGATCTGAGAATTGGGGTTACTTTAATTTTCTATCTTCAGAATGCTGCTGAGTATCTGCAACAGCGTGAAAAAGGCAACATACTTCCGGGTGGCCAGCCTTTAACCCTTTCCGGGCTGGCCAGGGAAGGAAAAATCCTTTTTCCTGTAGAGAAAGATAAAGAAGCAGTAAAAGCAGAACGTGAACTGACAAAGAACAGAAATCATCTCATTGCAGCCGCCAGAAACGGTGATGAAGAGGCTATGGAGAGCCTCACGATGGAGGATATGGATACATATTCCATGATTTCTCAGCGTATAGTTACAGACGATATTTTTTCTATAGTGGATTCCTATTTCATGCCATATGGAATTGAATGTGATCAATATAGTATCATGGGTGAGATTCTGGATTTTATGACATTCAAGAACATTATAACAGGAGAAGAAATCTGCCAGCTTACATTAGACTGTAATGATATGCAGTTTGATGTTTGTATCAATAAGAATGATTTGCTGGGGGAGCCAAAGATCGGACGTAGATTCAAAGGAATCATATGGCTCCAGGGACAGTTGCATTATTAAAATTAAAAGATATGTTCAGAATGATAGCATGATAGCATGGACGAGAGTACTTCGTCCATGCTTTTTTTGGTGTCATAGTACTTCGCGCTCTGCTGAACTGTCTTGATTGCATTTTTTTATGGAGTTGCTATAGCATATAATTTTTGATTTATAAAAAACAATGGGCAAGATTTCTTTGTAATGTTTCACGTGAAACATTGTAAAATATCATGTAATTTCTACACTTGACAAGAGATAGGAAAATATTACTGTTTACGCGCCACTATTCTGCGAAATATTTTGATATGAATATGTCAAAATCCTGAGACATACGGAACAGAAATGGAATAAAGATATACAGGAAAATACCGAAAATCCAGGAGATACTACATTTCCGGCAGTAAAGGGAGATGCACTTTCTATGTGTTGATTTATTTGTAACATTTTTCGTTTACAGATGTTATATTAGTGAAAGGGATAAAAAACTGGAAACAAAACAGATATGAAAGCTATATCCAGCGCGAAAATCAGGGAAGGGGGAATGATAGAAGTGGATAATCAAATCTTATTAAAGCTTTACAGCCTTTATCAGAAAGAATTATATTTATATTTATATTCGCTTTGTGGGGACAGATATCTGGCAGAAGATTTGCTCCATGAAACCTTCCTGAAAGCACTTCTGGCCTTGCCGGACGGACATAGCAACATGCGGGCATGGCTCTATATGGTAGCGAGAAACCTGTTCTATAATCAACAGAAAAAGAAATTACGGGAGATTCTGATGGATGAACAGATATATCCTTTAGAAGAAAAAACAGAAGAAGGTCTGCCTGAAAAAATTTTCGAGGAAGAAGACAGGCGGATGCTTTATCAGGCAATCCTCAGACTGGATATAAAGAAGCGAGAAATCATTCAGATGCAGTATTTTGGCGGAATGACACAGAAAGAAATCGCGGCAGTTTTACATATCACGTTGGAAAATGTACGGGTGCTTGCATACCGGGCAAGGAAAGAATTGAAAAAATATCTGGAAGAGTGTAGAAAGGAGGACTCCAAATGACGTATCGTGAGTTACTGAACTTATATAAACAGGGAAAATTGGACGATGTTAGAAAAAAAGAAGTTGAAGCAGCTATTGAAAAACAGGACGCAATCAGTGAATTTCTCTATGAAGAAGGTGAGATACCAGAATTTTCTGATCTGGAGAGTGAGAATGCAGAGAATCCGGAAAATAAAGAATGGTTAGCAGGACAGAAAAACAATCAAAAAGATGAGATCAACAGGCAATTTATAAAAGAAATCAGATGGTCAATCCGCAAGGCTTTTATTAAAATGGGAATGATTGTAGGAGTAGCTGTCCTTGTAATTGTTTTATGTGCTGTATTTATCCTCCCAAAGGCCGTGTCGGATTTTTATTATAATCCCAATGAAGTAGTTGGTAAATATGAAGAAATGACTACGACCAGAATGGATTTGGATCTTTCTGTTTATTCTGAACTGTTTTTGCCGGGTAATCATCGTAGTCAGGTCAGTGCGGTATCGAGAGGGTATGGTGAATACGATATTATCATTCCGCAGACTTTTAGTTGGACTGGAAAATTCACTTCTGTCAGTGGACGTTTGGTGCGAGGAAATCTTATTTTTTATGACAATAACATATTGAGCAGACCACTTATGCAGTTTTATCTTCCGGGAGATACGACCGCGTGGGAGGCGTGGGAAGTGCATGAAAATGGAAAAGAAACTAAAATAGACACAGAAATGCGTAAGGGGGAAAGCATTCAGGATTCCAAAGACGCAATCGCAGAATACAATGATAACGACTGGTATCTTGCCTATGTTTCCATAAATGATATTGTGGATTACAGAGATTTTATTGAGTGGTATCAGAAACTGTCTGATGATAAAGAACTGGAATGGGGAGAACTCTGGTGTGCAGTTCATACGGAAGACGCGGATGGTTACTGTGTGGAACCAAACATTGGTTTCTGTCCGTATCCGTCGGGGATGAGCATGAATTGGGACAGAGAGAAATATCCATATTTGTCGCTTCTGGATAATACAGATATCTGTCATGATGTGGATGTGACAGACGAAGAAACTATGCAGACCCACTTTATCAGCATGCTTTCCTACATTCAGGATTATGACGACATTATTTCAATGATGGGACAGACGACGGATTCTCCGAACAGATACCAGGATATGATTAACTATGTAAAGAAAAATGGGCTGAAGATCCATGGCTTTGCAGTTTATGCAAAGAAAAAGAATCTTCTCGAATTATATAAACAAGATATGGTGTCCTATGTCCAGACAATACTACAAAATTAAGAAAGAAGTGCAGATATATCAGAAGAGATATTTCTGCACTTTTTTAATCAAATCAGGTAAGCAGCGAAGCGGATTGTGAATATTTGTCTGAATGTAAAATTTAAAATGAGAAGCCAGATTATGCTTGTAATTTTTCTTTAGATATAGTAAAATCATAGATATGGGTTAGGAATTCTCATAGTTCAGTTAGATAGAGTATCCGTCTCTATAAAGAGAGCAGGGGTATTTCTCTGAGTAAAAAAAAAACTCAGAAAAATCTGTGATTGACAGCTTGTAAAAGAGCTGATAATCTAATATATGGCCGAAGGGAAAAATCCCAGAAACCCAGTAAAATGAAGGGTTTGCGGCATATGTCGTCATAGCTCAGCTGGATAGAGCACTCGCCTCCTAAGCGAGGGGTCGGAGGTTCAAATCCTCTTGGCGACGGGCTTCAAAGCGTTCGAAAATGTTAGCTGGATTAGCTGACAGCGAACGCTTTTGTTATTTTCTAATCACGTTTGTGACATGAAATTGCATTCAAAATGATTAATTTCCAGCTAACGCAATCCGATTTTTGTTAGCTGACAGCTAATCAAAATTACCGGTTTGCAAACATGGGTTTTAAGAAGTCCAGCTAACATTGGGGTTCCGCTCCGTTGTCACCCCTTATTCGGGGATGTAAATCAGAGAAAAGGCGGGAAAAGAAACAATCTCTCCCAAACCTGCAAACATGAATTAGCTGAAACAGTATTCAATTCTATCAGCTACAGCTAATGGTCAAACAGCAATGTCTGTTTGGAACTTTACTATCTATAAAAGTTCCAGGCAGGCATTTTTTATTTTCTGAATTCTGGAGGAAAGGAGTCAAGATGACTGAGCCAAACAGACAATCAGGAGAAAAAGAAGAAAGAATCATAGAAATTGAGATTGAGCGTCTTCGTCCATTCAAAGAGCATCCGTTTCAAGTGAAAGATGATAAGGAAATGTTTCTTCTGCAGGAAAGCATTGAGAAGTATGGCATTTTAAATCCGCTGATCGTCAGACCGGTACCGGATGGCTACTATGAGATCATATCCGGCCACAGAAGAAAACATGCTGCGGAGAAACTGGGATACCGTAAAGTACCGGTAATCATCCGGGTATTAAGTGAAGATGATTCCATTTTTAGTATGGTGGACTCGAATCTTCATGAAGTCCCAAAATCAAACTTCAAGAAGTTTACATTTCAAACCCTAATAATACTAATCTTAGTAATACTGAAATGAATGATAATAAATCTAATCCTATCATATCTGTGGATGAGAAAAGATTTGATAGCGATAATCACTCTGAGGATTATCAGGCTTATGAAAACCTTGTCAAAAAGACCATTGATTATGAATCACTGGAAGTAACCCATCATGACGATATGCGACAGGTAGATGAAATCGTGAACCTGATCGTAGAAACTGTGATGTGTAAAAACGACAAGATATTGATTGCCAGCAACTGGTATCCGGCATCACTGGTGAAGAAAAATTTCTGATGCTGACCTATTCACATATCGAGTATGTCTTACACTGTATGAGTGGTAACACCACAAAGGTGAAGAATATCAAGAAATATTTGTTAGCAGCCCTGTTTAATGCACCGTCAACGATGAACGGGTATTATCAGGCAGAGGTAAACCATGATATGCCAGGACTGGTAATATAGGAGGTGCACATGTTTATTTTAAAATTTGCTGGGAAGATATTATTACTGCCGGTATGGCTGATCCTTTTTGTGATCGGCCTGGCAGTGAAGATGACAGTACAGACTTATGCGGTTGTAAGGGGAATCCTTGGTTTTATATTCACTTTGTTGATTATAGCAACTGCATACTGTTACCATGACTGGGTACAGGTTGCATTTCTGTTTTCGCTGAGTGTAATTCTGTATCTGATCCTGTTTGCAGGAGTGTTCGTAGATACTGTACTGGACATGACAAGAGAACGTATTATTGATTTTATTATATCGTGAGGAGGATATGAAAATGAGCGAAAACAATGATTATATTCAGTTACCACCACTTAAAAAAGACACACCGTCCGATGTGGTAGCATTTATGTGGGAGTACATGAAAGTACCGGAGGATTCAAGAGAAAAAGTTAAGAATCTGCTTAAAGATGCAAATGAAAATGGCGTAAAATTAAGTCATCAGGCACCAACACTGTATGATGTTGTCCCAAAAGAAGAAATTACTGAATTTGAAGAGCTTATGCGCAAAACCATAGCTGACATTGTATCAGAAGCCAGTAGCATTGCCTGTTGGGTGTATGTGCAGAAATATGTGAAACAGAAAACTCTTGACGAAATGCTGCAAGAATTGCCAGGAGCAGGCCAGTTTATCATTGTCATGGATACCTGGTTCGAAAGACTGATGGCGGAATAATGGATGCTATGATAGAATAAAGAAAACGATTTGAAGTGCAAATCGTAAGTTTACAGCGAGGTGAAAGAGGTTGAATTATGTAGAATATGGAAAAGAAAACAGCGATGTAATTATCCTCTTACACGGAGGCGGTTTATCATGGTGGAATTACAAAGAGGTTGCTGAAAGACTTCAAACAGATTATCATGTGGTTTTGCCTATATTAGATGGTCATGCAGGATGTGATAAGCAGTTTACAACGATAGAGAATAATGCTTTGGATATTATAGAATTTGTAAATAGCAAATTGGGCGGTTCTGTTTTAATGATGGGAGGACTATCGCTTGGAGGGCAGATTTTGCTTGAAACTTTATCTCAACGCAAAGATATATGTAAGTATGCAATAGTGGAAAGTGTACTTGTGATACCTTCAAAATTTACATATTCTATGATTAAACCAGCGTTTGGAAGTTGCTATGGCTTAATAAAGTATAAGTGGTTTTCAAAATTGCAATTCAAATCACTACGAATAAAGTCGAATTTGTTTGATGAATATTACAAAGATACTTGTGCTATTAGAAAGAGTGATATGATTGCCTTTTTACAGGAAAACTCAGTATATTCACTAAAAGATGGCATTGGAGAGTGTGAAGCAACCGTTCAAATTTATGTTGGAGAAAAAGAAAAGCAATCAATGAAAAAATCTGCTAAAATCATTCATGAAAAATTGCAGGATAGTTTTATACAAGTTCTTCCTAATATGTATCATGGAGAGTTTTCAATAAACCACGCAGACGATTATGTGAGAAAACTATTAGAAATAGTAAAGCGAAGGTAACTTTTAGTCTTCAGCAGAGACTGAAAGCAACAGAAGATTTGAATTGACCGAGCTCTTTGAGCGAGGGATACTTCTTGTCCGAAGGGCAAGAAGGTGGAACTGAGAAGAATTAAAACAATTTGAAGTTGTGAACTTAGAATTAGAGGTGTTGAAAATGAAAATAATAATTATATTTATTGATTTACTGATGGCAACTGTTCTCTTTTTTGTTGGAAGATTTTTTATCAAATCAAGGAATACAGAAAGAAGTGTGCTGTTTTTATCAGGAGATTATACTGGATTAAACACAGAGAAAATATGCAGAGTTACTGGAAAACGGATTAAGACATGGGCAATGCTCTTTTGTCTTGGCGGTATAATTGATTTTATCAAGCCGGGCGCAGGAATAATAATAGTTTCCGTTTTTTTTATTATCTTACTTGTATTTCATTTGGTTGATATGACTATAAATCGAGACAAGTACCGGGTATAAATTCAAGTTTGTATAACAGGAAAATTTAAATTTAACGCTTGAAAAAAGGAGAAATAAACATGGCAAAGAAAGAAGAAAGATTTGAAGTTACATTTAGAGACGGAAGTCAGCTTAAGGATGAAGGAGTTCGCCAAATCCTTGTAGATAAGGAGACTGGGGTTAACTATCTTTGTTGGAAATCTGGATATGGAGCGGCTATTACACCTCTTCTGGATTCAGAAGGAAAAGTCATAGTTACAAAGTAAAATCGAAAGTTGGAGGATACACGCATGAAAATTGTAATCATTAATGGAAGTGCCAGAAAAGGAAATACGCTGGCAGCAATCAATGCATTTATAAAAGGAGCGTCAGAAAAGAATAAAATTGAAATCATTGAACCCGACAAACTCAACATTGCACCATGCAAGGGATGTGGTGTCTGTCAATGCTCTAAGGGATGCGTCGATAAGGATGATACAAATTCTACAATTGATAAAATTGCTGCCGCAGATATGATTCTTTTTGCTACACCAGTTTATTGGTGGGGAATGTCAGCACAATTGAAACTTATCATTGATAAGTGTTACTGCCGTGGATTGCAGTTAAAAAACAAAAAAGTTGGCACAATTGTTGTAGGTGGTTCTCCCGTAGGCAGCATCCAGTATGAGCTGATTGATAAGCAGTTTGACTGTATGGCAAAATATCTTTCATGGGATATGCTTTTCAAAAAATCATATTACGCAACAGCCAGAGATGAACTTGAAAAAAATAAGGATTCCATGAACGAACTTGAGTGGATCGGAAAAAATTTATAAAGCACACACCAAATTCAAGTTTATAAAATTAAGAAAATGGAATTTAAGGAGGAGTATGTAAATGAAATTAGCAGATTTAGCAACAGGCTCTGATTGGATAGTGTGGATTGTCTTTGCGATATTTGCTGTACTTTCTATTATTTTACTTTCTGGACATGGAAGCTGGTTCATTTCTGGATATAATACAGCTTCAAATGAAGAAAAGGAAAAATATGATGAAAAGAAGTTATGCAGAACAATGGGAATTGGAATGTCTATTATAGCAATTCTTGCATTAACTATGGGCTTGTTTGAAAATATTTTGCCTGCATTTTTTGTATATATTGCATTGGGGATTATTTTGGTTGATGTCGTGGTAATTATCATTTTAGGAAACACACTATGCAGAAAGTAATAACTTCAAGTTTGTTGAACTGAATCCGAAAAGCATTAGGGCGCAGAGGAGATAGAATCCTTTGCGTAAAAGACTAACGAACATATTTAATGAAACATCGGAACCATCTTCTTTTTGTTGTCTACCTATAATAACGATTGGAGTAGTCGATTATAAACACTGCAATCAAAAAAATCTGAAAATATATTTATCAACATTACATAAAAGTGTGTAGATGCACATAAAATGGGAATATATATTGAAATTCAGGTCGTTCTGTGATAGAATCTCATTACTAAAAAGTGTGCAGATGCACGGAAAGGGGGAGCGTAATGATGGAAATTAAAAGAGACACTTACCTACAACAGCTGATCGAGCGAAAAGATAATGGAATGATAAAGGTGATTACCGGCATTCGTAGATGTGGCAAATCCTTTTTGCTGTTTACCATCTTTAAGAGATACTTACTGGAGAACGGCATTGATGTTGATCATATTATTGAGATTGCATTGGACGGTATTGAAAATGAGGAACTAAGAGATCCTAAGGTGTGTTTCAAGTACATCAAAGATGCCATGAAAGACGATGGCAAATACTATCTGCTTCTTGATGAAGTGCAGTTTATGTCACGATTTGAGGAAGTGCTGAACAGCCTGCTCCGCATGAGCAATATTGATGTGTATGTCACCGGAAGTAATTCCAAGTTCCTGTCCAGCGACATTGTGACCGAGTTCCGTGGCAGAGGTGATGAGATTAGAATCTATCCTCTCTCCTTTGCAGAGTTTTATTCTGTCTATGACGGCGATTATGATGATGCCTGGGATGACTACATGATCTACGGAGGATTGCCACAGATCGTAAGTTTCCAGAGCGAACGACAGAAAGCGGACTATCTGAAGAACATCTTTGCAAATGTCTATCTGAGGGATGTTATTGAAAGAAATAAGATTCAGAACGTGGATGAGATTGGGATTCTGGTTGATGTGCTTGCATCTGCAATTGGCTCACCGACCAACCCTTCAAAGATTGCCAATACATTTGCCAGTGAGCGCCAGATGACTTATGCTAATAAAACCATTTCCAAGCATATCGACCATTTGACAGATGCCTTTTTGATTTCCAAGGCAAGCCGATACGATATTAAGGGCAGAAAGTATATCGGTGCAAATCTGAAATACTACTTTACTGATCTGGGACTGAGAAATGCACGTCTGAATTTCAGACAGCAGGAGCCTACTCATATTATGGAGAACATTGTTTATAACGAGCTGCTGATCCGTGGCTACAATGTTGATGTGGGTGTCGTGGATATCTTCGATAAGGATAAAGAGGGCAAACGTGTTCGTAAGCAGTTGGAGGTTGACTTTGTGGTGAATCAAGGAAACCAGAGATACTATATCCAGGTTGCATATGACATGACTTCGGAAGAAAAACAGACGCAGGAGTTCAATTCTCTGCGTAATATCCCGGACTCTTTCAAGAAGATCGTCATTGTAAATGGCAGCAAAAAGCCTTGGAGAAATGATGAAGGTTTTGTCATCATGGGAATGAAGTATTTCTTGCTGAATGCGAATAGTCTGGAATTTTAAGTCGATTTGAGTTGTTGCTGTGGTGTTGTTCTATTTCAAAAAAGAGTGAAATGATATAAATAAGGCCACGGCTGATTTCGTGTTGGAACAGCCGTGGCTCAGTTTATTTTTTTATCCGTACAAACGAGACTGTTCCGCAGATTATGTAGAACAGACAGAGTACGATTCCGATAGTGAGAATATACGAGAATAAAGATGAACTTAAGAACGAGATAAACAAAAGTTTGTTGAATGAAGTATATACAAATAAAGCCACAACAGAGTATCGAGAAACCAAGCTGGCTAATTTACGAGTTATTATTCGAAAACCTTATTGTGAAATCGATACGGAAAATGTAGCAACGCTTCAATTCCTGGATTTGATAAAAGAGGTTGTAGATATTTCTGAAGTGGATGGAGAAGAATTGACAAATAGATTGATTATATGAAAAAGAAGAATATCAAGTTTGAAAATTTGAAACCGTTTTTGCCATATTATCCGGAGAGAATTTATAAAAATATGATTATCAGAGATTCAGCCGATATATTTTGACTTTTGAAAAAGTTGAAATCACATCGGCGTTTTTCTTTTACTGAATATCATAGAAAAATGCAAAAATTTCAAAAAGATTGCTTTTGACCACTGTAAAATATGCCCTGAGCGTTTTGTTATATGAAAGGATAATTTTTCTTTCATATTTCAAAGAAAAGAGGATAAAGAAGTGTCAGAGAAAAGAGAGAAGAAATCGTTGAGTACAGATAGGTAAATCAGCCATTTTACTATTAGAAAAATAAGCTAATTACAATCAATAAAGCTGGTGCGGGATTTTGTATCCAGTACCGGCTTTATTGATTTCACTCATGTTCGTATCATGAAATTCCATAAAAAATAATCAATTTCCAGCTAACACAATTCGATTTTTGTGAAAAATAATTGACAAAGAAGAAGTATTACTCCATAAGCGTTCTAAAAAGAACGATTATGGAGGTTAAGATGTATTTCTGGGACAAGCATAAAGCAATTACAAGCTATTATGAATTGCTTTCCGGCGAGGTATGTGACCGGTATGAGTTAACACAGATGGAATATGATATACTTATGTTCCTGCATAATAATCCACAGCTTAATACCGCTGCGGAAATAGTAAAGATTAGAAAATCAACAAAATCACATGTTTCAACTTCATTGAAAAAACTGGAAAACAGAGGATTTGTTAAAAGAATACAAAGTGAAGATAATAAAAAGCATATTGAGATTGTTTTGCTGGACAGGGCAGCGCTAATTGTGGAAGCAGGGCTCAACGCACAAAAACAGTTTGCACAAGATGTTTTAAGCGGATTGACAAAAGAGGAAAGGCATATGTGTATCAAGGTCTTTGACAAGATCTGTAATAATGCAGAAGAACATTTAAGAGAGTATAAGAGGAGTATGTTTAATAATGAGAGAAAACAATTATAAACCACAGATTCCAGATGGGATGGAAGCAATATTCGATGCAGCGTATTTGATTTTTGACTTATAGCAATCCTCGTAAATAATGCATTTAAGACAGTTCAGCAGAGTGCGAAAGCAAGGAATATATTTGCAGATGGACGGAAATTGGATTCAGGTCTAAAAAAGAACTTTTCTCATACAGGTATATGATTTATAATCATAATAAAAGGAAGATACTATAGTAATTCTTGTAAATAATGTATATTGATTCAGCTCATCAGAACATGAAATCCTGTTGAACTGTCTTAAATGCATTAATTAAGAGGATTGTTAAGCAGTGGCAACCGATGTTTCACGTGAAAACGAAAAGGATGGGATGATTATGAAAAATTACTCAGAAGATGTAAACAGACAGTATCATATTCAAGTGGCAAAAGGTGAAGTGGGCCGTTATGTGATCCTTCCGGGAGATCCGAAAAGATGTGTAAAGATTGCACAGTATTTTGATAATCCTGTGCTGATCGCAGACAACAGGGAATATATCACTTATACAGGAACACTGGATGGAGTGAAGGTCAGTGTAACGTCAACCGGTATTGGTGGCCCATCAGCGTCCATTGCAATGGAAGAGCTGTATCGCTGCGGAGCGGATACTTTTGTCAGAATCGGAACCTGTGGTGGAATGCAGACGGAAATAAAAAGTGGAGACATTGTAATTGCGACAGCAGCAGTACGTATGGAAGGAACAAGCAGAGAATATGCGCCAATTGAATATCCGGCAGTGGCAAATCTGGATGTGACCAATGCTCTTGTTGAAGCTGCGAAGGAGAAAGGATTTATATATCATACAGGTGTGGTACAGTCTAAAGATTCTTTCTATGGACAGCATGAGCCGGAAGCAATGCCGGCAGGTTATGAGTTGATCAATAAATGGGAAGCCTGGAAACGAATGGGATGTCTTGCTTCTGAAATGGAATCCGCAGCACTTTTCATCGTAGCCGGTAAACTCAGGGCGAGGATGGGTTCCTGTCTGTTGGTATTGGCAAATCAGGAGAGAGAGAAGCTGGGTCTTGAGAATCCGGTTGTACATGACACAGACATGGCAATCCGGGTAGCTGTAGAGGCAATCCGCAGAATGATTAAAGAAGATCAGGGACAAGTTCTGTAAGGACGGAGGTGACAGAGAATGCAGAATCTGGAAAAATCAATGATCAGCAAACTGATTGAGACTGCAATGGAACAGCTCAAATTTTCTTATACACCCTATTCAAATTTTAAGGTTGGTGCATCATTACTTACAAAAAACGGACAGATTTATACAGGGTGTAACATTGAAAATGCAGCATATACACCTACGAACTGTGCAGAACGAACTGCAATTTTCAAAGCAGTGAGCGAAGGCGTCAGGGAGTTTGACACAATTTGTATTGTGGGTGGAAAAGATGGAATTTTGACAGAGTATACAGCTCCTTGTGGTGTCTGCCGTCAGGTAATGATGGAGTTCTGTGATCCGGAGACATTTCGGATTATTCTGGCAATAGATAAAGAGCATTATGATATCTACACACTGAAGGATTTGCTACCGCTGGGATTTGGACTACGAAATCTGATAAATTCCCGAGAAATATAAGGTAAACGCCCATCATTGCAAGTGATTTTTAATTGCGAAAAGTAAAAAAAGTGAATGACGAATAAAAGGGAACAGGAAAAGGTCAGCGATTAATAAAATGTAAGAGAAGGAGTAAACATAAATGAAAAATTACGACAGAATTTTTGTAATTGTACTTGATTCTCTGGGGATCGGGGCAATGCCGGATTCAGCAAAATTTGGTGACATCGGGGTGGATACTTTTGGACATATTCTTGAGAAAATGGGCTCTCTGGAGATTCCAAATCTTAGAAAACTGGGAATGTTGAATCTTCATCCGGCAGGAAAAATGGCGGGTGTTGAGAATCCCAAGGGGCGATATACGCATCTGGGTGAAGCTAGCAATGGAAAAGATACCATGACCGGACACTGGGAGATGATGGGAATCAAAACAGAAAAACCATTTAAAACCTTTACAGAAACAGGGTTCCCGCCGGAATTGATCGCAGAACTGGAGAAAAGATGCGGAAAAAGAGTGATAGGAAACAAGAGCGCAAGCGGAACGGAGATTATTGAGGAATTGGGTGAAGAGGAGATTCAGACGGGTGCAATGATTGTTTATACTTCAGCTGATTCTGTTCTTCAGATTTGCGGAAATGAAGAAACTTTTGATCTTCAGAATCTGTACCGCTGCTGTGAAATTGCAAGAGAAATTACCATGAAGGATGAATGGAGAGTTGGCAGAGTTATTGCAAGACCGTACATTGGTAAGAAAAAAGGTGAATTTAAACGTACCAGTAACCGTCATGATTATGCATTGAAACCCACCGGACTTACCACGTTAAACGTGTTGAAAGATCATGGATTTGATGTGATCGGTGTTGGAAAGATTCATGATATTTTTTGCGGAGAAGGCATTACAGAAACTTATCATTCAGACAGCTCTGTACATGGAATGGAGCAGACAATTGAAATCTGCAAGAGAGATTTCAGAGGGTTATGTTTTGTTAATCTTGTAGATTTTGATGCATTATGGGGACACAGAAGAAATGTGGAAGGTTACGGAAAAGAGATTGAGAAATTTGACAAAAATCTGGGTGTGTTGTTAGAAGAAATGAGAGAGAATGATCTGCTTATTCTCACTGCAGATCATGGAAATGATCCGACTTATACAGGAACTGACCATACAAGAGAATATGTACCATTCATTGCTTACTCAAAGAGAATGAAAAATGGCGGTGCGATAAAAGACGAAGATACTTTTGCTGTGATCGGTGCTTCTGTGGCGGAGAATTTTGGAGTGCCAATGCCTGAGGGAACAATTGGACATTCTGTTTTAAAAGAGTTAATGTAATAACGATTGTAAAAAAAGACAGGAATATTGAAAACAGGCGTTTTCAATCTCCTGTCTTTTGTGCTAAAATAGGAAAAGAATTTATCTGACTAAATCGTTAAAGAGAGACAAGTGATAAATTGTAAAAAGATAAAATGATATAGAAAGGAAACAGTTTTTATGGAAACAGGAACAATTTTTAAATTTCATAATGACCTGGATACAGACCAGATCATAGCATCACAGTATCTGTTACTTCCTAATCTGGATGAGATGAAAGGTCATGCATTTGAATCTCTGGATCCGGATTTTTCAAAGAAAGTAAAACCGGGAGATTTCGTGGTAGGTGGAGAAAACTTTGGATGTGGTTCTTCCAGAGAGCAGGCGCCTGGTGTTCTGAAAGCGTTGGGAGTACAGGCAGTTGTAGCAAAATCTTTTGCTCGAATCTTTTACAGAAACTCTATTAATATTGGTTTGCCGGTAATTGTCTGCAAAGATCTTCCGGACGAAGTAAATACCGGAGATAAGATGGTTCTTCATATGTCAGAGGGAACAGTTGAAGCTAACGGAAAAACATATTCCTGTACAAAGCTTCCGGAATATATGCAGAATATTTTGAATCAGGGTGGTCTGATCGCATCTCTGAACAAGGAGGAGAAGTAAAATGGGAATGACAATTGCAGAAAAGATTATTGCTGCGGCAGCAGGTGTTGACAGCGTAAAACCGGGAGATATCCATACAGTTAAACTCGATCGTCTCATGAGTAATGATGGAACCACACATCTTACGGTTGATATGTATAACAATAAATTGAAAAATCCGCACATTGCAGATACAAGCAAGCTGGTGTTTATCGTGGATCATAATGTACCATCTGACAGCCCGAAAACAGCAGCATCCCAGAAGAAGATGCGAGATTTTGCAAAAGAACATAACATTGATTTCTGGGAAGGAAAAGGTGTCTGCCATCAGGTTATGATCGAGAATTATGTCCGTCCGGGTGAACTGATCTTTGGTGCAGACAGCCATACCTGTTCATACGGTGCATTAGGTGCATTTGGAACAGGCGTAGGATGTACAGATTTCCTTTATGGTATGGTAACAGGTACTTCATGGGTACTGGTTCCTGAGAGCGTAAAATTTAATCTGACAGGTAAACTTCCGGAAGGAGTTTACGCAAGAGATCTGATTCTTACAATCATTGGGGAAATCGGAGCAAATGGATGTAACTATCAGGCAATGGAATTTACAGGCGAGGGTGCGAAAACACTCAGTATCAGTGATCGTATGGCGCTTTGCAACATGGCAGTAGAAGCCGGTGCAAAGACAGGTATCTTTGAAGCAGATGAGAAAGCTATTGAATATCTGAAAGAACATGGACGTGAGCCAAAGGCTGTATATCACAGTGATCCGGATGCAGTTTATGCGAGAGAATATACATTTGATTTATCAAAAGTCCGTCCTGTAGTTGCAAAACCTGATTTTGTAGACAATGTTGTGCCTGCAGAAGAAGCCTGCGGAATTGAAATCAATGAAGCATTTTTGGGATCCTGTAACAACGGACGTATTGAAGATCTGCGTGTCGGTGCAGAAATCATCAAGGGCAAGAAGGTTGCTGAGGGCGTCAGATTTCTCGTTGTGCCTGCAAGCCAGACTATTTACCGCCAGGCATTAAAAGAGGGGCTTATTGACACGTTTATGGAGGCTGGAGCCATTGTTATGAATCCGAACTGCAGTGTATGCTGGGGAAGCTGTCAGGGTGTGATCGGTGAGAACGAAGTTCTGATCAGTACAGGAACACGTAATTTCAAAGGTCGTGCAGGACACCCAAGCTCCAAAGTATATCTGGGATCAGCAGCTACTGTTACAGCATCTGCCATTACAGGAAAGATTGCGCTGGCAAGTGAGGTGTGATGCTAATTATAAATGTTTCACGTGAAACATTTAACCGAATCAAGTAAATTTCCTGCGAAGGTTGCGAAAAGCAATAGACAGCAGGTGGAGATTTGTTTGTATCAGGAGGAGAGCAAGCTCATCCTGATAAACTGCGGAGTAGTTATTCGGTATGGTATAGAGTCGCGTAGCAAAGCGGATATTCACAATTCGTTTGAATGAATTTTAACTTGTGACTGTGAAAGTACTGAACAGTTACAAGTGAAGATAGAAGATAAGAGGTAAGATTATGGAAAAATTCACAGGAAAAGTGTGGGTTCTGGATGATGACATTGATACAGATATTATTATTCCAACAGAATATCTCGCACTGAAAACAATCGACGATATGAAACAGTACGGATTCAGTCCTCTGCGTCCGGAACTGGCAGGACAGATTCAGAAAGGCGACATTATTGTTGCAGGAAAGAACTTTGGATGTGGTTCTTCCAGAGAACAGGCACCGGAAATTATCAAAGCACTGGGAATTCAGTGTGTAATTGCCAAATCTTTTGCGAGAATTTTCTTCAGAAATTCTATTAATAATGGTCTGTTACTGATCGAGCAGCCAGATCTTCATGATGATATCAAAGAAGGTGATGAAGTCACTGTGGTAATGAATGAACATGTAGATTACAATGGAAAACAGTACCCGATTGCTTCTCTTCCGGAAAATCTGATGAGCATTATTCAGGCTGGCGGACTTGTAAAAGCCATGCGCAAACTGAATGGGCTGGATTGATTTGGAAAGGAGAGGAAAATGGGCGAGACAGTTATTGAGAAAATTATAAGAAACAATGTTGGAAAAACAGTAAAGCCTGGAGACATTGTAACGGTCAATGTAGACAGGGTTATGATTCATGATATATTTATTCCATTTGTAGCAGAAAAGTTTGAAGAAATGGGCTTTACGAAGCTCTGGGATCCAGATAAAGCAGTACTCATATATGACCATCTGGTTCCTGCAAGTCAGTTAGATGATACCAGACATTTCCATGCGGGAGATGCTTTTGCCAGGAAATATGGCATGAAAAATGTTCACAGAAGTGATGGAATCTGCCACCAGTTAATGACAGAGGCAGGTTATGTAAAACCGGGAAATATTGTATTTGGTACAGATAGCCATACCACTACTTACGGATGTGTAGGCGCTTTCTCTTCCGGTATCGGATATACAGAGATGGCAAGTATTCTGGGAACAGGAACTATGTGGATCAAAGTTCCTGAGACAATTAAGGTTGTGATCGAGGGAGAACTTCCGGAAAATGTTATGTCCAAAGATATCATCCTGCGTCTGATCGGTGATCTGGGAGCTGATGGAGCTACATACAGAGCACTTGAATTTACCGGCAGTACAGTAAAGAATATGACAGTAGCAAGCCGTATGACTATGGCAAATATGGCGATTGAGGCAGGGGCAAAATGTGCGCTGTTTACACCGGATGAAAAAACTGCAGAATATTGTGACATAAAGTTGAATGAGTTCCAGAAGAGCCTTACAGGAGATGAAGATGCAACCTATATGAAAACAATTACTTATCGCGCAGAGGATTTTGTACCGGTTATGGCATGTCCGTCTCAGGTAGATAAGATTAAAAATGTAAGTGAGCTTGAAGGAACAGAAATAGATCAGGTATTTATCGGTTCCTGTACAAATGGCCGTCTGGAGGATCTCAGAGCTGCAGCAGAGGTGTTAAAGGGCAAAAAGGTAGCAGATTACGTTAAATTGATTGTAACTCCTGCAAGTCGTAAAATATACTGTCAGGCAATTGCAGAGGGAATTATGGATACTCTGGCAGAAGCAGGTGCAATGATCACACATCCCGGATGTGGATTATGCTGTGGACGTGCAGGAGGTATCCTTACCGACGGTGAACGTGTAGTAGCTACAAATAACAGAAATTTCCTTGGTCGAATGGGAACATCTAAGGTAGAGATTTACCTTGCATCACCAAAAACAGCAGCAGCGTGTGCAATTGCTGGTAAAATTGTAAATCCAGAGAAATAAAACGTACAATAAAATCAATGCGATATAAATTGTACAGATAAGCAACAAAACTATAGAATAACAAAAGAATAAAATTAACAGATAAGTCCACTGCATTATTCATAAAAAGAATAAGCAGTGGACTTATTTTATGTTATAGGAGATTACTTTGTAATGTTCCTATAACATACATAAAGGTGCAGAGAAAGTAAAGCCTTTCAGGCAGGAGCGCACTGCGGTGTAGAGGAATTATATCGCTGAAGCTACCTGCCGCAGACGGAGAATCTTGCTTGCAGGATTTTTCTTGTGTCAGAGAATGACACTGTAATATGTTTCATATCACATAATCAATCATCTGACGGGATAATAAGGAAAGAAAAGGCGTGGAAAAGCCTGTAAATTTGATTGCATAGAAAAAGTTTCTCAGACAGAATTGTCCAGTAGGAGTCTGATCTCCGACGAAAACATGTGCTTTTTTGAACTTAAAATTGAACAAATAGAATCCGCGGAATGACGTGAAAACCGCATAAATAAAAGGAATTTCAAAAATATAAAGACTAAAATTGAACGCATATTGAACTGAAACAAGAGAAATTAAATCACGGTTCAATATATGATTCAAAAACATAAATTAAACTAATTGAACTGGTATAACAGACTAATTAACATGTTCAACGCGGTTCAATTAACAATGAACTACAAAATGAACTAAAAGTTGAACCTTGCTGATGAAATTGAAAATAATAAAATTTACCGTTGAATTATTAGTTCAATTATAGTATAATAGCAAAGAAAAAAACTTGAAAAAGCTGATAAAATGCGGGATTTAAAAATGAACAGAACATATATTCGTGTATGATACTGAAAGAAATACATTTGAACTTAATTAATGTTTGGATGCCTGTATGTATTTTGATTCCGTATAAACAATATAATATATCTGTTCTTTCTATAACATATATGCGAAAGAATTAAGAAATATAACAATAACCATTGATTATAACAATGTAATTTGTTTTTTACAGAGAACGGAGATAGTATTTATGAATAATATATTTGCTGAACGATTAAAAAAAGCAATGGAACAGAAGAATATGAAGCAGATCGACCTTGTAAAAAAGGCGGCAGAGCAGGGCGTGAAACTTGGAAAGAGTCATGTGAGCCAGTATCTGAGTGGAAAAACAACTCCCAGATCAGAAATTCTTAATTTTCTGGCGACAACATTAGGAGTAGAAACTGAATGGCTGAAAGGAACCGATGTATCTGTAGACACTTTAAAGAAAGAGACAAATGAGGCAGGAATTCAAATGGAAAATATGAAATTTGATTACAATTATAATAATATGAAAGAAAATACCAGGGAGACAGTTGAGGAAGTACAGGTTCGTGAATTTAAAAAATCATCTAAATTAAATAACGTATTATATGATGTAAGAGGACCGGTTGTAGAAGAAGCTGCACGTATGGAAAACGCAGGAACTCAGGTTTTGAAACTGAATATCGGAAATCCGGCACCATTTGGATTCAGAACACCGGACGAAGTGATTTATGATATGAGACAGCAGCTGACAGAGTGTGAGGGATATTCTCCTGCAAAAGGTTTGTTTTCTGCCAGAAAAGCAATCATGCAGTATGCACAGTTGAAAAAGCTCCCTAATGTATCAATTGAGGATATTTATACAGGAAACGGTGTCAGTGAACTGATTAATCTCTGTATGTCAGCTCTGTTGGATAATGGAGATGAGATTTTGATTCCATCTCCGGATTATCCGTTGTGGACTGCATGTGCAACTTTAGCTGGTGGAAAAGCAGTACATTATATTTGTGATGAGCAGGCAGAATGGTATCCAGATATGGATGATATCAGAAAGAAAATTACCAGCAGAACAAAAGCAATCGTTATTATAAATCCGAATAACCCGACTGGTGCGTTGTATCCGAGAGAGGTATTACAACAGATAGTAGATATTGCCAGAGAACATCATCTGATTATTTTCTCTGATGAAATTTATGACCGTCTTGTAATGGACGGAGCAGAACATATTTCCATTGCTTCAATGGCTCCGGATTTATTCTGTGTAACATTCAGCGGTTTATCCAAATCACATATGATCGCGGGCTTTAGAATCGGATGGATGATTCTCAGTGGCAATAAGGCAGTTGCAAAAGATTATATAGAAGGAATCAAGATGCTTTCTAATATGAGACTTTGTTCTAATGTACCGGCGCAGTCAATTGTTCAGACTGCATTGGGCGGACATCAGAGTGTGGAGAGTTATATTGTTCCTGGTGGACGTATTTATGAGCAGAGAGAATTTATTTATAATGCGCTGACAGATATTCCGGGAATTACCGCTGTGAAACCGAAAGCTGCATTTTATATGTTCCCTAAGATCGATACAAAGAAATTTAATATCGTAAATGATGAGAAATTTGCATTAGATTTATTAAAAGAGAAGAAGATTCTGCTTGTACATGGCGGTGGATTTAACTGGCATCAGCCGGATCACTTCAGAGTGGTTTATTTACCAAGAATAGAAGTATTAAAAGAAGCAGCCGGCAAAATCAGAGATTTTCTGGAATATTACCAGCAGGAAATATAATCTGTCAGTGAGAAATGGGTACTATGTTTCACGTGAAACATAGTACCCATTTCCTGATATTATAAAAACTTTTGGTCAAACGGATAAAATCATCCATTTTGCTACGCAGCTCTACATCGAATAATTGTGCTGCAGTAGATTTGCTTGACTCGGGTCAAGCGGATAAAATCATCCGCTTCGCTACGCAGCTCTGCACCGAATAACTGTTTCGCAGTTTATCAGAAGGAGTTTACACTTCTCCTGATACAAGCAAGTCCTCACCCATTGCTTATTGCTTTTCGCAACCTCCGCAGGGGACTTAATTGATTCGGTTAAATTGTGGAATTACTACAGGAAGACAATATGTTTGTTTCACGTGAAACATAATGTGCTGACAAGATTGTCCAAGAATCAAATAGTGACAAAATTTTATAAAAAATTAAGTGGTGAATAACTATCAGATGTGATAAACTATGTTTAATGCGTTATTTGCGAAATAGTTATTATTCTGATAACAGTAAATGAGGTTAGGTTTAAAAGTATTTTGCCCCTGATATCATCAAATGATGCTGTGATATAAATTTCTGGAGGTATGACGAAAAATGGAAAATGAGGAAAAAAACCAGACAGAACAGTCAGACAAAAGCAGGTCTGTGTGGAGGGAGTTGTGGGACTATGCAAAGATTATCATTGCAGTCTTTGTTATAGCGTTTCTGTTGGGACACTTTGTATATATTAATGCACGAGTGCCGTCAGGTTCTATGGAAGAAACAATTATGACAGGTGACAGAGTATTTGGAAATCGTCTGGCATATATAAAAGATGATCCGGAGAGATTTGATATTGTAATATTTAAATATCCGGATGATCCATCTCAGCTTTTTGTAAAACGAGTAATTGGTCTTCCGGGAGAAACAGTAAACATTGTAGATGGAAAAGTGTATATCAATGATTCCGAAGAACCGCTGGATGACAGCTTTTGTCCGGAAACACCGGAAGGAAGCTTTGGACCGTATACAGTTCCGGAGGGATGTTATTTCATGTTAGGAGATAACAGAAACCACAGTATGGATTCCAGATACTGGCAAAATCCGTTTGTAGAGGAAGATGCAATAGAGGCAGAAGTAGCAGTTCGTTACTGGCCGTTAAATAAGATAGGAACTGTAAAATAATCGTGACGGTTCCATATTTTCAAAAGTCAAGCGGATAAAATCATCCGCTTCGCTACGCAGCTCTACACCGAATAACTGCTTCGCAGTTTATCAGAAGGAGCTTGCACTTCTCCTGATACAAGCAAGTCCCCACCCACTGCTTATTGCTTTTCGCAACCTCCGCAGGGGACATACTTGATTCGGTTGAACTGCCGGGTGGTTACAGGTAGTTTGGAAATTTTATAAAAGACTGTTAAAATCAGGAAAATCACATATTAGTGTCCTGATTTTGACAGTCTTTTGTTGTCTGTGGATTTTTCAAATGTTATACTGTAAGACAGGAGGAAAATGAAGAAAATGGAATACTGGATAGTTACAACAATTTCGTAAAATGTAAAAAGAGAAAGGAAGACGAATATGAAAAGATGGAAAAAGTTTATAGCAATGGGACTGGCGGTATCTATGATAGTTCCGTCTTGTATACCGCAGACATTGTGGGCTTCAGAGTTTTCGGCAGGAAGTGTTGAATCAGCAGCAGATGTTTTTGAAGATGGTGCCGGATATGAGACAGGAAGTGAGTCAGGAAATAAAATATCTGATGAGAATAACAGTGGAGATGAGTTTGGAACAGGAGAGTTAAAAGATCAGGAACCGGAACAGTCGGAGACAGAAGATTCAGTAAATGCCGGACAGAGTGCGGAAGGTTATAACATTCTGCTTTACAGTGATGGTAAACTGGAAAAAACATATGTGATACCCTATGCAGATGCGGATACTGCTAAAGTACCGGAAGCACTGAAGGGAAAGACAGGTTACATTTTTAAAGAGTGGAATACGAAAGAAGATGGAACCGGTGAAACTTATAAACCGGGAGATTCTATTAAGAAACTTCTTGAAACAGCAGATATGGCAAAGCAGGCTCAGGAAACCAGTGAGAGGACAGAAGCCGGAGAAGAAATAAAACCAGAAAAAGATGTGATGCAGGAAGAAAATGATGTGGCACAGACGGACAGCGCATCATGGGAAGAAAAAACTGATAAGGCAGAAATGCAGATATCAGACACAGAAAATGATGGAACAAGCCCGGATATATCTACAGATAAGGCTATTGCAGCAGGAGATACAACAGCAATAACCCTGTATGCAATCTGGGAGAAAGCATCCGAATATAAAATCACATATAAACTTAATAAAGGAAAAAATAATACTGCTAATCCCAAAACTTATACTTCAGAAGATGAGATTAAATTTAAAAAGCCGACGCGTTCCGGATATCATTTTGTGGGATGGTATACAGACAGTAAGTATAAAAATCAGATAAGTGTGATTGAAAAGGGTTCAGAAGGTTCCCTTACTTTATATGCAAAATGGACAAAGGAAATCAGTCCTTCGGCGAAAGCTGCATCACTGGATTATGTAAAAGGAACAAAGGTGAATACCATCACTGTATCCGCAACTGTTTCAAATTATGTGAAAAGTTCGGATGGTTATTACTATCTGGTGTATGTAGATTCTAATTCCGGTAAAGTGAAAAAAACGGTGGGTAAAGTAAAGAAGCCGGAGAAGGCAAAAGGGAAGATTACATTTAAGCTGAACATTTCCGGACATCCGGAATATGCACAGGGAAAATTTGCCATAGGGATAAAAAAATCTAAATCTGCGTATAGTGTGATCAGTCCGAAAAGCTATGTCAGCAATCCGGAGAAACTCAGTACAAATACAGCAGCATATTTTGTTCCGGGGACCAAAAAAGGAATTCAGGCTACAGATATCAACGAGCTGACAGATACAAAATCCAAAACAGTATTTTTTAACTTATATATTTCAGACCTGATGCGAAAAGACAGTGGTGTGGAAACATATAAATATAATGGGAAAACATATCATTTTAATGGTCTGTACGGATATGTATATCTTGTTCAGCAATGTAATGCAAAGGGAATCCAGGTGACTGCACAGATCAGTATTGACAGGAATGCCAGTACGCAGAGCTTTATTACGGGAAACAGTCCTTATGCAGAAACAGCTTATTATGGATGGAACACAGATAACAGCACAACTAGACAGACTATGGAAGCAATGTTTGCATATCTGGGAGAGAAGTTTGGAAAAAATAACTGTTATATAAGTAACTGGATCCTGGGAAATGAAGTAAACAGTGCAAGTGGATATTATTATGTAGGGAATGTCAGTTTTTCAAAATTTATCTCCATGTACAGTGAAGCTTTTCGCTGCCTTTACAATGCAGTGAAAAGCAGCCGGGGAAGTTCCAAAGTATTTATCTGTCTGGATAATTGCTGGAATCAGAAAAATGCCTTTACTATCTGCTATAGTGCAAGATCAACTCTGGAAAGCTTTGCGGCGAAGATTTCTGATATGCAGAAAGATGTGAACTGGAATCTGGCATATCATGCATATAATCAGCCGCTTTCAGATTCACAGTTCTGGTCAGGTGCAAATGCATCCATGTTTACCAGTGATGCGAACACCACCACGTTTATCACTATGCGTAATATCCAGACACTTACAGATTATGTGAAAAACAGATTTGGTTCCAATACAAGGATCATTCTTTCGGAACAGGGATTTTCTTCCACTTATGGAGGACAGGCAAATCAGGCAGCAGCAATTGCACTGGCCTATTATAAGGCTGCCTGCAATCCAATGATTGATGCATTTATTATAAGAAGCTATAAAGATGAAGCCCATGAGGTGGCTCAGGGATTGGCAATGGGATTGAAGGATGCCAATGGGAAAAAGAAAACAGCGTATAATGTCTTTAAAAATATGGATAGTTCCAATTCCCTGAAATATACAGAAAAGGTACTAAAAAGTCAGGTTGGAAACTGGAAATCACTGGTTCCGGGATATAGTACCGGAAAAATTTCCTCCATGTATCGAAAGTGATGTAACTGACAGACAGGACTGATTTTAAAAATTGCTGTCATATTGGAAATGTATAAAATTGTCACAAATTAAACACATTTTTCCCACACAAAGAACACAAATCATTCCTATACTTAGAAGCATCAAAAGGAAACAGAGATAAATAAATGACATAGATAAATGACATAGATTCATGGAGGGACTTTATTATGATGAACAAAGATAACAGAAATGATAAAATCAGAAAGATTGCAAAGAAAGGTCTTACATTCAGCTTATGTGCAGTACTTGCAGGAGGACTGGCAGCAGGAAGCTTTGAGGGAGTAAATAAACTTGCAGGATGGAGTGGAGCCACAACGGTAGAAGCTGCTTCAAATAAGGACGAGACAACCCTGACATATGCAAAATCCGAGAAGAAGGATGCAGATGCCAGTGATTCCAAATCAGATACCGGCAAAGATACAGGTAGCACAGCAAAAGGAAGCCTTGATGTGTCTGAAATCGTATCAGAAGCACTTCCATCTATTGTATCTATTACAACCAAGTCAGTTCAGGAGGTACAGAATTACTTCGGAATGTATGGAATGTATGGATATGCGCCACAGCAGCAGGAACAGGAAGTAGAGGGCAGTGGTTCCGGTATTATTGTTGGTAAGAATGATGATGAACTTCTGATTGCTACAAATTATCATGTAGTAGAAGGTGCGGATACATTGTCAGTTGCATTTACAGATGGAAATGCAGTGGAGGCATCCGTAAAGGGATTTGATGAAGAGAGAGATCTTGCAGTTGTATCTGTATCTCTGGATGATGTTGAAGATGATACAATGGACGCCATTTCAATTGCGAATATTGGCAGTTCTGATGATCTGAAGGTAGGCGAGCAGGTAGTTGCAATCGGTAATGCTCTTGGATATGGACAGTCTGTTACAACCGGTATCGTAAGTGCCAAGAACCGCAGAATGGATTCTGACAATAACACAGTAACAGATGGAAGTGATGACAGCAGTGACGGTGTAAACCTGATCCAGACAGATGCGGCTATCAACCCTGGTAACAGTGGCGGTGCTCTTCTGAATATGGAAGGCGAGGTTGTTGGTATCAACTCTGCAAAACTTGCTTCTACTGAAGTAGAAGGTATGGGTTATGCAATTGCAATCTCAGACGTGACTGACATTCTTCAGAATCTGATGAATGAGACATCAAGAGATAAACTGGATGATTCTGAACATGGTGTACTTGGAATCGAAGGTCCTTCTGTAAGTTCTGAGGCAGTTCAGATGTATGGCATTCCGGCAGGAGTTTTTGTAAAAAAAGTAACAGAAGGTGGAGCTGCTGATAAAGCAGGTCTGAAAGCAAACAGCGTTATTACTGAATTTAATGGAAAAGCTGTTTCAAGTATTGATCAGCTGATCGAATATCTTTCCTATTATGAACCAGATGAAGAGGTAGAGCTGACTGTGCAGGTTCCTCATGGAACAAGTTATAAAGAAGAGACTGTTAAAGTAACTCTGGATGAGAATACAGATGCTGATGACAGTGATGATAACGATAAAGACAGTAAGAAATCTAAAAAGGATTCTAAGAAATCCTCAAAAGATGCTGATGAAGATGTAGACGAAGATACAGACAGTGAGGATAGTATGGACTCCGATGATACAGAGGAAAGTGAGAATCCATTTATCCAGTACTTTGAGAATCAGGGATTTTTCAGATAATACCGGCAGAAAATAAAATTATATGATATCCGGATATAAAATCTGTGATAGTGTGTAGTGATGCGGATGATTTCATCTGCCTGATATCAGCACTTTCATATGTGAGAGAATTACATGTGAAAGTGCTTTATTATGCTATGGGAAACCATTCCATAATATTCTTATAGCATAATAAAGCCCTCCGGGCAAGGATCACACTGCGGCGGGTTGATTATATTTTTGAAAAGATTCTAAGGTGCTTTTGTGAAAGAGCACTTGAGAACAGCTATATGGCGTGATATAATAATATCATTGCGAAAACGCAGGTTTAACAGTGCAGATGGGGATAAAGAGGAGAAAAATATGACAGTAAAAGAATGTTATGAACAGATGGGTGCAGATTATGAAGGTGTACTTGGAAGACTGAGAAGTGAGGTTCTTATTAAGAAATTTGCAAAGAAATTTCTGGATGATGGAAGTTTCCGGAGTCTGAAGGATAATCTGGCACAGAAAAATGGGGAAGAAGCTTTTCGTGCAGCTCATACCTTAAAAGGTGTATGCCAGAACCTTGGATTTGATAATCTGTATAAGGCAAGCTTTGATATTACAGAGAAGCTCAGAGGAAGAGATACTGAAGGCTGTGAAGAACTTCTGGCAAAAGTGGAAGAGCAGTACAATAATACAGTAGATGCGATTCATATGATGGAAGACTGATGAAGGCAGCGATTTTTGATGTAGATGGAACGCTGTTGGATTCTATGTCTGTGTGGGAGGATATTGGAGAACGTTATCTTGCGAGTCAGAATATCACAGCGGAGAAAAATCTCCGGGCTGCTCTGCACACTATGAGTCTGGAGCAGGGAGCCGCCTGGATGAAAGAAAAATATCAGTTGGATAAGTCCATTTCACAGATTATAGAAGAGGTTCTGAAAATTGTAAGTGATTTTTACCGATTTGAAGCACCGTTGAAACCAGGAGTGAAGAAAACTCTGGAATGGTTTAAAGAGAGAAATATACAGATGACAGTTGCAACATCTGGAAACCGGGAACTGACAGAAGCAGCACTTGCGAGAAACGGGATTCTGGATTATTTTGAGCAGATTTACACCTGTACAGAAACAGGTGCAGGAAAAGATGAACCGTTGATCTATCTGAAGGCAGCAGAATCTATGCAGGCAGAACCGAATGAGACACTTGTATTTGAGGATGCGCTTCACGCAGCGGAAACTGCAAAAAAAGCAGGATTTGTGGTTGTTGGTGTCTATGATGAAGAAAACAGGAAGAATATTTCCAAAATGAAAGAAGTCTGCGACTGTTACTGTGACAGGATGGATGCGGCGATTGAGAATATATGTTTGACAATATAAAGAAGAGGTTTCGTTAAACTTTGTGGTAACGAAACCTCTTCTTTTTATTAAGTTATCGGTAAATTAGTACCAATGTGTCATTGGCAGATTATTATTAATTCCTTTGATCATAAGAATCTGGTGAAGATCAACGATTCCGTTATGGAAAGTAGCTGCATATGCGGACAGGTAAAGATCCCACACAAGACTATGATATATCTTGAAAGGGAGTTAGCGCCAATGGAAGAATTGTACAAAGACAGAGAAAAAAGTGGTGGAATCTTGTGAAAGGTTGATTATAAAAAACTGGAAGTTTTTGTATAAAAGTCGTCGTATTAATTGAAATGAACTCTTCAATATACTATAATTGTAATATAAAATTCAAATGTACTCTGAAGAGTATATTTCAAAAGGAAGGGAGGAAACTTCGAGCAAAATTTCTCAGGAGGAATAGAAAATGAAGAGGAAAAGATTTACAGCACTGAAGGTTACACTCACAGCGATGATGCTGACGGCAGCACTTACATTTGGAGCAGGAAGTGCTTATGCGGCTGACCTGCCACAGGAGGGTGGAACACCTTCACCGGAGGTAACACCGGAACTGCCATTACCGACATCAACACCGAAACCAACACCAGTGCCTAAAAACGGACTGATGAAAGAAGGGAAAGTATATCGCTATTACGTAAATAACAAACCAGTCAGAAATAAATGGAAAAAGATTAATGGTAAATATTACTGGTTTAAATCCAATGGAGTTGCTGCTCATGATGGATATTATAAAGTAAAAGGTGTTTACTATGTGTTTGATAAATATGCCCGGAGAGTGGCCCCGGGGAAGAAGGCAGTTGTAAAGGTTAATGGCGTCAAATATTTCGTTGATGCAAAAGGAAGAGCTGTTGCCGGATGGAATGAACTAAATGGAAAAATGTACTATGTATATAAGAACGGTAAATGCGCAACAAATGAGACAGTAGGTGGAATTAAATTTAATAAGAACGGATATGCTTCAAATCTGACACAGGCGAGATGCAAGCTTGCGGCAAGGAACTTTATTGCACGTCACAGTAATGCCAATGCAAGTAATTATGAAAAATTCCGTTCCTGCTTTTATTATATTATGGCCTATACAAACTTTGTAGGATACATGGATCCTACACCTCAGGAGTTTAAGACAAAAGATTGGGTTTATAAATATTCCCTTCAGATGTTCCAGAACGGTCTTACAGGAAACTGTTATGGAATTGCCAGCAGTGTGGCTGCAATCGCGAAGGAACTGGGATATGAACCCTATGTTATTACAATTCCGGATGGACACAGCTTTGTTATGATTAACGGGCTCTATTATGATAATATGTACGGAACGTTGTTTGGCGCAGCTACACGTCCTGCATATACAATAGAACATAAAATTAAATTTTAAGAAAAGGAGTATGGAGAATGAAGAAAACAAAGAGATTCCTTGCAGTTGTGCTTTGTATGCTTCTTATGCTGACACCGTTGGCTGTTGTAGCAGAAACAGTGACAGTACAGGCAGCAGGACCGCAGACTGTTAAGGTAAAACTGGACAAAAAGACAGGAAAGAGATATGGATATGATGAGAATAACCAGAAGGTTACTCAGCAGTGGGGAGTAACAGCAAAGGGTTTCCGTTATTATTTCGGAAAAAACGGAGCTGCTTATCAGGCGGATCAGGATATGGTTGGTAAGTATGGTATTCTGATGAAGAAGATTAATGGTAAGTACTATGGGTTTGATGTAAGTGGTCACACAGTAAAGGGAATACGTGTAGGAAGTGTCAGCATGTATGAGATTCCGAAGCTGTATTACTTTAATCCAAAAACAGGAGCTGTAGATAAAAAGAAGACGTCTTTATATAGAAAATATGCGGCAACATCTACTCTGGCAAAACAGAACAATGCGTCAAAGATTAAGAAGATTCTGGGAAAATATAAAAAGTGTACAATAAGTAAAGGCAATACCTGTATGCTTGATGGAAATGGCAAGGATGTCACATATACATACGATTATGTACAGTTAAATGTTGTGCGTCCTACAGGAAAAGGAAGCAGCGCAGAAGTTGTTGCGAGTATTACGGCAAGACAATAATTATCCAGGCTAATCGGTTGCTTCAGCTGTGAAAAATTATAAAGCAGCTGAAGCAATTTGCAGATAGTAAGTTAACAAAAAAGAAAGGAACAGAGTTATGAACAGGAAAAAAATCACAGCATTATTACTTAGCTCAGTAATGGTATTTACACCTGCAATGCCGGCTATGGCAGAAAAGTCAACGATCGTTAATTATGTGGATGGAACAACAGATAATACAGTTGAGACACCAGATGTAACTCCGGCACCACTTCCGGAGAAGAAGGAAGGATGGGAAACTGTTGATGGAGTTAAATATTATTATGTAAATGGTGAGAAAATTACAAACAAGGTAGAGAAGATCGGTAAATATACGTATTGTTTTGATAAAACCGGAAAACTTGTGACTAATAAACCGTATTATAAGGTTAATGCAAAGACTTATTATAAGATTAAAAAGAATGGACAGGCAACAAAGCTGTCAGCAGTAGAAACTATGGCTGCAGTCCGACTTCAGAAGTGTAAAGGAAATCTGAAGAAGGCATTCAACTGGTCTGTTTCTCTGCAGTATGCAGGCAATGTAAAGGTTTCTAAAAAAACACCTACAGAATATGGTTTATATGGATTTAAAACAGGCAGTGGCGATTGTTATGTAATGGCAGCTACTTTCTACTGGATGGCTAAAGTCGCAGGATATGATGCTCATTATGTAAAAGGATATTTCCAGAAATCCGGTGGTAAGAGGGGAGCACATGCGTGGGTTGAAATCGATCAGAAGGTGAAGGGTAAAAAGAAAACTTATGTGTATGATCCGAATTTCCAGAAGGAATACAAACTGAATGGTTATAAACTTACATATGGTGCGAAACGTACTCTGAAATATGTAAATTATAAGAGAGTTAACTAAGCATTGAAATGTTTTTGACTTTGGTTACGAGCAAGTAACGAAGTGAATGATTTTATCTGTTTAACAGTAAGGCAAAAAAAGAACTATAAAGGATGAACAGAAAGGATTTAAAGACAATGAAGAAAAAAGTTGTAACAGCATTTATGATGGCTGCACTTGGAAGCAGTCTTGTATTCAGTCAGGCAGCGATGGCAGCAGATACTACAGCAAAAACAGAGACTTCAGAAGATGCGGATAAGGATTCCACAGAATCTGAAGATAAAGATGTAGCAGAAGATGCAGATAAAGCTGATGAAGAGAAAGAAGATTTAAAGACAATTGGTGAGAAACCGGAAGAGGACACAGAGGGTGTTTTTTCTGTAAAACTGAAAAATCTTACAGGTAAAGTTATCACAGGTGTTACTGTTAAGAATGAAAAAGACGAAGAATATCCGGATAATTTCCTGAAAGAAGAAGATAAGTTCGAAGCAGATGAGGAAAGAGTTCTCTGGTTTGATCCGAGTGCTAAAGATAAAGCAGATGAGGAAAACAAGGATTCTTCAAATGATACAAAAGAGACCACAGATACTGAAGAAACAAAAACAGAAGATGCCAAAACAGATGAAAAAGCAGAAGGCGAAGATAAGGATGATGCTGAGAAGGAAATCCCGAAATATAACATTCAGTTAACTTTCGAGGATGGAACAACCGCTGAGATCCATACTTTCCCATTTGGCGATACAGAGGAAGCAGAACTTAAGTTGGAAGGTGAAGTAGCATATCTGGTATTTGACAGTATCAGCCAGAAGAAAGAATACAATACTCTGGAAACAGAGAAAGCATTAGCTCCGAAGCCAACTGAGGCAGCTGCACAGGCAGCTTCTGAAACAACTCAGAGTTATGATAACAGTAGTGATTACAGCAATGACTATGATTACAACAATGACTATGATTATAGTAATGACTATGATTACAGTAATGATTATGATTATGGTAATGATGATTCCGGTGATTATGATGGTTCTGATGATGGTGGTTCCGATGACGGTGGAGACGGATGTCTGGATAATGGGTTATTAAATTAATCAGATTCAGTAGTTGTAAAGGGAAAATGCATTAAAAAGTATAATAAAACAGGGCACTGCATTATCTGAGGGAATAACATAGTGCAGTGCCCTTATTATAAGTACAACTGAAGAATTGTACATATTTAGGGAGAAAGATCATGTCATTAGTTTCAAACTTGTTTTTACTGTTTGTGGCGGTGAGTGTGCTTGTTTATTATATTGTGCCGCACAAATTTCAGTGGCTGGTTTTGTTATGTTTCAGCTATATATATTATCTGGCAGGTGGCGTCCGTTACGTGGGCTTTATCCTGTTTTCCACATTGGTTACCTGGGGGATTGCACTTGCAGTTGAAAAGGCAGAGGCAGGTGGAAGTCACAAAAGTGCAAGAAATTTTCTGGTGCTTGGATTAATATTGAATTTTGGTATGCTTGGAGTGATAAAGTATACAAATTTTATGATTGAGAACCTCAATGCTTTGTTTCATATGAATTTAAGAGGAATGGAAATCCTGCTTCCATTGGGAATATCGTTTTACACTTTCCAATCCTCCGGATATCTTCTGGATGTGTACTGGAAGAGATGTGATGCGGAGAGGAATCCTGTAAAATATGCATTGTTTGTTTCTTTCTTTCCACAGATTCTGCAGGGACCAATCGGAAGATACAGTCGTTTGGCACATCAGCTTTATGAACCTCATAAATTCGAAGGTAAGAATATTACCAGAGGCTTTGAGCGCATTCTCTGGGGATTTTTTAAGAAGATGATCCTGGCGGACTGGGCAGCAGTGTTTGTAGATGCGATTTTCGACAATCCGGATCAGTACAGCGGACTGGCAATCTTTGGTGTATTATTTTACACAGTTCAGCTATATGCAGATTTTTCCGGTGGTATGGATGTGGTAATTGGTATTGCGTCTATGTTTGGAATTGAGCTGGATGAGAACTTCAAGCGTCCGTTCTTCTCCATTTCCATCACAGATTTCTGGCACCGCTGGCACATTACTCTTGGTACCTGGATGAAGGATTATGTGTTCTATCCTGTGACATTATCCAAGTGGATGGGAAAATTTGGCAAATGGGGCAAGAAGGTATTTGGCAAAAAGACCGGACGTACATTACCAATCTGTCTGGCGAATCTGATCGTATTCTTCGTTGTTGGTGTATGGCATGGTGCTGCCTGGAAGTATATTGTATACGGTATGTACAATGGTATTATCATTGCTTTCAGCGGACTTATGGCAGAGCATTACAGAAACTGGAAAAAGAAATTCAACATCACTGGAAAAGAGAACTGGTATCATGTATTTATGATCATCCGTACTTTTATCCTTGTAAATATCAGCTGGTTTTTTGACAGAGCGGACACAGTAGGACAGGCTTTTCATATGATGAAGCTTTCTGTCACAAAGTTTGCACCGTCACAGTTACTGCTGATCCCGGCCGGTAAAGAAGGAACTGCTTTTACCCCTTATGCGCTGGCAATCCTGGCAGCAGGCTGCATCATTCTGTTTATTGTAAGTGTCCTTCAGGAACGTGGCATGAAGATAAGAGAATCACTTGCAGGACTGAGTCTGCCAATTACTATAGCAATTTATTTTTGTCTGCTGGCATCCATCGGATTCTTTGGATCAACAGCAGTAGCGAGAGGATTTATTTATGCACAATTTTAAGAAAGTTTTAAAAACGTTCCTGGTATTGGTCGTGTGTGTGGCTCTTCTGGCAGCACTTGACCTGGCACTTTATCCATGTACATTTATGAGAAATGATGTGCATGCAGTTGTGACACAGCAGTTTGATGACATTATCGTGGGAACTTCCCATGGAAAGATGGATATTGATCCGGAGGTGATGCAGGAAGTTACCGGACGCAGTGGACATAATCTTTGCGTCGGCGGCGAGTATGGAATCGATGCGTATTATCTGACTAAACTGATCAAAGAGAAACAGAATCCGAAGAGAATTATCTATGAGGTTGACCCGGGATATTTTGTATCTGAAAAGGAAGAAGGAAATAATTACCTGCTTTTTTATCATGAGTTTCCATTTTCAAAAGCAAAGGTAGAATATTTCTGGAATTCTATTGCGAAATGTAATTTCCGTACTGTGCTTTTCCCATGGTATGAATATTCTCTCAGCTATGAATTGCCGAAAGTCAAAGATACATTTGCTCAGAAAGTAACGGGTGATTATGACGTATCTCATCTGAAGAGTGATTCTCAGGAATATCATGAAAGTGGATTTATTGAGAGATATCCGGTGGATGTGACAAAGCTTAAGAAATCAGAACCTAAGCTCTATGAAGAGGGTAAGGTAAACGAAGAGAACATGGAATATCTGAAGAAACTGATTACATTCTGCAAGGAAAATGATATAGAGTTTGTTGCAGTAACTACGCCAATTCCAATAAATACTCTGAAGGATTACAGTGACAGTTATAATGCAGCATGGAAATATTTCGGGCAGTTCTTTGAAGAACAGGGCGTAGAGTATCTTAACTTTAATACGCAGTATTTTAAGGCATTTACACATGACCTGAAAGCATATACAGATTATGACGGACATATGAATGGGGATGCTGCAAAAGAATACTCTGAAGTGCTGGCACAGGTGTTGGAGAGTGCCGGACAGAGGAAGTAATTTCAAGGCTGCAAAAAGACAGTAATAAATCAATATAAAAACCTTGTGAAGTACAGAGGGGAGGAATTACATATGAAGACAAGTATTCTGGAATATCTTGAAGAATCCGCACGGAAATATCCGGATAAGACAGCTTTTGCAGATGAACATACATCCTGCACATTTAAAGAACTGGAGCAGACTGCACGCAGAACAGGAACTGCACTTGCGAAATATTTCACACCGAGAAATCCGGTACCTGTATTTATGGAGAAGAGTGTAGAGACAATAGGAGTTTTCATGGGCGCTGTTTATGCAGGATGCTTTTATGTACTGATGGATACGAAACAGCCGGCGAGCAGACTTCAGCAGATTCTTGGAATTTTGGACAGTGATGTGATCGTTACATCTGAGAAATATCTGAAGGATTTGGAGAAACTGGAGTTCAAAGGAAAGGTTCTGATGGCTCCGGATCTTGCTGATGAGCAGGAGAATGAAGCTGTGCTGAATGAGATCAGAGAACAGGCATTGGATGTGGATCCGCTGTATGGAATTTTTACTTCCGGGTCAACAGGAGTTCCCAAGGGAGTTGTGGTAGGTCATCGTTCAGTGCTTGATTTTATTGATTGTTTTACAGAGCTTTTTGATATTACAGATAAAGATGTGATGGGAAATCAGGCACCCTGGGATTTTGATGTATCTGTTAAAGATATTTATTCCGGACTGAAGACAGGAGCAACTGTCCAGATTATTCCGAAGCAGCTATTCTCTTTCCCGATGAAGTTGATTGACTATCTGATCGAGAGGGAAGTGACCACGCTGGTGTGGGCGGTATCTGCGCTGTGTATTATTTCAACTTTGAACGGATTTGAATATAAAGTTCCGGATAAGATTAAGAAGATTCTTTTCTCAGGAGAGGCTATGCCTGTGAAACATCTGAATATCTGGAGAAAATATCTGCCGGATGTTATGTATGTAAATATTTATGGACCAACTGAGATCACATGTAATTGTACGTATTATATTGTAGACAGGGAGTTCCAGCCTGGAGATGTACTTCCTATGGGCAAGGCATTTCCAAATGAAAAAGTATTCCTTCTGGATGAAGAAGACAAGCTGATCACAGAGAAAAATAAAAATGGTGAACTCTGCGTAACAGGAAGTGCACTTGCACTGGGATATTACAAAAACAGAGAACAGACTGCGAAGGTTTTTGTTCAGAATCCACTGAATGACAGATATCTGGAGCCAATGTACAGAACCGGTGATCTTGCTTATTATAATGAACGTGGTGAGTTGTGCTTTGCAACACGTAAGGATTTCCAGATTAAGCATATGGGACATCGTATTGAGCTTGGAGAAATCGAGGCTGCTATGGATAAGGTTCCGGAGATTGTGAGAAGCTGCTGTATTTTTGATACAGTTAAAAGCAAAATCGTAGCTTTTTATGAAGGAGATATTGAGAGAAGACCGCTGGCAAAAGCGTTGGGGCAGTATGTACCTGCTTTTATGGTTCCGAATGTATTCCGCCAGGTGGAGAGCATGCCTCTTACAAAGAATGGAAAGATTGACAGAAAAGCTCTTACAGCTATGTATCAGGAGGAAAAGAAATGAGTTCCTATGGATTTATAAAAGAACTGATCGAGAAAGAACATACTCCAACTCCAGCTTATGTTTTTGACCTGGATAAGATGAAGGAATTTGTAAAAAAAGTGCAGAGCTGTCTTGGAGAGAGCACACAGTTATGTTATGCTATGAAAGCAAACCCTTTTCTTACAGGACCCATGATGGATGTGGTTCCTACATTTGAAGTGTGCTCACCGGGTGAATTTCGAATTTGTGAGCGTGTTGGTGTGCCGATGGAGAGAATTGTTCTTTCGGGTGTGTATAAGAACCCTAAAGATATGGAATATGTACTTTCTACATATGGAGGAAAGGGAGTGTATACTGTAGAGTCTTTGCAGCATTTACAGATTCTGAATGATACTGCAGTGAGACTTGGCATGAAGATTACGGTGCTGATCCGTGTGACAAGCGGAAATCAGTTTGGCGTAGATGAAGCAGATATCAGGAAAATCATTTCTGACAGAACAGATTATCCGGGGGTTGAGATAGAGGGACTTCAGTTCTATTCCGGAACTCAGAAGAAAGATCTCAGTCAGATGAAAACAGAGCTGGAGCATCTGGATGAATTTATCGGGGAGCTGAAATCTGAGAGTGGATTTGAAGCACAGGTGCTTGAGTATGGTCCGGGATTTTTTGTCCCATATTTTAAGAAGGATAAGAGCGAGGACGTGGAGAATATTCTGAGTGAGTTCAGAGCACTTCTGGAAAGTCTTAATTTCAAGGGTAAGGTTGTTCTTGAGATGGGAAGATTTCTGGCAGCAGCCTGTGGATATTATGTGACATCAATCGTGGATATGAAGGTGAATAAAGAACAGCCGTATGTGATCATGGACGGTGGTATCAATCATCTGAATTATTATGGACAGGCGATGGCAATGAAACAGCCGTACTGTACACAGCTTGATACAGAAGGAAATGAGAAGACAGGGGGAGAAGAAGAATCCTGGAATCTTTGCGGTGCCCTCTGTACGGTCAACGATGTGGTCGTAAAGCGATTTCCACTTCACAAACCGCAGCTTCATGATATACTGGTATTTGAACGGGTAGGTGCTTATTCCGTTACAGAAGGAATCTATTTATTCCTGAGCCGTCCTCTTCCGAGAATCTATTTCTGGACAGAGGGAGAGGGATTGCGCATGGTGCGGGATGGTGTACATACAGATCTTTTAAATTCAGAGAAATAAAAGACCATGGCAATACCGAAAAATAATGGAATTGCTGAAAAAACAAAAAATAAGGAGATAGGAGATATGAAAAAATGGAAGAATTAATTGAATTACTGGAAGAAATCCAGCCGGATGCAGACTTTGAAAACTGTGATACTTTGATTGATGATGGAATTCTTGATTCCTTTGCAATCCTGTCTATTGTAAGTGAACTGCAGGATACTTATGACATTACTATTACACCGGCAGATATTATTCCGGAGAATTTTAACTCTGCAAAAGCACTGTGGGATATGGTGTGCAGACTGAAAGGTTGATTTATTTATTTATACAAAGCAGACAGGGATTATAGTAGTTCTCATAAAATCAGTTAAAAGGGGGACGCAAAGCCCAATAATTCCTATCGGCTCGGTTTCGGACCTTAAGAAAAGCTAAGCCCCGCAAGATCAGCTAAAAGCATTCGCAGATAACTCAAACTCGCTGCGCTCAGACAGTGAGTGATCTGCGAATAACGCTGATCTTGCGGGGCTAAGATTTTCTAAAGATCCTGCAAATGTCGCTCGATAGGAATTATTGGGCTTTGCTGGCAGTTGGCTGTGACTGGGCGGCTGAGGGAGAAGAGGAATGGTGATCTGTTAGTTTTGTGGAATAGAAAAGTTTCTTATATAGTATGAAGGGGACGGAAAAGCTGGGGCGTTGTGTATATATGGTATGTGAGTGCTGTGTGCAGGGCGGGGGAGGATGAAGGTGGATGGATAGAATCCAGGTGTCGGATGGGATGAATGTCTGATGTGGACTGGATGAATCCAGGAGTGTGTTTAAAAAATCATTTCCACAATGTGTACGCCCCACTTTGCGGTATATTTTGCCCGAATTCGGTTGCCGTAGTAAGGCGGAAATAAAAAAGTTTGTCAAATTATGAAATTAACTGTTGACATTGTGGTTTTTCGGTGTTATATTAGATGAGCTGTCGGAAATAATTGTTTATTAGATAAAAACAATTCAGATAGATTTCTGAAAGAAAAAAGAAATTTAAAAAAGTGCTTGACAACTTGAAACAAACGTGTTAAAGTAATCAAGTCGCTTGAACAGAGCCGACAATCACAGATCGGAAGAACAGTTCGGAAATCCGGAAGAGTTCGAAAAACTTTGAAAAAAACTTAAAAAAGTGCTTGACAAAGAAAAAGAGATGTGATAAAGTAAACAAGCTGTCGCAAGACAGACAA
>OBAB01000086.1_pt1 | contig 85634 bp, 66 predicted proteins | sample 1516501 | NCBI WGS metagenome assembly OBAB01 (sample SAMEA2579906, study PRJEB22360) | human gut metagenome
ATAGGGACACCCTCCCCCCAGGCCGCCGCCCGGCCCTCATCCCATACACCACCCGGCATCCCGGAACGGCACGGGGCCCACACCCCTCTAAAAGTAATCGGAAAAGTAAGGCTTCTCTACCGGAATCAGCCGCTCCAGCCATGTGAGCATATAGTACTCGGTCTGGATTTTCTCATGATCATATAGATAAGTGGGCCGCTTATAGCCCATAAGCATGGTGGTCAGCGTATTTATGGACAGTTCCACCACGTTGATGGACTGGTTGTCCTCCACCTGCTCACAGATAGTTTCCCCATCATGCCAGGAAACCATAAAGTCACCGGCATTCCAGGGCGCCAGCTCATCGATAACACGGAAATGAATTTTGAAATCCTCAGGCTGAATCTGATAAGGATATTCCAACAGGAAGTCATGCACATCAATAATTCTCGCCATGATATAGGGGGAGATGGTCTCCGTAATTTCACTGTCTTCAAATAAATAGGCCATGGGCTCTCCGGAATAATTGTCGCCCTGTACCTGTGTGATCATGGAAAAATGAGCGCTGATATAGTTCCAAAGCCCGTAATTGGCCTCAATATTCAGATAAACCATTTCTTTGATATGGAAGATTTCATTAGCGATATAGTAAACCACATAGCCAAGCGGCTTATGATCTTTATTGTAATAGACGGCAGCGATCATATCGTCATTTTCCCAGCGCCAGTATTCATCCCAGGCCAGGTTGTCCCGGATCAGTGCGCCGTGATGCTGCAGGGCAAAATAAGAATGGACATTATGATAGTCCTCGGAATCCAGGCTGACACGCTCCACCATGCCGGTCACCGGCCTGGCCTTGGGAAGCTGGGTGTCCTTTACTGTGAAGGTGAGCTTATCGGAGACGATTTCCCAGCCCATTTTCCTGTAAAAGGGAATGGAATAGGGATAAAGGAATGAAATCGGGAATTCCTGTTCATGCATGTAGTTAACAACCCGTTTCATGAGGGAGTGGATGAGCCCTTTTCCCGTATATTCGGGGTAGGTGGCAACACCTGTAATGCCGCCCATATCCATGATGTTGTCGTGAATATTTACCTTCATGGAATAAACGACGATCATGGAAGCCAGCTTTTCCTTGTAAAACCATCCGAGCACATAGGCCTCTTCCAGAATGGGACGTTTGGCGTATTTGATTTCCTCCTGCTCCCAGCCGGTCTGCAGGAGTTCATAGGATGTGACCTGGAATGCGTACTGGAGCAGGGCATTGAACTGTTCCAGATCACTTTTGTCCAGCTCCCGCATTCGGTAATCTCCGTTAATTTCCAGATATGTGTGGTTCTCTTTTTTGTTTTCCATAAAAGCCTCGTTTGCTGTTTGGTGTTCATTATATTACCTGACGGACAGCCGCTTTGTGATCAAAGAACCGGAAAGCGGGCATCTATCTATTTATTCTACATCAATAAAAACCAGCCGTCCATGGGATTTTCCCAAAAAACATCCTGAAGTTTTTACAAAAGCAGATGAAATGGGCCTCAAAGAGAAAAAATGTTTATCGTCCAAACTTTTTTATCCCCGGCATCATCTATAGAATGAAAGAAAAAGTAAACAGAAAGCGAAAGGAGAAACATAACTGTGAAGGAACGGAACAGTTATGGAAAAATTATGAAAAGAAACTGGATACTTACATTAGGAATTATCAGCGCACTGAGCATTACGGCCTGCGGAGGAAACCAGGCGGGGCAGAAGGAAAGCAGTGCACAAACCGCAGGCTATGAATCTGAGGCACAGGATGCCGGAAGCCAGGGCGGAGATGCAATAAATGGGGAAGAGCAGTTGTATTGTATTGTCAATGAAGCGGGAGACGGGATGCTGAATGTATCTGATATGGAGGGAAATTCCTATACCTTTCAGACGGACGCTGCCGGACTGCAGGTGAATGATAAGATATTCGTCTATTATACAGGAAATCTGGAGGACGGAACTGCGCAGGTGCTCCGCGTTGAAAAATACGTGAGTGAGGAATAGGAACGCTGAAAAATAATACACAGCAAAAAGAAGCCCTTCCTTCTGTACACAAACAGTGACAGAACAGGAAGGGCTTCTTCCTTCTTTGTGCCTTTCCGTTAATCTTTTACAAGAATATCCGTAATTTCCGCGATGTACAGAAGATGATAGCCGCCGCCGGTGCCGTCAGCATGGTTTTCACCGCCGTACCATTTTTGGGTGAAGGCTTCGTCACCGAGGAAATCCTCTTCCTTCAGCGGAGTCACGCAAAGCTTTCTGCACACAAGCGCCATGCGGCACTCTTCAAAATAAGGGATGTCTCCAGCATGAGCTACGGTCAGCCCTGCTTTTTCCACCTTATCCTGATCCCTGCCGGAAACGGTTCCGCAATAACCCAGCATTTTCCGGTAGCTGTTGTCAAATACGGTGAGGGAAAAGCCCTCCGCCGCATCCAGGAATTCCCTGGTGAAGCGTTCCGGGCGCACCGCGCACATAACCACGGGTTTCTGCCATAAAATTCCCATGGTCGCCCAGGCGACCGTCATGGGATTGACGCGTCCTTCCTTTTCGGCGGACATCAGGAACCAGTCCTTACCGATTAAATCAAATATATTTTCCGTCAGCCCCGCGGGCTTGATAGAATGAAATGCCATGTTTAAACTCCTTCCGATAAAAAAATTAACAGCCTGTTTCCAGATACTCCTTCAAACGCTCCTTTGTCATGCCTTCGATTCCCAGATCCTGAAGGGAATGGCCCTTTTCCCAGCAGTCATAGCCTAACAGGGCGGAGCCGATTGTGATCATGGAATCGATGACCGGCACGCCGACCCCCATGGCATGCGCCAGCTTGGCCCAGGGGGCAAGGCCGTAGGGGATATCCTCAGCGTAATAGCGGTTGCCTGTATCGGCAGGCCCTTTTATTTTTGCAAAATTAGGATCGCTGGCAATCGCTTCTCCGATATCGTCCGTAACAACCGAGCCGCCCACACCGTGGGCAACAATGTCGCTTGCATAGCCGAAGCTGTCAAGCAGCGCGATACGTTCTTTGTCGATTGCTTCCGTGGTACGGGCCACGCAGGGGGTAAAGCCCTCCGTATAGAAGAAAAATTCTCCCTTAGCATATTCAATCCGTCCGGCGTTCAGAATGCAGCCGGGAACGTGGATGATCGGATTCAGGCTGGAAAGACCGCAGGCGATAACACTTTCCACCGCTTCCAGCGCGGGATAGAAGGGACGGAGCTTTTCCAGGGTTTCCTGCGTTTTGCATGCCGGCATGACGCCTAATTTCAGGGGATTGAACAGGCTCATGATCAAAGTGCTTCCGGGGCCCTGCAGCCGTGTTGCATAAGGGAGCGTGTTTGTTTCAGCGACAACCACATCCTTTACCCCTTTTTCACGGAATTTTTTCCAGAAGATAAGACTGTCGAAGGTGCCGGGAAGGACAACCACGGTCTGCCCCGGTTTTACGATGTCTGAGAGCTTATCCGCATAAACATCATGGGCGAAGGCGGGAACTGCCACGAAAATAAATTCCACATCCTCCACGGCCTCCTTCAGATCGGAGGTCACCATATCGATTTTTACCACGGCATTTCCGGCAGCGCCGGCCATGGTGATTTCATGTGTTTCAAATACCTTCTGCAAATTACCGGCAAAACGGGCATCCTCATACATATGTACGCAGAAGCCGCGGTTCGTCAAGTCCGCAGCCGCGGCATGACCTCCGTTTCCACCGCCTAAAACAGCAACCTTTAAAGCCATATACATACACATCCTTTCGTGATATTAATAATTTTTTCCTGTAATTATTGTAACGCTTGCAACCCGGGAACGTATCATATAAAATTGCTATCAGGATATATAAAAAGAATATGGGCCAGGGGGCTGCTGTCCGGGAAGAGACACGGCGCGGCAGGGCACAAGGCTGAGGCAGAACCGGCAGCCCATATGGAGGGAACAGATAAATGATAAGGAATGCGGCGGCGGATACCGGCGCGGCAGGGAGGGAAGGATGAACCTTCAGCAGTTAAAATATGTACTTGCCATTTATAAGGAGGGCTCTATTACTAAGGCGTCCCATGCGCTGTTCTGCGCGCAGCCCAATCTGAGCAGCGCTTTAAAGAGCCTGGAAAATGAGCTGCATATTAAAATTTTTGAGCGTACGCCCGGCGGGGTGGAGCTGACGCCTCAGGGAGAGGCGTTTATTTCTTATGCCGCCAATATAATGGCTCAGGTGGAAATGCTGGAGAACATTGGAAGCAGGCCGGCGGAGGTCCCTGCTTCCCTGGGAATTTCCGTTTCCCGCGCTTCCTACTGCACCCAGGCGCTGTCGCAGTGGATGAATGCCAGGATCCGTCCGGAGCAGCCGCTTTCGCTGCATTTCTGTGAGACAAATACGGAGAAGGTGATCGATCAGGTTTTCCGGGCGGAGAGTGATCTGGGCGTGATACGGATTCCCGCCTTTTATGAAAGCTATTATAAACAGCTGCTGGCCAATAAAAATCTGTGCGAAACCCTTCTGATGCAGTTTAAACTGCTGCTGGTCATGCGTAAGGATCATCCGCTGGCAGATGCGCCGGATATTACGCCGGATATGCTGCGCCCTTTTACGGAGGTGGTGCACGGAGATCACAGGAATCCATCCCTGACAATGGCCCGTATCGATCCAACCCTGCAGGACACGCCGCCCCGGAGGATTTATGTGTATGACAGGGGAAGCCAGATCGATCTGCTGAAAACGCTGCCGGGCTCCTATATGTGGGCATCCCCCGTCCCTGCGGATATTCTGGAGGATGCGGGCATGATTCAGCGCACGGCCTCCATGTCCAGAGTATACAATCTGGATCTGCTCATATGGAGGAAAAACAGCCCCGGGTCGTCTCTGGTACGCAGTTTTGCCGATTACCTGCAAAAATATGCCGGAGAGCTGGCCGGAGAATGGGGAGAATGAGAGCGGCGGATTAAATGACAGAATAACCAACCATTTACAAGGCCAACCATTTACCAGGAGATTAACCGGCGGTTAATTTTATGTCGTTTAAATAAATAACGCTTCAATTGTTTCCGTGCGGCAGGACAGCTATAATTGGAGGTGACAAAGCAGCAGGAAGAAGGAGGCGTCCATGAAAATAAATGAGATTATCAGGGAAAAGCGGTTGGCAAAGGGACTGACCCAGGAGCAGGCGGCATCCCGTCTGGGAGTATCGCCGCCGGCGGTGAATAAGTGGGAAAAAGGAGTAACTTATCCTGATATTACGCTGCTTCCCGCGCTGGCAAGGCTGTTGGACACAGATTTGAATACGCTGCTTTCCTTTCAGGAGGAGTTAAGCGATCAGGAAATTGAGGCATTTCAGAATGAATTATTGGCCGCGGCGGAAACGGAAGGCACACAAAAGGCATTTGCGCTGGCAATGGAGAAGCTGCGGGAATTTCCTTCCTGTGATACGTTGGTTCTGAGCACTGCGCTGACGCTGGAGGGATTGATTTGCTTTTACGGAAAACCGGACGGCGACGAGGCGGAAGACGTACTGGAACGCCTATATGTCCAGGCGGCAGGGAGCGCCGATGTCCCGACGGCAAATCAGGCAAAGGTCATGCTTTTTTCCAAATATATGGGAAGACAGGAGTATGAAAGGGCGGAAAAACTGCTGGAGGAGCTGCCGGAGGAAACGGCCAACGGCAAAAACAGACTGCAAATCAGCCTTTATACGGCGCAGGAAAGATGGGAAGAAGCGGCTTCTCTGACACAGCAGAAACTGATGAAGGATATAAACGGCGTGCAGTCCTCCCTGCTTTCGCTGCTGGATATTGACCTGAAGCTGGGGAGAATTGACGAAGCGAAGCAGGTGGCGGCGGTGCTCCGGGAAATGACGGGGATTTTTGATTTGTGGGATTACTGCGCTTATCTGGGAGACTTTGAAATAGCGACAGCGCAGAAGGACGCTGCGGCAGGAATGAAAATCCTGGAGAAAATGCTTCCTGCCATGCTGAAAAAATGGGAACCATACAGCTCTGCGCTGTACAGCCGGATCCCCCGGAAGGAAAATGGCAGAAATATAGGAAGCCTGCTGATGCCAAGGATACTTGAGGATTTGGAAAACCCGGAGACGCAGGATTTTGATTTCCTGCGGGAGGTTCCCGGTTTTACTGAGTTTATGAAGGACATGAAGGAAAAGCTGAAGAAATAAAGGAAGTGCCTGATGCCGGGAATACGAACCGGGGATCAGGCACTTCCTGTTTCCGGGGGGAGGAGGCGGAAAATATGTTTTCAGAATATATTTATTTATCCTTTATCTGGCGTCCCTCCGCGTTCATGTGATATCCATCGCGGTAAATCAGCTCGGAAACAGGGACGATTTCATAGCCCTGCCCTTTTATATTGGTAATCAGGGTATCCAGTGCGTCCGCCGTGTATTTTGCCCCGTTATGGCACAGGATGATGGAGCCGTTTCCCAGGTGCTTGTTGGTGCAAACGGTACTGATGATGGAATCCACGCCGTAATCCTTCCAGTCGAGGGAGTCCACATCCCACTGGATTGGATAGTAGCCGCATTTGGTGGCTGTCTTGATGACATCGTTGTCGTAATCGCCATAAGGAGGACGGAACAGAAACATTTCATAACCGGTCAGGTTTTTTACCTTATCGTGTACTTTCATTATCTCCTGTTCTTTTTCATCGTTGGAAAGCTGACTCATATTTTTATGGTTTTCGCTGTGGTTGCCCAAATCGTGTCCGGCATCAAGGATGGCTTTTACGTCGTCTGGATAGCTTTCCACCCATCCTCCGGTTGCAAAAAAGGTTACATGGATATTGTGTTTGGCCAGTATCTCCAAGATCCTTTGTGTATCTTCGTTTCCCCAGGCGGCATCAAAAGAAAGCGCAACCTTTTTTTCATCAGTTTCCACGCAATAAATTGGGAGTTCTCTTCCGTTAATGGTGCTTGAAACGGAAACAGCTTGAGGGACAAATGTGGTAACACATTTTACAAATGCAACCACACCCAGGAGAAAAAGAGCGGATTTAATTACCTGGTTGCGCAGATTGGTCTTAAAGTCCTCCGCCTCCCGGAGCCTTTTTATCTTACATTGTATGAGGTGAACAAAATCTTTTAACATAAGCTGCACCCAGTAAATCTATTGTTACAGTATATGCCGCTGAGAGGTGGTTATTCCGCGAGACATGAGGGGACAAATTGATTTTCTGTTATCCACATGTTAAAGACACTAGATATAGGCAGCTGTTTCCTTACTATACGACATCTTGAATTTTTGGTGGATAATGTGGATAACTATGTGGATAGTATGGGGAAATAATGGGGACAACCTTGTGATTAGAAAAATCCCAGGTAGCTGCTAAGAACAAGGCAGAGTTGGCTGAGCAGGCGGAGGCTGCCGAAAAGGGGATTCTGCGCCCCAAATTAAGCCGTCAAAAGAAAAACAAGCATATCCGTCAGGCCCTGGCAAATAGGTTTTTAGCTTTTTTTAAATATTCTTGAAATTACGAAGAATAAATGCTAATATTATAAGGTCAATAAATTGACCGTAAATAAATTGATTGAGGGCGAACTGATATGACCAAAGAGGATAAGAAAAATGCATATTTATATTGTAAATTCAGAGATGAACAGTTTGCTTTATATGATGAATATGCAAAACGCCACGGTATGTTAATGAAAACGTTGTTGGTAGTAAATACCCTTTTTTATGCAAAGAATGGAATGACACAGACCGAAATATGCCGACGGACATTTCAGTCTAAGCAGACTGTAAACTTAATCATTAAAAATCTGCTTGCAGAAAACTATGTTACTGTTGATGAAGTGCCGGAGAACAAGAGGAATAAAATTGTTCAAATGACCGAGGCGGGACGGTTATATTGCGAAAAGGTTGTCAGGCATATCACATGGGCAGAGGATACAGCGATGTCAATGTTTACGGCAGAGGAACAAAAACAACTGATTGACCTGTCAAGGACATTTACAAAAAATTTAACGTTACTTGTAAATCAGGAAACGGAGGAAATCTGAAAATGATTATCAATACCGGCGGACGGACAGATACCGTCCAATATTACACGGAATGGCTCTTAAACCGCTTTTCAGAAGGGTATGTGCTTTCGCGCAATCCATTATTTCCAAATAAAGTGACACGCTATGAGCTGACCCCGGACACAGTAGACTGCGTTGTTTTCTGCTCTAAGAATTACAAGCCCATACTGCCGCGGCTGCATGAAATTACTGACCGTTTCCATACCTATTTCCATTACACAATTACGGCTTACGGAAAGGATATTGAGCCGGGTGTCCCGGGTATAGAAGAAAGCATGGAAACACTGATAAAACTGGCTGGGCTGGTGGGAAAACAACGCATTGCATGGCGATATGATCCCGTCTTGCTGACAAAAGAATATACGGTACAACGTCATATAGAAACTTTTGAAAAAATGGCAAAAGTGCTTTCCCCTTACATTGACCGCTGCATTTTCAGTTTTGTGGAAATGTATAAAAAACTGGAAAGTAATATGCCGGAGCTTATTCCCCTATCTGAGCAGGATAAAGACGCGCTGGCCCAGGGACTTGGCACTATTGCGGAGAAAAACGGTATTTTTATTCAGACCTGCGGAACAAACGGGGATTTTTCCCGCTATCATATCCATTCTTCTGGCTGTATGACGCTTGATATTTTGGGGAATGCCAACGGTATTCTATTTAAGGACTTAAAGCATAAAGGCACACGACAGGGCTGCCACTGTATCGAGAGCCGGGATATAGGGGCTTATGATACCTGCATGAACGGCTGTAAGTATTGCTATGCTAATAAAAACCCGCAGAAGGCATTTGAAAATTACAAATACCATGACAAGACTTCTCCGCTGTTGCTTGGAGTGATAAAGCCGGACGACACTCTTATACAAGGAGCGCAGAAGACTTTCCAAAAGGTGAAACGCTATGACTGAAACGATTATCAATGAAATTGAAACAGGAAATATTTTGTCAAAATCTAATTTACCTGTTTGTGAATACTCTGTAAACCCTTATGTAGGTTGTACCCACGCCTGCAAATATTGTTATGCCTCCTTTATGAAACGGTTTACAGGACATACGGAACAATGGGGGACTTTTTTAGATGTAAAGCATTGGAAAGAAATTAAAAATCCGGAAAAATATAAAGGAAAGGAGTTATTTATCGGTTCTGTCACTGATCCCTACAATCCACAGGAAGAAAAATACAGGCGTACAAGAGCTTTGCTTGAACAGTTAAAAGGCAGCGGTGCAAAATTAAGCATTGCCACGAAATCTGATTTGATATTGCGTGATTTAGACCTGATAAAGACTTTCCCCAATGCCCGTGTTTCATGGTCAATTAACACACTGGACGAAAATTTCCGGGCAGATATGGATAATGCTGTTTCGATAGAACGGCGGCTTGCCGCCATGAAGGCGTTTTATCTTGCAGGTGTCCGTACTACCTGTTTTATTTCCCCGATATTTCCGGGAATTACGGATATAAAAGCGATTATCCGGCGGGCAATGTCACAATGTAATCTAATCTGGTTGGAGAATCTCAACCTGCGGGGCGGTTATAAAAACGTCATTATGGAGTACATACAGGAAAAATACGCACAGCTTTTGCCTTTGTACCATGAAATATACGATTGTAAAAACCGCAGCTATTGGACAATGCTTGACAAAGAACTAAAAGCCTATGCCGCTGAAATCGGGCTTGACTATGTAACAAATGATGACAGCATGACAAGGGACTTTAATGCCCCTCCCGTCATTGTCAACTATTTTTACCATGAACAAATAAAAAAATCTGCAAGAAAGGACAATGGAAGCCATGCCGGAACTGCCCGAAGTTGAAACAATAAAAAGAGTGATTGGGCCGCAGATACAAGGACTTATCATTGAAAAGGTTATAGTAAAACGGCCAGAAGTAATAGCTAATCCCGCAGCAGAAGAATTTTGCAGGCTTCTGACCGGACAAACCATTTCCCATATGACACGCAGGGGAAAATTTCTGATTATCCAGTTAAACAGTAATGATCGTATTATCCTGCACTTGCGAATGACAGGCTGCCTGCTGTTTACCCCGGCAGACTACCCGGAAGAAAAGTATACGCATATTATTTTCAGCCTGAATAAAGGCAAGGAATTACGGTTCTCTGATACACGCCGTTTCGGACGTTTTTGGTTACTCAAAGAGGGTGAAGCCGATACATGCAGCGGGATTGAAAAATTGGGTATAGAGCCGCTTAACAGGGAGCTTACCGTCGGTTATCTGAACGCCCATTTGGGAAAACGCAAAAAAACCGTAAAAGAATGTCTGCTGGACCAGAGCATAATTGCAGGTATAGGCAACATCTATTCAGACGAGATTTTGTTTACTGCGGGGATTTATCCGGCATGTCCTGCAAAGAATCTGAAAATGAAAGAATGGGAACGCCTTGCCGCTGCTATCCCGGAGTGTATTTCTTATTATATTGAGGTGAACAAAATAACACCGGAGGACTACCTGGAAACCAAAGGGCAGGACTACCGCAACACACCATTTTTACAAGTCTACGGGCGGGACGGTAAGCCCTGTCCAAAATGCGGGGAAGCACTTCGCCGTATTGTAATTGGCGGCAGGAGCAGCGTGTACTGTCCTGTCTGCCAAAAAGATTGATAATAAGGAATTAGTATGATAAATGCAAAGGATATTTATTACATTCTATTAAAGGCATACGGCCAACCCCGCTGGTGGTCTGATGACCCGTTTGTTGTTATGCTGCAATCGGTCCTGGTACAGAACACCACATGGAGCAGCGTAGAAAAGACTTGCGCTATGTTTGTCAATCAGCTCACCCCGGAATATATTGAGGATTTATCGACGGAAGAATTAGAGCAGATTATCCGCCCTTGTGGATTCTATAAGGCAAAAGCCCGGACAATACAAGCCCTTACCGCATGGTATCGCAAATATCATTTTGACAGACAGGCTGTTCATGAAGTACCTATGCCGCGGCTGCGGAAGGAATTACTTTCTATACGTGGGGTTGGTGCGGAAACGGCAGATGTCATTCTTGTGTATGCATTTTATAAAGCGTCCTTTATTATTGACGCATATACCCGACGTTTTCTTTTCCGGCTCGGCTATAATTTTTCTGACGACACTGCCATAAAGTATTTTTTTGAAAAGGAATTGCCGGAGGATGCGCAGTTTTACGGTTGGTATCATTGGCTGATTTTAGAGCATTGCATTTCTGTTTGTAAAAAAACACCTAAATGCGATATTTGCTTTTTAAATGGGGATTGCAGACAAAAACTGTCAAAATAAAGGCGTTGATATGATGAAGTTAAGTTCCCGCTGCATTGTCCGAAAGGTAAGCATGAGACGTTAATCAATATCCGGCAACTGAACTTATCCGATATCACAGAGACAGACACAAAGACGCTGAGCCGATAGCATGCAGATTAGAAAATGCGGTTATCGGCTCTTTTTTCAATACACAAAAGCATCACTTCCGATACATGCGCGGCGTTACTCCAAAAAACCTGCGGAACATCTGCGAATAATAACTCTGTCCGCTAAAACCGCACCTGGAAGCAACCTCCCCGATGGAGCAGTCGGTATTCAGCAGCAGCTCCTGGCTTTTTTTCAGACGATAGAAAATCAGATAATCAATGGGCGATTGGCCCATATATCTGGTGAAAATCTGGCAGCATCTGCTTCGGCAGACCTTGCCGGCCGCAGCGATATCGGAAAGGGTTACATTTGACTGATAGTGCGTATGGATGTATTTTGTCATGTCGTACAGGCTCAGCCATTTTGCATCATGGATATCGCCGTGAGCATCCGATTGGATCATAGGAACCACCGCGCCGCATAATGCCAGCACATAGGATAGTGTAAGAAAGACATTGGGGTTGCCCGTTTGTATCTCGTGCAGTATCTTTGGATAAAGAGAGAGGACCGGCTTATTGCTGTCCTTTTTTAACAGCACATAATCACTGCATTCAGGGGTTGTTTTGCTGGCTATAAGCTGTTCCACCGCAGGGAGTTCCTTCGGAAGCAGTGAGGGGGAAACGGTAATTACAAGATATTTGCATGGAGTAAGCTCGCGGGAATAATTGTAATGCAGCCTTTGGCTGTTGACAAATATACCGTCTCCAGTTCCCAGATGAACATTTTCTCCATTAATAAAATAATCCATTACGCCTTCCAGCACCAGATTGAATTCAAAATCAGGATGGAAGTGACAGCCAACGGTATATTGGTTTTGATTTGCCAGTTTCCCGATTCCGGCATAAAGCGGAAAGTCGGGGATAGGATAAGGCAGAATTTCCGATAAATCCGATAATATTTCAAGTCCCATATTTACCTCATAATATACGATACTTATAATATAATATTCTTTATTGATAAAAATAGCAATATTCTTATGATATAATTATAAAAAATTGGCAATGACCGAGGTATCAGTCGATGATAAGTAAAACAAAAACCCATATAGATGCAGACAAAATCGGGGAACTGCTTGCACACGCATTCGGGGGAGACGTAAAGGCTATTGAAATTACTGAACTTAATGAAGGTCTGTTTAATGCCTTATATTCGCTTCGTCTTTCAAAGCCGGTTTTGGAATTGGAGGAAATTATTCTGAAGCTTGGGGTTCAGGATGGAAAGCATATTCTGCATTATGAAAAGGAAATTCAGAAAACCGAGCTTTATGTTTACCGTCTGCTTCCCGGTATCGGTGTGCCGGCTCCTAAAATTCTTTATGCGGACTCTTCGCATACGCTGATTAACTGCGATTACTTTTTTATGGAGAAACTGACAGGCGACACCTGGGAACATTTGAAAGCACACATTACCCCTGAAAATGAAGCTGATCTTCAAAGGGAGCTAGGTGAATATACCGCAAAGCTCCATTCTGTAAAGGGTGATTATTTCGGATATATCAAAGAGGATGAGTCCTATCATTATCCCTCCTGGCGGGAAGCCTTCCATGCATTTATTGATCGTATGGTTGAAGACGGAATCCGTGATGGTGTTGAGCTCCCGTATGATGCGGTTTATGCTGCGCTTGAACCCTACTGGCATCTTCTCGACGAGGTAAAGACGCCCTCCCTTGTCAATTTTGATATGTGGTCTAAAAACATTTTGCTGAAAAAAGAAAACGGAATATATCATATTGACGGTATAATAGATCATGAGAGAGCCTTCTACGGCGATCCGGTTGCCGAATTTATTTCATCACAGACAATCTGCGGTAAAATTGAGGACGCCATTTATTTCAGGGAAGGATACGAGAAGGTTCACCCGTTTGTGTTCGGTGAGAATGAAAAAATCCGGCTGAAAATGTACTGGGTATATGTGGCGCTTTTGATTGGTGTAGAGATTTACCGGTATGAACTTGAGGACAGAGAAGAAACAATGCGCAGACACAGTGATATGCTGCTCCAGGCGCTTGAAGCGTTAAAATAATGATCAGATAAAGGACGGAATGATGATGAAAGCAAGAATTATATTATCTGCTGATAAAAAAGATTTTTACAAAGAATTATTTGCCCTCGCAATACCGATAGGAATGCAGAATCTGCTGGTAGCCCTTATTGGCGCAACCGATGCCCTGATGCTCGGGCGTTTTTCACAGGATGCTGTTTCCGCAGTTTCTCTTGCCAATCAGGTGGTATTCATTATGAATCTGTTTATCGGCGCGGCAGTTGGCGGCGGCGGAGTGCTTTTGGCTCAATATTGGGGCAAGGGCGACAGGACCATGGTAAAAAACATATTCTGTACCATTCTCAAATGGGCATTTGGAATATCCCTTGTGTTCTTTGCGTTTGCCATGTTCATTCCTGAAACACTTATGCGGATTTATACGCCCGAACCGAAGCTTATTGAGATTGGAACATCCTATCTGCGTGCGGTGGCGTTTTCCTATCTGTTCTCAGGCATTACCAACTGCTATTATCTTATGATGAAGCTTGAGGGAAAGGCTGTTAAGAGTGTTTATATCTCTGTCGTAACCCTTATTACCGATATGGTAATTGACCTTTTCCTCATCTATGGTCTTTGCGGAGTCCCCAGGCTGGGTGCAAACGGCTCAGCATATTCTACTGTTGTCGTTGAGCTTGTGGCGCTTGTGTGGTGCATCACCGAATCTCATAAAAAAGGCAGCCTTCGTCCCGATTTACAGGGGTTCAAGTGGTTTTCAAAAGCAATCACAAAGGATATGTTCAAGGTATCGCTTCCCATGCTTGGGAGTTCTCTTGCCTGGGGATTGGGTTTCTCGCTGCACTCCTTAATTATGGGGCATCTTGGTTCGGATGCGACCGCTGCCGCATCCATTACCTCTGTGGCGCAGGAACTGATTACCTGTGTTTGCAAGGGCATCTCCGCCGGTGCGGGTATTATGGTGGGCAAGCTGCTCGGCAGGAATATGTTTGACAAGGCCAGGGAGTACGGGAAACGCTTCTGTTATATTTCCTTTTGGACAGGCGGTATACATATGGCGCTGCTTTGTATTCTGGCGCCTGTTGTTACGATATTCTTTGTGCTGTCTGAGACCGCAAAACAGTATCTCATTATGATGCTTTTGTTCAGCGGTGTTTATGTGTTTGCATACTCGATTAATACGATAGTGGTATGTGGTGTTTTCCCGGCAGGCGGTGATTCCAGGTACGACGCCGTCAGTGTGTTTTTTGCTTCCTGGTGCTTTGCCCTGCCGCTGGCGATCCTGGGGACGTTCGTGTTTGATTTGCCCGTAATGGCAGTGTACATTCTTATGTGCGCTGATGAAATCGTAAAGCTTCCGTTTATACTTCCACGGTATAGGAAATATCTGTGGCTGAAGAACCTGACGAGGGAGGAGAATGCGGCGGCATAACGGTATTTCCCGACAGCCTCCTTTTATGTTTTTGTTCTGTATTCATTGGGCTTGCCCTGAAACTAATGTTGGAAAAACGGAGTTTTTAATAATATACCGCAAATGAATAATAAAGATAACAAATAGAAAATAGCACAAAAAAAAGAATTCCTTTATAATACAGATTGAAAGAAGCTGCCGGTAAATGGAGGATAAAATTTATGGGTAAACCGAAATTCAGTCTGATGGATAAAACCTTGAACCCGGAAATTGTAGACGGGAAAATGAATGCTTTTGTCAAAGTACCTTATGGCATACAGGTACGGCTTTCACATCCGCTCGGAAAGGATGGTTACGGCAGGGTAACTGTAGACGGGATACCGATTTCCAGAGGGAAAATATTTAAACTGGATATGGTAATCAAAGCGGATGTGCTCTATCTTCCGGTGGGGGAAGTGGCGCGGGAATTTGACAGGGAATATACCCTGGCGCTGACCGGATTTAAGACGGCGGAGGGAGTTCCCTATCCTGACTGCAGCTTTAAAATCAAAACAACAGCCAAAAGCAGACCGGACCCTGCCTTTGCCGAAAATGATGAGGTGGCTCTGGAAGCGGCAAGAGAGGGAATGGTGCTGCTTCGGAATGAAAAGGGGGTGCTTCCGTTAAAAGAAGGCGCTGTACTGAACTGCTTTGGCAGAGGCCAGTATATGTACCGCAACACTTCCACCGGGGCATCCATGATCAATCCCAGGTGGCAGCCGGATTTTATGGATGCGATAAAGGAGCACAGCAGCTTTTCTGTGAATGAAGAGCTTTCCGCGCTGTACTGCTATCTGCAGGATGTGACGCCCGGGGGAAATATGCTGGAAAAGGCCAAGGAGCAAAGTGACACGGCAGTGATACTCATCAGCCGCACCAGCGGGGAATTCCTGGACAATCACCCGGATAAGGGCAGCTATTATCTCACCGACGATGAAGAGGCCATGATAAAAGCGGTAACGGCTGTTTTTGACAAAACTGTGGCGATTATCAACAGCGGCTTCCCCATGGATATTGCCTGGACGCAGAAGTATGGCATAGATGCTGTTGTTTATACCGGTTTTACCGGAATGTTAAGCTCCTATGCACTGATGGAGATTTTAGACGGGCGCACCAATCCCAGCGGAAAGCTTCCCGATACCTGGGCCAGGGACTATTATGATTCCCCGGCAGCTCATAACTTTATCAATTTCAAAGAAGGGGACGAGATTCCGGGAGAAAAGGACAAGGGAGTAAGGCTTTATTACGAAGAGGATATCTATGTGGGGTACCGTTACTTTGATTCCTTCGGAAAGGCTCCGGCCTACAGCTTCGGCCATGGCCTCAGCTATACTGATTTTGCCCTGGAGACAGGAAAGCCTTCCTTCGACGGAAACAATGTGACGCTTCAGGTAACAATTACCAATACAGGTAAGCGGGCGGGAAAGGAAACTGCCCAGTTGTATCTTCATGCGCCGGAGGGAAAGCTGGAGAAGCCTTACAGGGTTCTTGCCGCCTTTGAGAAAACGAAAGAACTGAAACCGGGGGAGAAGGAATTGTTGGCCCTGACCGCATGCGCTTCTGATTTTGCCTCCTTTGATGAAGAAACCGGGAGTTATCTTCTGGAGGCTGGGACCTACGAGGTGTATTGCGGTAATTCTCTGGCGAAGGCTGTCCTGGCGGGCTGCTTTACAGTTGGGAAAACGGAAACACTGCGTACCGTAGAGCGGGTCTGCCGTCCGGTGGAGGAGTTTAAACGTCTGAACAGGGAAAACGGAACAGCGGAGGCGGTATCACAGCTGGTTGATCTGGATCAGCGAATCCGCGTCAGGGCGCCCCGTCCTTCCTATCAGCCCCTGCCTTTGAAAAAACATACGGGGAAAAAAATCATTTATGCGCAGGTGAAGGAGAACCCCGGCCTGCTGGATGAATTTGTCTCCCAGATGAGTGATAAAGAGCTTTGCCGGATGAACGTCTGCGGAGGCAGCAATTGGTATCTGCCCTGGCAGAACGGTGAAGCGGGAAAGACCAACGTGATCAAAAAATACAAAATGCCCCGGATGCTGGTATCGGACGGAAATACCGGGATTAATGTAAAAAAGAAAAATATCGGCATGCCCTGTTCCGCCTCCATTGCCGCCACGTTCAACAAGGAGCTGGCTTACAGGGTGGGAAGCGTGATCGCAAAGGAGTCAAAGGCGCAGAATATTTATCAGAATCTGGGGCCGGGAATGAACATTCACAGAAATGTGCTTAACGGAAGGCATCCGGAATATTTTTCAGAGGATCCTTATCTGGCGGGCATGATGGCGGGGATGCACGCAAAGGGGCTGGAGGACAATGGAGTGGGAAGCTGCTATAAGCATATGTTCTGCAACAACTCCGACACCTCCCGCAAAGGCAGCCACAGCATCGTTTCAGAGCGTGCCCTGCGGGAGATTTATTTCCGGGTATTTGAGGTGGCCATCGCGGTGCAGAAGCCCAGTGCGGTAATGACAAGCTATAATGCGGTGAATGGCATTTATCCGGCGGAGAATGCAGATGTAATTCAGAAGCTTATCCGGGGAGAGTGGGGCATTGACGGCATGGTAATGACCGACTGGGGTACCTATGATACCGTGGATGCGGTGGAAATGGTGAAGGCCGGAAACTGCTGGCTCACCGAAGGAAGTAAGAAATACAGCAGGCTGCTGGAGCAGGCGGTAAAAGAGGGGAGACTTTCCAGAGCCGTTCTGGAGCGGAATGTGCGTTCCGTTATTTCCACAATGCTGAAGCGGGTGTAAAGAGCGCCTGTTACAGAGCGGCTTTGAATTCCGAAGGCGTCATGCCATTGCGCTCCCGGAAATGCTGTGTAAAATAACTCTGAGAGCAAAAGTGAAGCTGTTCGCTGATTTCCTGTACATTATAAGAGGAATTGGCGAGCAGCATTTTTGCGTAATCCAATCTTGCATTTCGGATAAAAATGCGCAGATCACTCCCATATTCTTCCTTGAATTTCCGGGACAGGTAGTAAGGGGAATAGCCAAAGTGGCCGGCGATTGCGGGAAGATCCAGATCCTCGGTCAGATGGACGGAAACATAGCTGATACAGTCCCTGACGAAGGAGGTGGGGTATTCGTTCACCTTGACCTCATGTACCCGGTGAATGTAATCATCCAGCATAATCTCATTGATATTGCCCAGCTCCGACATGGAGGAGCAGTTTTCTATATTCTGGATATATTTGTCGCTGAGCGTATAAGAAAGTTCAGGGTTTAAGCCGCCCCGGATGGCCGCTCTGGATACGATAATAACCGAAGACAAAAGCAGGTTTTTTAACTGCCTTAAGGGATTGCCGGCGCTGAGGCGTCCCGGATTTCCACCCAGTGGCATTTTGTTCATGGCTTCCCGATAATTCAGATTTCCCTCCTCTACAAGCCTGGTAAGGGAACATTCATACAGCCAGGTGCCATGCTTATCCTCCGGCTTTTCTTCCGGGGATCCGCCCGATGCGCCGGATTTTGTCTGATAATTAAAATGATGCAGTCTGATTTCTTCTCCTGTGGCGCAGTAATGAAGCATAATGCCGTACTGCAGAAAATTGGTCAGGGATACCACAGGAATCATCTGGAGAGTCTTTAAAAAGTCATTTTTCATACGGAGCGACAGGTGAAGCCCGGAAAGCTGCAGCTCCAGATTCTTGAGGGGAACCGTATCGGCAAATGCGGGCCCGATGACATGGATGTAGGTGAGCTGGCCGTCTTCCTTTTCATAAGCGGCAATCCACATCAGGTTCAGCGAATTGGTGATAAGAAGAGGGTAGTCCTGTACGGTGCCGGCCTGCAGGGCGTCTTCGTAAGAGTTTTCCAGAGCAAAGAAACAGTTGTTTTCTTCCGCGGCGTCCGGTGATGAGGACAGTAATTCACCCTTTACATTATAGGTCCATTGAGAAATCCCCAGGCTGCAATGGATCAGTTTCTGAAATAAATCCAGTCGTTGTCTGCTCTCAAACATAAATACCCCTTTTCTGATTATTCACACAGGTAATCTTCCAGAATGTGTAAGTCACCCGTCAGGCTGCAGGTGATTATGCTATTTGAAATAAGCGTATTTCCGGTGCCAAGGGAAACAAAAATGTATTGGGAAAGTGTGGATTTTAAATTCAGGGAATCCCCTTCCTGTGTTTCAAGAAAGACATCCCCGCCGCACTTTTTTACCTGCCTGAGAAAAGCGGGCAGATCTGCGTTTTCTTTCAGCTTCATAATTGATACCTCCCGGTTCAGTGTATAAGCTTATTTTACCGTTTCTGTATTAAAAAATCTATTGTTTATTTGCGAAAATTATAAGTAATTATCCATACAACCGAAACAGGACAAAAAGACAACAATTATAGCAAATGAAAAATAACGCAGGACAGCTATTTTAAATATAATCAAATTATATTTTTAATACACAGGAGGGATACAGATTATGAGTAAGAAAAAGGCCGACAGAGCGGACAGAGTGCCGTTTGGCAAGCTGCTGGCATGGCAGACAAGACCGATTTCGTTGGGGGCGGTTACGATTATTATCGGATATCTGTCAATGTACTGTACGGATACCCTGGGGATGCCTGCAGCGCTGGTTGGAACCATACTGCTGGCCAGTAAGGTTTTTGACGGCGTGACGGATTTGTTCGCAGGCTGGTTAATTGACAATACCAATACCAGGTGGGGAAAAGCAAGGCCGTATGAACTGAGCATCCTGGGCGTATGGATCTGTACATGGGCGCTTTTTGCCACGCCGTATGAGTGGAGCATCACAGCGAAGTCCATCTGGATTTTCATCATGTACACGCTTATTTTTTCCATATTCTCCACCCTTTTAAATGCTGCCGAAACACCGTATATCATTCGGGCATTTGGAGATCCCATAGCGATTACCAAGGTTTCCGCGTATGGCGGTATCCTCATTACCATTGGCTGTATGGTAGTTTCCGTATCCTTCCCGATTATGGTTGCCAGGGCTGGGACCTCTGTCAGCGGCTGGAGACAGATGATGTTTATGTATGCCGTGCCTTTGGCCCTTATCGGACTTCTCAGAATGTTTTTTGTAAAAGAGGATAAGGCGCCTGACGGAGATAAGGAAGAGAGGGTTACGGTAAAAAGCATCCTTGCCGTTCTTAAGAAAAATAAGTATGTATGGATGCTGGGAATCGCCTGCGCATGTCCACAGCTTGTTACAGGTATGGCGGCAGCGACCTATTATTTTAAGGTAGTTGTGGGAGACATTGGAAAATTTTCTTCAATTCAGATATGCAGTATGCTGGTTCTCTTTGTGATGCTTGTCTTCCCCGCGTTAATGAAGAAGTTTTCCGGTATGCAGCTGGTAGGCATGGGCGCGGCAGTGGGTATTGTCGGCTATATAATCAACTTCTTTGCAGGTTCTAATATGGTATTGCTGGTAATCGGCTTCCTGCTGGCAGGAATTTCTGCGCTGCCCACATCCTATATGAGGGCTCCGATTAATCTTCAGCTTGCGGAATATAACGAGAGCCTGTCACTGCCCCGTATGGAAAGCACCATGGGCTCCGCGGTTAATTTTGTATGTAAGATCGGCCAGGGCCTGGGCTCCTTTATCATCGGCGTACTGCTCAGCGCGGCAAGCTATGATGGGCAGCTGGCTGTACAGCCGGACAGCGCGGTGCTTATGATCCGCCTGTTATACAGCTTTATTCCGGTGGTATTTATGATAATCATGCTCTTATGTACCAAGGGCTTCATGCCTCTTGACAGGATGAGCAAACAGGGCAAGTAATGCCGCAGAGGCAGGGAGGCTTGATAAATGAGAACAATTATGGTCATGTATGATACCCTGTGCAGGAATTTCCTGTCCCCTTATGGGAACACATGGGTACAGACGCCTAACTTTCAGCGGTTGGCAGAGAAATCCGTCACCTTTGACACAAATTATGTGTGCAGCCTGCCCTGTATGCCGGCAAGGCGGGATCTGCATAACGGCAGGGTGAACTTTCTGCAAAGAGACTGGGGGCCGTTGGAGCCGTATGATGATTCCATGCCGGAAATACTGAAAAATCACGGGATTTATTCCTGTCTGATCTCCGATCATTATCATTATTGGGAGGATGGCGGCTGTACCTATCATAACAGGTACAGCAGCTGGATTTCCCACCGTGGGCAGGAGGGTGATTTCTGCCGGGGGACAAAGGAGGTCGTGGAATACATAACGGGATTGGGAAGCAGAATCACAGATCCGCGGACAGCCGGTGAGGTGCCGAAGGTACAGGACGCGGCAAACCGCAGGTTCTGTCAGTCGGAAAGGGAAATGCCCCAGGCGGAAACCTTTGCGGATGGTCTTGCCTTCATCAAAGAAAACCGGAATAACGACAACTGGTTTTTACAGATAGAAACCTTTGATCCCCATGAACCCTTTTTCACACAGAAGGAATGGAAGGATAAATATCCTGAGTTAGCCGGATATACAGGCAGCAAAACCGACTGGCCGGCATATGACCCTGTGAGGGAGAATGAGACAGCGGAAGATATCGGGTATGTCCGCCATTTATATGCGGCCCTGGTGTCCATGTGCGACAGTTACCTGGGCAAGGTGCTGGATGCCATGGATGAGTACGATCTTTGGAAGGATACCATGCTGATTGTGAATACGGATCATGGATTCCTGCTGGGGGAACATGACTGGTGGGGCAAGTCCATTATGCCGGCCTATGAGGAGATCAGCCACACGCCGCTGTTCATCTATGATCCGGTGAGCAGGATACAGGACCGGCGCAGGGCGCAGCTTACCTCGGCCATAGATATCCCCGCGACGATCCTGGATTTCCATGGCCTGGAAATTCCGGAGGATATGCAGGGACACAGTCTGCTTCCTGTCATCAGGGAAAATCAAAAGGTCAGGGATACGGCGCTTTTCGGCTTTCATGCAAGTCATGTGGCGATTACAGACGGACGATATACCTATTTCAGGGCCCCCTTATATACGCAGGAAAGCAATTGCTATGAATATACCTTAATGCCCACCCGTATGCGCCGGCCATATTCGGTAGAGACGCTCCGCAGCGCGATTTTGGCAGATCCTTTGCCGAACAGTAAAGGCTGCCCGGTGCTTAAGACAAAATCAGAGATTTGTTATGTCAGCCCGGTTAACTTCGGGACCAGGCTTTTCGATGTCTCCGTGGATCCGATGCAGAAGAAGCCTGTGGAGGATGACGATGTGGAGGCCGGGCTGTCAGATATTCTTTATTCGGAAATGGAAAGGGCGGGAGCACAGCCGGAGCAGTTTGTGCGGCTTGGACTGGAGGGAACCAATACGCCGGAGGGGATAGCAGAACTTCGTAAAAAGGAGGATTTATCGCAGACCCCGGCATTTATTCCGAATGTAAGGTGGACCCAGGAAGCAAAAAATGCCTGGCGGGCGATTCAGAGGATGCTGCCGCCGGAGGCAACAGAGGCAGTGGGAAAAATGCTGCCGGCCATCAGGGCGGGACATGAAGACAGTCCGGTAACATACGATAATATAACGGGCGTTTTAAAAAGGATGCTGCCTCCGGAAACGCAGCCTCAGCTGCTGTATTATCTGACATTGGTTGCAAGAGCATATTAATTTACGGGAGCCGGGCAGAATGTCTGGCTCCTTCTGGGCAGACGGGAACAGGGACCGAGTGTGAAGGCTGGTTTGAGCTGGCAGTGGCATTCTGGGAACAAAACAGAAAACAGACGGGGTGATGGAATGAAAAAAGAAAGCTTTAATAAAGATTGGCTGTTTGTAAGTAAGAAAAGCGGGATAAAAAAACGGGTAACGCTGCCCCATGACGCAATGCAGGGAGAGGAGCGCAGAGCGGATTGTGAGAGCGGAAGCGCCGGCGCTTATTATCCGGGCGGCGTGTATGAATATGAGAAGCATTTTACTGCGCCGGAACAGTGGGCGCAGCAGCATATTGTTTTTGAATTTGAGGGTGTCTACAAAAATGCCAGGGTGTATATTAACGGTAAGGAGGCCGGAGGGGCGGCCTATGGCTATATTCCCTTTTTTGTCTGCGCCGACGGCCTGCTTGGCTACGGAGAAGATAATGTAATTAAGGTAACGGCGGATAATTCCAGGCTTCCTGACAGCCGGTGGTATACAGGCGCGGGAATTTACCGTCCCATATGGCTGCATACCGGCGGCAAAACATATATCGAACCGGAAGGAATCCGGATAAAAACCCTGGATTATCGGCCCGCCAGAATTCAGGCGGAGGTACTGGCAAGCGGGGGCGAGGCTGAAATAGAAATTCTGGATCAGGGAAAAGTAATTGCCGCCGCGTCGGGAAAACGGGCGGAAATGACATTGCCGGACGCCGTGCTTTGGAGTGAGGATACGCCTTATCTGTATACCTGCCGCGTCACACTGAAAGAAAACGGGAAAACAGTGGATACGGCGGAAACCGCTTTTGGCGTTCGTAAAATCGAGTGGGGCAGCAGGGGGCTTTTCATCAACGGAAAGGAAACCCTGCTCCGGGGCGGATGCCTGCATCATGATAACGGGATTTTAGGAGCGGCCGCTTATAAGGAAAGTGAGTGGAGACGCGTCCGGCTTTTGAAGGAGGCAGGGTATAATGCCATCCGTTCCTCCCATAATCCTGCCAGCAGGGCGATGCTGGAGGCCTGCGACGCTCTGGGAGTCTATATGCTGGATGAAACCTGGGATATGTGGTACAGCAAAAAAAGCAGGTATGACTACGCGGAGGATTTTGAGGCTAATTATAAATATGATCTCAGAGCCATGGTGGAACGGGACTATAATCATCCCTGCGTCATTATGTATTCTATTGGAAATGAAGTCAGTGAACCTGCCTTTGAGAAGGGAAGGAAGCTGGCCGGGGAGATGGTGGATTATGTGCACACGCTGGATGACAGCCGCCCGGTAACCGGTGGGATCAACCTGATGATTATCGCCAAATCTTCGAAAGGGAAAGGCATTTACAAGGAGGACGGAAGTGGTGCGGATACTGCCGGCAATGAGAAAAAAATGCAGGGGATGAGCAGCACCATGTTCAACATGATTACCTCCATGGTGGGGAGCAGTATGAATAAGGCGGCAAATTCCAAAACCGCGGACGCGGTGACAAGCCCGGTCCTGGATACGCTGGACATTGCGGGATACAATTATGCTTCCGGCAGATATCCGCTGGAAGGCGCGGCGCATCCGGAACGCGTGATTTTCGGCAGTGAGACGTTTCCTCAGGATATATATAAAAACTGGGAGATGGTCAGGAAATATCCATATCTGATCGGGGATTTTATGTGGACCGCCTGGGATTACCTGGGGGAAGCCGGGATTGGGGCCTGGGCATACACGCCGGACGGAAAAGGCTTTAACAAGCCTTATCCCTGGCTGCTTGCTGATGTGGGAACCTTTGATATTTTAGGAAATCCAAACGGAGAACTGTTTTGGGCGCAGGCTGTCTGGGGCTGTTTAAAGAACCCGGCCATTGCGGTACAGCCGGTAAATCATGACAGAAAGCCGGCCAAGGGAGCCTGGAGGGGCACCGATGCGATTCCCTGCTGGAGTTTTCAGGGATGCGAGGGAAGAAAGGCTGTTGTGGAGGTTTACACGCAGGGAGCGGCTGCGGAATTGTTCCTGAACGGAAAATCCCTGGGAAAAAAGAAAACGAAGGAATGCAGGGCTGTCTTTCGGACAAAGTATGCGCCGGGCAGACTGGAGGCCGCAGCCTATGACCGGGACGGGAAGGAAACCGGCAGAAGCGTGCTGCAGTCTGCGAACGGCCGGATTGGGATCACGCTGATGGCGGAAAAGAATCCGGTAAAAGCCGGGGAACTGGTCTATGTGGATGTGGCGCTGACGGATCAGAACGGCAATCTGGAAGGAAATGCTGACTGCAGACTGAAGGCGGAGGTCCGGGGAGCAGAGCTGATGGCCTTCGGAAGCGCCAATCCCAGGACGGAGGAACGCTTTGACAGCGGAAGCTACAGCACCTATTATGGCAAGGCCCTGCTGGCGGTCCGTGCGGCAGAAAAAGGCAGCATTTATGTGAAGGTAAGCGGGGAAGCGGGCACAGCAGAGATTACGATAAAAGCAGAGTAAGGGGGATGGGAAGTGAAAAAAGACAGAAATAAAAACGGGTCCGGGAAAAAATCAGGGAAGGGCCTGAAAATAGCGGGAGCGGTTTTAATTGTCTTTATTCCGGTACAGCTTTTTGTCATGGGCTGGTTTGGAGGACTTGGCCCTTTTAAGGGAATGAAGGATGTGCGTATGGGGAAACATCCGGGGAATGCGCCGGAATATGATTTTGATAAAATTTCCGCATTGGAAAACAGCCCGCTTGCCGGGAAACAGGTTTGTATTCTCGGTTCCTCCGTAGTTTATGGTTCTGCCTCCGGAGAAAATGCGGTGGGAGAATATCTGTCGGCGCGGCTGGGCTTCGATTTGACCAAGGAAGCGGTAAGCGGCACAACATTGGTGGATATCGGTGAAAAATCTTATATCAGCCGACTGAAAAACAGGATTGATCCGAATACGGATTTTGACTTGTTTATCTGTCAGCTTTCCACAAATGACGCTACAGGAAAGCGTCCGCTTGGCAAAATCAGCGGCAGTACCAGCCTGGAAGAGTTCGATACTTCCACAGTGACGGGGGCGCTGGAATATATTATCTGTTATGCGCAGCAGACCTGGGGGTGTCCGGTGGTATTTTTTACCGGAAGCCGTTATGACAGCATAGCCTATGAAGCCATGGTTGAGAGGCTGACGGAGCTAAAGGATAAATATGACATATGCGTACTTGATTTGTGGCACAGCGACACCTTCAACGACCTTACGGAGGAGCAGCGGAAAATCTATATGGTGGATAATATCCATCCCAGCAAAGCAGGCTATCGTGACTGGTGGGGCCCTGAACTGGAGAAACAGCTGCTTGCATATCTGAATCGGGAGGAAGAAAAATGAGGGCAGTACATTTGCAGACGGAGTACTTAACCGAGCCGGTGGGAATCGATATCGTCAAGCCAGGATTTTACTGGAACTGTACGGGAGGTCTGTCTCAAAGCGCCTATCAGATCACCGTGAAAAAGGAGGAGGAAGTCCTGTGGGACAGCGGAAAAGTCCAAAGCTCTTCCATGACTCATATTTTATATGAAGGAAGGCCTTTAAAAAGCCGGGAGCGTCTTATATGGACCGTGATTGTGTGGGATGAAAACGGCCTTCCGGGGGAACCCTCTGAAAGCTTTTTTGAAATGGGCCTGCTGGAGCCGGGGGACTGGAAAGCCAGCTGGATCGCCGGGGATGTGGCGTTAAAAAAGCACAAAAGATATCCGGCGGACTGTTTCTGCAAGACCTTCCGCCTGTCTAAGCAGGTGAAACGCGCAAGGCTGTATATCACGGCGTGCGGGCTTTATGAAGCCATGCTGAACGGAAACCGGGTAGGGGAATTTGCATTGGCGCCGGGGTGCACGGACTACAGGAAGCGGCTGCAGTATCAGACCTATGACGTCACCGGCCTGCTGGCCGGGGACAACCGGCTGGAGGTGCAGCTGGCAGACGGCTGGTACAGAGGATCTGTGGGATGCTTTGGGCCGACGAACCTCTTTGGCCGACAGACGAAATTACTGTGTCAGCTGGAGGTTTATTATGCGGACGGCGACAGTGAGAGAATCTGTTCGGACGGAAGCTTCCACTGGTCCAATGACGGTCCTGTCCGTTTTGCAGATCTGAAGGACGGGGAAATCTACGATGCGTCTTGCCGTCCTTCCTATTCAGGGCTGGCGGTAGTTGTAAGGGAAGACAAAAATCTGACCGCCTCCAACAATGTCATTCCGAAGGAAAAGGAGCATTTCAAAGCGAAGTTGATCCTCTCGCCCTCGGGGCAGAAAATTCTGGATTTCGGACAGAATATTGCCGGATTTCCCGCTTTTCGCATCAGGGGAAGGAAAGGGCAGCAGCTTCGGCTGCTTTTCGGAGAAATTTTAGATGAAAAGGGCGAATTTACCCAGAAAAACATGCAGCAGTATAAGCCGGTAAAGGAATTTGGCAAAGTGCAGGAAATCAAACTGATTCTGGGCATGGCGGAAAAAATGTACCGGAAGAATCCTGAAAAAATGCAGCCGACGCCGAAACAGGAAATACTGTTCACCTGCTCCGGAGGAGAGGATTTTTATAAGACAAGGTTTGCGGTGTTCGGCTTCCGGTATGCGCTCATTGAGACGGATGCAAAATTTCAGGCGGAGGATTTTGAAGCCATAGCCGTCTATTCCGATATGGAACGGACCGGTACCTTTGCATGCTCCAATGACCTGGTCAACCGCTTCTTTGAAAATACGGTCTGGAGCATGAAGGGCAATTTCCTGGATATTCCCACTGACTGCCCCACCAGGGAACGGCTTGGCTGGACGGGGGATGCGCAGGTCTTCTTTAATACGGGGGCCTATATAATGAACACAGCCCCTTTTTTCCGGAAATGGATGCGGGACATGGAGGATGGGGAATTGCCTGACGGCGTAGTCCCTTCGGTGGTTCCCTATGCCGGGTTTGAGATGATGTACAATACTACGGGGGGAAGCGTGGGATGGGCGGACGCGGCTGTGTTCCTGCCCTATCGTTACTGGAAACGGTACGGCGACCGAAGGATACTGGAACAGACCTATGCCATGGCGAGGGATTATGCGATGTTTGCGATAGGGAATACCGGCTTTGCGGATAAGAAAAAGGCAAAGGAAGCGCCCTATAACAAATATGTCTATGAAAAGGGCAGACATCTGGGAGAATGGCTGGAGCCGGAAGAATTTCAAGAAAAAATAGGGGCCGGGAGTCAGTTAAAACAGATTGAAACGGCTACCGCGTATTTTTCCCACGCGATGAAGCTGATGGCGGAGATTGCAGAGGAGCTGGGACGCAAGGAGGATCAGGCGCTTTTCGCGGAGTATGCCGAAGGAAGCAGGCGGGCTTATCAGGAGATGTTTTTCTCAGAAGGAGCGCCGGACACGGACAGACAGGCGAAGCTGGTGCGCCCCCTGGCCCTTGGGCTGCTGGAGGAAAGTCAGAAAAAGGCTGCCCAAAAAAGGCTGGCCAGGGCAGTGGAAAACCGTCAGTACCGGATAGGGACGGGGTTCTTGTCAACGCCCTTTATTCTTCCTGTGCTTACGGAGGCAGGGTATGCAAAGCTGGCATATAAAATGCTGGAAAACAGGCAGGCGCCCGGATGGCTGTATGAGGTGGAACAGGGGGCTACCACAGTCTGGGAGGACTGGGAGGGCACCGTCAGCCATAATCATTATTCTCCCGGCGCGGTATGCCAGTGGCTGTTTGATACGGCGGCCGGCATCAGGGTGGAGGGGGAAAACCATTTTGTGCTGGCGCCGGTTCCCGGCGGAAGCCTGACATGGGCCAAAAGCTCTTACCATAGTATTTATGGGAAGGTGAAAAGCCAATGGGTGAAGGACGGGGAGCAGATATGCTGTACATTTGAAATCCCGGCGAATACAACGGCAGAGATCGTGCTGCCGGACGGAAAGCATTATGAAGCGGCTGCGGGCACCTGTTCTTATTCTTATACGATACCGAAAGGAAATGAGTCATGAGAGACGGATATGGCTTCGATGCGCAGATAGAGGAAGGGAAAAAGCAGGCGGTAAATCCCTATCTGCCAGGCTATGAATATGTGCCGGACGGAGAACCGCGGGTATTTGGGGACAGGGTGTATATCTTTGGAAGCCATGATACGTTTGGAGGCAGTAATTTCTGCACCGGGGATTATGTCTGCTGGTCTGCGCCGGTCCACAGCCTCGGAGACTGGAGCTATGAGGGTGTTATCTACAGCCGGCTGCAGGATCCGCTCAACGCCGGGGGAAAGATGTATATGTGCGCCCCGGACGTACAGAAGGGACCGGATGGGAGATATTACCTGTATTATGAATATGACCGCGCGGTAATTACATCTGTTGCGGTCTGCGACACTCCGGCGGGAAAGTATGAGTTTTACGGATATGTGAGACGCCCGGACGGGACCGCATACGGCTCGTTGGCAGGAGATGTGAACAACTTTGATCCGGGAATCTTCGTGGATGATAACGGGAGAATTTACCTGTATACCGGTTTCGCACCCGGCGATGGCTGGATGAAAAAGGTAATGCAGCTACGAGGGCGCCGGATTGACGGCGCTTACTGTATTGAATTGGAAAGCGATATGCTTACCATGAAGACAGAGCCCAGACTGATCGCTCCGGGTGCGGACTTGGCTGCGGGCACTTCTTTCAGGGAGCATCCGTTTTTTGAAGCAAGCAGCATGAGGAAGATAAATGGCAGATATTATTATGTATATTCCTCCGTATTAAGCCATGAACTGTGCTATGCAATAAGCGACAGGCCGGATGAGGGCTTTGTTTTTGGAGGAACGCTTATCAGTATCGGGGATTTGGGACTGCATGGGAACCGGATACCTGTCAATTACCTGGGAAATACCCATGGCGGCATGGCGGAGATTCTGGGACAGTGGTATATCTTTTATCACAGGCAGACGAACAAACAGAAATGTGCCAGGCAAGGGTGTGCGGAAAAGCTGACGTTCAGGGAGGATGGCAGTATAGAGCAGGCGGAAATGACCAGCTGCGGTCTGAATACCGGGCCGCTTATTGCGAAAGGAACCTATGAAGCCAGGATCGCCTGCAATCTGGGTTATAAGGAGCCTGCTTTTGCATACCTGAAGGTCAGGGAAAAGGATAAAAAGCATCCCTTTTTTACGCAGAGCGGCACGGACAGGGAGGACAATCCGGATCAGTACATCGCCAATATGAGGGACGGAGCCTGGGCAGGCTGCAAGTATTTCAGCTTTGAAGGGGAAAACAGGATTTCCGTAAAAATAAGAGGAAAGGCAAAGGGCGTGCTGGAAATTTCCACAGCGCGCAACGGCGCGCCTGTGGCAGCGCTGCCTGTCCGGGTGGAAGAGACGGAAGCCTGGCAGAGCGTGAGCGGCGCTATGGAAAAGCTTACAGGGACTTATGCCTTGTTCTTCAGATACTGCGGAAACGGAGCAATTGATTTTAAAGAATTTACGATAGGATAAGGGCAGAGGGGATTGCCTGGCGGCATAAGAATAACAAATCAATTAACAGATAGGAGAGATATACGATGAGAAAAATGAATACGATCGTAACAAAAGAAAATGCAAAGGAGCTCAGGCTTCAGGCAATGGAAGAAGTAAAAGCAAATCCGTCGGATACAAAAGAAGGGAAAATCATGGATATGCTTATTACCGCATGGGGAGAATGGCAGCCTGACTATGAAGGCTGGGTAAAGTGGTCTGACGGACTGTATACGGCAGATTCCACGATTAACGCCATTGGCGGGGAGCAGAGGTTTCGGGATTATCAGGCCAGCATGAAAGAACAGCGAGATGCCTGTGCTATGGAGATGGGACCTATTATGCAGATTATCGTGGAAGGAAATGTGGCCGCACTGGTGTATCATATGTATCTGACTCCTAAAGCAGCAATTGCCCCTACTTTTGATATGCTTGTTACGGAGTACAATACCGTGGAAGAAAGGGATGGGAAACTGATGGTTACCCATTTGGATCTGTATACGGATGGCGGCGGGCTGAATAATTGAAGGTTTACATCAGATGGAACGGAAGCTGTCCCAAATAAATTAAGCGGAAGAATAGGGGCAGAAATGTTCCGTGACAGTTATTTATAAAGAAAATGTATAAATAACCAGAGAAAAGACGAGAGTGTGGTTTTATTCTCTGGTTATTTGTATTGTATTATAGGTTGTATAGACGAAGCAATTTTTTTTATCCGGTAGAAAAATCTTTAACTGAACAACTTTCTGTTTATCAGAAATATCATTAAGTTTCTGCAGCATCTCCTTTACATCTATTCCAAGAATTTTATAACAATAGACTAACTCATAATCTGTTACGATGCGGGAATTATTTTCAATTTTACTTATTATTTGTTGGTCTATATTTCATACAAATCACTATAATGTGGAACATGATGACTGGGTTGCCTTTATAAAAAAGGTGGCCTCCGCCCTTGAAAAAACAAAGAATGCAGAAGATGAGTACCCATACATCATCTCTGAAAATTCAGGTATAGAAGGGATGCTTATATTGAAAGCCGCTTGAAGGATGTAATTGGATGGAGTGTTGCTGGCAGTATTTCACATCGCATGAGAATTAGCTTTACTATATTGGTATTGGAATTATCAAAGGTAGGGAATATACTTTTAAATAAAATCATTTTAATATAGGGAGGATTTTATTATTTTGTATTCGCGATTCTTTTACTGCCTATGCTCCCGATACCCTTTGTGGTTTCGAATCAGACATCCTCCGTCGAAAGTTTAAGGCGGACAGTAGTGCCTTCGCCGGGGTGGGTTATAAATTCCACATCACTGCCTTCTCCATACTGAAGACGGACACGCTTAATAACGTTGGCCAGGCCGATGCTGAAATTACGATTCTGTTCTTTGTTTTTCTGTCCTATTTTTTCTGCCGCATCTTCGATTCCCACTCCATTGTCGGAGATATCGATAAAAAAGAAGGATTCGTCCCTGACGGTGCGAATATGGATTTCCCCCGGAACCTGTTTGGGGATGATGCCGTGGTAGATTGCATTTTCCACAATCGGCTGCAGGATTAGCCGGGGAACCTGAAAATCCAGGCAGTCGTCAGAAACTTCCTGAATCAGTTTAAACTCCTGGCTATATCTTGTCTGAAGTATCTGGACAAAGGAAGCGACGCTATCCAGCTCATATTTTAAAGGTACGAGCTCCTGAGGGTTATCAAAAGAATAGGATAGTAATTTAAGGAGGGCCTGGAGTGTGGAAACCACTTCAGACGTCCTGTTCTGTTTCACTAGGCTGCCGATGCAGATAAGAGTATTATGGAGAAAATGAGGGCCGATTTGATGCTGCAGAATCTGTTTCTCATAAGTATTTTTTTCCATGAGAGTGCGTTCTTTTTCATCAACTACAGCCCGGATACGCAGGGCAAGTTCATTATAGCTTTCAACCATTTCGAATACTTCGCCACTGTAGATATTATTTATGGTATCGGGCAGCCGGTTTTTATGGTAAGCCTGTTTGAGTTCCCTGATAAACTGGTTAATAGGAGCGGTTATTTTACTTGCTATCCAGTATGAAGCAAAAAGAAGCAAAGATACAGTACCCAAAATGGCAAGCAGGGAGTTATAAATCAACGGCTTAAGGTTTTCAAAAATATTACGGGGGAAAATAACATAGAAACGGAAAGCCTGGTGGGGGATGGATTCAAATACGCCATATTTTACATTACCATAAGAAAAGACAGAGGCATGGCCGTCCTGATAAGAAAGAAGGGCGAGCTTGTCTGAAAGCATTTCAGCTTCCCCATTCATGCCGATATGGGACAAATTACTCCTGATTGGCAGATTGGACTGGTTGGAAAGGATAAGATAATCCATTCCGCTATCGGAATAAACGGAGGTAAAATGATTCTCTATCAGAGAACAATTCAGATCAATGAATAAAATACCGTAGTCCTCTTTATCACCAATACAGTAAAACAAAGAAATAGTGTTTTGGGAGATTAAGGTTGAATAGGGGTCTCCCCAGACGATGTAGGGTGCATATTCTATATCTTTTGCAGCGGATTCCAGATATTCATTCCCGTAAATATCCAGAAGGGCTTGCTGCCCGGAATAAAGACTCCCATCATAATAGAAATACAGATTCTGGATGGTATTGGGAGAAATATTGTAGCTTTGGTAGAGATAATCGGAAATGAGTTTTTTATCACCGGAAAACAGGATACTGCTGTTAAGCGCTATTTTTTTTGCTGTCTGCTCCATTTCTTTTGTCATTTCCGTTATCAGACGGGAGGATTGTGACACATTCATATAAATACTGTTTTCGTTGTCTGCGAGGATGTTTTTTGCGCTTGAATGCAGATTTATCCCGATTAAAACTGAAAAAATGGTCAGACCCAGCAGAAACAAGGTTATAAATAGCCTGACAGTAAGGTCTTTATTGCTCCAATGCATGTGTTTCTCCTCTTTCAGATCTATTTTTTCTGATAATCTGTGGGTGATTTTCCCGTGATTTTCCGGAAAATCACCAGAAAATATCTGTAGCTGTCAATTCCCACATTTCTAGCGATTTCATATACCTTCAGATTTGTGGTTTCTAATAGTTCAATGGCCTTTTCTACCCGGATCCGGTTCAGGTAATCATGAAAAGGGCGTCCAATTTCGCTTTTGAAAAGCCTGCTTAAATAATCCGGAGATATGGAAGCTGCGTCAGCAGCATCTGAAAGCGTTATGCTGCTGCTATAGTTTCTTTCTATATAATTCAGCGCCGCCGCGACTTCCGGACGTAGCCGTTTCCTGTTTTCACCGGTATGTAAAAAACAGATATAACGGTCAATGGCAGTGTTGAAGGTTTCCGCAAGATAAAGCTGTTTTGTATAGTCGGCTTTATTAATGAGGCTGTCGGGGAATCTTTTATAAAGAGCCGAAATAAACGCTGTTTTCAGTTCTTCAGGAGGAATATTATTATCCAGACAGAAATCCCGGAGGGCTGGCTTCTCCTGTTCAATACTGGACAAAAATCCGGTAAGATCCTTAAGACATTCCCGGTGGTAGATATTCTGGGTGTAAGGAAAAGCGATAACGGGAGTCTCGCAATAAAAGTAGTATTGATCCAGCAGATCAAATGCGCGTATTCCGGCACAGTACGCTTCCAAAGTAGATATGTACAGCCCCTCACTTATATAAAAGGAAAGTCTGTGTTGTTGCGCTAACAGGGCGTCACGAGCAGTTCCAAGTAGGCTTTCCGCCGATTCGTCCAAAGTAGAAGAGGCGTTAATTTGCTCCAGAATAATATATCTTGCTTGTGAAAAATGAAAAGCTGTTATACCAGATCGGCCGTTCAGACATGACAGAAGAGCCGCGCTAACCTGCCCGGATATCTCTCTGTGGGTATGGGAAAGCAGCCAAAGACGACAAGGCAGGGGAAGCCACCTCTTTATTTCTGCGGAGTATTTTTCCTCTGCGTAATCTTCTGGTCTAACATCCAAAAGGTCAAAGGTCAGTTTTTGAAGGCGTTCTATTTTTTTGTTTTTTTCCCTTACAGCCAGTTCACCAGCCTCCTGCAGCTTTTGGGAGGCTTTTTCTATTAAGGGAAACAAATCTTCTTCCATACAGAGGCTTTTTATTACATACCCCACAATTCCCAGGGAAATCCCCATTTTCGCATAGGAAAAATCCTGATGGCAGGTCAGAAAAATAACCTGGACATCAGGAAGGATTTGTTTCAGGTGTTCCGTAAATGTAAGCCCGTCCATTACAGGCATCTCAATATCGACAAGAACGATGTCTGGAGACAGGATTCTGCATCTTTCCAGGGCAGAACGGCCGTTCGGAGCTTCTCCGATTACCGTGGCGTGTACGGCGGCCCAGTCCAGACTCTTAATTTCTTCCCTGATGGGGGTTTCGTCATCAACAATAAAAACGGTCAGCATGGAATCAGATATATCCTTTCCTGCAAAACTCTATTGGGTTCAGAATGATTGTAATGTTTTTCATAATAAAAGTCAATGAACGGATTATGCTATAATATGGAAAATGTGTATATTAAACGGAAAAAGTTCCTGGAAATATGTATAAAATTACTGGTTTTATGCATGGAGGATATAAAAGTACAAATATATAATATAAACATGGAACACAACATGAAAGGAGAAGAAAGAATATATGGTTAAAATGCATAAGAAGCGGATGGGAAACAGGCTTTCGCGTCAAAAGCTGAAAACATATCTGCCATATTATGTTATGCTGATTCCGGGTATGATCTATTATTTAATTTACAAATTTTATCCTATGTATGGGGCGACCATTGCATTTAAGGATTTCAGCATGAAGGAAGGGATTACAGGCAGTCCGTTTGCAGACCCCTGGTATAAGCATTTTCAGACATTTTTCCAGTCGCCGTTCTGCAAAGACTTATTGGTCAATACTGTTGTTATAAGCCTGATGAAGATTTTGTTAGGCACTTTCAGTGCAATTCTTCTGGCTCTGCTGTTAAATGAGTGCAGGAAGATGTGGCTGAAGCGGTTCGCCCAGACGGTGACCTATATGCCTTACTTTCTTTCCTGGGTAGTGGTTTACGGAATTACATTTGCCTTTTTTTCGGAGGGGTCAGGTGTAATTAACAAAGGCCTCCAACAGCTGGGAATTGATACGGTGCCTTTCCTGACGTCCAATGAATATTTCAGGGGAATCCTGTATGGAACCAGCATCTGGCATAATGTGGGATACAGCGCAATTATTTATCTGGCTTCAATAGCATCCATTGATCCCCAGTTGTATGAGGCAGCGGCGGTGGATGGCGCGGGAAGGTTCCGAAGAATCTGGCATATTACGCTGCCGGGTATCAGAAGTACGATTATTACGTTGTTTATTATCAATATTGGGAATATCCTGAATGCAGGTTTTGACCAGATTTTTGTTATGTATAATCCCCAGGTATATCAATCGGCGGATATCATTGACACCTGGGTGTACAGAACGGGGCTTGTAGGCATGCAGTTTGAACTGGCGTCTGCCGTGGGGTTGTTTAAAAGCGCTTTAGGCTTTTTCCTGGTGTACTTCACTAACAGGCTGGCAAGGAGATGGGGGGAAGGAATATGGTGAAAAAGAGACGTGCATTCAGCGGGGAAAAGGTGTTTGATTTCTTTGTATATCTTATTATAGCAGTTTTGCTTTTGATTTTTATTGTGCCGCTGCTTTATGTTTTATCGTCTTCCTTTACGCCCTACAGCGAAATTATCAAGCACGGAGGGTTTGTCCTTATTCCCCAGGAGATAACTCTGTCGGCATATAAGCAACTGCTGGGGACAACGGGAATTGTCACCGCATTTAAGGTATCCTTGTTTGTTACAGTGGTAGGGACAACAATAAATATGATTCTTTCCGTGTTAGTGGCTTATCCGCTCAGTAAAAAGGATTTGCCGGGAAGGCAGCTGCTTACTCTCCTGGTGGTATTTACCATGATGTTCAACGGAGGACTGATCCCAACCTATCTCACTGTAAAAGGAACCGGGCTTTTGGATACCGTATGGGCACTGATTATACCTGGCGCTATCAGTACATATAATGTTATTCTTTTAAAGAATTATTTCCAAGCCATGCCGGAAGAACTGTTTGAGGCTGCCACCATAGATGGGGCAGGAGGTTTCCGTTCCCTGCTTACCATAGCGGTACCATTGGCCAAGCCCGTTACTATGACAGTTATGCTTTTATATATGGTAGGAAACTGGAATGTATTCTATCCGGCTATTTACTATATTTATGACCCGGCGCTCAAACCGCTTCAGGTAATTCTGCGGGATATATTGTTAAGCGCAAATAGTGTGCTGACAGGCAATGTAGATGCCGCCACCCCTACGCTGACACTGCAGATGGCGGCTATAGTGGTAACCTCCGTACCAATTATATTGGTATACCCTTTTATCCAGAAGCATTTTACAAAAGGAATTATGATGGGGGCAGTAAAGGGGTAGGCGGTAACTGATAGGAATTTGGAAGAGAGGAGGAACTAAGGTCTTAAGGTTTTATTAGGAAACGGTTAATTATATCTGACGACGGGTATACAGAAACAATAAAATAATGAGAAATGATAAAATGGAGGAGTTTTATGTTTAAGAAAGTATTGGCCATAAGTCTGGCTGCGGTTATGATATTCAGTATGATTGGATGCGGAAATAAAGGGAAAGAGGAAAAGGGAACCGAAGGCGAGACAGCGATACAGGAAGCAGCTTCCAAAAAGGATGACGGAAGCCGGGAACCGGTGGAAATCGAGATTTTGATGACAAGCTATGGAACAAATCTGAAAAGCCAGGAGAATTTTGTTACTGAGAAAATCCTGGAGGATATTAACGTAAAGGTTAAGCTCTCTACATATGCCAACACTGATGATACAAAGACCAACCTTAACCTGCGTTTGGTGGGAGGGACTGCTCCTGACATATTCCAGGTGACAACAGCGGATCTTGCGGACCTGGTAAAGCAGGGGTATCTGTTGGAATTGGACGAATATAAGGAGAAAATGCCTAATGTGCAGGAAATCTTTGATGAAGTGGGAGCAGTCGGACAGATTGACGGAACCCAGTATGCCGTAGTAAAAAGACCGCAGATTTTCCAGGATGGATATTGGATCCGCAAGGACTGGCTTGATAAACTTAACCTTCCTGTGCCGACAACCCTTGAAGAGCTTGTTGCCACAGTGGAAACCGTGATGAAGAGTGATCCCGATGGGAACGGTATGAATGATACCATTGGCATTACCGGAGAAAAGTGGAATGCCATCCAGCCGATATTGGCTGTATATGGAGGTTCCAGGCCAAATGACCTGGTGGTTAATAAGGAAGGACAGGTTATCTCCCCTCTTTATGACCCTTTATATAAAGAAGCAATTGTTTATATAAAGGATTTAATTAACAAGGGTATTATTGACAGTGAAATTATGGCTCTTAATAATCAGCTGTATGTAGATAAGTTAACGCAGGGACTGCCTGTGGTGGTGAGAGATTTCTGGGTTACCTTTAATAAACCGGAGAAATGGGGACCGATTGCGGAAGTAAATCCGGAAGCCGAATGGGTGCAACTTCCCGACCTGGAGGGTCCCGGGGCGACAGTGGCCGATGTATATGATCCTACAACTGTAGGCGCACTGTTTTGTGTATCCGCCCAGCTTGCGGAAAATGAAGAAAAACTGGAGGCTATTTGGAAACTGTTTGATTATGTATCCCATGGTGATGGCCTGAGGCTGGTTTCTTATGGATTGGAAGGGGAGCATTATACAATAGAAAATAATGAAATCGTTGCTACGGATAAGATGGCGACGGAAGCGGATTTCACCTGGCTGTATCAGCTTACAGGGAGAAATGAAATGGAATATCTGGGCGTTAAATTCCCTTATGCAAAAGAGGATATTGACTTTGCAGTATCCCGTACTTATCTGCGCTCGATAAAATCTCTTGTAATTTATCCTGAATGGTATCAAAGAGCGGATGCGGAAAGATATATGGAAGAAGAAGTGATGAAATTTATCTTCGGGGAACGGCCTATTGAGGAATATGATGATTTTATCGCCACATTGAATAGTACATACCGGTATGATGAATTTGTTGCCGGCGTGAATGAACATGTCCAGGGACTGGGTGTTCTGAAGTAAAAGGAACGGAGGCAGTTATGTCTAAGCCTAATTTTGTAATAATTTTTCCTGATATGTGGCGTGGAGACTGTCTGTCTATTGCAGGGCACCCATATGTCAAGACCCCCTATATTGATGATATAGCACAAAGTGGAGTTTATTTTGACGGAGCGTATTCCGCCTGTCCTACCTGTATTCCGGCCAGAGTGGCCTTGGCTACAGGGTTGAACAGCTCACATAACGGAAGGTTAGGATATCGGGATCAGGTGGTGTGGAGATATAAAGATACACTGATGCAGCAGCTTTATAATAACGGTTATCATACCATACAGGTGGGAAAGACGCATTTTTATCCCCAAAGGCTGCATTTGGGATTTGAGGAGAACATACTTTATGAGATACCGGTGTGGCACAGGAATTTTGAAAGTGATTATCACCGATGGCTCCAAAAGGAGACGAATGGATCGGTAAAGGATGTGGCCAGAGAGCATGATCCCAATACGTTTGTAGTTCATCCATGGAACCATGCGGAGTATCTTCACCCCACGAACTGGACAACGTCTCAGGCGATAGAAAGTCTTGCCAGAAGGGATCCGACCAGGCCATTTTTCCTGCAGGTAGGCTATCACCGGCCTCATACCCCCTATGATCCGCCGGCGGCTTATTGGGAGAAATATAAGAATCTGGAGATGGCTCCGCCACCTATAGGGGACTGGTGCGGGGAATACAGCGGGGAAACCCACAGTCTTACCATGCATCATGGGGATATAGGGGATGCTATGCGTGATGATATGCGCAGAGGTTATTACGCCAGTGTCAGCCATATGGACTATGAGGTGGGAAAGCTGTTTTACTGGCTGCGCAAGCAGGGGCTTTTAGAAAATACCTATGTTTTTGTTTTATCCGATCACGGGGATATGCTGGGAGATCATTATCAGCATAAGAAGGCAGTACCCTTCGAAGGCTCCGCAAGAATCCCGCTGCTGGTATATTCCCCGGTTCTTGCGGAAAAGGGGGGTGGAAAAAGGCGTCATGCCCCGGTAAGCCATATGGATATTATGCCTACAATACTGGATTTAGCAGGAATAACGCCTGAATATGAAATGGATGGCGAAAGTCTGCGGGAATCCATTGACTCGGACAGGGAAGCAGACAGGACGCATTTGCATGGGGAACACAGTAACCCGGAGCTTGGGAATGGCTTCCAGTACCTGGTGAACAGCCGCGAGAAATATATCTGGGAAACAAAGAGCGGAAAAGAGTACTATTTTGATTTGAAAAAGGATCCCGGAGAGCTGCATAACGCTGTTCTTGATGTACAATATGAGGAACGGGTAAAGACGCTGAGGAAAATGCTGATCACAATCCTGGAAGAAAGGCCGGAGGATGGTCTTGTGAGTAATTCGGACCTTTGCCCGGGGAAAATATTGGGGCAGGTCAGAAGTGGACTTCTTATGAATATGCCGGAGTACCCATAGTGCATGAAAGGCCATGATATACGCAATTCTATAGAGGGTTACGGGAAAAGATAAAATATAAGGATACTTTCATAAAAAACAGGAATATTATCTGTACCTAAGATATGGTTTAATAATATTATTAGTTTATTTATTTGTTCCACCAATTAAAAGGCAGCAGAATGGAGATTTCTATGAAACCGAATTTTCTCATTTTTATGACCGATCAGCAGAGGGGAGATATGCAGCCAACCTTCCAAACGGCAAAAATGCCGAATTTGGAAAAGCTTGCGGAAAATGGGGTGGTATTCCGGAGGGCATACTGCCCTTCGCCCCATTGCTGTCCCAGCAGGGCGACCTTTTTCTCCGGACTTTATCCGTCCCGGCACGGTGTATGGAACAATGTGGATCTGGCAGATGCATTGTCAAAAGGGCTGCATGAGCATGTAAGGCTGTTTTCCGAGGATTTGAAGGAGAATGGATACCGACTGTATTACAGTGGGAAATGGCATGTCAGCGCCCTGGAGGACCCGGAGGACAGGGGGTTTGAACAGCTTTATATGAATGGCAGACAAACCGGAGAAACAGAAAAGAGCGGTAGCATTCCGGATATGCGGGACTGGAGCTGGCTTGAGAAGAAGAATTATCTGAAAGGAGGGGAGTCCAGAGGAGAAGGGGAAATCATGCGTATCGGTTTCCCCAGATATCGTCAGTATGGGGTGACGGAGAATCCCTTCAGCGACGACGATGTGGTGCGGGCGGCCAGGGAAAAAATCAGAGAACTTCCGGAAGGAGAACCTTTCTGCATGTATGTGGGGACCCTGGGACCGCATGATCCATATATGGTACCGGAAAAGTATCTTGAACTGTATCCGATGGAAGAAATCGAACTTCCGGCAAGCTATGAAGATGATCTCACAGACAAGCCAAATCTTTACCGGAGGACGCAGAATCGTTTCAGGCAGCTGACACGGGAAGAACACAAAAGGAGCCTGCAGCATTACCTCGCTTTCTGCAGCTATGAGGATGCTCTTTTCGGAGAAATTCTGAAAGAACTGAAGGCCAAAAAGCTGCTGGAAAGCACAATCGTCATATATCTGTCGGATCATGGGGATTACGCGGGAGCCCACGGTCTTTGGACAAAAGGGCTGCCATGCTTCAGGGAGGCCTATCATATCTGCTCCGTAATGGGCTATGGTGGAATCCAGGAAAAGGGGATGGCTGTAGAAGCGCTGGTTTCTCTGGCGGATTATGCGCCAACTATCCTGGAACTGGCCGGTATATCTGTCCGCAGAAGGCTTGCCGGAAGATCGCTGGTTCCGTTTCTGGAGGGGAAACAGCCTGAGGGCTGGAGGACGGAATTGTTTACGCAGACCAACGGAAATGAGCTGTATGGTTTACAGAGGGCCGTGTTTGATAACAAATACAAATTTGTATACAATGGCTTTGACTTTGACGAGCTCTACGATCTGGAAACCGATCCGGAGGAATGCCATAACCTGGCCGGAGAAAAGAAATATGAGGCCGTAAAGAGGAGGTACTACAAAAAGCTGTGGGAATTTGCGTATGAGAATCAGGACATGCTGGGAGATCACTATATCACTACGGCCCTTATGGATTACGGAGCCGGAATAAAGAATGAGGAATAGAAAAAGTCAGTATTCAGACGGTTGCCGGAATGCCACAGGTGATTGACCGTTTCCCCACATGAGTTGACGATCCGGAGGAGAATCGTGATGAAAAAACCTGATATTATATTAATTTTTACTGATCAGCAAAGATATGATACGATTGCAGCTTTGGGAAATAAGAATATTTTTACGCCTAATCTTGACCGGCTGGTAAGAAGCGGTGTTTCCTTTGTGAATGCCACAACGCCGTGTCCGGTATGCATGCCAGCGAGGTGGAGCCTTTTTTCAGGCAAATGGGTCACAAACCACAAGTGTGAATCCAATCATCACAGGGGAGAGCTACCTTCTTTTAACCTGCCTGGATTAATGCGGCAGAATGGATATATCACGGCCATGTTCGGAAAAAATCATTCTTTTTTAACTTCTGAGGATTGGGACATATTTGATGAAAATCCCATAAGAGCAGAGGAAGGGAATATTCTGGATAAGTGGAGCCAGAAGGACTTATAGAAACGGGAAAACCATTCCGGCAGTATTTTCATCAGCAAAATAACAACAGGCTTATGCCCTTTGATAAGAAAACAATAAAAAGGATGAAACAGATTTATTATGCGTCCATATCCTGCATAGACTGGCAAGTGGGACGGCTGCTGGATTATCTGGAAAGAAACGGGCGTATGAGTAATACGGTTATTGTTTTCACGGCAGACCATGGGGATTATATGGGGGATCATGGCCTTATTACAAAAAGCCCTGCCCTTTACGACTGTCTTACGCGGATCCCCTTTATTGTAAGCTGGAAGGGACGGACAGCCGGAAGCATTAACACTGATTTTGTATCCCTTATAGATATCCTGCCCACATTTGTGGAACTGGCAGGGGGAAAGGTTTCGGAGGAAATGGATGGCAGGAGTTTTTTGCCCTGCCTGTCAAGTCAGGAAAGCGTCCTGCGGGAATTTGCCTTCTCAGAGTATGGGATACCGGGTTTGCCCTATACACAAGAGCGTCTGGAAGAGGAAGGGCTGGAGAATGAGATATACCACAATCCGGGGATTCCTGGCCTGCCGTGGGAAGGCAATCCGGTAAGCCTGTCAGGTAAAATATATATGGTCAGGACCAACACTTGGAAGTATGTGGAGGAAAAAAATGGGACAAGCGAGTTATATAATCTGAAGAAGGATCCGAATGAACTGGTGAATTTATACGGGGAAAAGCAATATGCAGCTGTTGTTGATGAAATGAAGGCAAAACTGAGTCTATTCAAATTGGAGAATTTTTCTAAAAGAGAAATATTTTCATAATGATTTGTGTCTGAGTAAAGCGAAAGAAATGGAGATTAAGATGATTAAAAAAACGGAACGGGAGGCATTCCCCATTAAGGAACATGAAGCGGATCTCTGTGTGGTTGGCGGAGGCCTTGCGGGAATGTGCGCGGCTGTTTCGGCGGCGAGAAGAGGAATCCGGGTAGTGCTGATGCAGGACCGGCCGGTGCTTGGCGGAAATGCATCCAGTGAGATCCGCATGTGGATTCGTGGGGCGAACGGAAGAGATGTGAGAGAGACCGGGCTGGTGGAGGAAATTGCTCTGGAAAACTGCTATCGGAATCCGTATATGAATTTTTCGATATGGGACAGCGTGCTGTACGAGAAGGTGATGGAAGAAAAAAATCTGGAACTGCTTCTGAACTGCTCCTGCCTGGATGCAAAAATGGAAGGAAGCCGTATCGTCTCTGTCACCGGCTGGCAGCTCACTACCCAGATGTATCACCGGGTGAATGCCGGAATATTTGCGGACTGCTCCGGAGACAGCATTCTTGCGCCGCTGACGGGCGCGGCCTGGAGGATGGGACGGGAGAGTCGGGAGGAATTCGGAGAGGATATCGCGCCGGAAAAAGCGGATGCACGTACGATGGGTATGTCCTGCCTGATTCAGGCCAGACAGACCGGACGGCCGGTGAGATTTATTCCCCCGAAATGGGCGAACCATTATACCAGTGAGGATTTTCCTTACCGGATGGATCTGAAAGATCCGGAACAGTGGAAGGAGGAGAATTTCTGGTGGATGGAGCTTGGAGGGATGCAGGATACCATCCGTGATACGGAAGAATTACGCGATGAATTACTGAAAATCGCCTATGGGGTATGGGATTTCATTAAAAACAGCGGAGAGGTGAAAGCGGAAAACTGGGAACTGGAGTGGATGGGATTCCTTCCGGGAAAACGTGAGAGCAGAAGATATGAGGGAGCCTATATTCTGAAGCAGGCAGATGTGCGTTCCGGCGGACATTTTCCGGACCTGATCGGATATGGGGGATGGACTATGGATGACCATAATCCGAAAGGGTTTCAAACGAGGGAAAAACCGACGACTTATCATCCGGCTCCTTCTCCCTACGGGATTCCTTACCGCTGCCTGTATTCGGTAAATATTGAAAATCTGATGTTCGCCGGGCGTAATATCAGTACTACCCATACGGCCAACTCCAGCACACGGGTTATGGCTACCTGCGGAGTCCTGGGGCAGGCAGTGGGAACGGCTGCAGCCCTGGCATGTCGGCTTGGCATCAGCCCGGCGCAGATCTGGCCGGCGCATGTCCACACTCTGCAGCAGGAACTTCTGGAGGACGGCTGTTACCTGCCGGGATATCGGAGGGAAAGCGGACCTGTCATGGAAGGGGTACAGATTATGTGCGGCGGCAGGGAGGTTCCGGTGCTTCAGGACGGCCTGGAAAGATGTCTTGACGGAACAGACCATGCCTGGGAAGGATCCATCGGGGAGGAACTGATCCTGACCCTCCCGCAACCCCGGCGGGCGGAACGCCTGAGGTTGGTATTTGACAGCGATCTGAACCGGGACACCTGGGAAAACCAGAGCTGGCGTGTGAAAAGATACCCCATGAAGTGCAACAGCTTTCTGGACGATGAACCGGTGTCCGTTCCTGGTACGATTCTGCGTGCTTACGAGGTCTGGATAGACACGGGGGATGGAAATTGGGAGAAGGTTTGTGAGGAGACGGAAAATTATCAGCAGCTTCGTTTCCTTCCGTTAGGCTGTATCCTGAAACGAATAAAATTCATTCCAAAGGCCGCCTGGGGAGGGGGAAAAGCCAGGGTTTACGCGATGGAACTGATATCCGACTGAAACGGACAATATATAAGGAGACAGGAAAAATATGGAATATTATACAGAACCGGAAAGAAAAATCCCTATAGTTGAGAATGTGGATGTACTGATTGCGGGTGGTGGCCCGGCGGGAATCGGTGCGGCGATTGCGGCAGCCAGACACGGCTGCAGGACAATGCTCGTGGAACAGGCTGGGGATGTGGGCGGCATAGCGACCATAGGAATGATGAGCCACTGGACCGGCGCTACTAAGGGCGGATTTTATGAAGAACTGCTGGAACGTTCACGGGATGACGACATACAGGGAAGCAAAAATGTAATTAATCCGGAGAAGTTGAAAAATGTGTTGTTGCAGATGTTGGGGGAAGAGAAGGTACTGCTGAGAACCTACACGCTTGCAGTGGATGCGATTGTGGAAAACAACTGTATAAAGGGTATTATTACAGAATCCAAAACAGGAAGGGAGGCTATAAACGCAAAGGTTGTGATCGACTGCTCCGGAGATGGAGACATTGCAGCAAGAGCCGGAGCGCCTTTTTATAAGGGGCGTGAGGAGGACGGTACCATGCAGCCCATGACCCTGATGTTTAAAATTGCCGGTGTGGATGAAAGCAGAGCGATTTTTCCAGGCTCCTTTGAAACCAATACCATTACGCCAAAGGGGCCGGTTCAGGATCTTGGAAAAGAAAATCTTCCCTTTCCGACAGGCCATGTCCTGCTGTACCGATCCACCATTCCGGGAGTGGTCACCGTCAATATGACAAATGTGGTTGGGATGGATGGAACAAACGCGCTGGATTTGTCGGAGGGGCACAGGCGGTGCAGAATGCAGATGGATACTATCGTCAGTTTTCTGAGAAAGTATATTGACGGCTATGAAAATTGTTATATCATAAGCAGCGCCTCTGTGATAGGTGTCCGCGAAACACGTCATTTTATCGGGGAAAGCACGATTAAGAAAGAAGATATTTTAAATGCCATGCAATGTGAGGACTGGGCTGTCCAGGATGCACACTTCAATTTTGACATACACAATATGACGGGCTCCGGACTTGATAAAACGGGCTGTCAGGAAAAATTCTCCCAGAAGGGGCATTATTCAATCCCTTATGGATGCCTTGTTCCTTTGAAAATCGACGGACTGCTTCTGGCAGGCCGGGATATCTGTGGGACCCATATGGCGCACTCTAGTTACCGTGTGATGCCAATTTGTGTGAAATTGGGAGAAGCGGCGGGAACAGCGGCGTCAATCTGTGTGAAGAAAGAAATTTATCCCAGAAATGTTCCTGTAAAGGAGCTGCAGGAATTGCTGAAAGCCAGTGAAAATTGAACGGTAGATTTTTGAAAAGGAAAGGGCCACGGCGACCGGAATAGGGTCTGTCGTGGCTCTTTTTGTAAAATGTTAAAAATCCTGAATCTGCCGGCTTTCTTTCCACTTTTTATATAGCTTGGAAAAATAGCGGTAATTTGGCAGGCCAACCAAATCGGATCCATGATATAGATGATATCCTGGTAATCCGGCTTCTTATTCATCCGATAGGCATACAGCTACTGAACTTCTGTTTACATGAGAACATGGAATTAGAATCCCGTGTTTTTCTGGCGGTGTATTATTAAGCAGCTGTAGCATAACTTCTGCTGTTTTTCCCCCCATTTCACGAAGGGGAAGGCTGACAGTGGAAAGTGCGGGCCGGGTAAACGGAGAAAGCTCCAGATTATCAAAGCCATGGATAGAAAGATCGTCAGGAAGGATCAGTCCCTGATCTAATGCAGCATTGATAGCACCATAGGCCATCAGATCACTCATTGAAAAAATGGCGGTAGGCGGATCTGGTAACTGCAGGAGCGTCTGGCAGCTTTGATAGCCATCCTCATAATGCCAGTTACCGGAACGCACATATTCAGGATAGAGTGTCAGATAGTTTTCCATCAGGGCATTCTGATATCCCATCAGACGTTTGTGAGCTGCGAGGGAATCAATAGAACCGCAGATTAGGGCTATTTTTTTATGTCCCATTTTAATCATATGTTCAACCGCGATATATGCGCCCTGATAATCATCATAATTAATACAGTAATCTTTATTCTGGGTATAGGCGTATGTATAAACAACAGGGATATCCAACGCGGGCAGAATGTTTCCCACATCCCTGGGGTGGACGCCAACATAAATTATTCCGTCAACACGGGAAGTCATCAGCAGGTTCAGGGACTTACCTACACTATGTCTGAAGGACTCTGACTGTTCCAGGTCCCCATATAAAAAGGCCTTTTCATGTTCTACCTTATCATTTACGCGTAAATTACAGAGGTTAACGGCATAGTCACGATCTTCACAATATTTACATATACCGTCAATAATGTCACCGGAGGAAAACGCACTGATATCCTCCGCCAGGATACCTATTATACGGCTTTGATTTGTCTTCAGGCTTTTGGCCACTGTATTTGGTATATAATTCAGCTGCCGGATAGCGTCTTTTACCCGTTCTGAAGTTTCGGGGGCGACTTTCCTGCTTTGATTGATTACGTTGGAAACTGTACCTATGGAAACACCGGCCAGCTTTGCTACATCATGAATTGTAGTCAAGGTAAATTCATCCTTTCTTCTAAAACGTTATAATAATGGTACCATAGAAAACAATAAAAGACAATGAAGTAATTATTAAAATAAAGACACCTGATATGTTAAATGTATATATAAATAATGGTGTGATTATGGAGAAAATATACAAAATCGAGATGATTTTGAAGAATATATTGACAAAGAAATTCACATTACATATAATGAAAACAATTTGAACGTTTCAATTTGTAAATGCAAGAAATGAAGATTTTAGCATGGAAAAATGGAATTAACCCCTATATTTTTTTGAAATAAAATTGAAACGTTTTAATAAAAATGGGTTTTATAAGCAGAAAGGAAGCATATTTATGAGAAAATGGAAAAGGGCAGTGGCAATAGGACTTACGGCAATGTTGGTTCTTGGAGGATGCGGGAGCACAGGAACTGACCAGACTATAGGTATGGCGGAGGAGAACAGTACTGCAGTAGCGGGCGGGGAAACGGCGGATAGTACTATTGATAAGGTGGTGTGGTTTTCCGATGTGGATTTCTGGAATCCGCCTACAAAGTGGGATACCTCTGAGGGAACGATTACAGGAGGAATCACAAAAGCAACAGGGTTGGAGTTTGAAATGAATATTCCGGCAGGGGATGGAAGTACCAAACTTGCGTTGATGATTGTAAATGGAAATCTCCCGGATATTATGTCCCTTACAGATTCAGCAACCATAAAAGAACTTGTGGATTCGGGGCAGGTATGGCAGCTTGAGGAATTTTTAGAAAAGTATGATCCTGAATCCCATTTGCTTAATGGCGGCTATGCGGAGGATATTAAGGAACTGCTGATAGAGCGTGACGGGGATTGGTATGCTTATGCCAGCCACCAGAATTCCCCTGATAACAGAAAGCTGTATCCACCTTATAGCGAGTATTATGATTGGAATAATAAATATGGGGAGAACAATGGAATTCTTTGGAATGATGCAGCACTGAAGGAATTTGGCCTTACTCATGAAGATCTGCAGACGGAAGAGCAGGTTCTGGCAGCATTTGAGATGGTAAAAAATTCTGATAAAACGGTAAATGGGGCAAGCTATATTCCTCTTCTGGTAGACGGAAATACATATCAGGACACCACACTGCGCTCATTGGAATATTTTTTTGGTTCCATGCCTATTGATGATGAGGGAAATTATCAGGACTGGATTCAGGCTCCGGAATCCAAACATGCTCTGAAATTTTTGAATACATGTATAAATAAAGGTTATCTTGATCCCAATCAGTTCACAGTGGATAATGCAAGCGTAAAATCCTATATTGCCAGCGGGCGTGTTCTGTGCTTTATCGGAAATAAGGCGAATACAAATGCAAATACTGATTGGACAGGAACTACCTGGTCATCTACAGGAGCGATTCTGTCAGGGGAAGGGACTCTGCCTGCGCTTCCTAAAAACAGCGAAGCGGGAACCGGATGGATTCAGACTTTTATATCCAAGAAGTGCCAGCATCCTGAAAAAATTGCGAAATGGCTTTCCTGGATGAGCAGCGAAGAGGGCATTACCTTCTGTGTATATGGTGAGGAAGGTGTGGACTATACGCTCGATGAACAGGGCGGTTATGTTGAAACTGAGTTGGGGGAAGAGAAAAAACTGGATTATGCAAACAGTGGTCTGACAGCTTACTGGCCGTTCCATAATTCAGATTTCTTTAACCATGTGGATCCGGCGCCGGAAGAGGATTCCGAGGACTATCTGGGTATGCTGAATAATACTGCTCTGGGAAGAATGGAAGAGACTACGGTTTATAATGGTGCGCTGATTACTTTTGCAGATACCCTGATTGATCCATCAAGTGATCTGGGAATCAGTAAATCCCAAATTGATAATTATCTGAAGGGACAGATATCTACAATTGTAATGACGAAGGATGATGCTGCATTTGAGACTCAGTATGAGGCATTGTTGGGCCAGCTGGATAAGCTGGGAATCAAGGCACTCAACGAAGCCTATAATGAAGCTTATAAGGAAAAGTGCGCTTATTATGGAGAGACGCTGACTAACTGCAATATTAACAGACATTAAAGGCAGGAAGCAAAGGTCAGAAATTAAGGACAGCCGTATGAGGCAAATGAATATGACTGGAATTGCCGGCAGACATTCTGTGCAGTTCCAGTCATATTAATCTGAGGTAAGTTTCCCGTACTTTTATATAAAAAGGATGAAAATTAATGAAAAAGAGTAATAAAAGAAATTATCGGTATGGAATGGACAGGAATACCCAGCTTCAGCTGCATGGAATGATGCTTCCGGCCACCGCGCTCATTCTTTTGTTTTCCATTGTCCCTTTGTTCGGAATACTTATTGCGTTTAAGGACTATCGGCCTGTCAGCGGTGTGGCCGGTATTTTTACCAGCCAGTGGAACAATTTTAAAAATTTTAAAATACTTTTTCAAAACTATGATTTCTTGCCAATGTTAAGAAATACGCTGGGGATCAACCTGATTAACAACCTGATCAGTATTCCTGTGACGCTTTTTTTTGCATTGATGCTCAATGAAGTATTAAATACGAGGTTTAAATCTCTGATTCAGACGGTGACTTATATGCCGCATTTTCTTTCCTGGGTAGTATTCGGCGGCTTGTTTATGACCCTGCTAAGTACAGATAATGGCTTTATAAATACCATTCTTATGAATTTGGGACTTATCCGGGAACCGTTGGGATTTATGGCGGAACCTAAATATTTCTGGGCCATAGCAGCAGTTACTTCTTTGTTAAAGGAATTGGGATGGGGAGCCATTTTATATATTGCGGCCATAGCCGGGGTTGATCAGGAGCTCTATGAATCCGCCATGATGGACGGGGCCGGACGCTTCCGGAGAATGTGGTACATCACGATACCGTGTATTAAACCTACCGTAATGATTATGGTCATTTTTGCCATCAGCGGTATGCTGAATAATAACTTTACACAGATTTATGTATTCCAGAATTCTTTAAATATTTCTGCAAGCCAGGTTATTGACACCTATGTATATGAATATGGTCTGGGACAGCTGCAGTTTGGTATGGCGCAGGCTGTGACGCTGGCTAAATCAATAATTGCCATTATACTGCTGGTAGGGGCGAATAAACTGTCGAATAAGGTTACAGATTCGGGGCTGTTCTAATTCAAAGAAGCAAGAATGCGCGGGTGCGCAGATAGGAGCAGAAATGAAAAAACGAGTAAAAAGTGTAAAGCCGTCAGAACGCGGTTTCTTTAATATTATCAATGCGGTTTTAATGTGTATAACAATGGTGATTACGGTTTATCCAATATGGTTTGCCGTGATTAATTCATTAAATTATGGAGATGAGCTGGTGAAAGGGTATTCCTTCTTCTGGCCGTCACAATTTACGCTGGCAAGCTGGAGTACAGTTCTGGGAGATTCGGACATATTAAGAGCGCTTTGGATCACCGCAACAAGGACAATTATTGTGACAATATGCTCTACAATTATTACTTCCATGTTTGCCTATGGTTTTTCAAGACCCTATTTGAAAGGAAAGAAATTTTATACGACACTGGGCTTTATCAGCATGTATTTCAGCGGAGGAATTATCCCTTCCTTTTTGCTGTATAACTGGCTGGGGCTTTACGATAATTATCTGGTTTATGTTATACCAGCGTTATTCGGTGGATTTTATAATGTCATTATATTCAATGCTAACTTTAAGGCAATACCGGAGTCCCTTTTTGAATCGGCTAAGCTTGACGGTGCTAATGAACTGAGGATTTACGCATCCATTGTAATGCCGTTGTCCAAACCTGTACTGACCGCCCTGGGAGTGTTTACAGCATGTGGTGTCTGGAATGATTACAGCGCCACACTGTTTTATACACAGTCTGCTTCCCTGCAGACATTGGGAAGTTATACCTTAAAGCTGGTTAAATCAAGTCAGGCCGCAGAGCAGCTGGCAGCATCGGTGATGCAGTCCAACCAGCAGGTGGCGGCCCTGGTCAATTCTGCTATGGGAAGCGGGGAGGTTACTGCAAAAACAATTGAACTGGCTTCTATGGTGTTGACTGCGCTGCCGGTAATCATAGCATATCCTTTTGCCCAGAAATTCTTTACCAAAGGTGTTATGGTGGGATCGGTAAAAGGCTGACAACGAAAAATGGAGATATCAGGATAAGACAGGAAAAAATTGGGACAGAGGTGCTGCCATGAGTGTTCGAATTTATTTGAAAAATAATATAATAACCGCTGTATATGATAAAGACTGCGGAGGTATCGTATCACTGAAATCTGCTTACGATGATTTCAAGGCAGATTTTGTACTGACTCCGGAGGAATTTCCGGAATATGATGTGGATGACTGTAAATGGCTGGGCAATCTGGAAGGGAAAATAGTTCTGGGAAAAGAAACAGTTTCTTTTTCCACAGGCAGATTGAAAAAGAAAGGCCTGTGTTCCTGTCAGGAAAACTGCCTGGATATTACCTGGCCGGAAATAGAAAGCGAAGGAAAAAAACTGGGTTTTTCCATGGAGATGCAGTTCCTTCTTGAAAATGAACTGGTTACATGGACTGCAAAATTTGAAAACATATCAGAGGATACAATTAGTTTTACAGAGATTGCAATTCCTTTGCTTATGAACCAGTATTTCAGGATAGATGATGATTTTAAATATGATCGCTGTGTTATGCGGCATACCTGTATTACCGGTCATTCCTCCTATATTTACTGGGAAAAATCAAGTGGGAATGCGCCTGTACTCCTGCTGGCTCCGCTTTCAGACGGTGTGTTTACACAGTTGAAACAGGAAAAAGAGGATAAACTATTCGGAGAGCGGTTTGGGGACGGCTTCGGATATGAAGGTTTGGTCAGGGCATATGCTGTGGATGACAGTAATCGGTTTTCATTAAGGCCGGGAGAATCAAAGGAGTTGAAATTTTGTCTGGCATTTATAAATAATGAGACCCAGATTAATGATATGCTGAACAGGCTTTCCCTGATAACGATGAAGGCAGTTCCGGGAATGGTAGGACCCATCAATAAAGATTTTTATGTGATGACCCGTCCTGTAACTGCGCAGGTAGATGTATTCGGGCCGGAGGATTGCATTATTGAGAGCAGAATAGAGAAGGGATGGAGAGTGAACCGCATCAGGTTCGGTGCATACGGCAAAAGAAGGATTCAGGTAAAAAAAGACGGAAACATAGCATCCTACTGTTTTTTTATAACGGAACCTGTAAGGGACATGATCGACAGGCATGCTGCATTTGTTGCGAAGAATCATCTGGAAACCAATGAAAAGGATCCCTGCTATCATGGGCTGCTGATGTGGGATATGGTGAATAAAAGAAGAATTAACAGTACCTTCAATCCTTACTTCGAGGACTGGTGGCGCGGCGGCAGTGATGATCCAGGGTTGGCAAGCGGACTTTTTCTGGCAGAAAAAAATGTATACAGGGCATCTGAAGAAGAAGTAAAAGTGCTGAATGCTTATGTGGAGGACTTTATTCTTAAGAGGCTTACGGAACAGCCAGGCTGGCGTGTCCACAGGATGGTGCCCTGGTATACAATGTTTGAACCGTGGGCAGGACGCGGGGCTGATGATGTCTGGAGGGCCTTTAATTATGTTCATGTAATCAATGTGATGTATGACATGTACCGGATACAAAAGCAGCATCACTACAGCTGGATGAGAGAAGCTGCGGAATATCTGAAGATGGCGTATGAGTATACCAAAGCGATGTTTAATTACTGGATGTTCCCTCATGGTGTGGGAGCCAGTGAATTTGGAAATATGGGAGAAATGACGCTTCCCCTTTACCTGGCACAGGCTTTGCAAAAAGAGGGGTTTGTCCAGGAAGCGTGTGAAATGGCGGCCATTTTTGATAAAAAGGCCCACTATTTCAATTCCAAACAATTTCCATTCGGCTCGGAGATGGTTTATGATTCAACAGCATTTGAAGCAGTATATGCATATGGAAAGAGAATCGGCAGTGAACATATTATGAGGGCGGCTGCAAAAGCTTCCTATTCAAACAGGGGAAAGCAGCCGATATGGTTTTTGTATAATACAGATTTGAGGGCCGGCGGTGACACAAGCTGGAACAGCAGCTATATGACCCAGCTGGGCGCCTTTCCTATCCTGGATTATACGTTAGATCAGGGACATATTGATGAGGACTGGATTTTGTCTTACTATGGCGCCAGTCTTTCCGGATGGCTTATTTATAATTCCGGCGGATACTGGAGCCCTGACAGGGAAAATCAGGGGGCAACAGGATGGATTACTATTGCCTCGCTCATTAACCATACGGGACAGCCGCCGAAAAACAGCGCCCGACCGGAGAATGGAAAACTGGGAATGCCTCTTTCCAAAGGCTGTGTCATCCTTTCGGGGGAAGCCGGGATTGGTTTCTTCGGAGCACTTCGTACAGCATGTTCCATAGTAATGGAACATTCAGTACTTGGAATAATCGGCCTGGGTTGCAGTGTTGACAGAAAAGATGGAAAAGAAAGGATTTCGCCTGAGGATGGTTTGTCGGTACGTTTTTACCATGTGCCGGACAGATGGAAGGTGGAGACAATAGGCGGCTGTATAAATGAAATCGTGGTTATTGAAAATGAAATCCAGTTGGATATGACATCGTTGTGCCGGGAAGGAGTGCTTCTGAAATTATATTCCATTCCTCAGGAAGGGGAAAAACAGAGAATTCTGTTTGAAGAACATATTCCGGCTGAAGAAAACAGTCATAGGCTGGTAACAATCCCCAAATACATTGTGAAAAGCCAGTCAGATGGAAAGGATAAAGATGAATAGAATAAAGGATGTAAATTTGTCAAAGGTTCATGTAAAAGACCGGTTCTGGTCTGAAAAACAACGTCTGATTGTGGATGTGGTTATCCCTTTTCAGGAACAGATATTAAATGATGAAATAGAAGGCGTGGAAAAAAGCCATGCTTTTGCTAATTTCCGTATTGCGGCAGGACTGGAAGAAGGGGAATTCTATGGAATGGTATTTCAGGACAGCGATGTGGCAAAATGGCTTGAAGGGGCAGCATATTCCCTTACGGTAAAGCCTGACATGGCCCTGGAGGAAAGAGTTGATGCAATAATAGAGGTGATCGAAAAGGCACAGCAGCCGGATGGCTATCTGAATACTTATTTTACTGTCAAGGAGCCGGAACACAGGTGGCAGAACCTGCAGGAATGCCATGAATTATACTGTGCCGGTCATATGATGGAAGCCGCAGCCGCATATTATGAGGTTACTGGAAAAGACAGGCTTCTAAAAGTAATGGAGCGCATGGCTGATAATATTTCAGAACAATTCGGGCCGGGAAAAAGAGCGGGTATTCCGGGGCATCAGGAAGTGGAAATCGGATTGATGCGGTTGTTTCATGCCACGGGAAAAGAAAAGTACAGAGAACTTGCACAATATTTTATTGATGAACGCGGCAGAAATCCTGATTTTTTTAAAGAAGAGAAAGAAAAGCGGGGCTGGGAGCATTTTGGGATAGAACCGCAGGATACGAAATATAATCAGAGCTATGCCCCGGTAAGGGAACAGAAGACGGCAGAGGGGCACAGTGTACGGGCTGTATATATGTATACAGCTATGGCAGATATTGCAGGGGTAACCGGGGAAAAAAAGCTTTTGGAAGCCTGCGAAACGCTCTGGGATAATATCACGCAAAAGCGGATGTATCTAACAGGCGGAATAGGATCAACAGGAGATGGTGAGGCCTTTACCATTGACTATGATCTTCCAAATGATATGGCCTATGCTGAGACCTGTGCATCTATTGGTTTGGCCTTTTTTGCAAAAAAAATGTTGAATATAAGTCCTTCCAACAAGTATGCCGATATTATGGAACGGGTACTTTTTAATGGGATTCTAAGCGGCATGCAGATGGATGGGAAAAAGTTTTTTTACGTGAATCCCCTGGAAGTAAATCCGGGAGTATCCGGCGTACTCCATGGCTATAAGCATGTGCGTTTACAGCGGACGGGATGGTATGCGTGTGCATGCTGCCCGCCTAATTTGGTCAGGTTGGTAATGTCCCTGGGGGAATATGCCTGGAGTGAATCGGAGGATACGGTTTATTCTCATCTGTATGTGGGAGGCAGTGCAGAACTGGATAAGGTTAAAATCGATGTTGAAAGCAGTTTCCCATGGGAGGGAAAGGTAGAATATATAATCCATCCCCGACAGCAGGATACTATATTTACTTTCGCTGTCAGAATCCCTTCCTATGTAAAAGAGAAAATCATACGCCTGAATGGTAATGATATATCGAACTGCATAGAGAAGAAAGTCGAGGAAAAAGACGGTTATCTGTATTTTTCCGGAGAATGGAGGGATGGAGAACACCTTAGTATTGAATTTCCTATGCCTGTGAGAAAAATCTATTGTAATACTGCAGTCAGGGAAAATGAGAATTGTGTCGCGCTGATGAGAGGACCTGTTGTATATTGCTTTGAAGGAAAGGATAATCCGTGGCCTTTACAGGAACTGCGGATTCCGGAAAAGACGGTATTTGCAGTAAAAACTTGTAAAGAGGGGTTGTTGAAGGGAATGGTGCTGCTGGAGGGAGAAGGAACTCTAATGAAGAGCGATGGGAGTTTGTACTCAGAAGAAAAGCCGGTTGGCATGTCGATCATGCTGAAGGCTATTCCCTATTTTGCATGGGGAAACCGGGGAGTTAATCAGATGAGGGTATGGATGGCGGAAGAATAAAAAAATAATATACATACACTGACAATCGTAGAAATATTATGAAACGACAGTATGGCTTGCAGCCAGAGCCTTGAACTACCCGGTTTTTAGGGACAATAACTCCTGAAAATGATAGAATATACATGTTGTTTTCAACTATATACATTTATATTAATATTTAGTTGAAGTAAAATAAAAATGGTATAGATGTAGGAAACTGTTTTGATGAAGGAGAAAAATGAAATGGAGAATTTCCATGCTGAATGGGCGGCCTGCCTGTTGGAAGGATTAGAAAATAATTGTCCGGCAGAAATACGTCAGGCCTGTTTGGAGAAATGTGCCTGCTTCCATTACAGGGTTAATAATATGGATTGCCTGTTGGAGAAATATGTTGGAGATTTAGTTGGTTTTACCGATTTCCTACAGAGGGAGTATGGATGGATTATCCAAATAGATAATAACAATAAAAGAATCACGGTTGATGAAAATAAGGACTTCTGTGTATGTCCGATAACAGCAGCAACTCATGGTAAAGTATCCACGATACTTTGCGATTGTTCAGCCTATTATGCCAGTAAAATGTTCTCCAGGGTTTTAGAAAAAGAAGTAGGTGCTAAAGTTAAACGCTCTTTTTTGAGGGATGGACTCTCCGGTATTTATGAGATTGTAATTGAATAAATTTTAGGCAGTACTGTTCTATTCATTATAATAGTTATTGACAGCTGCAGGGAAAAAAGAGATGGGAACCCGCAAAATTGCGTGGTTTTCACCTCTTTTTATTTTGTAAGCAGAAATTTTACAAATGCCTGTTCTATATGTAATAAAGGGAAAGGAAAAGTTCCGTACTATAAGACATAATTTGCGCGCACAATTGATTAGAAAGAACTGTAAAAACAGAAAATATACTGTTGGCCGTGTGAGATTCTATGAAAACGCCGCTTAATGATTACTTTTTTCTAAAGTTAATTGACAAGTGTCCGAATCCGGACTATACTAAACTAATCCGAAATCGGACACATATGAAAGGAGCAAAAATATGGATACATTGAAAAAACAGATAATGGAAATTAATCAGCTTTGTAATGAGAGCGACGGGCTATATCATGATATTGCTCAAAGCTATGGGCTTTCAGACAGTATATATTGGATTTTATATATTCTTTATTATAATGACTGTCCTGTTTCGCAAACAGAGCTGTGCAGTAACTGGTATTACTCAAAGCAGACCGTCAATTCTTCGATTTCAGCCATGACGAAAAAAGGATGGATTATGCTGGAGACTGTTCCGAAAACGCGGAATCGAAAAAATATTGTTCTTACAGAAGCCGGCCGTATTTTTTGCGCTAAAGTCATAGGGGAAACTTATGAGGTGGAAAAGGCCGCCTTCTCGAGAATTACAGAAGAAGAAAGAGAACTGTTTTTATTGTTATTCAGAAAAACAAATAAATATATGCGGAAGGAATACGAGAAAAGATATTCTTCGTCACAAGAGTAGTTTCTTCCGTATCATGTGAGACAGTGGAAAGGACTGAAAATATGAAGAAGAAAGAGAATAAATCCAATATATTCTTTTGGATTGCAGGAGCCGCTTTTCTGTTATGTTTGGTTATGTTTCTGAAAAAGAAAAATTATATTGTCATAAAACCCAGAAAAACTGAGTGATTGAAGCCTATAGGAAGGGATAGACATTCCTGCGATTATTCCGTATCTTGCAGAACTTGTAGAATTTCGGCAGAAAGGTTAGAAAACATGGCAATTCAGTTATCAGACCATTTTAACTATAAAAGACTGTTAAAGTTTGTATTTCCATCCATTATTATGATGGTGTTTACTTCTGTATATGGAGTGGTGGACGGTTTATTTGTGTCTAATTATGTTGGAAAGACCGCTTTTGCGGCAATTAATCTGATTATGCCAATGGATATGATTTTCGGCGGCGTTGGATTTATGCTTGGAACAGGCGGCAGCGCCCTGGTGGCAAAGACACTTGGGGAACAGGACACTGACAGGGCCAATCGTTATTTTTCCATGATAATCTGGGTTACAGTGATTGTGGGAGCCGTCCTTTCCGTTATCGGAATTGCCGTTATACGTCCGGTTTCAATTTTGCTGGGGGCAGATGAAGGGATGCTTCCTGACTGTGTACTTTATGGCAGTATTATGATGGGATTTACTATTACTTTCATGTTCCAAAATGCGTTCCAGGCATTTTTAATCACGGCAGAAAGGCCGAGTTTGGGTCTGGCCGCGACGATTGCGGCAGGAATATCAAATATGGTACTGGACGCTTTATTTATCGCTGTTTTTGACTGGGGCGTTGCAGGAGCGGCGGTTGCCACAGGACTAAGTCAGTGTGTGGGAGGGGTTATTCCGCTGATTTATTTCCTGCGGCCCAATACCAGCCTTTTGCGACTGAAGCGGACGAAGCTGGAAATAAGGCCGATCATCAATGCGTGTGCAAATGGAGCCTCGGAGATGGTATCCAGCGTTACCTCCTCTGTGGTGGGAATCCTATATAATCTTCAATTACTCCAATATGCTGGAGAGAACGGCGTTGCTTCCTACGGGGTTCTTATGTATGTTCAGTTTGTTTTTGCCGCAATTTTCCTTGGATATTCCATGGGGAGCGCTCCGATTATAAGCTATCATTATGGAGCGGAAAAACATGGGGAATTGAAAAACCTGTTTCAAAAAAGTGTTGTTTTGATGGGAACAATTGGAGGCGGTATGGTGGTGGCTGCCCAGCTTTTTGCAGTACCGCTTTCCAGGCTTTTTGTAGGGTATGATGCAACGCTGTTTGAAATGACGGTCCATGCGATTAGGATAGCAGGTGTTTCCTTCCTGATTATGGGATTCAATATTTTTGCATCAGCCTTTTTTACCGCTCTTAATAACGGCGGTGTATCAGCGGTGATCTCTTTCCTGCGGACATTTGTTTTTAAACTTGCAGCCGTGCTGCTCCTGCCGCTTCTTTTGGGACTGGAAGGTATTTGGTGGGCAGAAGTGACGGCGGAGATTTCCGCATTTGTACTGTCGCTTATTTTCCTGTTTATTAATCGGAAGAAATATCATTATGTAATCATGTATAATTTCTTCAGTTATCCACAAAAACCAGCCACTAGATATAGATAACAGCCTTTTTGCCATACGATATCTTGATATGTCGGTGGATAATGTGGATAACTTTGTGGATAGCGTGGGGAAACGTTGGGGACAAATATGTGTTAAGACGACATCTGCGTGCTGAAGCTGTCGTCTTTTTCTATAAAGAAATCTGCGCAGATTATTTATAATGGAAGCATAGAAAAAAAGAAGGAGTGAATGGGGATGGAATATTATACGGAAGTAAAATTAATGGGGGATGCATATGGCGCAGGCTTTTCCAATGGATTGACCATGTGCGGGAGCCAGTCGGCGGCGGCCTTCCGCAAAGTGGAAGATATGGGCCCGGATGCTGTGTACGACGATGACAGGCAGCATCGCATTGTGCTTCATAAAAAAGCGGCGGGTCAGGCTGTGGAAGTAAGTACGGAATTTATAAATGACAGCGCTGAAGCCGTTACTTTGGAAATGCTGTCATCATTTGCGATCAGGGGGATCAACGCAGACAGGATACACAGGCTGCAGTCTTTTTGGAGTGCGGAAGGAAAACTGAGGACGGAATCCATAGAAGAACTGCATTTGGAACCATCATGGAACCGTTGTGGGATGAGAGTGGAAAAATTCGGAAATGTTGGTTCCATGCCGGTGCGTAAATATTTTCCTTTTCTGGTTGTGGAAGACAGCAAAAAACAGGAATTTTTAGGCATTCAGTTATATTGCCCTTCCTCCTGGCAAATCGAAATATTATGTAAAGATGATGATACGCTTACCATAGCAGGCGGGATTGCGGACAGGGATTTTGGCCACTGGATGAAAAAATTAAGCCCCGGAGAAAAGTTTGTGACTCCCAAAGCCGTAATTGCCGGGGGAAATACATTATATGAAGTATGCGATAAGCTTGTTAAGGCGCAGAAACCTGCAATATCGGATGTCGATAAAAAAATGGGAATTGCTTTTAATGAGTATTGTACCACATGGGGAAATCCGAGTTACGATAATATAAAAAAGATATGTGATAAGCTGAAAGGGAAAGGAATCCAATATCTTGTCATTGATGCGGGCTGGTATGGAAAAGGCCAGGGCTGGTGGAACAGTATGGGAGACTGGAGTGTCAATGAGGATAAATTTCCCGGAGGGCTGAAAAAGATTGCGGATTACATACGTTCCTGCGGGATGATTCCGGGGTTATGGTTTGAAATGGAATCCGTAGGCGCCAATTCGGAGCATTATGAGGATAAGGAGCATCTGCTTTTAAAGGATGGAGTACCGTTAACCGTAGGGGAACGCCGCTTCTGGGATATGGAAGATGAATGGGTGATCAATTATCTTGGCGGTAAAGTGATTAAGCTGTTAAAGGAATGCGGGTTTGGTTATCTGAAGGTGGACTATAATGATACGATTGGCATGGGATGTGACGGGCCGGAGAGCCTGGGAGAAAATCTTCGGAAAAAAGTACAGGCAACACAAGAATTCTTCAGGAAAATAAAAGCAGAGATACCGGAAATAGTTATAGAAAACTGTTCCAGCGGAGGCCACAGGTTAGAGCCCTCCATGATGGAACTGGTATCCCAGGCAAGCTTTTCCGATGCGCATGAAACGTTGGCAATTCCTCTTATCGTTGCCAATATGCATAGAGTGATACGTCCGGAACAGAGCCAGATATGGGCGGTTTTGCATGCAGGGGACAGTGACAACAGAATTTTTTATTCTGTTGCCAGTACTTTCCTGGGAAGGATGTGCCTGAGCGGTGACATTTACGACTTATCAGAGGCACAGTGGAAGCTCGTAGAGCAGGGAATGGATTTTTATGGGATGGCTTCGGAAATTATCCGCAGTGGTGTCACGGTAAGATGTGAATACAGTACTACACAGTATAATCATCCAACGGGTTCGCAATTGGTTATCAGACAGCTTGGCAGCCGTTGCCTGGCAGTTCTGCACCGTTTTGAAAACTCAGAGGCTGCAGACCTGGAGTTCCTGAAGGGAGGCAGGGTGATCGCGGAGTATGGAAGGGCTGAGGAAGATTTTAGTGCAAAAGCTTGGATATATGAAATTGATCAATGAAATGTAATATTTTTCTGGACGACAGTCCGGCCCGTGTGTCGGGCACAATACTTCGCGCCTATGAAATCTGGGCGGAGGAGGGGGACGGACGCTGGGAAAAGGTCTGGGAAGAGACGGGAAATTACCAGCAGATGCGTTGTATTCCGTTGAACAGGACCTTGAAGCGTCTGAAATTCATTCCAAAAGCATCCTGGGGAAGCAGGACTGCCAGGCTGTATGCGATGGAACTTATTAAAAAAAGGCGCCTAATCCGTTTTCCCGCCCACATACCTCATTAAATCCCCGACAGGCAGCGGCTTGCTGTAGTAATAGCCCTGATAAAGGCTGCAGCCCAGCTTCGCCAGCATATCGCGCTGCTCCTTTGTCTCAACATATTCTGCCAGGACGCGCAGGTTAAGGCTCTCGGTCATTCGTATAATGCCTGAAATAATTTCACCGGAACGCTCATTGCCCGGAAGCTGGGACACCAGCTTGCCATCCAGCTTGACTTCATTAAAAATGCCTTCCTGCAGATACAGGATGGAATTGTGCCCCATGCCGAAATCGTCCAGGCTGAAGTTCACGCCTTTGCTTTGCAGGCTGTTCATTTCCGCCATCAGGGAATCGGAAATCACCATGGCGGACCGTTCCGTAATTTCCAGAACAAGGTGTACCCGCTCCAGATGATAGCTTTTGAATACATCACAGGCTTCAGAAAAAAAGCCGTTTTCTTCCATCTGCTTTGCAGAAATGTTGACGGACAGGAACAGATCATTTTTTAAAAAGGGTTCCAGGGCGCGGGCGTCCCGGCAAGCCAGGTGCAGAAGATAGCTGCTCAGTTCATTTAAAAAGCCGCCTTCATAAGCCAGCATACATACCACGGGAGGGGCGATGTATCCGGTGACCGGATGTTTCCAGCGAAGCAAAGCTTCAATTCCGTGCAGCTTTCCGTCCGCATTGATCTGCGGCTGATAGAAATACTCCACCTGGCCGCGTCTTATCGCGTTTTTCAGATCAAGGGAAAGCGTTTTGGCATAATAGTTATAAGGATATTTGGGGCTGAGAAATACGGGAAGGACGCCGCTTTTTTCCCCATCAGCCATATCCTGTTCCATACGCAGCACAATCCTCTGGAATTCAGCGGTTTCCTTTTTCTCGCTCCGCCTGATAAACGGGATATAAATCAAAATCCCAATAAGCAGATTGACAAGCTGTAGAAAGCTTCCGGCAATGGAACCGGTCGCCTTGTAGCCGCTAAAAAGAAACGGAACCGTCCAGTCTACGGACTGGCTTACAACAGGTACAAGTCCGGAGGCAGTGGCAAGAAAGCTGACAAGGGTCAGGACAACGGGCGTCAGGATAAAAGGGGCCGCCATAGTGAAATTGAAAATAATCGGGAAACCGAACACGGCGATTTCACTGATATTGAAAACAGCGGAGGGCAGCGCAACATATGCTATTTTCCGGTTATGGCTTTTACGTGAGACAAGGCATAACGCAATAACGAAGCTCAGGGCGCAGCCGCAGCCTCCCAGGAACACGAAGGTATCCAGAAAGGTTTTAGAAAAAATCTCCGTGGGTGCGCTTCCGGCCAGCAACAGTGCCTGATTGGCAGTTACATTAGGCTCAAACAGCCGCCTGGAAACAGCCTCCAGCGTGTTCGTCCCATGGATGCCGAAAAACCAGAGAGTATGTGTAATGATCACATAAAGCAGGATTCCCAGTAAATTATCGCTGGAGTTGTCAAATATTTTGAGGAAAAGATAAGAACCGAAATTAGTGATGTTGCTGCTCCCCCAGACAGTGCGCAGCCAGTACCCTGCGACAGCAAAAAAAACAAGGTTCAGGATAACCGGGAGGAGGCTCTGGATGGACAGATTGAATAAATATTCTGCGCCCGTGGTATGCAGCCTGTCAAAGCGGCTGCTCAGCTTCAGCGCCCGGCGGAAAAGGATGCAGGAAAGCAGTGTGATGCACATGGCCGTAAACACCCATTCCGCATTGAATATATAATCCTCATGCGCCTCAAGCCCGCCGCAGAATACCAGATAGGAACACACAGAAACAACAGGGTAAAGCAGGAATGTGTCCCTTTCGGCCAGAAGCCCATAGGAAAGGCTGATGGTAACGCACAGGATAAGAGCCAGCGATCCCAGGCTGATTTCATATAAAGTATCAAGCAGCGCAATGACCGAACCATCCAGGCATTTCTTAATAAATATCTGGTAGCTGTCATTGGGGAAATTCGTGAAAAGCAGGGAAAAAGATCCCATGATAAGAAAAGGGATAGCCAGGGTCAGCCCACGCCGGATAGACTGGGAGGCAATTGAATTACGAAAACGGGAAATAAGACGATTGGATTCCATACATGCTCCTTTCGTCAGTTTATGGAATGCAGGTATGCCATATTCAGGTATCTTTTCCTTAGTTTATAATAAAAGGATTTATTATACAATAGAAATATTCCCTGAATTTCTGCAGCGGACTTTCAAAGTTATATGGAAATGCAGGAAAATAAAGGCAGGCAGAGTGTTTTTCCCTGCCTGCCTGCTCTTTGTGGTAAAAAATGGAATTTACATGACTTCTTCTAAAATACATCCGAGTGCCGGGACTATTACAAAACGGGGGATTCCCAAACGGCAGTCATTAATTTTGATTCGTCTGGGCCTATCCGTCCAGTTTGCCAGAATCAGTCCCAGTCTCCCGTCCGGAGCTTTCCACAGGCAGTCAAATACGGCAGGTGCTTCGTAATCATAGCCGCCATATTGCCAGTTAATAATAGGAATCTCCTCCAGATTAGCCGGCTTCTGCATCTGGCCATATACAAGATAGGGCTTTCCTGCACCGCGTCTGAGCTCTGTCGCGTTTTTCAGCATGGTAAGCGTGTCCTGATTGTTTCCCAACTTCGGCTCCCATACACCCCAGGGCTGTGGATGATCCCGGTTTACAAAATCACCGTCTCCGGTTAATACCCCACCGGGAATATTGCCCCAGACGAGATTGGCTGCCGTACGGATAGGCAGATGATAAGGCTCCTGACCACTGCCGAAGGCTCCCTGGAACAGGATAAATTCGTGATGCAGGAATTGGGCAAGCGGTATAAAACCGCCGTTGTAATAGGGATGGCCGGGAGGGCCGATTCTTACATCACAGATATGGATATCACGGAGAAAATATTCGCAGCAGGGCTGTTCGAGGGCAAAGGCCATAGGGCGTCCGCTTTTCTTACATACATCACGGAAGGTGTCTCCCAGCCGTTCCATGGCCTGCGTCATCCACTGGCCCGGCATCGGCGGATGTCCATGATCCTCAGCATAACAGGGAAAAGCGGTGCATCCCACATTCTGATCCAGAAACTGAATATAATCCAGACCATCTTCAGCCAGATGCATGCAGAAATCTTCCGCAGTCTTCCGGGTGTGTTCCACTTCCAGGCAGGCGGCATAGGACTGTCTCCAGGAGGTATCCCAACGTTCCTGCCAATAATTATTTTCCACTGTGCGGCATAAGGTATCCTGGCCCTGATTTTCCAGCAGATAGTTCCGGCCGTCATAGCCGGACCAATATTGTGCGGTGACCCAGCGGGTGCCATTACAATAAGAGCCGACATGCCATCCGCGCTCTCTTGCCATGGCTGTAAAGCTTCGCAGGGAGCTATCCCCGCCAGTCGGAGGGAAGCAGTCGGGATAAACCCAGGGCCCTTTATTCTCCCAGGCCATAATGATGGGAGCAACAGGAGAATCCAGCGCTTTTGCAACCTGTTCCAGAAGCGGGACTGCTTTTTCATAAGGCTGGAAGCACTCATTAGGTTCCACCGGCCCTTCATCGATTCTTCCCTGGATGCGCAGCACCACATGCGGTGGGGAATCCAGAAGCCAATCCGGTATTTCTGGCCGTTTTTGAAGAGGTACGCTCCAGTCCTGGCGGGAGGACCAGCTTCTGTAAATCGAAGCGCCGTCATACCAGTCTCCCTGGAAACTGCAAAGAAGAAGATTGTATCCAAGCGCGCGGGGCTCCCTCCAGTCACCCGCATGGAAGAAGCCGAGGCGGAGCCCATTTCTGTGAACCGGCTTTATCAGCTTCAGCTGTCCTTTTGTATCGTTGCACATGGCGAGTATTCCGGCCCGATCATTGTAGTAGGCAAGGAATTGGGCGAATACCTGACCGGGATAGTGAAAGGTATCACCGTTTTCCGGCGCGAAACGAAACGCGTGGAAGCTGTCAGGCTCCAAATCCTGCGGCTGCGGCGCCCGTTTAAGAAGCCCGGCATTAATCGGATAAAGAAGCGCTTCACTATTTGGCGTGCCCTCCAGCTGGTAGCGGACTATGATAAAGGGATAAGAAACGCCGGTGATACACAGGCCATTTGTTTCTGTCAGTGAAATAGTAAATGAAAAATTGTCCGGCCCTGCAATTATCCGACAGACCGCGGTAACACCGGTGTCTTCAATATCAGTATAGGTATATTCGATCTCCTGCCCGAAATCCTTTATTTCGGGAATATCATGGATGCTTTCCACATCTATGAGACGATCCTTTTCCCGGTATTGAAAAGACAAGACGGGATAATCGCCTGGCTGGATAAATTCCTGGTCAGGGGCATAGCCGGATGAGAAGGAAACGATACGTCCGTAATCATCCAGAGTAAGAATTTCATGTTGGGTTATCAGTTGCTTCATAAGGGTATATTTCCCCCTTTATTTGATGTAAAAGCGTTTGGGTTATGAATGAAGTACAGCGGCACAAGCATTACGCCTGAACGGCTTGGGGTGGAAAACTCGGCAACGGCCCGGTAAGAGATATCAGTAAGCTGTCCATCGGAAGCCCTGCCAAAGGAAAAAGTAAATGTAATCTGTTCCCTGTTTTTAAACCAGATACCTTCCGGAACATGAACAAGAGCGGAGGAAGGAGCAACATTCCATTCGCTGTTTTCACAGGAATAGATACGGATCAGGAAATTTTCAGAGGTTTTATATCTGTTATGTACTGTGAAGGTAATTCTTTTTTCTGTCCCGGGAATTATGGAAGGGCCGTTTTCATAGGATACGTCGATATCAAAAAATGGAAAACGGAAACGGGCGGTGTCCGGCCCCCTGTATAGCCATGAATGATCTGGACAGAACAGTTCTCCGGTGGCATCAGTCGGGCCATTTCCGAGCAAAAGGTCAGCCCTGTGCAGTGACAGAACCTGGGGAGCAAGTACTTCAATTCTTTTTTGCAGCTCAAAAATATCTTTTGGAAGCTGGTTGCCCAGATTACCAAGTTCTCCCAGATTCAGACATGCAGTTTTCAGCCTTGTCCCCACCGGTTTAGCCCATTTTTCATCAATTCCGTCAATCCCCAGTATAATGCCCAGAAGGGAGCCGGCGGTGGCAGCCGTGCAGTCCGTATCCTCACCACAATTAACTGCCAGGCATAAGGTCTTTCCAAAATCACCTTCGCCATAAAGCAGGGCGATAACAACCATACCGATATTGGAGGGCGCTTCCCAGCCTACTTTACCATTGGTAAAGCCTTTTTCAACATCCTCATCTGATATTGTAAAAATAAATCCTCCCAGAAAATTGCGGAGTATCTCATCCCTTGCTTCCTGCCAGGATGTGCCGTCATCATAGAGCTTTTCCGCCAGCCTTACTGCACGGGCTACGGCGCAGTCATCCGGAATATAGGAAAGGCCGATTTGGAGCAGTCTGCGGATATCCTTCTCCAGAAAAGCGGCGCTTTCCATAGCGGCACAGAAAACCTCAGCATAAAGTCCTTCCCCTTCCCCATGATCAACCAAAGCATCCTCATAGGCGTATTTTACTGCTATTTCAGGGCAGCCCGGTGCGAGACAGGCCCAGATTTCAGAGCGGATGTAAGCGCCGCAGCTGTCCTTATATGGATTGTTTACTGTTCCGGAAAAAGGCGGCTGCAGGCCGCATCTCATATTTTCCTTGCAATTTCCATACTCCGCCCAATGCGGGGTGATATAATACATCCAGTAATCCCCCAGTAACCCGGCGTCTACGGAAACACCCTGTTCCTCAAGCGCAACCAGCCATACAAGCTGGAGGTCCATATCATCGTTGGGGAGCGGCTCTCCAGTAATCTCATGTACATACCCGTCTACATGGTTGATCCTTCTGTGCCACTCGTCCCGCATTCCCAGTGTACCGCCGGCATTTTTCCCTAAAAAGCATCCCAGCACACGCCTGCGGTAATCCTGCAGCTGATAATTCATAGTTGTTGCCTCCTTCATATACTTCTGATTTTGATATCCGGTTATGCGGCGGCATATAAATGCTCCGCTTCAGATAATTTCATTTTAAGAGCAATGTGACAGAATTGTAAATAGGCCATATTTGCATATGCCAAAACTGAAAAGAGGGGCATGAAAAAAGCCGATGGTGCAAGAAAGGCATATGCTCCACAAATTTGACAGATTGTAATTGCCTTTGAATTCCCCTATGCTGAAATCAGCGAAAGCAGCAGTTGCAACTGACTTTTATGCAAGACGTGTTTTTATCATATAAAATATGGTAAGGGCAGAATTAATTAAAGGAGAGAAAGTATGAGGAAGAAACAAGCACGAATTGCCCAAAGAATAACTGCCCTTGTGGCAGCGGCTGTTATGAGTGTAGGTCTTTTTACGGGATGCAGCGGGAAAGAAGCACAACCGGGGCCGGTGGGAGAAAACAATTCACAAACGGGAACCGATACTGAAGCAGCGTCCTTATTTAATGAAACTGGGATGCCGATAGTTAATGAACCTGTAACACTAAAGGTTCTCATAGAAACGAGTCCTCTCTATCCTATCAGTTCAGAACTGTGGTATTTTAAACAGATGGAGGAGCTTACGGGAATCCGCTGGGAAATTGAATGTGTGGATAATGATCAGTGGAAGGAACGGAAAAGCCTGATTTTTGCTTCTCAGGATTTGCCTGATATTATTATCGCAACTCCGCAGAACTTTGATACCGGGGATATTATCACCTATGCAGGTGCCAAGCAGCTGATTCCTCTGAATGAGCTTCTTGATAAGTATGCGCCAAATTATATGGGACTACTGGGTAAATATCCGGAAAGCCGTAAACTGTACGCACCTGACGGAAATATGTATGGCTTAAACGGAACCTTTGCAGGAGGAAATCTGGATACGCTGGGGGCGAGATGTTTCCTGAATACGGCATGGCTGCAAAAGGCTGGCCTGGATATGCCGCAGACCTATGAGGAATTTTATGAAGCCCTGGTAGCCATGAGAGACGGGGATCTGGATGGGAACGGAGTGGATGATACTATTCCTCTGAGCGGAACGAATAACCAGTATTCCGTAGATCCCTTTGTCGCAGGGCCGCTGGGGATTCCCTTTACCAGTGTGGCATCCCGCTGGATGACAGAAGGGGATAAAATTGTATATGTACCGGCAAGTGATATTTATGTTGAATATTTAAAGAGAATGAAACAGCTGTTTGATGAAAAGCTGCTGGACCAGGAATATTTTACCCAGAACGAAGAACAACTGAGGGCCAAAGGGGCAGCCATACAGTTGGGCGCATACTCCTATTCAGCACATTTCGTAATGACGGGTTCCACAGATCCTGAAGTTTACGGACAGTATGAAGTGATTAATCCTCTGACCAGCGAGTTTAATGAAGAGAAGGTCTGGTACGGAGATGCTGTACGTATGCCGAATATATTTATTACAAGCGCAAATAAGTATCCGGAGGCTACGATACGCTATTTTGATTATGCATTCAGTGATGAAGGCTCCCGGTTGTTTACAGGGCCGGACTATGGTGAGTGGGAAGGCGAAGGCGGCCTGAAGTGGAATGAGGATCATACACAGTGCGAATATGTGACGCCTGAAGGCTATAATGGCATGTGGGATTATCTTTGCAAGGAAATTTCGCCTCTTGCGGTGGAATTCCAGGGCAATTCCCAGTATGGGGATGTATGGGGAAGCATGCAGTATGCACCGGAGGATACTTCATTTAAGTCACAGATGAAGGAGCGGATTGCACCTTACCTGAAACAGGAGTTCCCGCAGCTGTTCTTTACAATTGAAGAACGGGAAGAGGTTGCTCTCGTACTTGATGAGATAAAAAACTATACGGCCCAGATGGAAGTAAAATTTATTACCGGAGAAGAACCCATTGAAAATCATGCCCGGTTTGTAGAAACACTGAACAGCATGGGATTGGAAAGGCTGACAGAGCTTTATCAGGCGGCATATGAGCGTTATCTGCAGAATGGCTGATGATACACGTCTGAATAAAACCGGATATCAGCGTGCCGGGAGGCGGCCATCCGCCTCCCGGAGCGCTGATATCCGCCTCCCGGAGCGCTGATTTCAGGGAGTAATCAAAAAAGGAGCCTACTATGCAAAAAAGAAAGAAATATCCTGCATCCGCAGGAAGAAACTCCCGTTCCAGACTCTCTCTTATGAAAAGTAATTATCAGATATATCTTCTTTTGCTTCCTTCTGTCCTTTTTTTCTGATCTTCTGTTACGGTCCTATGTATGGGGTTCAGATAGCATTTAAGGATTTCAGCACCGGACTGGGAATTACGGGGAGTCCCTGGGTGGGACTGAAGCATTTCCGACGTTTTATAGATATGACGATATTCTGGAATGTATTTAAGAATACACTGCTTTTGTCATTTTATAATCTGCTGGTAAATTTTCCGATACCTATCATTGTAGCTTTGATGGTAAATGAAGTAAAAGAGGGGATGTTCAAAAAGACAATGCAGACCGTGACATATGCGCCGCATTTTATTTCCACGGTGATTGTCTGTTCCATGCTGACCCTTTTCCTTTCACCCAGTGCTGGATTTGTGAATAAAATAATTGAACTTTTCGGTGGGGAAGCGGTTAACTTTATGGCAAATCCGGATAATTTTAAGCATATCTACGTCTGGTCAAATACATGGCAGCATACCGGGTGGAGTTCTATTATTTATGTAGCGGCCCTGTCAAGTGTGGATCCGGCGCTGCATGAATCCGCAGTGGTGGACGGAGCAACGAGAATGCAGAGGATTATACATATTAATCTTCCCTCATTAGCGCCGACCATAGTGATACAGCTTATTCTATGCTGCGGCAGTATATTGGTTTCGGATTTTGAAAAGGTATTGATACTGCAGAAGCCGGCAATTATGGAAGCCGCGGACGTATTATCTACATACGTATACAGAATTGGTATACAGCAGGCTCAATTCAGTTTATCCTCAGCCATTGGCCTTTTTAATTCATTGGTAAACTTTATTGTACTGATAACAATAAATAAAATGTGCCGCAGGATCGGTGATACAAGCCTATGGTAAATTATGGGGAAGGAGAGATAATGTGAAAAAACATTCCCGCAGTGATAAAATATTTGATATGATTAATATGGTGCTGCTTACTCTGATGATGGCAGTAATCCTGTATCCGCTGTACTTTATCGTGATAGCCTCCATCAGCAGCCCGGCTGCTGTAAATTCCGGACAGGTGCTTCTGTTTCCCAAAGGAGCGACCCTGGAGGGATATAAATATGTGCTGAAGGACAATTCAATCTGGAAAGGTTATGCCAATACGATTATTCTTACAGTAACAGGCACTCTGGTTAATATGTTTTTAACGGTAACCTGCGCCTATGCGCTTTCCAAAAGCCATCTTCCGTTTATTAAGTTTATTATGTTTGCCATGACTTTCACCATGTTTTTTTCAGGAGGAATTATTCCTACCTATTTGCTGGTTTCCGGAATGGGCATGAGAGATACGATTTGGTCGCTTATACTCCCAACGGCAGTATCCGTATATAATGTAATCCTCATGAGAACCTATTTTATGAACAGTGTTCCGGATGAGATTATCCAGGCGGCAAAAATAGACGGCTGTTCTGAAATTAAGGCGCTTGCCGCAGTCGTGCTGCCACTTTCAAAGCCTATTCTTGTCACGATTGCCCTCTTTTATGGAGTAGGGCATTGGAATCAGTTTTTCCAGGCTTTGATTTATATCAGTGACAAGGACAGGTTTCCGCTGCAGCTTGTGCTGCGGAATATGCTTTTGATGGGGAATAATGCCATGACCAGCATGCTCAGCGGGGGAATGAGTGGTGAGAATGCAAAATATATGGCTGAACTGATGAAGCAGATTGAAATATTGAAATATGCTGTTATTATTGTTTCGGTTCTGCCGGTGCTCATTGTATATCCCTTTTTACAGAAATTTTTTATGAAGGGAATAATGATGGGCTCTTTAAAGGGCTGAGAAACAGCCGGCAGGCGGAAACGGGGGAGAGATATGAAGCAAAAGCATACACACAGTATTTTTTATAAATACCTGATATCTTTTTTGCTTGCGGCATTGATTCCGCTGGGAATAGCAATCGCTTCTTTCTATACATATAATGTGCAGTCACTGCGCAGACAGACGGAAAAAATAAATCTTCAGAAGCTGAAGGCTTCCGCAGGCCTGGTGGACGAAGCGGTTGCGGGGCATTTCCGCATGGTATCTTCCATTGCCGTCGATCCGGCTTTGCGTCCCAGGCAGATGACCGGATCAGTATATGAACGTTATGAGTGTCTGAATACAATGAAGCCGCTGCTGAGCAGATATACGGAATTGGAGAAGGCTTTTTTTGTATTGCGGGAGGGAGATTGTGTTTATTCGGCAAGTGGGATAATGTCGTATTCAACCTTTAGCAGTACAGAAGCTGATATAAAAAAGTATCTTCCGGGGGAACAGGATCATCTTGTCCCCTATTCTGTGTTTAGGGAAGCGGAAGAGACAAGGGGGGCGTTGGCGAGGCTGGTTTTTGTGTATCCGGTCCCAACCTACAGTCCCTATGGTGATTTGATTTTTTTCATGGATGTGGATGCTGTTAAAAAGACGATCTCCTCTGCTTTTTCTGATGAGGAAATGTGTTTGCTCCTGGCATCTGCAGACAGAAAAATTCTATATGATGAATTCAGTGATGAGAAGTATCCTGTTGACCGGGAATTGCTGCTGGAGGTTTCAGCTTCTCAGGGGGCGCTTGCCGGTATGGAGCTGAAAGGAACGCAGGAAACACTGCTGTATTACACATCAGAAACTACAGGCGTTACCTATGCCATTATTGTACCTGCATCACTTATGACGGAAGGTGATATGGGCTATCAGAAAAGTCTTCTTATGCTGATATGCTTCCTGATTCTGGTCCTGTGTCTTACACTGGCGGTTGCAGTCAGCTTTTTTAATTACAGACCTATAAGGGATTTATTTCATCTGATGAATAAAACAGGCGGGAAAATAAATGAACTGCAGGCACTGCATGAATATATTGAGGATCAGAAGAAAATTGAAGATGCGGTATCTTGGCAGGAGCCTTATCTGCAGCAGCGTATTATGGGGCTTTATCTCGACGGTATGCTGGATGAAATGGAACTGGAGCGGGCATTTTCAGATTTTTGTTACCCGGGACAGGAAAACTGCTATATTGCTGTGGTTATCAGCCTCTACCGTGACAGGGGCACGATCCATTCTCTGTACAGACAGGAGATTCTGAATTTCTCCCTTGAAATGGAAATCAGAAATGCGCTTCATATATGCTGCATTGAAAAATTGAGGGATTCATCTATTTGCTGGATTGTAAATGCGGCACAGAAGCGGGATTTTACGGATATTGCTCTACAAATAGATAAGGGCCTTTCTCCAATACTGGCGGATTCGCCGGAAATACATTATGTGATAGGAATTGGCAGTACGGTGGCGGAGATACGTCAGACAAAGGACTCTTTTTATGAGGCATTGGCGGCTGCCGAATACCTGCGTCAAAATAAGAAGGGCAGGGTTCTTTTCTATGAGAATCTGGCTGATAATCTGAGGCAGGCAAAGTCGTCTGACTCTGAGGAACTACTGAAGCTTATTCAGGCGCTGCGTCATGGTGATAAAATATTGTCGGACAAAATATTTGCCGGATATTATGAGAATCTGGCTCAGAAATATCGCTCGGTGCTCCTTTTTAAATATTTTGTATTAGACATGATAAAAAGCCTGAAGGATTCTCTGAATGGTGATATTCCTGAAGGACTTCAGGAAGAGCTGGCATCGATGGTTACAGTGGAAGGGGTGGATTTGCTGAGGTGCCGGATGGAACAGCTGCTGGAAAAAATATGCGCTCATACGGCACGGTTTCAGAAAAGCAGACAGGATGATTTGACGGAACGCATTTTAAGTTACGTTCGTGAAAATGCTTTTAGCCCGGAGTTGAGCCTGGAGAGGCTTGGTGATGAGTTCGGGCTTTCCCCCTATTATATCAGCCGGTTTATTACGGAGCAGACAGGGTATAATCTGAAAAGCTATATTACACGGCTTCGCATGGAGGAAGCAAAGCGGCTGCTGGTCAGCACGGAACTGACGTTACAGGAAATTGTTAACCGTATTGGATACCTGGATACTTCCAGTTTTATCAGGAAATTTAAAAGGGAAACAGGAAAAACACCGGGAGAATATCGCGGAGAGCAGAAATAAGGATCAAAGTAATTGTGTAAATGTTTACTGAAAAAGCTTGCCGACAGGAGCGTGAGCCAGGCCGTGGAATGGGCGGCGGAGAAGCTCATCGGCAAGCTTTTTATTTATCCGTAACAGCGCAGGACGATGGCCGTCCTTAACTGTTACATTTATCCAATATAACACAGGGAATCCCCAATATCACGCACACCTTTTCAAACAACGCCGCATTATGCCCGACGCTCATTGCAAAATGGTGCGTGGGCGCTTCGGCAAACCATTCATCCATGTAGGAATCAGGATCCTTTTTAAATTTCACAGGCGTCTGTGTATTTCCTATCGTCATAATCGGGCCGTCTGTGGATAAAGCCTCGGTAATGATAAATCTCAGCTTTCCATCCACGGTCTGCGTGCAGGCAAGATTGGTGATGGGGCCGGTACGAACCTTGGCTTCCACGGACACGCCGGTTCCCTGCTTCCCGTGATAAAGCCCCATACCGCGCAGCAGCGGCTTCCCTTTGGCGATTGCCAGATGGAAAGGGCCGTCGTGTCCCAGTAAAATGGTACCGTCCTCATAATCCACCGTAACGATTTCACAGAAGCTGCCGCCCGTGTTCAGGATGTCACAGATTTTCATGGCGAGACAGGTTTTCAGGTCGCCTTCTCCGGCGCAGGGAATGCCATGGGCCGTCAGGAGGGAATGCCCCACGATAAAACCGCTCTGCAGCTTTTCATACGCGCCTCCGGGTGCGCCGTGATAATAATAGGTAAGCGCATCCAGACGGTATTCCCTTACCAGCCGTTCCTGGGCGGCCGCCACCCTTGCGGACCAGTCCAGCTGCTCCTCTGTCGGCCTCTGAGCCAGCGGATCGGCGGCCTTATCATCACTGATGAGGAAAAATTCCCGGATTTCCGCTTTCTTTTTTTCCACCTCGTCCTCCGTTACCTGCCGGAGCATCCGATCCAGATCGCACATTTCCAGAATTTCAATATGGGCGCCGGTCTGCGCCTGTACCATGGTAAAATCACTGTACATATCCAGCATGCCATTGTAAGTATTCCCCAGAAAACCAAACCGGCAGCCGGACAGCTCTCTTTTAACGGAAGCGGCTTTTACCCATTCGCTGATTTCCTTCCAGGCCCTGACCGCTTCCGGGCGGGCTGCCGTGTTCTCATCGGTGAGGGAAATGTCAGGAGTATGATCCAGTCCAAGAAGACCGTTTATGATACGGCAGGAAATACCGCTGCGGTGAAAAGCGTTGGACAGCTCAGGAACCGGGCAGGCGCCGCAGTGGGCAAGCCATTCCCCCGTGGTTGTCCTGTCATACGCGATCCGGGCCGTGGGCTGCAGATTCAGTATGATCACGGGCGCCTTGCATATTTGATGAATGGGGAGGACGGAGGAGCTGTTGACATAAGTGCCCGCATGGGCAAAAATCAGATCCACATTTTTGGCATTGAAAAATTCCCCGCAGCTTTCCCCTGCCTCTTCGCAGTCTGCAAGCCCGTAAAAAAAGACCTCCGCGTCCATTTCAGCTATTTTTTCAGCAATGAACTGTCCATAATGCAGAAGCCGTTCCCGCAGTCCCGGAAACTGGTTCCAGTAAGCCTTCAGCCCCATGGTATAAATGCCGATGCGCGGCTTTTTCGGTGTGTTCCATTTTTCCATAAGAAATTCCTTCCTTTTATAAAAATAATAGTTTTTTGGCGGCTGCCTGCCTCTTCTGGTACCGGTGATGGAAAAGCCTTAAAAAGATAGCAAAACCATCATATATTTGCTCTTTATAAATTGATTATAAGCTGGTAAAATAAAAGTTGCATCCAAGAATGTTGGTTGAAAATATCAGAAAATTGGTGATTGAAGCAACATATACTGACACCCAGTCGGGAGCAAGGTCGAGAAAGACTCTCGACCTGCCTGATACACAAGTGCGCCAAGGCGCACAGGCGGGAGCAAGGTCGAGAAAAAAACTCTCGACCTGCCTGATACACAGGTGCGCCAAGGCGCACAGACGGGAGCGAATATGAAGACAGAGGAAAACTATCTGGAGCGGGCCTCCTATACCTGGTCGGAGGATTCCATCAGGCTGTTTGCCACACCCAGCAGAACCGCCAGAGGCCTCTTTTTTTACATGCAGGAGGCAGGCTATTTCAAAACGGTCTGGCCTTATTTTACGGAACGTGCCAATCTGAATTCTTTTCTGGTTGTCTGCACCCTGTCGGGAGAAGGCAGGCTGCAGTATGAGGGACGGGAGTATGCGCTTTTGGAAGGCAGCTTATTTTTCATCCATTGCATGAAGCATCATGAGTACCATACGGTTAAGGGAAAGAACTGGGAGTTCCTGTGGCTGCACCTGAATGGAATGAATGCCCTGGGATACTATGAGGAATTTGTTAAAAACGGTTTCCGGATACTGGATATCCGGGAAAAAGAACTGACGGAACGGACCCTCCGGAGGATTATAGCCATCAATCAAAAAAGAGAGCTGACCACAGAGGTCCGGACCTCCGGCCTGATTGGCACTCTTTTAACCGAACTGATTGCACAGAATACGGCGGAGAGCAGGCAGGCGATTCTGATACCCGAATTTGTCAGGGCTGCAGAAAAGTACCTGGAGCAGCATTTCCGGGAAAAAGTGCCCCTTCAGGAGCTTGCGGATATGCTGCATGTGGATCGGTTTTATCTCATCAAGGAATTCGGGCGCTATGTGGGAATCTCACCGCATGAATATCAGATTGAGCTGCGCATATCCTATGCAAAGGAGCTTCTGAAATACTCCGATTTGTCGGTTAATGAGATTGCCTATGCCTGCGGCATGAACCAGACCTCGCATTTTATCAGCCTTTTCAGGGAAAGGGAGCACAGCACGCCGGCCAGGTTCCGGAAGGAATGGCGTCCCGGTCCTGCGGAACGGGGCGGCAGAGAAGCTGAGGGCCGAAGCAGCCAAAGGGCTGGGGAATGAGAGGGCGGCCCGGATAAAAGCTGCCTTGCAGAAAGACACCGATAAGAGGAATGTGGTAGCGGACAAACGGCAAAAAAGAATTTACATGTATTTTTCAGCCGTTTATAATAGGCTTGTAGAAAGAAGCACAGGTTTGTTTTGGCGGAAGGTGATTGGAATATGGCCGTACAATTCAGGCTTAGGCAGCATTGATTTGATTTCCGCTGAGCGGACGGACAGGAGGGACTATGAAAATATTATTTATTGGGGGAACAGGCACTATCAGTATGGCGATTTCCAGAAGGCTTCTGGAGCAGGGCCATGAACTGTACCTGATTAACAGAGGAAACAGAAACGCAGGGCTGGCGGCGCAGCTGCCAGGCACGGGAGAGTGGAACCGGCCGAAGGAAATTCTGGTGGATATCAATGACGAAGAAAAGGCGGCCAAGCTGCTGGAGGGGCTTGAATTTGACGTGGCAGCGGATTTCATTGCTTTTCGGAAGGAACATCTGGAGCGGGACTACAGGCTTCTTCGCGGAAAAACAAAGCAGTTTGTCTATATCAGCTCCGCTTCGGCCTACCAGAAGCCGCTGGCAGATTATCTGATTACGGAAAGCACGCCGCTTGCCAATCCTTACTGGCAGTATTCCAGAGATAAAATCGAAGGAGAGGATTACCTGATGAAGCTTTACAGAGAGGAGGGCTTCCCGGTTACGATTGTAAGGCCGAGCCATACCTTTGATGAGCGTTCCGTGCCGCTGGGGCTTCACGGGGCCGGCGGCAGCTGGCAGGTGCTGAAACGGATGCTGGAGGGGAAGCCGGTGATTATCCATGGCGACGGGACCTCCCTGTGGACAATGACCCACAACAGTGATTTTGCCCCGGGCTTTACCGGGCTTCTGGGCAATCCCCATGCCCTGGGACAGGCGGTTCAGATCATGTCCCCGGAAAGCATGACCTGGAACCAGATTTATCAGGTGATCGCGGATGCTTTGGGAGTGAAACTGAATGCGGTCCATATTTCCACTGAATTCCTTGTGGCTGCGGACGGCGGCAGATATGATTTTAACGGATCCCTTCTGGGAGATAAGGCAAATACGGTGGTCTTTGATATCTCAAAGCTTAAAAGGCTTGTCCCCGGTTTTGCCCCGGAAAAGAGCATGGAACAGGGCCTCCGGGAAACCGTACAGAACGTTTTAAGGCGCCCCGAGCTGCAGAGAGAGGATCCGGAATTTGACGCCTGGTGCGACAGGGTAATTGCGGCCAGACAGATGGCGCTTGACAGCCTGAAGCAGGAGTGATACACTGGGTATCACCAATTACCAACTGAATGTAAACGAAGCTTAGTGACCTGTCTGCCTGATTCGGCGGACGGGTCTTTTTTGTCCTGCCGCAGGGATATCTGCGGTCGGGACTGTACATGTTGACAGTCACATTCAGGAGGTAGCTATGAAAAAAATCAATGGCAAATTAAAGCCGGATAATAATTTTAAGTGGAAATTCAGAAAGCAGCTTCTGGCCGCCTGCTTTTTTCTGCTCGTATGCATCACAGGCATAACTGCCGCGGCAAAAGGGATGACAGAGAATTCGGGAACAAATCAGACAGAGAGGATTCCTGGCTGCGGTCTTGCCGATGCGGCCTATTCCTACGACGGCGGAAAGACCTGGACATCGGATTCCTTTCTTGAGGTTACCGGGAACGGCACGTATGAAGTAATGGTGAGGGATCGTCTGGGGAACATATCCTCAGGCAGCTTCCGTGTGGATAAAATAGATCGTACGGCGCCGGCTGCGGAGGCTGTGGTACGCCCGGAGGGTTTTGTGAAGGACAAGGCCGTGATCATACTGTCGGCATCGGACGATGGCTCCGGCCTGGCCGGAAGGCCTTATTCCTATGACGGAGGAAGAACATGGACTGCGGATTCCATGCATGAGGTGGAGGAAAACGGCGATTATCAGGCGGCGGTAAGGGATGCGGCCGGCAACATCACCAGGCTGACGGTTCCGGTAAAAAATATAGACAGGGATCCGCCGGAAATCAGTTTTTCGCTGACGCCCGAACACTGGCGGAGCGGAAGCGCCGTGCTGACGGTTCACGCTGTGGATCAGGGCTGCGGGCTGGATGCCAAGGCTTTTTCCTTTGACAATGGAAGAACCTTTCAGATATCCGGAAGGAAGGTAATTCAGGAGCCGGGAGAAATCAAGGTGCTTGTCAGGGACGCGCTGGGTAATTTTTCCCATGGCTATTACCGGGCCGTACCGTTACGTAAGTTAGAATGGACACGGCCGGAATAATCTGTTACCATCAAGAAAAGATGCAATTGAAAGGAGAGGGAAAACAGTATGAATCCACTTATATTTCAATCCGATTTCGGGCGGGCGGACGGCGCCGTCAGCGCCATGTACGGCGTTGCCTATTGTGTGTGCGGTGATTTGAAAATTTCCGATTTGACCCATGAAATTCCCCAATATGATATTTGGGAGGCCTCCTACAGGCTGATTCAGACGGTAAGCTACTGGCCGGAAGGCGCGGTATTCGTATCTGTTGTGGATCCGGGCGTTGGATCCACCCGCCGCAGCATTGTGGCACAGACAGAGGGCGGACAATATGTGGTAACTCCGGATAACGGAACGCTCACCCATATCAAAAAGCTGTGCGGCATCCGGGCAGCCAGAGTGATAGACGAATCGGTGAACCGCCTTCCCGGCTCAGGGGAAAGCTATACCTTCCACGGCAGGGATATCTATGCCTATACCGGCGCCAGGCTGGCTTCCGGTATCATTGGTTTCGAGGGCGTGGGCCCGGAGGTGCCGGTGGAGAGCGTGGTGGAAATCCCTTTCGTCCCTGCGAAGCTGGAGGAAGATGAAGTATCAGGAACCATCGATGTCCTGGACGTGCGCTTCGGCAGCCTCTGGACCAACATTCCCAGGGAGCTGTTCCTTAAGATGGGAGTCTCCTACGGGGAACGTATTGAAGTTATTATAGAAAAAAGAGGACATACTGTTTACCGTACCTCCCTGATTTACGCCCACTCCTTTGCAGATGCCTTTATTGGTGAGGCGCTGGTCTATGTGAACAGCCTGGATTTTATGGCGGTGGCCATCAATCAGGGTAACTTTGCCAGGGCCTACAACGTGGGAACCGGGCTTTCATGGCGGATTACCATGCGAAAATCAACACTTAACAGGTAATTATTGCTATTGAAACATTTTCATACTATAATAGAAAAGTTAAAACCGGACCGCCTGCCATAAAACAGGCGGAGATTGAATATGCGTCCGCCGGACGGAAGGCCGGGGACACAGGAAAAGAGGTAGCGAAAGATGGGCTGGGAAGAACAAGTACGTCGGGTGGTTCCCTATATTCCCGGAGAACAGCCGAAGCAAAAAGGGATTATCAAGCTGAATACCAATGAGTGTCCGTATCCGCCGTCACCGCTTGTGAAGGAATATGCGGCGGCGTTTGAAACGGAGCTTCTGCGTCTGTATCCCGATCCGGAGGCATCCCTTCTGGTGAATGCGCTGGCAGACTACTACGGCGTGGATGCGGATCAGGTTTTTGTGGGAGTTGGCTCGGATGATGTGCTGGCAATGAGCTTTCTTACCTTTTTTAATTCGGAAAAGCCGGTGCTTTTTCCTGATATTACTTATTCCTTTTATGATGTCTGGGCTGAGCTTTTTCATATACCTTATCGTTGTCCTGAGCTGGACAATGATTTCCGGCTGGTAAAGGAAGATTATCTTACAGAAAATGGCGGAATCGTCATCCCCAATCCCAATGCGCCCACCGGTTTATTTGAAAGCCTTGATACCATTGAGGAGATTGTGGTCGGCAACCCGGATTCCATGGTGATTATTGATGAGGCCTATGTGGATTTCGGCGGCGTCAGCGCCATGTCCCTTGTGGATAAGTACGATAACCTGCTGGTAGTCCAGACCTTTTCCAAATCCAGGGCCATGGCGGGAATCCGTATTGGCTTCGCCGTGGGAAGCAAAAAGGCAATCGGTTATCTGAAGGATGTGAAGTTCTCCTTTAATTCCTATACCATGAACGCGCCTTCCATTGCATGGGGAACGGCAAGTATCCGGGACGATGGGTATTTTAAGGAAACAGTGGGAAAGATCATTAATACAAGGGAACGGGTAAAAAAAGAACTGGCAGGCCTTGGCTTTACCTTCCCGGACTCCATGAGCAATTTTATTTTTGCCTCCCATGAAACCATTCCGGCAGCAGAGCTTTTTCAGGCGTTAAAACAGGAAGGAATCTATGTCCGCTATTTCAACAAGCCGCGGATTGATAATTACCTGCGCATCACCGTGGGAACGGACGAGGAGATGGACAGGCTTCTGACCTTTTTAAAACAGATAATACATTAACAAATAAGCAGTCAACGAACGGAGGATAATTTATAGTATGGATTCAATAGCATTGTGGTTTGCCTCAACTCTGGGACAGTATGTGTCCAAGGAAGTGGTTATTTTCATCATTTCCATGATTCCCATTCTGGAGCTGAGAGGAGGCCTTCTTGTGGCCTGGTCTCTCGGGGTGCCGATCCTGAAAGCGATTCCCATCTGCATTATTGGAAATATCATCCCGATCCCTTTCATTTTGCTGTTCATCAGGAAGATTTTCCAGTGGATGAAAAAACTGCCCTTTTTTGCAAAGCTGATCGGTAAGCTTGAGGACAGGGCGATGAAGAAGAGCGACAGCATCAAGAAATATGAATTCTGGGGCCTTGTGCTCTTCGTAGGGATTCCGCTTCCCGGCACCGGCGCCTGGACAGGCTCCCTGATTGCCGCACTGCTGGAAATAGATTTCAAAAAAGCCGTCCTGGCCGAGCTGCTGGGCATTATTATTGCAACTGTCATCGTATCCCTGGTAAGCTATGGCCTGCTGGGAAGTATTGTGGGCTAAGCCAGTTTGAAATTTGCTATGGGAATTTATGACGTGCCGCAGCCGGGCGTGTCAGAGTGCTGGGACAGGAGGATACGGTAAGTGGAGGCTTATTCGGATTTCGCTTATGTATATGATATTTTCATGGATAATACGCCCTACGAAAAGTGGGGCGGATTTGTGCTGGACAGATTAAGACGGGCCGGGATTGAGGACGGCATCCTGCTGGATTTGGGATGCGGCACCGGAAATATGACGGAGCTTCTGGCGGATGCAGGCTATGATATGATTGGCGTGGATTTGTCGGAGGAAATGCTGAATGTGGCCATGGAAAAAAGGGCGTGCTCCGGCCATGAAATCCTTTATCTTGCACAGGATATGAGGGAGTTTGAGCTTTATGGAACGGTGCGCGCCGTTGTCTGTTTCTGTGACAGCCTCAATTATCTTCTGGAGGAAGAGGAGCTGGCGCAATGCTTCCGGCTGGTGAATAATTATCTTGATCCGGGCGGGCTTTTTATCTTTGATTTTAATACGGTTTATAAATATGAAACGGTGATAGGCGATGCCACGATTGCTGAAAACCGGGATAACTGCAGCTTTATCTGGGAAAACTTCTATGACAGTGAGGATCAGATCAATGAATATGATCTGACTGTTTTTGTGGAGGAGGATCAAAAAGAGGGTCTTTACCGCAGATTTACGGAAACCCATTACCAGCGGGGATATAGGCTGGATCAGATAAGGCGTCTGCTGGAGGAAAGCGGGCTTGTGTTTGTGGAAGCCCTGGATGCAGACACGATGCAGGAGGTGACGGAGAAGAGCGAAAGAGTCTTCTGCATCGCCTCGGAACATGGAAAATGTGGGACAGGAGAAACAAAATGAAGGATTATCTGGTAAGAGCAACGGCTGCGGATGCCCAGGTGAGGGCATTTGCGGCGACAACAAGGCAGACGGTGGAAACAGCCCGGCAGAACCATAATACCAGTCCGGTGGTAACGGCGGCACTGGGGAGACTGCTTACGGCAGGAGCCATGATGGGCAGCATGCTGAAGGGAAAAGAGGATCTTCTGACACTCCAGGTAACCGGCGACGGCCCTATGGGCGGCATGACGGTTACTGCGGACAGCATGGGCGGCGTCAAGGGCTATGCCAATGAACCGCAGGTGATACTTCCTGCCAACAGCCAGGGAAAGCTGGATGTGGGAGGCGCTGTAGGAAACGGGATCCTGCGTGTCATCCGGGATATGGGGCTGAAGGATCCGTATGTGGGCCAGACCGCTCTGCAGACCGGTGAGATCGCGGAGGATCTTACCTATTATTTTGCCACCTCTGAACAGGTTCCTTCCTCCGTGGGGCTGGGCGTGCTGATGGAAAAGGACAATACCGTGAAGCAGGCGGGCGGCTTTATTGTGCAGCTTATGCCGTTTGCAGAGGAGGAGACAATACAGAAGCTGGAAAGCAATCTGTCCAAAATCCGTTCGGTAACCTCCCTTCTGGATGAAGGCGTTACACCGGAGGGGCTTTTGGAGCTTGTCCTGGAGGGCATGGATTTTCAGTTCCTGGAAACCAGGGATGTTAAGTTTGCCTGCAACTGCAGCAAAGAACGGGTGGAAAAGGCGCTGATCAGCATCGGACGCGAAGAAATCGGAAACATGATTGCGGATGGGGAAACCATTGAAGTAAAATGCCATTTCTGTAATAAGGGCTATCATTTTTCCATACCGGAGCTGACGGGGTTACTTGAGAAATGCGGGAATAAATAGCTGTGTCCGCCGTCTTTGGCGGCAGGCCGGACGGGCTGGGAGAAAGGCGCTTTCTGCCGGCCTGATTTGTATCATATTTTAGCCGAATGTACGCATTGGCGTGCAGAATAGGAGTGAAAATTGAAACATGGTTATGTAAAAGCCGCAGCCCTGACTCCCGGAATCAGGGTTGCGGATACGGTTTATAATACGGAGCAGATAAAGAAAGGGCTGGACGAGGCTTTTGCCGAAGCAGCGAAAATTATCGTTTTTCCTGAGCTTTGTATCACCGGCTATACCTGCCAGGATCTTGTTTTCCAGGAAACGCTGCTTAAGGGGGCAACGGAAGGCTTAAAGGAAATCAGGGAATATACCAGAGGGCGGGACGCGCTTGTTTTCGTAGGGCTTCCTTTGGAAAAAAGCGGGAAGCTGTTCAATGTGGCAGCGGTTCTCCAGAACGGGAAAATCCTGGCATTTATCCCGAAGGAAACCATACCCAATTATGGTGAATTTTATGAGGCGCGGTATTTTGTGGCAGGAAATGCGGAAGCGGAGAACTTTATGTTTGACGGTGAGGAAATCCCGTTTGGCACGCATATCCTTTTCTGTGTGGATGCGGTGGACGGGCTGCAGGTTGCCTGCGAAATCTGTGAGGATGTGTGGGCGGCGGAAACACCTTCCACCTCCCATGCGATGGCCGGAGCGACCGTGATCGTGAATCTGTCCGCTTCCAACGAAACGGTAGGAAAGGATGCCTACCGGGAGGATTTGATAAAGAGCACCAGCGCCCGCCTGATTTCCGGTTATGTGTATTCCAGTGCGGGTGAGGGGGAATCCACGCAGGATCTTGTTTTCAACGGTCATAACATAATTGCGGAAAATGGCACGATTCTGTCCCGGGCCAGACGCTTTGAGAATGAATCCATATATGGGGAAATCGATGTTCAGAGGCTGCGTCATGAACGCAGGCGTATGAACACCTTCCTGAGGAATAAGGAAGGCTATCTGTACCTTCCGGTGCATATGGAAAAAACGGATACCGTCCTGACACGCAGGTATGACAGCATGCCCTTTGTGCCCTCGGATGAGGCGAAAAGAAACCACCGCTGCGATGAGATCCTTTCCATCCAGTCCTTCGGCCTGAAAAAGAGATATCAGCATATCGGCTGCAAAACGGCGGTCGTGGGTATTTCCGGCGGACTGGATTCCACACTGGCGCTTCTCGTTACAGTACGCACCTTTGATATGCTGGGGCTTCCCAGGGAAAATATCCATTCCGTTACCATGCCCTGCTTCGGGACGACGGACAGGACCTATGATAATGCCTGCAGGCTGGCCAGGACGCTGGGCACTACTCTGTCCGAGGTGAATATCAGGGAGGCGGTCAGTCTGCATTTCCGTGATATCGGACAGGACAGCGACGTGCATGATGTAACCTTTGAAAACAGCCAGGCAAGAGAGCGAACCCAGGTGCTGATGGATATCGCCAACAGAGCAGGCGGGCTGGTGATCGGAACGGGCGACATGTCCGAGCTGGCATTGGGCTGGGCAACCTATAACGGGGATCACATGTCCATGTACGGTGTGAATGCGGGCGTGCCGAAGACGCTGGTGCGTCATCTTGTAAAATATTATGCGGATACCTGCGGGCAGGAGGAACTGAGGGAGATTCTTCTGGATGTGCTTGACACTCCTGTCAGCCCGGAGCTTCTTCCGCCGGTGGACGGAAAAATCAGCCAGAAGACGGAGGATTTGGTAGGCCCTTATGAGCTGCATGATTTTTTCCTGTATTATATGCTGCGCTGCGGCTTTGAACCCTCCAAGGTGTACCGGATTGCCAGGATGTCCTTTGCGGGAAAATATGATAATGCAACTATTTTGAAATGGCTGAAGAATTTTTACCGCCGTTTTTTCCAGCAGCAGTTCAAGCGTTCCTGTCTGCCGGATGGACCGAAGGTGGGAAGTGTGGCGGTATCTCCCAGAGGGGATCTGCGCATGCCCTCGGATGCCTGTGCGACGCTGTGGCTGAAGGAAATTGAGGGGCTGCAGGCGGAGTAAGATGGCCTTTGGAATGAAAAAGAATAAGAAAAACAGCGGTGGCTATTCAGCCGCCGCTGCCGTTTCCGCCGGAGTATCCGCTGAGGTCTCCGGCGTATTTTCTGCCGTATTTTCCGCTGCGTTCTCCTGATTGCTTTCCGGCGTCGTTTCTGCCGTGTTTTCAGCGGAGGGCGTACTTTCTGCGGGAGCGGCGGGAGTTGTTTCCTCTATGGGTTCCAGAGAGGTTTTGGATTTTGTACTTTTTTCTTTCGTGCTGCCCGGGTTCTTTTCCGCTTTTGAAAGAGCATTGGTGATGGCATCGAGCAGTACCTGAGAGGTATACTTATTGTCATCGGAATAAGTAATTTCGTCCAGAGACTGCTTTTCGCAGATCTGGGCAGCCAGATCATTCAGAGCCGGCTCCATCAGCGGGTACATGGTCGTTACCGCTTCATCCAGGTTCACAAGCCGTATGGAGTTGATATTGTTATCGTCCACAACGACCTCCACATCTACTGCGGAATTTCCCAGAATCAGGGAAGTTGTGTATTTCCCAGGGGTATAGCGGCCTTCATCGGCGCCGGTTGCTTCCGGCGTTGTCTTTTTCCCGGGCAGGAACATGATAATGAGAAGAAGCAGGAAAAGTATTCCCAGCACCACAAAGATGCCGGTATATATCAATTCTTTTAAGTGCAGTACGACTATTTTGGTCTTGGAACTCATATCAATATCCCCGATTCATGTTGTTTATACAGTTTACTCCGCAGGGGGGATTTTTATTACTGAAAGTTTTCTTGGGGTGGTGGGGCCCGGCGGAGGAGAATTGTCCTGGTGGTGGGGGCGCGGGGAGATTTGTACAGGGGGGAGGGGGGGAGGGGGTTCCCGGGTGC
>OBAB01000093.1_pt1 | contig 83861 bp, 72 predicted proteins | sample 1516501 | NCBI WGS metagenome assembly OBAB01 (sample SAMEA2579906, study PRJEB22360) | human gut metagenome
TCGTGCCCAAGATAGTTAGCTGGAAACGGCTTGTGAAAATAGGTAGTCGCCGACTTTTGTATGGCCCGTTGGTCAAGCGGTTAAGACAGAGGCCTCTCACGCCTTTAACATCGGTTCGATTCCGGTACGGGTCACCATATGCACCTCTAGCTCAGTTGGTAGAGCAACTGACTCTTAATCAGTGGGCCCAGGGTTCGAGTCCCTGGAGGTGCACCAGATATTGAACGTCAAATCGTAAGATTTGGCGTTCTTTTTTGTTATGTAACCCCGAAAAATCGGGGATTGCACGGTCAATGCACGGCTTTTGCACGGTCGTGATTTTCGCCAGCAGATTTTGCAAGGGGCGAAATTGCTTGAAAATGTGTGTCGGATTCTGCATCAGGTCAGCAGAGCCAGACGGAGCTGCGCCTTTACTTCGGGGTCTGCGTTCTTCAGAAGTTCCAGCAAAGCGGTCATAGAGATGGTCGGTTCGCCTTCGGTGGGCACAGCCTGCGGGCTGGGGGTTTCCTGTTTGGCGTAGAACCCTTCCTCAAACTTCTTGCCCAGTTCTACACGAGAGGACTGCTGGATATGGGCGTAGGTGTTTACCAGCATATCTGCCGTAGCGTGTCCAGTAGTTCCCTGAACAGCTTTCACATCGCCGCCGGAGATCATCAGCTGATAGGTCGCACTGGAATGACGCAGACCGTGAAACACGATACGAGGGAACTCCGGGTGTGCATCCTGCCATTTGAGGAACTTCTTGCGGATCAGTACAGGCTCCACAGCCAGACCGTTGGGCAGACGGAACAGCATTCCGCTGTCACGGTAGCGTGTCGGGTCTTTCATCTCGTCTGCCGCCAGCTGACTCAGCCACTTCTTCAATTCCTCTTTCAGTGCAGAGGTCATAAAGATGGTGCGGCAGGAGGACGCCGTTTTGGTGCTTTTCAGGATGAGAGAAGTGGTGCTGCGCTCCAGCTTGTCCGGGAATACCTTAATGATACAGCCATCGTCTACTTGGTTCAGTGCTTCTTTTCGCACCCGCTGCATGGACTTGTTGATACGGAACGTTCCGATGCCATCCGCTGCGTCAAAGTCAATATCTTCCGGGGTCAGACCTACGATTTCGCCCTCTCGCAGTGCGCCCACCAGCGTGAGATGGACTGCCAGATGCAGGATGGGGTCCTCCATGCTGTCCAGTGCTGCCCGCATTTCCTCTACCGTCCAGATGGTACGCTCCTGCGTGGACTTCTTGGGGCTGTCCACAGGAACAGGACTTTTGATCAGGATACCCCACTCCACGGCATACTGGAACGCTGTACCCAGCAGCCGATGAACCTCATGGATGGTTGTGCCAGAAAGAAACCGCTGCTTCTGCTTTTCGGTCAGTTCCTGCTTCTTTCCCTCGATATACGAACCGCAGGGTGTTTTACTCAGGGTCGTGTAGAGGTTCTCCATGTGGTAGGGTTTGAGTTTCTGCATCTCCATGCTGCCGATATAGGGGATAATCAGGTTCTGGATGGTGGAAAGGTTGGATTCGTAGGTTTTGGGTGCCCACTTGTGCTTGCTGCACTGCTTGGGCAGCCAATCCATGAGGAACTCTGCCACCGTCACCGAGGACGGAATCAGGAATGTGCCAGCTGCCAGTTCATGCTCGATTTGCTTCTTTCGGTTCGTTGCCTCCTCTTTTGTGGGAAAACTTTCCCATTTGTCGCAGCTCTTGCCGTGTTCATCTTCGTAGGTGTATCGGACGCTGTAAGAGTTGCCGCGCTTCGTAATATATGCCATACTGTTTGCCTCCTTATCAAGCTGCCCGGTAGAGCCACGCATCGAAACTGTCTTTCGGTACACGGATGCTTCCGCCTACCCGTAGGACACGGAATTCGGTGGTGCTGTTGCACAGGTTGTAAGCAGAGCGCAGGCTGATGGCCAGCATTCGTGCAATATCGTTCACCGTGTACACCAGCTTCGTGGTTTCCGGGCTGTCAGTCGGAGACTTGACGGCATTGGTTTGAGTGACCACCTCCATTGTAGTGGGATTCAAGTCCTTTTGCAAGAACTTTTTCGTATAATCGGAAGATTGCACAGGGACGTTCATAGAATTACGGTCAAAATCCATAAGCATTGCTCCTTATATTGTCATATCATCTAAAAATTCAGATTAAAGTTCTACATCCTGCCTACGCCTGTGGTTTCGCTGCGACACATTCATGGTGCGCTCCTGCTTGGGGGCAAGAATCTTTTCCAGAAAGCCGCGCACCAGTTCGGGCGCACGGTGGAGAGCATCCAGATAGGGTTTCACGTCGTACCACAGGTCGTGGTACTTGTTGCTCCAACGAATGGCTTCCTTCTTGGCGGTGGAAAGTTCTTCTTTCAAGTGGCGGTTCTCCACATCCATCATATAGCCGTGTGCAGCCTGTTTCTTGAGAGCGGATAATTCATCTTCGGTCAGGGAATAATTACCCAACAGAGTGCGCTTGCCCAAGGATTCCACGTCCTGTGCGTGAATGAGAGCGTCCTTTGTGACAGCAGCTTTCTTCTGAACAGCGGCAAGTTCCTTCTCCTTTTTGGAGAGGGTCTGACTGGTTTTGGCAAGCGACTGCGCCTTTTGGTCGGCTTGGGCGGTCAGGCTGTCCAGCCGCTCCTGCTCCCGCTGGACTTTGAACTGCGTGACAGTCAGGTGTTCTTCGGTACTGCCGCGCTCGCCGCGCTCCACATCGGTATACCCAGCATTGTGCATATAGTTGAAGAAATCGTCTTGCAGGATGCTGTATGACTTCTTCAGGACTGGTTTGCCGTTCTTTTGCAGGACGGGCTTTCCGGCATCGTCCAGCAGGGGCTTAGATGCCCACTTCTTACTCCGGCTGACCTGCATGACAGTCTCCTTGACTTTGCCGACCAGAGCCTTGTCCTTGCAGCGTTTCGACCACAGGATTTGCTTTTCCACCACAGGCACATAGACCACATGGAGGTGGTAGTGGTAGATCTCCCGGCCTAGTGCCTCGGTCATGGCACGGTTGATTTCATCGGCGTGCATGACAGCCGAGAGAATATACTGCTCACCGCCCACGATTTGAACGGCTGCTTTGTAGGCATCTTCATAGAACTGCTTGGCGAACTCGTAGCCACCGTGATTGTCAAAATAGGCCGAGTTGACATCAAAGACAAGCTCGCAATAATGGGTGGCATCCGGCTTCAGGCCGCGCGTGGAAATGGTTCCAGCGGCTTCCAGTTGGGCAAATAGGTCGGTGTAGCTGGCGGTTGGCTTTTTGAAGTGGACGTTCCATGAGGTGCGCTGGGGGATAATGTCGGGGTTTCGATAGCTGTCCTTTTCGCGCTCGTTGTGCTGCTGGGTGTTGCCAACGGCTTTGTCTGAAACGGCGAGATTTCGGACACTGGTGCGGTCAACGCCATCGTTTCTTGCCAAAGGGCATCCCTCCTTTCAAGATTCATCGAGAGGTGACGGGGAACGAAGATGCACTTCTTCGGAAGTGTAATAACTCACTATAACACTTTCATCCCTATGGGCTGCAAAGTGTAGTGGGCTCTCCGAGGGGAAACGAGGGAAAACGTCTCCTGCGGGAGAGCTAATCGAGTTCACGTTTGCGAAGCAATGAAAGCCCCAGTGGGGCTTTTAAGTGACCGAACGGTCTTGCGCCAGCAAGATGGAGGGGCCTCGCCCCGACAAGTTCGCACAATGCGAACTTGATTGCTCCGTACGCATCTGAAAAAATTGCGTACGGACTTCAAATAACCCGTACGGTCTGTACGGCGTACTGGGACACGAAATATAAACGATACCACGTTTTAATTTGCTTCAATTCGCCGTACAGGTGCGTACAAGTACAGACCGTACAGGTTGTACGAACTTCTTCCGTGAAAAAATGCACTTTTTACGGGCAGGGATGGACAAGCGGCTCGATGCCCACGAATCCTCGCACCCTGCGACCACCGGGCAGATAGATGTTGTTGGTGGCTTCAAGGTTGTAGCGGCGGTCATTCTGGCGCAGCTCTGCGCTGAAACGGATGGCAGATACGCTGTGACAGGCGTTGTCCTCGCACCACTGCTTGTAAATGTCGTAGAACTCCTTGGAACTGATGGAGTAGTCCGCCTTGAAACGGAAGTAGCCCTCGGACTCCATGAAGTCGATGACATTGTTGCTGCTGCGCTTGATGGTGTCCACGTTGGCGGCGGCTCGTTCGCTGACCGTGAAGCGGAAATCGTTCTGCACCAACCGGTGCAGCCCTTCCAGACACCACAGCAGGATGCCTTCCAATTCGGCGCACATCTTTTCCACAAGGAAGGGGTCGTCCGTGCGGTCGGCAGGCTTGTCCTTGGTGGTCAGGATGAGCTGACGGCGAAAGAAGCCGTCCGAATGGTCATACAGCGAGGTCAACGCACCGTTGCCGAAGCAGAGAAACCGGGCGTAGATGTCCCGCTGGTAGCTCTGGACACCTTTGCGCTCCAAGTCCAGCTTGGCTTCGGCGGTCACGATGGTCTTGATATAGTTGGTCTTGGGCAGGGCGTTCATGTCCATGTCGTCGTCGATCATCAGCAGGCGGCGTTCCAGATCGGCACGGGCAAAGCGATTGTTCTCCACTTTCTGGACGCTGCCGTTGCTGGCGGCATCTCCCATGAGCCGCTTGAGCACCAGCCCGATGCGGGACTTGCCCTCGCCGCCCTTGCCGACAATGAGCATCATCTTCTGTCCCTTGGTGCTGGGGATCAGGCAGTAGCCCAGATACTCCTGCAAGGTGGGGATGTCGGCATCGTCCAGCAGCTCGTGCAGAAAGGTCAGCCAGCGGTCAGGGCTGGCGGCTTTGGGGTCATACTTCACAGGCAGGCGGTTCTGGCAGAACAGGCGGCTCTCTTGAAAAGAGCCGTCCGGCAGATGGTACACGCCGTTCCGGAGGTGGATGCAGTCCTGTTCAATAGGAAACGGGTCGGAAAAGGCCAGCAGCTTGATGGTTTCCAGAATGTTGGTGACCTTTTTGGACAGGCCGGAGGTGACATATTCCTCGATGTTCTCCAAGATGCGCTGCTTGATCTCGCTCTCATCCTCTACCGGGCCGTCCAGCGTGTACAGCGTTCCGTTGACGCATTTCAGCGGCCACTGTTCCAGAAAGGCACGGCCAAACTGGACTTCATCGATCTTCTTGCCGTTGTACCAGTCCGGCCATAAGGGGTTGCGGGAAATGTTTTTCTTCATAGGGTGGTTCTCCTTTAGAAAAGTGAAGTGGTGGGTCTCACCGTGAGACCCACCACTTCAGGTGAATAAATTATCAGGCGCACTTTGCCAGAGAAAGGCGGTCGGTGCGCTCCTCCAGCATCAGCAGGAATGACCCGGACAGCAGCCGTGCAGCGGCATCGGCCTTCTGCTGGGGCGTTCCGAATGCAACGCAGTCCGTCAAGTGCTCGATGGTCTAGGTCGCGTGGAGGGCTTCTTCAAACCGTGGGTCATGCGGCTCCTCCGGGGTGGCAGGCTTATAACGCTCTCGCCAGTCATGCAGCAGGTCAAGATAATCGGTCAGTACCCGCAGGCAGTAGGCGATGTCTGCCCACTGCTCATCCGTCAGGCCACGCTTGGGCGGCGGCAGGGCGATGGCATTGGCGGGCGGCTTATCCGGGTCAAGCCAGAGCTTGTCGGGGCGGGGCCCCTCCATCTTGCTGACGCAAGACCGCTCTGTCACTTGCAGTCCCCACTGGGAACTGCATTGCTTCGCAAACGCGAAGTCATTTATCAGCTTCTCGGCGGCTTGCCGTGGGTTCAGGTCGAACAGTTTGGCGGTGAGGTCGATGGCATCTCCGTTGGCTCCGCAGCCAAAGCAGTAATAATAGGTGTCGTTTAGCTTCATGCTGGGGTCGCTGTCGGAATGGAACGGACAGCACACCATGCCATGGCGGTCGGGTTCCATGCCGTACATCTCTCCCACCTGCCGAACGGTGATGGCGGACTTGACAGTTTGATACAGGCTCAAGGGCATTCCTCCTTTGTTTCATGCGTTACACGTTGCACCAGAGACCCCAAAGTGGGAACTCTGGTGTTTTTTGCCTTGTGCCTGAATATACGGAAAATTTTGCAGAAAAGGCGAAAAAGCGGCAGAACTGCAACGGAAAAAGAAAAATACCCTCACTGGTTGCAGGACTGCAACAGCAAGGGCGGAGAGGTAACCGTATATTGAACAAAACGGCAGAGCGTATTATAATGAGGAAAAAGCTCAAAAAGGAGGGCCGACCACATGGCACAGGAATATCTGCCTGCACCGTCCAACATCCGTCTTGCGGACTTGATGAAAGAGCACAACATCAGCCAACCGGAGCTTGCCAAGGAAATCGGCTGCTCCAAAAGCACCATCAGCCGCTTCATCAGCGGCGCAAAAGGGACGCTGACCCATGAGCAGGTGCTGAAAATCGCAAGGCTGTTCAACGTATCTACGGATTTCCTGCTGGGAGAAACCAACATCCCCGACCGCAAAAATTACGACATTGCCGAACTGGGCTTGTCCGTAGAAGCCGCAAAGAACCTCTACACGGGGCGTGTCAATACAGAGGTGGTCAACCTGCTGTTGGAAAACGCCCGGTTTGCAGAGCTTACTTACCGTATAGCGCAGTATTTTGACGATACTTTTGCATCCGGCATCGCAGCACAGAACGCTATGCTCACGACATTGAGTACCCTTCTGCGCACAAAGGTCAAGACCCCGGAAGCAGCCAAGGCTGCAAAGGACATCAGCCTTCGGAGAAAGCCTGTGAACCAAGGCGACCTTGATGACATTGAGATGTATTTCATGGCAGCGGTCAAGGAGATCAAAAAGGGTATCGGGAGCCATTACGCCGAACAGGAAGCCATGAGCAAGAAAGTGGCCGAGAAGATGTTCAATGAACTGACCAAGGGGCAGGATGTGCAGCACCCAACGATCACGGCAGGGCAGTTGACGGATGCAATGTTGGACAGTGTTTCGGGCATGGAGGGAGCTACGCCGGAAGCACTGGAACAGCTGCGGAACGGTCTGCTGGGAATCTTGCAGTCTGTCGCAGAGCAGGAAAACGCCCATGAAGCAGACGAATGAACGGCTTTGTGCGCTGGCGCAGAAAGGGGACGCCGCCGCACTGGACAGCCTGATCGAAAACAACAAGTCCTTTATCGGCAAGGTGGCAAATGACCTTTTCCGCAGCATGAATCTGGCACAGTCTGGCTTGAACCTTGACACGGACGATTTGAAACAGGCAGGCAATCTGGGCTTATGGAAAGCTGTGCCGAAGTTCGATGCAGCGCGCGGCATGAAGTTCCTGACCTATGCGGCTCCTGCCATCCGCAACGCCATGATGGACATGGTGCGGGATGCCTTTGCCGCTTTTGAGCAGCGGATGGTGACGGAAGACAAGGACGGCGTCTGTTACCAACGTGTTTCGCTGGATGATGTTCTGCCGGGAGAGGAACAACTACGGCGCATTGAGGCCATAGCCGACCCCTACGCCATGCAGCCGCAGAGCATTATGGAGGAGCAGGAATCGCGCCGGGAACTGTACGATGGCCTGAAACGGCTGACCCAACGGGAGCAGACCTATCTGCTGTACCGCTATGGCTTTACTGATGGCAAGGAACATCCTTTGATTGGTACGGCGATATATTTCCACCTGACAAAAGGCCGCGCCAAAAAGACCGAGGAACAGGCCATGGATAACCTGTGGCTGGAACTGCCGTGGTGGTTTGATTAAAGGGAGCGAAGAAAATAGCTTTTATACACTAAAGAATGAAATCAAAATGAATGAGAATTTATTTGGAAGTTTTAGGGAAGAATGCACATTCTAATTTTTTTAATATGGAAAGCTTTTTACGGTTGATAGCTTGTCTACTGACACCAGATTTTTCTGCTATATCTGCGATGCTCATTCCTTTAAAAACAAATTGAGATAATAAGGTCAGTTCAGAAGGTTGAAGAACAGAATGTAAATCGGAAATCAATAGTTCAGGATATTCATCGTTTGAGGACAAAGACATCTGATCGAAATCAATTTCATCAACGCTTGCGATGACAGAGTTATCTACGGCGTTTTTTCGGCTGTTAAGCGAAATGTATTGATGCCGGATAGAGGATTCAATATATTTCACTAATGTGCCGTCATCTTTTCTTTGAAGTTTGGTCAATTTTCCGGAATGCAGTAATTCGAGAAGATATAATTGTAAATCTGAATAGGCATCCTCATACTTAAGAAGAGCTGCATATTTTTTCAGTAATGCTGAAAACGTTGGACGATTTGTAGCTGTGCAAAGGAGTTGCCGTTATATGCATTTAGAAAAAGGTCAAAAAGCGTATAATTCAATTTTCTTTCCTCCTTTTAAGAGGAAAGAGAAAAAATGTTAAGATTTGTAAACGGAAAAATAGATTTTTGTGAGCTAATATAAAAAGTTTACAAGAAGGTAATAGAGACTAAACAATATGTTGATAAACTTATAAAAAAGGAGAACATATATGAATTGTGCAAAAAGTGTAAAAATGATAGTGATTCTAGGTTGTATTGTGGTGAATTTGGTGGGATGTGGAATGAATGATACAACAGCATCATCAATGTCCACAGTAGTTTCGTCACAGGATACATCGTCAAGTTCATGCAATTCTGAAGAAAAAAATGATTTGCAAGATTTTTCCCAGACGTTAGTTGATTCGACCTCGGTATTTTTAGATCAAGATCAATATACTGTTTTTGAAAAAGCGCAGAAAATAGACTATGCACTTTGGGGACAATCAAGTAACTTAAAAGGACTGAATTTTAAAATTGAAGATGCTCCGACTTTTGTGCCTATGACGCAAAATGCGCCGACATATGTAAAACTGAACGGACATGATTATGAGGTCTATCAAAATTCTTATAAAGAGTTTGAAGAATATATGAAATCTATTTTTACAAATGATTTCTTGTCACAAGATTCAATTGAGAAAAAGTTTGTGAATTATAATGGAAAACTTGCCGTTTGTGATGACTATGATTTGGCACAAATTCCATATTTTACTGGATATGTGGGAGAATATTATCCGGATGATTTCTGCTCAGTGCGATACTATTTGAAAAATAAAACGGAAGCACAAGTAAATTTTGTAATGATTGCATACTATAATCCCAATGAAACGTATGAGGAACATGATGAGTATTCATATGATGACATGAATAAAGTCGAATATGAAATGCAGTTGGTAAAAGTTGGGGATGTGTGGAGAGTAAATAAATATCACTCGCCTGAGCTTGGATAAGCAGATAGTGAAAAGTGTTGCATATAATAGGCATTGAAAAATCCCCCCCGAAGCCTTTTCGAGAGTTGAGAAAAGACTTTGGGGGGGATATATGTTAAAAATGATGCTTTACAACTTATTGTTGATGAAGAGAGTAGAGATATTTAGGAGCGACGAGCGGTTGCGATATAATCACCGTATACGGTTTCATTGCGTGCAGTTCCCGCTTCCTCAAGAGTTCGAATGACACCACCAGCAGGATCAATGACGGAAATGCTGCTTGCAGAGGAGCAACTGCCAGTATAAGCAATCGCTGTGACAAAATGCGTCTTTTTGCCATCGCTACTGTTGAGCCGAATAATGATGGGAAGGTTATTGTCAATACTTGCTTTGACTGCACTGAATACAGTCGCCTGCTCCTTACCGCCATGAGTGTAGTTGCTCGTGTCGATTTTACCATTGCACTTGCTGGGAAGAGCCCAAGTATTCAGACCGTTTGCACCCCAATTTCCACAGGCAGTCAGGACTTCGTTAGGGGTGAATTCACGAGGCCCATAGATATTAGCGGTATTCAACACGGCAACAAGAGAGCAACCACTATTTCCAACAAGCTTAACAATGTCCGGATTCTTCTGTGCCCAAAGATAGTTTCTATCAGTAGGCAGAGTGATTGAATGAGATTGACCACTTGTACCGCCCGAAGAAGCGTTCAATGCGTTTAGGGTGGCACTGCCGACCATACCATCGGCAGTCAAGCCGGATGCTTTCTGAAAACTGATAACAGCGTTATAAGTGCCTGAACCTGCAAGGCCATCCACTGTACTGGCGTAATAACCTTTGTTCTTCAGGAGCTGCTGGATGGTTTTAATGTCGCTTACCAGTGCGTTCCATGTACCATCGCCAACAATGCCATCTTGGGTAAGACCTTTTTTGCCCTGATACTTCTTAACAGCATTTTCAGTACCAGAGCCAAATTTGCTGTCAAAACTACCCGGAGGGCAGCACATGATATGCAGTCCATACTGCAGGTACATAACATAGTTGCCAGTACTTCCATTTTTGAGTAACATAGTAATAATCTCCTTTTTTTAGTAGGACGTTTATGGGGCCCTTCATTTGCGTCCTTACGTAATAGAAAGAGAGAATCACAGATGTTTTGTAAACATAGAGAGATAATTTAGGATATCTGGGTCGGTCACTCAAACCGTTGCCGTCAAGTCGGTGGTGGATAGTGTGATTTTTGTTTGTCAGAGAGTAAGTGCACGGTTTCTGCACGGATTTTGCACGGTTTCAAAACGTGCAGAGGGTGCTTTTCGCTGCAAAATCCGACAAAGGGTGCAGAAATTGCTGGGTGAAAAATCACGTTGATTTGATTAAAAATAACGATGACTCGAAACTTCCATAAATTGAGACGAACCGGCGGCTTGCTCTCTTAATCAGTGGGCCCAGGGTTCGAGTCCCTGGAGGTGCACCAAATTTTGAACGTCAGATCGAAAGATTTGACGTTCTTTCTTTATGTAGGAAAGCGGTTGCACACTTTCTGCACACCGTTTGCACATTTGCCCGAATCAGGGGCTTTTCTGCGCAAGGTTTGCACAGCCTGCTTTCCTTTGCATAAAAAGAAGAAATTTTAGGCGAACAAGGCTCTCGTCAATTCTCTGCGTTCGTCTGCGTCCATCAGCCGGATGGCTTCAAGGATCTCCCTACCGGAGATTTTTGTTGCCGCCGGCTTTTCGTTTTGCCGGGGCTGGGATGCTGCCGGGGTCAGGTCTTGGGAGTAGAAGTTTGCTTCGATCTTCTCGGTCAGCTCCAACCGGGGCTTGTCCTGCGTGTGAGCGTAGGTGTCCATCAGGACAGATGCCGTTGCATGACCTGTGTTGCCCTGCACCGACTTGAAGTCACCGTCCGACTGCAAGAGCTGGTAGGTGGCACTGGAATGCCGTAGACCGTGGAACACGATCTGCTCAAACTCCGGGTGCTCAGCTCTCCACAGGCGGTACCACTTTGTCAGCAGCTCCGGTGCGATGGGCAGACCATCCGGGAGCCGGAACAGTTGCCCGCAATTGCTGTACTTTTCCGGGGCGTTCTGCTCGTCCTGCTTGAGCTTTTCAAGCCATGCCAGAAGCTCCGCTTTCAGAGGTTTGGTCATATACAGGATGCGGTTGGACTTCTTGGTCTTGGGCTTTTTCAGGATGAGGGATGACTTGCTGCCCTCACGCCTGTCCGGGAAGGTGTAGTAGACCTGATTGGGATCGAGCTTTTCCAGAGCGTCCTTGTTGGCTCGCTGCATGGTCTTGCTGACTGAGATGGTACCACGACCATCGGCGGCATCAAAATCCAAATCACTCGGCTGTAAGCCGAGAATTTCGCCCTCACGCAGCGAAAGGATCATGCTCATGTGCACCGCCAGATGCAGGGCAGGGTTCTCGATGGTCTGCAACGCTGCCAGCATGGTTTTCTCGTCCCAGATGGTACGTTCCTCGATGTTGACCTTGGGGGCATCACGGGGCAGGGGAATCTTGTGGATGAGGTCCCACTCCACTGCATAGGAGAATGCAGTTTTCAGCAGCGTGTGGACCTCGTGGATAGAGGTGCTGGACAGCAGCCGCTTCTTCTGTTTCTCGGAAAGCTTTTGCTTCACACCGTGCACATACTGCCCGCAGGGGGTCTTGGAAAGGGTGGCATAGAACTTCTCGATGTCATAGGTGCGCAGCTCCTGCACCTTGCGATTGCCGATATAGGGCACGATAAGGTTCTGCACCATCGCCACGGACTGGGTGTAGGTCTTGGGTGACCACTTGTGTTTGGTGGACTGGATGGGGATCCACTTGTACAGCATCTCCTCCACCGTCATGGTGTCGGGGACGAGGAATGTGCCGTCCAGCAGTTCTTTCTCGACCGTGATCTTTCGCTCCTGCGCCTCCTTCTTGGTCTTGAAACTCTCCCATCCCTCGCAGGGTTTGCCGGAATGGTCTTTGTACTTGTAACGGACGGAGTAAGAATCTCCGCGCTTCATAATAGATGCCATAGATTACCTCCCTCAGACCGCCGCAAACCAGTTGTCGAAGCTCTGCTTGTTTACCCGGATACTGGTGCCGATGCGCAGCACCCGAAAATCCTTCGTGGTGTTGCACAGGTTGTACGCAGCGCGAGGAGAAATTGCCAAAAGCTGGGCGATTTCCTCCACCCGGTAAACAAGGGGTTCGTGCTTGGCTGCTTTGGTCTGGTCAGAAGATTCAATGGCAGGGGATTTGGACGCTTTCATTGTAACCGGGTTCGAGTCCGTTTGCAAGATGTTCTTCGTATAATTTTCGGATTTTACAGAGGTGGTTTCGCTGGGGATAGTGGTAGTGCGGTTTTTTGTCATAGGCAAGTCTCCTTTTTTACATCTGGTTTGTTAAAGCTCAGAGTTCTGCTCGTGATGGCGGTCTTTGGGGATACTCGCTGTGCGCTCCGGTTTCTGGGAGAGAAGAATTTCAAAAAAATTGCGCACACGCTCCGGGGCGTGGCGCAAAGCGTCCAGATAGGGCTGGACATCATTCCGCAGGTCACGGTAACGAGCTTGCCATTCGGCACAATCCCGTTTGGCAGCAGCCAACTGCTGTTTCAGTTGGATGTTCTCAACATCTACGACATAGCCGTGTGCTGCCTGCTTTTTCAGGGAGGAAAATTCATCTTCGGTCAGGGAATAATTACCCAGCAGGGTACGCTTGCCCAAGGATTCCACATCCTGTGCGTGGATGAGAGCATCTTTTGTGACAGCGGCTTTCTTCTGAACAGCGGCGAGTTCCTTCTCCTTTTTAGAAAGTGTCTTGCTGGTCTGGGTGAGATGCTGCTCTTTCTGGTCGATCTGAGCGGTCAAGCTGTCCAGCCGTTCCTGTTCCCGCTGGACTTTGAACTGGGTGACGGTCAGGTGTTCTTCGGTGCTGCCACGCTCGCCGCGCTCCACATCCGTGTATCCGGCGTTGTGCATGTAGTCGAGGAAATCGTCTTGCAGGACACTGTACGACTTCTTCAGGACTGGCTTGCCGTTCTTTTGCAGGACAGGCTTTCCTGATTCGTCCAGCAGGGGCTTGGATGCCCACTTCTTGCTCCGGCTGACCTGCATGACAGTTTCCTTGACTGTGCCAATCAAAGCCTTGTCCTTGCAGCGTTTTGACCAGAGGATCTGCTTTTCTACCACAGGAACATAGACCACATGGAGGTGGTAGTGGTAGACCTCCCGGCCTAGTGCTTCGGTCATGGCACGGTTGATCTCATCAGCGTGCATGACGGCAGAGAGGATATACTGCTCACCGCCCACGATCTGGACAGCGGCTTTATAGGCATCTGCGTAGAACTGCTTAGCGAACTCGTAGCCGCCGTGGTTGTCGAAATAGGCAGAGTTGACATCAAAAATCAGCTCACAGTAGTGGGTGGCATCCGGCTTCAAACCACAGGTGGAGATCGTGCCGTTGGCCTCCATCTGGGCGAACAGGTCGGTATAACTGGCGGCAGGCTTCTTGAAATGGACGTTCCATGCAACGCGCTGGGGGATAATGTCGGGGTTCCGATAGCTGTCCTTTTCACGCTCATTGTGCTGCTGAGTGTTACCAACGGCCTTGTCCGAAACGGCGAGATTCCGGACGCTTGTGCGGTCGATGCCATCGTTTCTTGCCAGAGGACATCCCTCCTTTCAAGGTTCATCGGGAGGTGACGGGGAACAGAGATGCACTTCTGCGGAAGTGTAATAACTCACTATGACACTTTCATCCCTGCGGTCTGCAAAGTGTAGTGGGGTCCTGCCGGACCGGCTCCCCCTTTGTCGCTTTGCGACATTTCCCCCGCAATGCGGGGGAATCTACCCCTCGGGGGGAACGTCTCCTGCGGGAGAGTTACGACACCGTTCCCACGGTAGGAATGGTGTCAGTTCCGTATGCGGCGAAAAAATTGCGTACGGAGAAAAAGTGCCGTACGAGGTGTACGCTGTACGCAGAAAATAAAACATAACGATGAATCGAAAGATTGCAAAACTTTACCGTACGGCGTACAGTATGTACAGACCGTACGGCATTATTTTGCGAAAAATCATTTTATGCTGCCGGGTGGACAAGGGCTTCGATACCCATGAATCCGCGTACCCTGCGGCCACCGGGCAGATAAATGTTGTTGGTTGGTTCGAGATTCAGCCGGACAGCGTTCTGGCTGACCTCTGAACTAAGCCGTGCTGTCGATACTGGGTGACAGGCATTATCCTCACACCACAGCTTGTAGATCTCGTAGAGGTCTTTGGAACTGATGGAGAAATCTGCCGTATAGCGAAAGTAGCTCTCCGAGTCCAGAAAGTCGAGGACATTGTTGCTGCTCCGTTTGATGGTCTCCAGATTGGCGGCAGCTTTGGAGTTGACTGTGAACTTGTAGCTGTTCCGTAGCAATCGCTGTAAGCCCTCCAGACACCACAGTAGGATGCCCTCCAATTCTGCGGACAGGGCTTCTACAAGGAATGGGTCATCTTCCCGGTTGGTAGGGCGGTCTTTGGTGGTCAGGACGAGCTGCCGCCGCCAGAAGCCGTCCGAATGGTCGTACAAGGCGGTCAGCGCACCATTGCCAAAGCAGAGAAACCGGGCGTAGACGTCGCTCTGGTAACTCTGGATGCCCTTGCGCTCTACGTCCATCTTGGCTTCTGCGGTCACGATGGATTTGATATAGTTGGTCTTGGGCAGGGCGTTCATGTTCAGATCATCATCTACCATGAGCAGTCGATTCTCAAGGTCGGCACGAGCAAAGCGGCTGGTTTCAACTTTCTGGATGCTGCCATTGCTGACCGCATCACCCATCAAGTTCTTCAGCACCAGACCGATGCGGGATTTGCCTTCACCGCCTTTGCCGAGCAGGAACATCATCTTCTGCCCTTTGGTGCATGGGATAAGGCAGTAGCCGAGGTATTCCTGCAAGGTAGGAATGTCCTCTGGCTCCAGCAACTCATTCAGAAAGGCCAGCCAGCGTTCTGGCTTGGCAGCTTTCGGGTTATAGGCCACAGGCAGGCGGTTTCGGCAGAACAGGCGGCTTTCCTGAAACGTACCGTCTGCAAGGTGGTAGATGCCATTTTTGAGGTGGATGCAATCCACCTCAATGTCCAGCGGAGCTGAATAAGCAATGATACGCAGACTTTCCAGCAGATTGGCCACCCTCTTGGAAAGCCCATGAATGATAAATGCCTGAATCTCTTTCAGGATGAGCTGCTTCAGCTCGGCTTCATCTTCCACCGGGCCGTCCGGGGTAAAGAAGCGGTTCTCGATGCACTTCATAGGGTGATTGCGGATAAGTTCGTGACAGAACGTCACTTCGTCGATTTTTTCGCCGTCAAACCAGTCCGGCCACAGCGGATTACGAGGAGAACTTTTTCCCATAGGCATACTGTCCTTTCGGTTGCGTTACAGTTATTCAAGTGGTCAATTTGACCACTTGAATAACTGTAACAGGTTGATGAACTTCCGGTATCTCTCATCCATGAAGGGGAGAGAACTTTATTTGGTGGATACGTTACACTTATCCAAGTGCTCATTTTGAGCACTTGCAGCATCTGTAACACGTTTTCGATAGTCTTTTTGCCGACAGGCGTTGCTGCAATAGCGGGCATCTGCACGTTTGGGCGTGAATTTCTCGCCGCAGCACTGACAGACCAAATCTTGACAGCGCATTTGGCGGTATTCCCGCTGCCGCCGATTGTTGGCCTGATTGCCGCACCAGTAGCTATGACAGTATTTCTTGGTGTAGATCGTGGTGTAGAACACCCGACCGCAGCCGCCGCAGATGAGTTTGCGGATAGCGTATCCTCCGGTGGTAAAACCCGTTTCCTCATACGATTCTTTCAAATAATCCTGATTGTTCTGCTCCCATTCTTCGTTTGTCATATACATGGAGATACCCCTCCTTTCATTAGTGTTACGGAAAAACAATGTGGTCAATTTGACCACATTATTTTCTGGTAACTGAGGAATCAACGTTTAGCCGTTCTCCCTACATGGACTTCCTGCCCCCTTCCGGCGGCGTTTTCCGGCTCTCCCACTTGGGGGTCATCGCCGGATATCCCATGCAGACGGTCATGCGGTTTTCAAGGTGCATCGGGCAAAACGGCAACAAAAAAGCCGTCACAAAACAGACCAGCCCTGCCTTCGCTTTTTCTGGAAGGTCATGCTAGTCGGTTATGTAACGGCTGAAAGCCAAGATGTTCAGCCCCGCAGGGCCTGAACGAATATGTAAAAATATGTTATATTCAATTATTGGGATAGATTACCACAAAAATCGAGCTGTGTCAACAAAAAGTTTTGAGAATACGCTGATTTCGGCAGAGTGCAAGAAAAAGCGAGGGAAACTTTAGCAAAAAAAGAGAGAGCTGGACGGTGCCAGCCCTCTTGACAAGAAAATTCAACAACGGAGTATGCTGCTTTTACTGGAACAGATACCCGGCAGTCATCTCCAGATAATTGTCACCGGCATAGTTCGGGAATGTGGCCTTCATCGCTGCAGTAAAGTCCTCTGCACTGGTGCAGCTTGCGGCAAACTCCTTGGCTTTCTGCACATAGGCAATCTTCTCAGCCACGGCATCCTGTCCTTCCGGGGGTAGAGTGGCCGGACAGCACCATGGCGTAGCCCTTGTTCTGATAGTCGTGCAGGGTGTCCAACATGGCATCCATAGCGGCAACAGTGGGCATGATGGAGTGGGTCGTCTTACCCAGCATATGGGGATAGACCACATTGATGGCAGGGATTTCCAAGTCGTAAGTATCGCCGTGGTCGAGGATGTTGAACTCAATACCGCCCACCGTCACCTTACCAGAAACGACAGTGTTGACCTGTGCCATATCGTTGCCGCCGTGGAAATCACTGCCGAAAGTCTGATACAGGCCATCCGTAGTGGCAAGGGTGGAGCCGGATGCAATGGCATCTTTTGCAGCCTGCGTGCCGTAGATGCTCATACCGGAAACATAGCTTACACCGGTAACATGAGCATCAAGGAAGATGTCGTTCATCGGCTTGCCAAGGCTCTGTACATAGCCCTTCCACGCATCCAGACCGGCGGTGAAGGATGGCAGCTCGATGCCGACCAGTGCGTCCTTGCCTTCTACGATATAGGCAACATCGCCCAGTGCATCCTCGCTGTTATAGACGTGCAGGTTCACATCGCCGTAGTGGTAAACGGTTACACCGCCGGAATCCAGCCGGACGGTGCCGGTAGTTGGAGCATCCGGCAGGTTCAATGCCTGACCCGCATAGATAAGGTTCGGATTCTTGATTGTGGAGCGGTTGGCCTGATAGATTTCGTTCCAGCGTTCGCCATTACCCAACTGGGTCTTGGTGATTTTGTACAGGTTATCGCCTTTTTTGACAGTGTGACCGGCGGCAAAAGCGGAAGTGCAACTGCCTGCGGCAAGTGCCAGTGTCAGGGTGAGTGCGGCGGTCTTGGTGAGCTTTTTCATGGTAGTGGTCCTTTCTCTTTGCTTTATTTTCAGCCGTTATGCGGCTCAAAATCGTTGATGAAAACTTTTATAATCTCTCCTACATACATTTCATGGAAGTCCCGTTGTGGGTAGTTGAAGTCAATCAGTCCCTTATCCACAAAACCGGATTCCAGCAGCGGTGCATGGTAGAGTTTGCGGCAGACATACACCATCTTTGCTTCAGCAAAAGCAACCGTACCATCGGTGAACACCGGTGTCAGACCGGCTGCGGTAATCTTGTCACCATCCCGACCGGAACAGCTTCCCAACACTCCGAGTGCTTTTTTCTGCTCCGGGGCAAAGGTACACAGGGTGAACCGTTTTTCTTTGTCCAGAAATTCTTTGGTATAGCGGCTTGGGCGCACATAGCAGATTGCAGCGGGCAGACAGTTTCGGTGACTGCCACGCTCCCACAGAGAACCGAAGTGACCCCATGCAATGGTCATGGCATTGCAGCCATCCGCTTCGTTTCCGGCGGCGAGTGCCATCCAGTCCTTACCGAATGTAACATTCATTTTGAAACCTTTGGAGGTGTCCTTATGCGTACCAAGGAAGAAATGCCCGCCTGCCCGGTGGCAACCACTGTTTCGCTCATCGGCAGTAAGTGGAAACTGCTCATCATGCGCAATCTGCTGGTGCGTCCGTGGCGGTTCAATGAACTGCGCAAAGATTTGGATGGCATCAGCCAGAAGGTGCTGACCGACAGCCTGCGTTCTATGGAAACGGACGGCCTTGTGGGATGCACACTGTTTTCCCAGAGGTGCCGCCTCGTGTGGAGTACGCCCTCAGCCCGCTGGGGGAATCCATGCAGCCCATCATCAAGTCCATGGAAACATGGGGATTGGCGTACAAAAGCGGAACTTTACCCGGAACGGAAGAATAAAAACAAAATGCCCCGATTGCTTTCTGTACAGGACAGAAAACAGTCGGGGCATAGTCGTATCATCAGATGGGGTCAATCTTCCCGTTTACCGTGCTCGCAGCCAAGGGCAAGATAGTGTTCCATCTTCCCACCCAGAACCATCTGTGCACATACCCGAGCGGCCTATTGTACAGCAGCCAGTCCAGTTCTGCCCGCTGTGCCGGGGTGTTGCCGTACTCGTCCTCAATGGCGGTGCAGCCGATGGCAACGGTGGTGCCACCCTCGAACCGGGCTTCCACCCGGTTGGTATCTATATTGAAGTGGCAGGAAAGTAGTTTGTTCATAATCGTATCCTCCATGACTTGATTTTGATGATTGGCCACTCAAATCAATGCTGTCAAGTCGATAGGGGATAGAGCGATTTTTATTTGTCAGAGAGTAAGTGCACGGTTTCTGCACGGATTTTGCACGGTTTCAAAACGTGCAGAGGGTGCTTTTCGCTGCAAAATCCGACAAAGGGTGCAGAAATTGCTGGGTGAAAAATCACGTTGATTTGATTAAAAATAACGATGACTCGAAACTTCCATAAATTGAGACGAACCGGCGGCTTGCTCTCTTAATCAGTGGGCCCAGGGTTCGAGTCCCTGGAGGTGCACCAAATTTTAAACGTCAAATCGTAAGGTTTTGCGTTCTTTCTTTATGTAAGAAAGCGGCTGAACACTTTCTGCACACCGTTTGCACGCTTGATTTTTTGCAGGGCAGGAAAGCCGACACGGCAAAGTTGACAAAAAACAAAGCAAAACATTGTGACACTTTACAAAATACAAAATTGCCCGACGAAAAAGCTGCTGCACTTTTCAGATTGAAAGAAACGGCAAAAAACGCTATACTTTCGTTAACGGAAGCAAAGGCGCTTAGCGAGAAGATCGCTAAGCGCCTTTTTTGTACCCTGCGGGGCGGCTTTCGTTTTACGGTTGGGTCAGCACCTCCGGGTCACCGGGCTTATAGATATGGGTCTTGGTCAGGCGGCGCATGGTGTCCTCGTGGTTGCGGCTGGCGTAGGCGGTGTACAGGATATCCATCACGTTCAGCTGGGAAAGGCGGGAGGACATGGCGCCGTTGCGGAACAGGCTCTCGTTGGCGGCCACATACAGCACATGGTCGGCCAGCTGCGCCACCTCGGAGGGGTAGTAACGAGTCACCGCGATCACCGGTGCGCCGCCCGCCTTCATTTCTTTGATGCACTGGATCATCTCCATGGTCTGCCCGGAGTAGGAGAACACGATGCCCACATCCTGCGCGGTGGCATTGCGCGCCTGTAAAAGCTGCGAGTGGGAGTCCTCGTTGACCACGCAGGGTTTGTCCAGCCGCAGAAATTTCAGGTAGGTGTCCTTTGCCACGCACAGCGAAGAGCCGATGCCGAACAACAGCACCGTGCGGGCGTTGGCGATCAGCTCTACGCACTGCTCCAGCTCGTCCAGCAGCAGCAGCCGCTGGGTGTCCAGCAGGCTCTGGATGTTCTTGTGAGTCACCTTCTCCACGATCTCCTGTAGGCTGTCCTGTGGGGTGATGTCCTTTTCCCGGTGGCTGCCGTTCTCGCCAAGGGTGGCAAGCTCCAGCGTCAGGGCGTGGCGCAGCTCCTTGTAGCCCTGAAAGCCAATCACCCGGCAGATGCGCACCACGCTGGAAGGGGAGGAAAAGGAGCGCCGCGCCAGCTCCCGAATGGTAAGGGTGGTGGTCTCGTCCGGGTTGTCCAGAATGAACTGCGCAATCTGCCGCTCGGTGCTGCTGAGGGAGGGCTGCACCTCCCGCAGGCGTAAAAGAACGTTCTGCATATAGATTACCTCTGTTGTATTTCAGGATGGATTGAACAAGTTGCACAAAAAAGTCATACTTGAACGCAAAAATTTCAAAAACAATGCTTGCATAAAACATTGTACCATAAAATAGTCTTTTTGTGGACATTTTGTTTGAAAAAGTTTATACTTTGGTCACAATCACGCCGCAAGGGGTGTGGCGGAAAATGGAGGTGCAGGAAATGGGTTTGAATCTGAGTGGGATGACCACCGAGACCTGCAACCCGCGCACGATGCAGCTGGACCAGATGTCCCCGCTGGAGATCGTGACAGTCATGAACGAGGAGGACGCCCGGGTACCGCTGGCCATTGCCAAGTGCCTGCCGCAGATCGCGCAGGCGGTCACTTGGGCGGCAGAGTCCTTTGAAAAAGGTGGACGGCTGTTCTATATGGGCGCCGGTACCTCCGGCCGCTTAGGCGTGCTGGACGCCGCCGAGTGCCCGCCCACCTTCGGTGTGCCGAAGGAGATGGTGGTAGGGCTGATCGCCGGCGGCGAAAAAGCCTTTATCGAGGCCGTGGAGGGCGCAGAGGACAGCCGGGAGCTGGCTGTTGAAGATCTGAAAGCCCACGGCCTGACCGCAAACGATCTTGTGGTGGGCATTGCCGCCTCCGGCCGCACGCCCTATGTGCTGGGCGGTCTGGACTACGCCAAAAGCGTAGGCTGCCACACCGCCGCCATTGCCTGCAATATCGGCAGCGCCATCGGCAAGGCCGCAGAGCTTGCCATCGAGGTGAATTGCGGCCCTGAGGTGCTGACCGGCTCCACCCGGCTCAAGTCCGGCACGGCACAGAAACTGATCTTGAACATGATCTCCACCGGCTCCATGGTGCGCACCGGCAAGGCGTACCAGAACCTGATGGTGGACGTGCAGCAGACCAACGAAAAGCTGCACACCCGCGCCGAGAATATCGTCATCGACGCCACCGGCGTGGAGCGGAAGAAAGCACGCGCCGCCATTGATGCAGCGGGCGGCAGCGTAAAGACCGCCATCACCATGCTGCTGGCAGACTGCGATGCACAGGATGCCGCCCGGCGGCTGGAACGGGCACGCGGCCATGTGCGGGAGGCCATCCGGCTGGAAGTGCTGTAAAAGCACATTTTTACACCCAAGTTCCTTAGCGGCACAAGCCGCATCGGATATACACCTGTTTTAAAGGAGGGCCCACTTATGACGAATGAAGAACTGGTCCGCGCGGCGCTGGAGAAGGTCGGCGGAAAGAGCAACGTTCTCACCGCAACCAACTGCATGACCCGCCTGCGGGTGCGCGTTAAAGATGACGCCAAGATCGACGATGAGGGCCTGAAGGCTATCGAGGGCGTGATGGGCATCGTGCATGACCGTACCGGCTATGTGGAGATCGTGGTCGGCCCCGGCAAGTGCCGCAAGTGCGCAGATATCTGCCGCGACATGGGCATCCCGGCAGACGCCGCCGCTTCCACTGCCAACGACTGGCAGACCAACAAGGCCGCAGTCAAGGCCGGACAGAAGCAGAGCAAGGTCAGGGAGCTGTTCAAGACCTTCGGCGATATCTTTATCCCCCTGATCCCGGGCGTTGTGGCTTCCGGTCTGTGCGCCGGCATCAACTCCCTGATCGGTCAGGTGGTGCCGAACTACGCCGACATCCCCGCACTGGCACTCATCAGCACCCTGCTGGGCCTGATGAACACCTGCTTCCTTGGCTACCTGACCGCATGGGTCGGCTACCGCGCAGCCGAAAAGTTCGGCGGCACCCCCATTCTGGGCGGTATGCTGGGCATGATCACCGGTCTGGACGGCATCAACAAGATCTCTTCCATTCTGGGTCTCTTCAACGAGGCTGTGCCGCTGGATTCCATCCTGCGTGCAGGCCGCGGCGGCGTGCTGGCCGTTGTGCTGGGCGCATGGTGCCTTGTCAAGATCGAGCGCTGGGTGCGCAAGTGGATGCCTGAATCTCTGGACATCGTGTTCACCCCGCTGATCACCATGATCCTGTGCCTTGTACCCTATATCCTGGTCATCATGCCCGCTACCGGCTATGTTTCCACCGCACTGTGCTGGGTGGTTGAAAAGCTGTGCATGAGCGAGAGCCTGATCGTGCGCATCATTGCCGGTTATGTTTCCACCGCACTGTTCCTGCCCATGGTCGCTATGGGTATGCACCACGGTCTGGTTGCTCTGTACTCCGTGCAGCTGGAGACCTTCGGCTACGTTACCCTGTACCCCGCTCTGGCTATGGCCGGTGCCGGTCAGGTGGGCGCTGCTGTCGCTATCTACTTCAAGGCTAAGAAGTGCGGCAACACCCGTCTGAAGAATGTTATCACCGGCGCGCTGCCCGCAGGTCTGCTGGGCATTGGCGAGCCGCTGATCTACGGTGTCACCCTGCCCATGGGCAAGCCCTTCATCAGCGCCGGTCTGGGTGCCGGCTTCGGCGGTGCCTTCGTCATGGCCATGCAGGTGGCTGCTACTGCTTGGGGTCCCTCCGGTCTGCTGGCTCTGTTCGTCATGACCGCCGGCCCTCACGGTGTGGCTGCTTCCGTTGGCTGCTACGCAGTGGGTCTGGTCATCTGCTACATCATGGGCTTTATCGTGACCAACGCAATGGTCTCTGTTGAGGACGTTGCCAATGCTTAAAACACTCGGACGGTCAGTGTATCTGACGCAGTTTGAGGAACAGCGTGCGTCGCTTTCCGCTTTTGCGGCAGGCGGCGCGCCTGTTTTTATCTCACTGCATATCAGCGAAGAATTTGATGCCGCTTACTGCGCCCGCGTGCAGGAGATGTGCGACTTTCTGGCGGCGCAGGGCTGGCGCATTCTGGCAGACGTGTCGGAAAAGACCATCCGGCAGTTCGGCTGTGCTGACCTGACTGCGCTGGCAAAGCGGCTGCACCTGTGGGGTCTGCGGCTGGACTACGGCTTCTCGCTGGAGGAGATGCGCGCCCTTGCGCAGCAGCTGCCCGTTGCCGTCAACGCTTCCACCACCACTCCGGAGGTGGCGCGGCAGCTGGCCGCGGGCGGCGGCACGGTCATCGCCATGCACAACTTCTACCCCCGCCCGGAGACCGGCCTTGACCCGGAATTCCTGCACGAGAGCACCGCCGCATTGCAGGCAGAGGGCTTGCAGGTGTACGGCTTTATCCCCGGCGACGCTCTGCTGCGCGGCCCGCTGTACAAGGGGCTGCCCACGCTGGAAGCCCACCGCACCGCCGCCCCCTCGGCGGCCTTTGTGGATTTGGCTGTGAACTACGGGCTGGACGGTATTTTTGCGGGAGATCCGGAGGTCAGCGCGCGGGAGCAGGAGTACATCCGGCACTTCTGCACCACCGGCGAGCTCTGCCTGCCGGTCGCCCTGCGCCCCGGCTACGAGACGCTGTACGACCGCACCTTTACCTGCCGCCCGGACTCGCCCAAAGGGCTTGTGCGGTATCAGGAATCCCGGCTCTACTCCTGCTTTGGCAGCACCGTGCAGCCGGATAATTGCGTGGAGCGCCGCCGCCGTTGCGTGACCATGGATAACATCGGCTACGGACGCTATTCCGGCGAGATCCAGCTTGTGCGCGCCGACCTGCCCGCAGACGAAAAGGTAAACGTCATCGGCGAAGTGCCCGCAGAATACGACCTGCTGATGGACTGCATTAAGCGCGGAAAGACCTTCCGCATGGTAAAAGTACAGTAAAAACCCTCTCAGTCACGCCTGACGGCGTGACTGAGAGGGTCCGTTTTATAACAGCTGCTCGATCAGACAATCCAGCCCTGCAAAGTCAGCCTTGAGCCGCTTGTACTCCTTTTCCGTCAGAAAGACATTCTGGTATTCTTCCAACGATAGACGAGCATTGTTTGATCTTATCAGGTGGTTATCATTCAGGTTGCTCTTATTACGTTGGTTAGGTGTGCATTTCTGCGCAATTATACTACTCGTTTCTGCACAGTCATCCTCGGCATTTTTGCATACTGTGACTGCGCTATTCTGCGTAGTATGCGGAACCTTGAGCAGAATACGGCTGGGCTTTGAAAATCCACTGCGGATACGTTCCACGAGTTGTGCGTTTTCCAGTTCGGAGAAAGCGCGTGTTACACTGGAAATGCAGCACCCTAAATCTTTTGCCAGATGGGAAAGCGGATAGATCACATAAATGTGCCCCTGTGCATCGATCCAGTTGTTCTTTTGAGAAAGCGTTGCCCGGTCCAGCAGCAGGGTGTAGAGTAGTTTTGCTGTGCGGCTCAGGTCGGTATCCAGCAGAAAGCGGGGATAGGGCAGATATTGCGGCAGTGGCATATTGGGTTTCAAGTAATCCGAAATGGCATTCACCTCCATTTTTATATCCGAATTAGTGCTAGACCGTTTGAGAGTTTTGGTTTCTATCATTGTTCAGACGATCTTTTACCGTCTGAAGATACCGACTGGCACGGTCGATAAAAATCAGCAGTTTCTCATTGTTCTTCGGTTCAGTAAGAATATCCGGGTATTCACGAAAGCACATTTCCCACCGCCGGACAAAATCCTCCTGCGCTCCCTGAATCTCGCACATCGTGGCTTCGCCATCTGCCAAGCGGCGAGGGGAATAGATGCTCTTGACGGCATCCTTGAGATTCTGTTTTTCTTCCTTGTTGAGTCCTTTCTTATGCCCCTGAATGTCTTGCTTGAAGGTCGTTATAAACTCATTGCCCTTTGAAGGCGAAGAATACGAATCCGTGATACTGGAATCCCGTTCGCCTTTAGGCTTATGTTCTGGATAGAGCATACCATAAAGTCACTCGGTTTTTTAGGAACTATTACTTCCGCTTTTTGCCTTCAAAACCGGAAGTAATAGTTCCGGTTTTATGCAATATTGAATGAATCAACGACGATTTTCAAAAAACGAATTTTTCTCCAAGAAATTTGCTTATTCAGCGTCCGTTAAGGTGCGGAACTAGCGTATTCTGGTGCTGAATATCGGGTTTGGGCGAAGCCCAACAAGCGTTTTTGAATTCGGATTTGTAAAATCAGATTCAAAAATTGCGAGTTGGTACCAACTCGCCCTGCTTGCTGCGGATGCAAACACGAAAATTTTCTAAGAAGAAAAATAACCGTCCGCTTCAAGTTGAACTTGAAAAACGGACGGTCTGATTTGCAAAATGATTTTAAAATTTGGAAAGCACGTTGAGAGGCTTCATAGCACCCGCAAGCAGTGTCTTCGTATATACAAAGACCATTTTGCTCTGCAAAATACTTGTTGGGAACACCCAAACCCTTGAACTGCATCGTGCCGATGCAGGCTACGCAGTGTTTATGATTCGGCTCAATCCAACTCCAGATTCTCAAAGCCGGTGACTGTTTCAAACCGGCGGGTGCGCACCTCCATCATCTCGCTGATGAGCTCGGCGGGCAGGCAGAGCGCACCGGCCATCCGGAGAATGGCACTGACATCGGCAGCAGTCAGCAATTCACAGCGGCAGAGAAAACGGAATAACGCGGCATACGCCTGCTCTGCCGGGCAGGGCATGAACTGTGGAGCCCGGTCGAAATACTGCACCAGAACTGCACAATACCACTGACGGTCGGCGGGGGAAAGCCCTGCAGAGGCTTCCAGCCGAGCCAGCGCCATGCGAGCCGAGAAATCCAGCCGGAACGCGTCCCGGGCCAGTTGGTCAAAGTAAGGCATCGGCTGGGTGAAGAACAGCACCGGTACCCGCAGGATGGCTCCGAATTTGGCATCACCTGCCAGAATTTTATCCCGGGCCACGGGTAGACCCAGCCGTGCCACCACATGGCCGGAAACATCGGCCTTTTCCAGCCAGAGCAGTGCGGCAGTGTGGTCAAATGCAGACACAGCCACAGTGACAGTACGGCTCCAATTTTCACACCCAGCATCCCGGGCGGTCAGGCTCGTCAGACCGGAACTGTTGAAGCTGTGAGCGCCCAGCATTTTAAGCTGTGGAGGCAGCGTCAGCTGTTTCAGGGCATGACACCCGGCAAACGTGCCGACATCTGGCATGATCTGATCCGTGGGGCGGGGCAGATAGCCCAGAGCTTGCAGCTGCTCCGGCAGATGGATGTTGGTAAGGCGGCTGCAGTCGCCGAATACACCGGCAGGCAGGGCGGAAATGGCATCCGGCAGGGTGATGGAAGTCAGATTTGTGCAGTGGTAGAACGCGTAGGAACCAATGTGAGTGATGCTGTCCGGCAGTGTGACGGAGGTCGGCCCGCCTTCGTCCAGCGTTTCGGTGGTGACTGCGCGGCCCATTCGCATACAAAATATGCTGAAACTGATAGGCGATTGCCCGAACTGCGCAAAGCAGCCCTCATCCAGATGGCTGGCAGCAAAGGCGGTAGCGGCAATGGCGGTGACAGTGCGGCCTTCTACAGTGTCGGGTACCACAGCAGGCCGTGCCAGCCGGGGCCAGCGCACCAGCGCTAGAGAGCCATCCGGCAGAGGGGCAAAATCGGCTGTCAAGGGCAGGGCATCGGTGTCGGACTCTTCGTTCAGATGGCCGAGCCGTGCAAACTCTGCGCTCATGTCGGGAGCATCGCCGCCCCAATCATCCTCGTCATCCTCCTCCTGCAAGAGAGCTGCCAGTGCGGCTCCGGGCAGGGAGGAGGCCTTTTTTGTTTCCGGGGCGGGGGGTGTCCAGCGGCTGCCCAGCGTTCCGGCGTTGGTTACTTCAAATTGCAGCAGTTCCATTTTACACCAGTCCTGTCAGATCGATCTGGTGCAGCAGCTGCTCCGACTGCCGGTGCAGCAGCAGATCCCGGCTGGCTGCAAAGTAATCGGTGCTGAGAAACTGCCCCAGAAATGCGGTGGCTACGGGGGCTACGGTCAGATCGTTTACCGCCATGCTCAGCTCCGTTCCCTTACCGAAGGCTTCCTGTAAAAAACGGAGCAGATCGCCAAGCTTCTTCTGCGTTTCAGAGACCTCAGCCTGCAGGTCGGCGACCGAGCGCTGATAGCAGGCCTTGAGGGCAGCAAAGGGTGTGGAGCCGGAAAGTTCTCCGTGCCATTGGGCAGTCAGCGACAGCAGATCGAGATAGACCTTCTGCCGGGCAGCGGGGGCTTTGTTGGCTTCGGCGCGCCAGTTGTCCTCCAGCCCGGCGAGGGCGGTCAGGGCATCGCCGGGAACATCCAGCATCCCGCGCTGGGATTTGAGGGCGGCTACGATAAGACGCAGCGCATCGTGGCGCAGGGTGCAGCGTTCCATCTGCAGGAACACGGCTTCCAGCAGCAGGCTGACAAGGCTCATCCGCTCGTCCATCTTGGCGCTGCGTGCCTGCGTGAGGACATCCTCATCCCACACACCCTGCAGGATGGCATCAATATTGTAGGCCTGACGATATTTCTGATAGAGTTCGTAGTAGATGGCAAAATCCCGGGCGACCTGCTTGTTCTGCAGATACTGGGTGGTCAGCTCCACGCTGACTGTAAGGCCCAGCTCTTCGTGATACTGCAGAATCTCGGAGAGATCCTCCCATGCACGGGGCGTTACCACGGTCAGACCGTCCACAGTGGTCTCGACCTTGTAAAAATCTTCGGGACGGATATCCAGATAGCTGATGACGCTGCGGCTGACACCGTGTTCCAGCGCATAGGCCTTCCATGCCTCATAGCTTGGCTCAACCTCGATCACCTTCAGGCGGTCACGGGTGGCAGCATCAAACTCCCGGACGCTTTTGTTGAAGCGGGGCGGGTTGCCGGCGGTGACCACCACCCAGCCCTCGGGGATCTGATGCCCACCAAAGACTTTGTATTGCAGGAACAGCAGCATGGCAGGGGAAAGAGTCTCGGAGACGCAGTTGATCTCGTCCAGAAACAGGATGCCCTGCGTTTTGCCGGTGGTGCGCATACAGTCGTAGACGCTGGCGATGATCTCGCTCATGGTGTATTCGCTGACCTGATAGTGCTTGCCGCCGTATTCCTTTTCTACGATCACAGGCAGACCCAGTGCGCTCTGGCGGGTGTGGTGGGTCATGGAATAGCTCACAAGGCCAAGCCCCATCTCATCAGCGACCTGCTGCATAATGGCAGTCTTGCCCAGACCCGGCGCACCCAGCAGGAAGATGGGCCGCTGGTGCACCAGCGGAAGCCGGTAGCGGCCCAGAGCGTCCTTCTGCAGGTAGATCTGCACGGTATTTTTAATCTGTTGTTTTGCACTTGCTATATCCATGATTCGGTGTCCTCCTCGGTTCGAGTCTTCTGCGGTTCAAGCAGGCGGATGTTGTCAGTGGTAAGTACAGCCCGGATGGCCCAGCTGGGAACGTGGGGGCTGATGTGGTCGTCACGGTTAAAGATGAAGGCAGTCTTGTAGGCAGGGGATTTTTCCGGGTAGGTACCCACGCCGTCGGTAAAATAGAGCAGGCCGTTGAGGTTCGTCAGCTTTTTCTCTTCCAGCAGGCTGTCTACATAGGCGAACACCGGCCGGAAGTCGGTACCGCCGAAGCCCCGGAGCTTCAGCCGGGGGATCAGCTCATGCAGCTGGTCCAGACTGGTCAGCCGCTCCACGCTCTGCACCTCGGCATCGCATTGGATGAGATAGATCTCTACCCGCTCCGTGAAGGAGCCGCTCTGCCGCAGAACGTCGCAGGTGCGCTGCAAAAAGCTCTGAACGATATCGCCCTGTACACTGCCGGAGGTGTCGATGGCAATCACAAATTCCCGGATGCGCTTGTCGTCCCGGTATTCCAGCGGCTCGACCAGAGGAACGTTGCCGTAGGTGCGCAGACCGTAAGTGTAGTAGATGAGGTCAAATTCGTCCTCGGAAAGCTGCAGCACCTCGTTTTGTGCCCCGAACCGGCGAAGAAAGTCGGTATAGTCGCATTCCTCAAAGGTCACGGGCTCTAACCCATCCATCAATGCTCCGGCACGCTTGCCGTGACGGCGGCTGAAGGTCTCCAGATCGGTCTTGGCCTGGCGGGCCAGCTGCTTCCATTGTCTGCGCAGGGCTTCCTTCTGCCGCTGCTGCATCTGCTGCAGCGTTTCGTCCCGGGTGTCGGCTTTGCGCAGCTCGGTCTCGTTGGTGATATCCTCATCCTCCCCGGCGGGCAGCAGCTGTCCGTTGGGGGCCGGACGAGAGCCGGGCCGTGGCGCAGCATACCAGAGCGCATGGCTGTCCCGGGAAAAAAGCTGGGTCAATTCCGCCAGAACATCGGCGGGGGACTGCCGTTCCAGCAGAAAATTATAGATGGCTTCTGCCGTCAGGTGAGGGCAGGCATCCTGCAGGCGGCTGCGCCAGCTGTCCTGTGCAGCATCATCCGGCAGGGCGCAGGAGGGGATCTCCAGTTCCCGGATGACTTCCTCTGCGGCAATGTCGCAGGCAAGGCTCCATAGGCGGTGATCCATTTCCTGCCGTTGGAAGGGATGCCCCAGAAGAAAGTGCAGGGTGACATGCAGCAGGGCACGGGTGGGCACAGACTGCTGTGCCCGGAATGTGCGGAGCAGCGTTTCAGGGCAATAGTATAAGCAGCGGCCATCCCCGGCAAACAGGGTGTCCAGCGCAGGGACGGGGATCGGCTTCAGCTGTTCCAGGGCGGAGGATAAAAAACGCAGGTCGGCAGTCAACCGACTCTGTGCCAGCAGCAGCACCTGTGCGGCCAGTTTGTCCGCCGCAGGAACAGGAGTCTGGATGGGCTCGGGCATAAGAGAAAACTCCTTTCTGCCCCAAGGGCAGGACTGTATCCTTCAAAAACGGCAAAACCAGCCGACACCACCCGGAGCACCGGGTGGAAGTCTGCTGGTTTGCACGCATTCCGTGGCGTGCTGCGGGTACTTCGCCCGGCATACGTTTCGGAATCAGAATGAAGGAATGGGTGAAAAAGGAGGAAGGTGTTTCTTTTGGTGAGACCTCAGAACAGCAGCCCACAGGCTACGCAGCCTACAGCGACCATAATGGCAGATGCAACCCATGCGTAGGGGAGGGTGTGCTTCTGGTGGTCGCCCAGGTCCTGGCCGGAAAGGCCCAGCAGCAGGAAGGTGGCACCCGTCAGGGGACTGAGCGGGAAGCCCAGCGTCATCTGGCCCATGATGGAAGCCTTTGCCACAGCCAGTGCGTTGCCGCCCATAGCGGAAACAGCGTTGGCGATGACCGGCATAACACCGTAGTAGTAGGAGTCCGGGTCAAACAGCAGGCTCAGCGGAACGCTGAACAGGCCGACGATGGGGGCAATGAAGGTGCCCATGCTGGTGGGGATGATGGAGACCAGAGCGTCGGTCATGGAAGCCAGCATACCGGAATTTTTGACCACACCGGTGAATGCGCCTGCGGCAAAGACGATGGAGACCATCAGGAATGCGGCCTGTGCGTGACTGTTGATGATCTTGTGCTGCAGATCCACACTGGGGTAGTTGACGATGAGCAGGACGCAGTAGCCGATCATAAAGGTGACAGCCGGGCTGAGGCGGTTGGTAACGAGGATGTACAGGATGACCAGGATCAGTGCCACATTGAAGTACCAGCGCCAGCCGGAGCGGGCCAGTTCGTTGGAGGTGTTGGTGGTCTTTGCTTCGGTCAGACCGGTGACCTCCTGCGCGGGGATGCCTGCAGCAATGCGCTTGGCTTCCTTTTTGCCCAGGAAAGCCGCGATGAGCAGGCAGGTCACCAAGCCTGCGATCCAGGCGGGCATGATGCCAACCCACAGCTCGCTGCCGGTGACTTCATAGCCCAGGCCGGACATGGCTGCGGCTGCACGGACCGTGGGGCCGCCCCAGGGCATAACATTCATGATACCGGCGGCCAGCGCCACGATGGTAGCCTCTACCCAGAGGTTCATTTTCAGCTTCTGGAACAGGGGCATACAGGCGGGGATGGCAATCAGGAAGGTGGTGGCACCGGAGCCATCCAGATGGCAGATGCAGCCGATGAGGAAGGTGCCGATACAGACCTTGACGGGGTCTTCGCCGGTAAACTTCAGGATGCGGTTGATGATAGGATCAAAGACACCGGCATCCGAGCAGGTACTGAAAAACAGGATGGCAAAGATGAACATGACACCTGTGGCAACGATGCTGCTCAGGCCCTTGCCCATATAATCTGCGCTGAGGATGGAAAGTGCCTTGGTAAAGCGGGTGCCGAACGTGATGACCGGCTCAACATAAGCAGTTCCGGCCTTTTCGGCAGCAGCCTGTGCGGCTTGGATGATGACATTGGGGGCATTGATGAATGCTGCGATGAAGCCGGTGATGGCGGGAACAAAGATCAGAGCTACAAGGGTAGAGACCTTCTTGCTCATGATCAGTGCCAGCACCAGCAGAATGGTGACGAACCCTAATACTGCCAGCATGTGATTTCTCCTCAATAATGTGTGTAAAGGTGGTCAGAGATCAGAACACCTGCTTCTCGTGCAGAGTGTTGAACTGCTCTTCGGTCATGCCCAGAACACCCTCAAAGATGTCCCGGTTGTTCTGCCCCAGCTGGGGAGCAGGAGTGCGCACAGAGGGCTTGGTGTCCATCAGTTTGATGGCACAGCCGTTCACGGTGACCTTGCCCAGGGTGGGATGATCCATCTCCACGAACATCTCGCGCTCCTTGGCATGGGGATCGTCCAGGATCTCCTTGATGTTCATAATGGGGCCTGCGGGGATGCCGTGGGCCAGTACCAGCTCGGCGGCCTCGTTGGGGGTCAGATCCTTGATCCGCTCCTCAATGACCTCGGCAATGGCATCCTGATTGGCCAGACGGCCCGGCATATCCACGAACCGGGGATCGGTGATCATGTCCGGGCGTTCCAACACCTCATTGCAGAGCTTTTCGTACAGCTTCTGGTTGCCTGCCGCGATGATGACCTTGCCGCCCTTGCAGGTGAAGCTGTCGTAGGGGGAAACAGCGGCATAACGGTTGCCCATGGGGGCCGGGATATTGCCGGTCTCGAGGTACTTCAGGGCAGTGTTTTCAGTGGCAGCGATCATGCTGTCCATCAGACTCACGTCCACCCGCTGCCCTTTGCCGGTAATGGTGCGGGCGTTGACTGCGGCAAGGATGCCGATGGTTACATGAAGTCCGCCCAGAATATCACCCAGCGCCGAACCGGCACGGGTGGGCTCCCCGCCCTTGGAACCGGTGATGGACATCATACCGCCCATGGCCTGAGCCAGAATATCATAGCCCGGGCGCAGGTGGTAGGGACCGTAGCAGCCAAAGCCAGAGACCGCCGCATAGATGATGCGGGGATTGATCTCCTTCAGGACATCATAGCCCAGTCCCAGCTTGTCCATCACGCCGGGGCGGTAGTTTTCCACCACGATATCCGCTTTTTTGACAAGCTCCTTGAAGATCTCCTTGCCCTCAGGGGCTTTCAGGTTCAGGGTGATTCCCTTTTTGTTGCGGTTGATGTTGGCAAAATAGACGCTTTCCCGCTCACCATTCAGATTTTTGGCACGGAAGGGGGGGTAGCTGCGGGTGTCGTCACCGCCTTTGGGAACCTCGATCTTGATGACGTTTGCGCCCATGTCAGCCAGCATCATGGTGCAGAAGGGGCCGGCAAGCACACGGGTCAGGTCGAGAACCGTCAGGTTCTCCAATGCCATATGTTCACTCATGTTACAGCTCTCCATCCTCAACGTGGATCTTCATGCGCATCACGGCACTGCCCATGGATTTGCCCAGGCTGTCCAGACGCAGGCTCATGGTGGCACCGCCGCCCAGAGCGTGCTTCATAACAAAGTTGAAGCCGTTCAGGCTGGGCACGTCGTAGCGGGTGATCTCGCCCTTGACCATGTCGCCAAAGTAGGCTTTGAGTTTTTCGGGGGTCACCTCGCGCTCAATGATCTTATAGTATTCCGGTTTGCGTGCATACACACAGACATTGCTGGTATCGCCCTTGTCGCCGGAGCGGCCGTGAGCAATATCGTTCAGATAGATCTCTGCCATCTTACTTCACCTCCAGAATGTGACTTTCGACCTGTACGGCATCGCGGGGCACGGTGGTGGGCCACAGTGCCATCACTTCCTGCACGCGGGCACGGCCGCCGAAGAAGGAGGCACCCGGAGGGCCGTTCAGCTGCAGGGGGCTGATCTCGGGAATGATCTTGGCGCACTCGCTCTTGTCCTCGCTGAACACAGCAATACGCAGCACGCACTCGTTCAGGTTCTTCAGTGCCTCTTCGCTCATATCGGCCACGCCCAGATGCAGGCTGTTCAGGCCGATGTAGCTGATGTGGATGTCGTCGGCCTTCATGCCGCGGCGCTGCATCTTCTTCATGATGACCTCGGCGCAGTACTGAGCCTTTTCGTAGGCATCAGGCCATGCAAAGCTCAGCATGGAAACAGTCTTCCAGCCCTTGTGGTAACCCACGCAGAGCTTGAGCGTGTCGGGGCGGGGCTTGCCCTTGACACCGCCGATGCGGACACGGTTGTCACCCACCTGGGTGATGGTAGCATGGCTAATATCCACGTTGACATCCGGGGTCAGGTAGTTGGCAGGATCGTGGACCTCGTACAGGAACTGCTCCTTGCAGCTCTGTTCGCAGATGATGCCGCCGCAGTCGGGAGCCTTAGTGATCTCAAAGGTATCATCGGTCAGCTCTGCGATGGGGAAGCCCAGCTCGTCCATGCGGGGGACATTGCGCCAGTCGTACATATAGTTGCCGCCGGCACCCTGACCGCCGCACTCCAGCAGATGGCCTGCCATGATGCCGCGGGCCAGATTGTCCCAATCGTCAGCAGCCCAGCCAAACTCGTACTTCAGCGGAGCCAGGAACAGGGCGCTGTCAGCCGCACGGCCGGTGATGACCACATCGGCACCCTCTGCTAGGCATCCCTCGATGCCCTCATGGCCGATGTAGACATTGCAGTTGTAGATCTTGTCCAGAATATCGTTAAAATTGCCGTCGTAGTCGAAGTTGGGGAAGGTCCAGCCATCCTTCAGCAGCTGCGGGATCTTATCCTTGATGTTATCGCCGGTCACATAACCGATCTTATAGCCGCTCATGCTGTTGCCTTCTGCCCACTGGCGGATGCCGTCCACGCAGCCATTGATGTTCATGCCGCCTGCGTTGGTGCAGATCTTGATGTGCTTGTCCCAGGCTTCCTTGCCGGCCTCCTTCAGGATGCGGGTGGTGAAGTCGGGCGCAAAGCCCTTGGTGGGGTCCTTGAGCTGCTGCTTTGCCATGATGGAAAGGGTCAGCTCTGCCAGATAATCACAGCCCATATACTGGATATCGGCATTGCGGATCATGTGGATGGCCGCGTCCGGGCTGTCGCCCCAGAAGCCCTGGCCACCGCCGATTGCAACTTTCTTCATTCGATAGCCTCCTTATAGATGAAAAGGTAATGTCAGCGCCAAACATAAGTAAAACGTTTGACTAAATCGTCGTACTGAGTGTAGTACAACGATTTACTAATGTCAAGAAAAAAACGAAGTTTGGAGGAAAAGAAATGCAACTTTGTTGAAACGGCTAAAAAGAAAAAAGAAAAATATACAGAGTGCACAAAAACAACTGGTTTGAGATTGGAGAGACTTTTTTGGCTTGTCAAGATACAGGGAAACGGGTACAATAAACTTGATATCATAAGAAGGTGGGGGAAGAGCATGGTTACGATCAAGCAGATCGCGCAGGAGGTCGGGATCTCGTCCAGTACGGTCAGCATTGTTTTGGGCGGCAAGGCGGCAGAGCGGAAGATCAGCACGGCCACGCAGAAAAAAATTTTTGCGGCGGCGGCACGGCTTGGCTACCAGCCCAATATGGCTGCCCGGAGTCTGCGGGGCGGCAGCGGTGCCAATGAGCTGGTGGTGGCCATGTTCTGGGCACAGGATTTCCGGGCCAGCATGATGCTCCGCTTCTGGGATGGTCTGCGGGCCGAGATCGAAAAAACGGCACGTCCGGTGCGGCTGGTCATCTACCCGTATGTCAACGACCACCTGAAGGAAAGCGAGGCACTGACCAGTGGCGCAAACTGCCATGCGGCCATCATCTGCAATGCGTCCTATGCGGATCTGCAGTTTTTGGAGGACACGCAGCTGCCAATCCCGGTGGTGCTGTACAACCGTGTTTGCAATGGGTATTGCAGCGTCAATGTGGATGATTTGAAGATGGGGGCTCTGGCGGCGCGGGCTTTTGCCGATCAGGGATGCAGGACTGCGGCAGTTCTGACGAGCAGCCCGGTCTTTGAGGGGATGGAAAACCGGATGCATGGGTTCCGGCTGGAAGGGGAGCAACACGGGTTGACGATCCTGGCCAACCGGTATTGTGAAAACAGCATACGAGGCGGTTACGAGGCGGTTTCGCATCGGCTGCGGCATGAGTGGAAGCAACAGCTGCCGGACGCAGTGTTCTGCGGTTCCTCGGCCATTGCGCACGGTGCGCTGCGGGCTTTTTGTGAGGCCGGATATATCGGCGAAAAGCTGCCCCGGCTGATCGCTGTAGGCAACGGCCCGGAGGAATCCGATGCGTTTTCGATCCCGAGCCTGAGCGTGGTCTATCTGCCCATGGAGGATATGGCGCGGGAGTGCATCCAGCTGGTGCTGGGGCAGTTGGACGGCCGGATTGCCACGGCGGAAAGTCGGCTGCTGCCGATCGAGTATGTTCCCAGGGAGAGCTGCGGGCCGCTGACAGAATACGCTGCACAATAAAAAAGCCCCGCACCGGCACGCAAAACGTGCGCAGTGTGGGGAAGAAAGAGCAGTCAGCCTTCGGCGCTGATACAGTACATGGAAAAGGTGCTGGAAAATAACAGGGTGTCGGTTTCGTCTGTGATTTCCACAGCCACCACACAGATGTGCCGGCGGCGGCTGACCGTCCGGCCGCGGGCTGTCAGGTGACCGGCTTTGACGTTGTGGATGAAATTGACCGAAGCATTCTGGGTGACATACTGCCGTCCGTCAGAGCGGGCAGTCAGCCCGGCACAGCAGTCGGCCATGGTAAAAAATGCGCCGCCGTGCACATAACCGTAGATGTTAGTGGTGTCCCGCCGGATGTCCAGCGACATGACGGCGCTGTCCGACGTTACCGATACGATCTCGATGTGATTGTACTGCATGAATGGATTTTCAAGCATTTGTTCAATGTTCTGTTCCTGCATAAGGAGCCTCTTCTTTTTGATTGTAGTACAACGTTGTACGAAATGATTTGGACGGCTTTTATTATAATCGTATTTTCCGCAGGATGCAAGCAGCAGGAGGTTTGAAAATAAATGGAACGGCCATCATTACGCAGGCAGCTTGTAATGATCTTTCTGGGAATCGCCATTCCCATTGGTATTCTGCTGGGGCTGCTGCTCTTTTTTTCAGGGCTTTATAGCCGCAACCGGCTGGCAGCTGAGGCATCCGGCGGCCTTGATATGTTTACCACAAATTTTGAGAATCAGCTGGATTCGGTGGAAAACTACCTGCTCAATCTGTCGCTGAACGATGCGACCTTTCGCAGCCTGAGCGAACAGACCGACCGCACCCGCGCCTACCTGGATGCTTATGAGATCACACAGGGGTTCCCGGCGGTATTGGCTGCCAATGATACTCTGATGGGTGTGGTGCTGCGCAGCGGCTCAGGCAACCTGTACGTGGGGCGCTACGGTGCAGCTGCCCAGCAGCTCAAGCAAAAACTGAATCTGGAAGCGTATCTCGGCCAGCCGGGCCAGACCAATAAAATGATGACAAAGGGATGGTATCTGCGCACCATCGGCCAGCGGCTTTATCTGCTGCGCAGTGTTTTCTACCAGAAAGCCAGCCTGACCGCTGCGGTGGATCTGCAGCTGGTGTTTGAAGAACTGGTGGAGGACTATGGGCTGGACGGCCGGGTCATTGTGATGAACGACAGCGGCAATGTGTTGGTAGGGGATGCCAACCTTCTGCCCACAAAGATGGAGTGGAACAGTGAGGGGTATTGCCTGACAAAGGTGGGCAGGGACAGCCGACTGGTGGTGCGCAAACAGGTCAAAGCGCTGACGGTATTGTATCTGGTCCCCTACCAGCATTTCGGGGTGGACTTTGCGCCGTATCAGATCTTGCTGGTGATGGGCGCTGTTTTTGTTCTGCTGGCGATCCCGTTCCTCCTGTTCTATATGAAGCACGAGATCTTTGCCCCTATGACGGCGTTGGTGAGCACCATGGACAGGATCGGCCGTGGTGAACTTTCGGTGCGCTCCAGTGTGGATTATCGCAACGCTGAGTTTACGCAGGTGAACGAGACCTTCAACCGGATGATCGACCAGATCACCCAGCTGAAGATCGACGGTTACGAAAAGGAGCTGGAAGCCCGCCGCAACGAGATGACTGCCCTTAAGCTGCAGATCCGGCCCCACTTTGTGCTCAACTGCCTGAAAAGTGTCTATGCCATGGTGCAGACCGGCAGCCGCGAGGATGCCCAGCAGCTGATCCTGCTGCTGAGCCGGTATCTGCGCTATATCCTCTCTTTTACGGCGACCACAACGCCTCTGCACACTGAGATCGAGCAGTGCTGCAATTACGCGGAGCTTTCCAGCGTGGGGCAGAACGATCCCGTGGAGGTAGTATGCGAGATCGACCCGGAACTCAGCGAATTGCTCTTGCCGCCGGTCTCGCTGCTGACGCTGGTGGAGAACAGCGTTAAGCACGGCAAGATGATCGGAAAAACGCTGAAGATCACGATCACTGCAAAGCTCCTCGAAACGGAAGAGGGCTGCATGGCTGATCTTTCGGTGGCGGACAATGGCACAGGCTTTACGGCAGGGGATCTGAAGCAGCTGAACAGTGCAGCCCCGCAGGAGGAGAATGGACAGCACGTCGGGCTGTTCAATGTGGTACGGCGGCTGCAGCTGCTCTATGGGGAGCAGGCAGCCATCGCCTTTACCAATAACCGCCGGGGCGGCGGTGCCAGGGTGGAGCTGTTCCTGCCGATAGATCCCGTCTTACAGAAGAAGGAAGGAGAAACAGCATGAAACTGCTGATCGTAGATGATCAGAGCACCGTGGTGCAGGGGCTTTTGCACTGCACCAACTGGGCAGCAATGGGATTTACTGTGGTGGATACGGCTCTGAACGCTGTGGATGCCAAGGCCAGCCTGCTGCGGCAGGAGGCCGAGGTCATGCTCTGCGATATTGAAATGCCCATGGAAAGCGGGCTGGATCTGTTGGACTGGCTCCGGCAGCGAGGGATGACCACCCGCTGCATCTTCCTGACAGCCCATGCTGAGTTCCGATATGCACAGGAGGCACTGCGGCTGGGCGGTTTTGACTATATCATGCAGCCCGCCCCTTACGAGCAGGTGGCGGATGCAGTGAGCCGTGCGCTGGAAAATGTAAAGGAGGAACGGGCGGCGCTGGAGCTGCAGAGCAGAGGTGCTGTTTTTGACGACCAGAAAAAGGAGATCGTGGAGACTATGCTGCGGGGCTTTCTGTTGGGCAACGCCCCGGGAAGCAGCCTGACCGCGTTTGAAGAACTGAGCCTTGTACCCCGGCGGGAGCGGGAATGCTGGGTTGCCCTGATGCAGCCGCTGCGCTGGAAGCAAGGCGAGGAGCCGTGGGAGCTGAGCCTGCTGAGCACGGCAGTGGGGAATATGAGCAGCGAGGTGTTCACGCCGCTGCAGGTGCTCAGTGTAACGGTGGCGATCCCTGCGGAGCAGTGTCTCGTTCTGGTGCTGCAAAGCCGGGTGGGGGAGCCGCTGGAGGCAGACTATATCACCCGGCAGCTGAATTATCTGCAAAGTGCGTGCGCGCAGTATATCCACTGTGAAGCGGCCTTTTATCCGGAGGGGCCGCAGCCCTTTGAACAGGCACCGGAGATCTATCAGAAGCTGCTGCAGCAACGGAGCGAGAATGTGGCCCTGAAAGGCGGTGTTCTGCTGGGCCGCCCGGCGGAAAAAGCGCCGGAAGTGTTCCGTATCCCGCAGATCGGTGCATGGCAGAAGCTGCTGCAGGCGGGATGTGCGCAGGCAATGGAGCAGGAAGCCTGCCAGCTGCTGGATAAGCTGACGGTCAACAATCAGCTGAACAGCCAGACTTTGCGGTATTTTTATCAGGATTTTATGCAGATGCTCTTCTCTTTTCCGGAAAAGAAACGGCAGGGCGATATGTTCCGGGAGCCGGAAGCGTTGGAACTTTACCGCAACGGCATGAAGACCGTGCCGGATATGAAGGCGTTGGTCCATTATGTGGCCTCGGTCTGGGATAACGAAACGGAAGAAAGCAGCCAGAGTACCGTGGAGATCATTATGGCTTACATTGCCGAGCATCTGGAAAACGAGCTACGCCGGGAAGAACTGGCCGAGGCTGTCCACCTGAATCCGGATTACATGGCCCGGCTTTTTAAGAAAGAGACCGGCATGAACCTGAAGGATTATATCATTCAGCAGAAAATGCAGGAGGCCCAAAGCCTGCTCTGCACCACCAATCTGCCCATCAGCCTGATCGCGGCCAAGGTCGGGTATACGAATTTCGGGCATTTCTCCACTTCTTATAAGAAGTTCTATCACAAGACCCCACAGGAGGAGCGCAGCGCAGCATTATGAGAGAAACAAGGATGGCTCGCAGGACATTTTTACAGCTGACCGGTGCTGCAGCCGGAGCAGCTCTGCTTGCTGGCTGCGGGGAGCGGGCGGAATCGGCGGCAGAAAGTGGAACAGAGCCCATGGTTACAGTGCTGATGCCGGGCCAATCGGATGAAACTGCCTGTGTCCGCGTTTCGGCAGCGCTGAGCGAAGTCACAAAGCAGAAGCTGGGCTTCAGCGTTTCCATCGAGCAGGTGGCACCCACCAATTACTCGGCAGAGCTGTGGAAACGGATGGTCTGCCAGACCATGCCGGATCTGTTTTTCCTCACAGAGGATCAGCCGCTGGATGTTTACCTGAATCAGAACTGCATCCTGCCCCTGAGTGCGCTTCTGGAAGAATATCCCGGGCTGAAAGCTCTGTTCTCAGAGCAGCAGTGGGCAAGTAGAACCTATTACCGCCGTATCTATGCGGTCCCGGCACGGGCAGTCTCGATGTATCAGATCGGCTTTCTGGCCCGGGCCGACTGGATGCGGGAGCTGGGGGCCAGGCCGGAGAAGATCACGGATCTGGATGCCCTGCACGACCTGCTGATGCAGGTCAGGCAGCGTCGGCCCAATGCAGAGGGGGTCCTGCCGGATAATGGACAGGTTTTTCCTTTTCCGGAACTGGATCCTCTGGGAGATACCTTTGGTATCCTGACCGAAGAAAGCGGCACCACCGTTGTCAACTGGTATGCCGCGGATGCTTACAGCAGGCTTTGCAGAACGATGCATCAGTGGTATCAGGAAGGATTGATCCTGCGGAATGCCAGCCTGCGGGATGAACCGGCCACCGATCGGATGCGGCTGGGCAACAGCTTTGGCTTTTTTGCACGGCTCAACCGGGATTCACTGGACTGCTACACCCGGGCCTGTGGCACAGAGCTGACTGCCATCCCGCTGGGGCCGACCATTCAGAACAGCTCCATCCCGGTGGAGAGCTGGTGTCTGCCGGTGACCAACAGCCACCGCAGGGAGGCACTGGCTCTTCTTGAACTGCTGTACACGGATGCATTCTGTTATGATCTCTTTGCGAACGGAGATGGGAAAGAGGAGCAGTTCCATCCGTGGCAGAATCTGTATCTCAACGCCAGCGGACTGCTGCCGGAGACAGACGAGCAGCCGCAGTGGGTCTCTCCGGCCCATGGGTTCAGCTTCAACAACAGTGCAGTTGCCGCAAAGCTGGATGCCTGCCGGGCACTGAAGAACAGCTATCACAATGGGCTGATGTGCGGCTATCTGGATTCGGAAGATGCACTCCCGGAGTTTTTGGAAAAACTGGAACAGGCCGGAATACAGGAGATCCTTCAGGCAAAACAAAGCGCATTGGATAACTGGCTGAACGCATCGTACTGAAACAGGCAGGGCTGGGAGACCGGCTCTGTTTTCTTTTTTCGGACAGAAGAAACCTCTGAAAATGAAAAACAGAGGTCGGAAACTTGAAAAAATGCTGAAGCTCTCGGAACAGGAACACGGAAAATGAAAAATTAGTTTCGTTTTTTTGGTAGCTGGAAAAGCTCCCGGTGCGCTAAACTAAATACAACAAAAGCACGGCAGACACAGAACCGTGCAGACGAACGCAAGAATAAGAAGGACAAGAAGGAGAAACCACTATGAAACGCATCTCTCGTCGGAACTTCCTCAAGGCTATGGGCATTTCCGCAACGGCCCTGACACTGGCTGCCTGCGGCGGCGGATCTTCCAGCTCCACCGCAGCCGGCACCGCCGGTTCTTCCGCTGCCAGCGCAGCAGCAACCGGGGAACCCAAGGCAGGCGGCACCCTGCGGCTGTGCTACGGCAACCCAATTGCAACTCCTGGCTATACCCCCCGTGCAACCGGTAATGCACTGCTGTTCTATCTGAATCTGGCTTATGAGAACCTGCTGACCTATGACAATGACGGCAATATGGTTCCCAAGTTGGCTACCGAGTGGGACGTGAACAACGATGAAAACAGCATCACCTGGACCCTGAGGGAGAACGTCAAATTTGCCGACGGTGAGCCGTTCAATGCCGAAGCCGTCAAGCGTAACATCGAGGAGTATCAGGCCAATAACCGCACAGAGGTTTCCAACATTGCCGAGTGCCAGATTATTGATGATACCCACATCAAGATGATGATGGCAGAGCCCAACTCCTCTACGCTGGAATCCGTTGGCTTCTTCGTCTACTACATGAGCCCCAAGGCACTGGATGATGTCAGCAGTCTGGATGCTACCACCTGCGGCACCGGCCCATTCCAGCTGAGCGAGTTCGAGAACAACGCTTACGCCATCTACGCCAAGAATGAGAACTACTGGCAGGAGGGCCTGCCCTATCTGGACTCCGTGGAAATCACCGTGGTTACCGAGACCAGCACTGCTGAGACCGCATTCCGTGCCAATGAGTACGATATGCTTCAGGTACTTGATATGTCTCCGCTGGTCAAACAGGATCTGGACAATGATGGCATCTATGTGGCTGAACGTAATGAAAACGGTATGGGCGTTGGTACACTGGGTCTGATCCCCAACAGTGCCATTGACGGCCCCTGGGCCGATGCTCGCGTCCGTCGTGCAATGTGCTACGCCATTGATGTGGATGCACTGAATGCTGCTTTCCTGATGGGTACGGCACAGATGACTGATCAGTGGGCAGTTCCCGGTGCAGTTACCTACAATGATGATATCAACCACTACAAGTTCGATCCCGACCGTGCGAAGGAACTGCTGGCTGAGGCTGGCTATGCAGATGGCTTCACGACCAACATCGTAACGGTGAGTGCTATTTCTGATATGTTCACGGCCATTGCCAACATGCTGGACGAGGTGGGCATCCACTGCAACATCCAGCAAGTCGATGGTGCTACCCAGAACCAGCTGTATATGGATGGCAGCTGGGAGGGTCTGATGCCCCACTGGACGACCGTTTCTCCCGATCTGGGCCTGTACATGGGCCGCCATCTGGATTACAACGGCGCTTACTACGCCAAGGGCATCCAGCATCCTGATAAAGAGATGCAGCTGCTGGAGGAGATCCGCCGCTGCATGGATCCTGACGAGAAGCACAAGCTGGAAAAGGAAATGCAGGCAGCAATTTACGATGCCGAGACCGGTTCCTGCCTGTTTGGCCGTCCGCTGATGGTCAACGGTTCTACGATGTACAAGTATGATTACGTCATCGACGACCACGCTACCGAAGCATTTACCTCCGCATGGGATCTGTCCGCCTGCTGGCTGAACAAGTAAGCGACCAATCTTAGTGTATCACGACCGGAATACGTTTCTCCTTATTTCGGCAGATTCCGGCGCGGGTGACTGCGCCGGAATTTGTTTTTGAAGGGGAGAAAGGTTCCGCAGAAAATGGAGCAAACTATGAAATCGAACAACCTTGCCAAAATGATCGGCAAGCGTGTGGTGCAATCCTGCATCACCATTCTGCTTGTCACTCTGTTCGTCTTTGCCCTCATTCAGATGGTTCCGGGCGATCCCGTAGCCAACTATCTGGGTGCAACCGCTACCGAAGAGCAAATCACCTATTACCGCCACCTTTATGGTTTCGATCGTCCGGTCATCGTCCAGTATCTCAGCTGGATCGGCGGCCTGTTCCGGGGCACCATGGGCCAGTCCATCAGCTATCAGTCTGAGATCGCTGACATCATCCTGCCCCGTTTGGGCACCACCCTGACCATGGTGATCCCAGCCTTCATCATCGGAACGATCACCGGTATCCTGTTCGGCATCATTGCTGCCAAGAACCGCGGCAAGGCCATTGACAGTGTGATCTCCTTCTTTGCGAACATCGGCGTTTCGATGCCCATGTTCTGGCTGGGTATGATGGGAATGCTGGTGTTTGCCCTCAAACTGCGGGTCCTGCCCAGTTCCGGCTATGTGCCCATCACCCGTGATTTTGGCGGTTGGCTCAGCCATATGATCATGCCCATCATTGTGCTGAGTCTGGGTGTCAACGCTGGTTTTGTTCGTCTGACCCGCTCCTCCATGCTGGAAGTCATGCGGCAGGATTATGTGACCACTGCCCGTGCCAAGGGCGTTTCCAAGAAGGATGTTACCTTCAGGCACCAGCTGCGCAACTCCATGATCCCCATCGTCACCACCATGGGTATGCGCCTGGGCTCCATGGTCGGTTCCACCGTCCTGATCGAGAGCCTGTTCGTCATCCCCGGCCTTGGCAGTGTGATGATGAACGGTATCAGCAACCGTGACTTCATGCTGGTGGCGAACGGCGTGCTCATCATCTCCATCTTTGTTGCCATCTGCAACCTCGTGGTCGATATCCTGTACGGCATCATCGATCCCCGCACCCGCTAAAAGGAGGAATGAACTGTGGAAAACAAGACAAAAAAGAAGGGTCTGCTGGACCGTATCACGTCCTCCCGCGTGTTCCGGGTCATGTTCAGCCGCAAGATCATCGTGGTCTGCGCGATTTTGCTTCTCATCATGGTGCTTATCGCCATCTTCGCACCGGTGATTGCTCCCTATAATCCCAACAAGGATGATCTTTACAATGTTCTGAAGGGCTGTTCTGCCGAGCACTGGCTGGGCACCGACTCCAATGGTCGTGATGTTCTGAGCCGCATCATCTATGGTGCCCGCATCTCCTTTACGGTCGGTATCGTGGCCGTGGTCATTTCCAGCGTTATCGGCATGGCACTGGGCCTGATCGCTGGCATGGCAGGCGGTGTGGTGGATGCCTTCATTATGCGTGTCATGGATGCTATGATGGCTGTGCCCATGCTGATTCTGGCTATGTTTCTGGGCGCGATCCTGGGTCAGGGCCTGGGCAATGTCTGCCTGGCCATCGGCATCTCGATGGTGCCCGGCTACGCCCGTGTCACCCGCGGTCAGGTGCTGAGCGTCCGCAATGCCGATTATGTCACCGCCGGTACCCTGTGCGGTGCATCCCGGATCCGCAACACGCTGGTGCATGTGTTCCCCAACTGCCTGTCCGTCAACATCGTCAGCATGACCGCCAGCCTGGGCGGTGCCATTCTGGCCGAAGCGAACCTGAGCTTCCTGGGCATGGGCATCACGCCCCCGACTCCCAGCTGGGGCGCAATGGTCAGCGGCGGCTATAAGTACCTGTCCACCCAGCCCATCATTGCCATTGCTCCCGGCATTGCGATCATCATCGTGGTGCTCTGCTTCAATATGTGCGGCGACGCTCTGCGCGATGCCCTCGACCCGAAGCTGCGCGGCACATTGGGCAGCGGCAAAAAGACCAAGCGCGCAAAGCGCACTAAGAATGTGAAAGAGGTGGCCTGAAATGAGCGACAAGCTGCTGGAAGTCAAAAACCTGAGCGTTGAATATGATACCGAAATTTCCACCGTCTACGCTGTCAATGGTCTGGACCTGGATCTGAATTACGGCGAGACGCTGGGGCTGGTGGGTGAGACCGGTGCCGGTAAGACCACCACAGCCCTGAGCGTCATTCGGCTTCTGCCCGAGGGCATCGGTTTTGTGACCGACGGCTCCATCAAGCTGGACGGTGTGGATATGCTGAATGCTCCCGAGGAAAAGATCCGTGCCATGCGCGGCAGTGTAGTATCTATGATCTTCCAGGATCCCATGTCTGCCCTGAACCCGGTGATGACCGTGGGAGCCCAGATCATGGAGGTGCTGAAGATCCATCATCCGGAGCAGAGCACTGCTCAACTGGAAGCCCGTGTGGACGAGATGATGGAGTTGGTGGGCATCCCTGCAAAGCGCAAGGTGGAGTACCCCCATCAGTTTTCCGGCGGCATGAAGCAGCGCATCGTCATTGCTATTGCGCTGGCCTGCGAGCCGAAGCTGATCCTTGCCGACGAACCCACCACCGCACTGGATGTGACCATTCAGGCCCAGATGCTGGGCCTGATCAATGAGCTGCAGAAGCGGCTGAACACCGCCATGATCCTCATCACCCACGATTTGGGTGTTGTGGCCCAGACCTGCGAGAAGGTCATGGTCATGTACGCTGGCGAGGCCATCGAGTACGGCACAGCAGAGGATATCTTTGAGACCACCCAGCGCCACCCTTACACCCAGGGGCTGTTCAACGCCATTCCCAAGCTGGATGAAAACACCAAGCGTCTGGAGGCCATTGAGGGGATGATGGCTGACCCCACCCAGAAGATCGAGGGCTGCCGCTTTGCTGACCGCTGCAAATATGCCACTGCGGCCTGCAAAAAGGCCCAGAAGATGCGGGAGGTCACACCGGGCCACTTCATCCGCTGCTGTCGGTTCGATCCGCCGCAGTCCAATACCTGAGCCGGGAGGAAATAACAATGGAAGAAAAGGTTTTGATCGAGGCAAAGAACCTCAAAAAATACTTCAAAGTCGGCGCAAACAGCCAGCTCCATGCGGTGGATGGCGTGAACTTCAAGATCAGGCGCGGCACCACACTGGGCGTTGTGGGCGAGTCCGGCTGCGGCAAGTCCACGCTGGGCCGCCTGCTGCTGCGGCTCTATGATGTTACCGATGGTCAGATCCTCTACGACGGCACCGACATCACCAAACTGAATGCCAAGGAACTCAAGCCCATCCGTGCCCGGATGCAGATGATCTTCCAGGATCCGTCCGGTTCGCTGGATCCCCGCAAGAGCGTGAAGGAACTGATCGGAGAACCGCTGAAGATCTATAAAGCCTGCAAAAACCGTGACGAATACGATGCCCGCATCGCCGAGATCATGGAGACCGTTGGTCTGGATGAGCGTTATGCAGAGAGTTTCAGCCACGAGCTGGACGGTGGCCGCCGCCAGCGCATCGGCATCGGCCGCGCATTGGCCATGGACCCGGAGTTCATCATCTGCGACGAGCCGGTCTCTGCACTGGACGTTTCCATTCAGGCACAGATCCTGAATCTGCTGATGGATCTGCAGGATGAGAAAAAGCTGACCTATGTCTTTATCACTCACGATCTGAGCGTGGTCAAACACATCAGCCACGAGATCATGGTCATGTATCTGGGCCAGTGTGTGGAATATGCCAAGACCGAGGATCTGTTCAAGAATCCGCTCCACCCCTACACCAAGGGTCTGCTGGATGCTGTGCCCATCCCCAGCCTGAAGGCCAAAAAGCTTTCCACCGAGGTCATGCGCGGCGAACTGACAAGCCCTGTGGACCCGGCTCCCGGCTGCCGTTTTGCGGCCCGCTGTCCCTATGCAACAGATGCCTGCCGCGGCAGGGATATCCCCTTGAAGGAAGTGGAACCCGGCCACTTTGTCAGCTGCACACGCTTTTGAGAACACGGAAAGGCGGGAAGATCGATGACTGAGAAAGAAAAAAAGGCTGCTGCCGAGCAGAAGCAGCGTGAGATGGAAGAGATGATGCGGCAGGCGCAGGAGAGCTACCGGCAGGAATATGCCAGTATGCCCTACGACGGCCCGGTCTATGGCTGCCGCCGGGAGGAGCTGATGCTGCCCATGCAGGACGGAGCGAGGCTCTATACCGAGATCTTCAAACCGGAGGGGCTTGCACAGTTCCCTGTGCTGATCCAGCGCAGCTGCTATCCCAATCAGCAGCCGCTGTATGAGATCAACGGAGCAGAACTGACCCGCCGGGGCTACGGCTATGTAATCCAGACCTGCCGCGGTACGGGCAAGAGCGAGGGACATTGGAAACCCAACGTCAATGAGCGCCCGGATGGCCGCGATACCCTGCAGTGGCTCAACGACCAGCCCTGGGCAGAGAGCATCGGCTATTTCGGAGCCAGCTATTTGGCCCTGACCGGCTGGGCCATTGCAGACATCGTTCCACCCAAGGTCAAGGGAATGATGCTGACGGTCTATGGCACCGACCGTTTCAAATCGGCTTATGAAAAGGGGCTGTTCCGCCACGATGTGCTGACTGGCTGGGCAATGCAGAATGCAGGCCATCCGGTCACAGCGGACTATCTGGAAAGCTGCCGCTTCCGTCCCCACGACAAGGTGGATGAAGCGCTGTGGGGTGGAAAGTTGGACTGGTATCAGGACTGGATCCACGCCACCCGCCGCACAGATGCCTACTGGCAGCAGGGCTGGTGGAAGCTGTTAGCCGATGTGCCCGGAAATACCAAGGTTCCGGTGTATATCATCGATGCATGGTACGATCACCATTTTGGCAGTGCCATCAACACTTATGCCTCTCTGGCCCCTGAGACCAAAGAGCACAGCTGGCTGGATATCGGCTGCTGGAATCATATGTCCCAGCCCTGCATTGCGTGGGGCGAACAGCACAATCTGGAAAACGGCGACATCCACCGGATGCTGGAATGGTTCGATCTGTTGCTGAAGCAGAAAAAACAGCCGGAAAAGCGGGTGCGCACCTATGTGATGCGGGAGGACCGCTGGAAAACGCTGGAGGCATGGCCTGCCCCCGTGAGCCGGACTGAAAAGCTTTATCTGGGTGAAACAACTCTGAATGCCGAGCCGGCAGAAGGGGAGCGCACCTTTGTGTATGACCCGGAGACCCCCGTGCCCAGCCATGGCGCAGAAAGCGTTCTGACCACCATTGCCGAGGCAGGCAGTCTGCTGCAGCCGGAGCCGGACTATCGGCCCGATGTGGTCAGCTTCGTCAGCGCTCCGCTGGAAAAAGCACTGCCCATTTGTGGGCAAATCAAGGTGCACCTGAATGTCTCGACCGATGTGGATGATACTGCCTTCACTGCCAAGCTGATGGAAGTGTTCCCGGACGGCAGGGCCTATAACATCCGGGGCGGCATCACCACCATTGCAGCAGATTTGCCGGAGGGGCAGACCTATACTCCCGGCCAGACAGCAAAGGTCTGTGTGGAGATGTGGGATATGAACTGGATGGTACAGCCCGGCAGCTGCCTGCGGCTGGATGTCTCTTCTTCCGACTTTCCGCAGTACGCCGTTCACAGCAATTACGCAGGAGTCTGGTCTGAACAGGGAAAGACCCGCATCGCCCACCAGAAGATCTTGCTGGGGGAGGGCAGCTTTGTAGAACTGCCCCTGCACGAGAACTGAGAGAAAGGAACCAAGACCATGACGGAACAGGAACGAAATGTCCTTCTGAACGAACTGCGGCAGCAGGAGAGCCAGCGGGAAAAGCAGATCAAGCGGGAGCGGTTCCGCCGCCTGAATCCTTATGCAAAGAAAGGAGCGGTGGTGTTTGCCGGTTCCAGCCTGATGGAACAGTTTCCGCTGTATGAGTTTTTGCAGGACGATGATCTGCACTGTACCCTGTACAACCGGGGCATCGGCGGCTTTACCACCACCGAGCTGCTGGAGGCTATGGACGAGTGCATCCTTGAGCTGCAGCCTGCGCACCTGTTCCTGAACATCGGCACCAATGACCTGAACGGCCCGGACTACGACCGCGCCGCCATGCTGGGCCGGTATGAGGAGATCGTGCAGCAGATCCGGAAAAAACTGCCCGAAACAAAGCTCTACCTGCTGGCCTATTATCCGGTAAACCCCACCGTGGCCGAAGACCCGGGCCTGATCGAATGCTTCCGCTGGCGCACCAATGAGCGCATCCGGGAGGCAAGCGAGGGCGTGCAGGCATTGGCCCGGAAATACGGAGCGGAATTCCTCGACCTGAACAAGGACCTGTACGATGCTGCCGGAAATCTGAAAGCGGAGTACACCATTGAGGGAATGCACCTGTATGCCAACGGCTACCGCCCTGTGATGGATGCTCTGCTGCCGTTGCTGCGCAAAATCGGAGAAGAACAGGGAGGAAAGCAATGACCGGAGTCTTTGGTGTTGTTCTGGGTCAGATCCTTCTGATGTTCCTCTATCTCATCATAGGTTATGTGCTTTATCGTACCGGACTGATCACCCAGGAGGGCAGCAAGGCACTGGCTCACCTGCTGTTATATTGCGTGCTACCCTGTGTTGTGCTAAAATCATTTTGTATTGAGTATTCGGCAAAGGGAGCTGTGGAATTGGCTGTCAGCATTGCGGCAGGTGCCGGGGTGCTGCTGCTCTCCATGGCGGTGTCGTGGCTCTTTTTCCGCAAAGACCCCATGGCGCAGATCGGTGTGGCTTTTTCCAATGCCGGGTTCATGGGACTTCCGCTGGTCACAGCAGTGCTGGGTGGAGAAGCTGTGTTCTACGCAGCAGGCTTTGTGGCCCTGCTGAATGCTTTGCAGTGGACCTACGGCCAGACAAAGCTTTCCGGGGACAAAAAGTACATCCAACTGGGGGCAGTGCTCAAAAATCCGCTGGTACTCTCCCTGTTGGGCGGTGTGATAGTCTACTTCTGCCGCATCCCGGTGCCGCAGTTCCTTCGCACCCCCATGGGGGCCATTGCGGGCATGAATGCTCCGCTTGCCATGATCGTGCTGGGTGTCTATCTGGCCAGAACCGACCTCAAAGCCATCTTTACCCGCCCCCGGCTCTACGCCCTTTCGGCAGTACGGCTGGTGGTGATCCCACTGCTGACGATCGCCTGTCTGATGATTCTTCCTGCCGGATGGCGGCAGATCGGCACGGTGCTCATCATTGTGAATGCGGCCCCCATCGGCAGCAACATCGCAGTATATGCCCAGCGTCTGGGGCTGGATTCTTCCTACGCTGTGCAGATGGTCTGCCTGAGCACCCTGCTGTCGCTGATCACGCTGCCAGTGATGCTCAGTGTGGCTGCCGCGTTGGACTTTGCATGAGTCTGAAAACAACCAACAGAAAGCAGGAGATAAGATGAAACAGTATCTTTTGATCGACATCGGCGGAACCTTCATCAAGTACAGCCTGGCCGATGAACAGGCCCGGAAAATCTCTGGTGGAAAGGTTCCGACACCGCTGACGAATATGGATGACCTTCTGGCGGTCATCGAGGGCTTTGCCGCTCCCCTTCAGGGACAGTTCGTGGGCTGCGCCATCTCTATGCCGGGCCGCATCGATACCAGAAACGGCATCGCCCATACCGGTGGAATGCTCAGCTCCTTTATGTGGGAGCAGCCCTTTGCTGCGCAGGTGGAGGCGCGGCTGGGCGTGCCGGTGACCATAGCCAACGATGGCAAGTGTGCCGCAGCAGCGGAGGGTTGGACCGGTGCGCTGGCCGGTGTGGAGAATGGCCTTGTGCTGGTGCTGGGCACCGGCATCGGCGGCGGCATCATCCTGAACGGGAAGGTGCTGATGGGCGCTCACGCCGCTGCAGGGGAAGTCAGCTGCCTTGTTTCCGATATGGCAGCCATGGAGGCAGAAACCTTTGAGATGGACAAGGTGGAAACTTTCTCGGATGCGCCCCTGTGGGCAGGCGCCGCCTCGGCGACAGGTTTGATCCGGGAATATGCCCGGCAGAAGAAACTGTCGCTGCAGGGCCCGCTGCCCACCGGCGAGGAGATCTTTGCGGCTTACAATGCCGGGGAACCGGAGGCACAGCAGGCCTTAAAAGTGTTTACCCGGCGGGTGGCCATTGGAATCGTCAGCCTGCAAAGCGTGCTGGATGTGGAGCGCGTTGCCATTGGTGGCGGCATCAGTGCGGCAGAGTCCCTGCTGCCTGCCATTCAGACCGAGCTGGACAGCCTGTTTGCGCGCTGCCCGGTGCTTCCCGTGCTGGAGCCGGAGTTGGTGCGCTGCCACTATGGCAACGATGCAAACATGATCGGTGCCCTGAAGCTGTTCTTTGAACAGAACCTCGCCTGAACCAGAACAAAATAGAATAGGAGTAGAAACTTATGAGCGTTTTCCGTGATGATTTCCTGTGGGGCGGTGCTTGTGCAGCCAACCAGTTCGAGGGCGCATGGGATGTGGATGGCAAAGGCCCCAGTGTCCCTGACCTGTGCACCAATGGCTCTCACACCAGCCCGAAATGGGTGACAACTGCTGTCCGCTCCGACCGGCTGTATCCCAGCCATGAGGCCATCGACTTCTACCACCACTACGAGGAGGACATTGCTCTCTTCGCCGAGATGGGCTTCAAGTCCTTCCGCACCTCCATCAACTGGACCCGCATTTTCCCCACCGGCATGGAGACCGAGCCGAACGAGAAGGGCCTTGAATTCTATGACAAGGTCTTTGACTGCTGCAAGAAGCACGGCATCGAGCCGCTGGTCACCATCAGCCACTACGAGCTGCCCTATGCGCTGGTGGAAAAATACAACGGCTGGGCCAGCCGGGAACTCATCGAGTTCTATATGAACTACTGCAAGGCTATTTTTGAGCGGTACAAGGACAAGGTAAAGTACTGGCTGACCTTCAACGAGATTAACTGCGGCACCATGCCCATGGGCGCGATCCTCGAGACCGGCACGATCAAAGGCTTTGAAGGCTCCACCGCCGATGTGCCCGACAACAAGCAGGAGCGTTTTCAGGCACTTCATCACCAGTTTGTGGCCAGTGCAGAGGCTGTCCGGTATGCCCACGACCACTACCCTCAGTTCAAGATGGGCTGCATGATCTGCTTTATCACCAGCTACGCACTGACCTGCGACCCGGCCGACGAGATCGCCAACCAGAAGGCCATGCAGATCAGCAACTGGTTCTGCTCTGATATGCATGTCCGCGGCGAGTATCCTTCTTACATGAAGCGTTATTTTGCCGAGAATAACATCACCATCCGGCAGGAGCCGGAGGATGCTGCCATCCTGAAGGCCGGTACTGTCGATTTCTACACCTTCAGCTACTATATGTCCAACTGCATCACCACCCACAAGGATGCCGATAATGTGGGCGGCAACATCATTGCTGGTAAGAAGAATCCTTACCTGAAAGCCTCCGACTGGGGCTGGCAGATCGATCCCGTTGGTCTGCGCTACACCCTCAACGAGATCTACGACCGCTACCACATCCCCCTGATGGTGGTGGAGAACGGTCTGGGTGCTTATGACATGAAGGGCGAGGACGGCAAGGTGCACGACAGCTACCGCATCGACTATCTGCGGGCCCACATCGAGCAGATGGCCGAGGCTGTAAAGGACGGTGTAGACCTGATGGGCTACACCCCCTGGGGCTGCATCGATCTGGTGAGTGCCTCCACCGGTGAGATGGCAAAGCGCTATGGCTTCATCTACGTCAACAAGTTTGACGACGGCACGGGTGATCTGAGCCGCGAAAAGAAGGACAGCTTCTACTGGTATCAGAAGGTCATTGCCACCAACGGCGAAGATTTAGGATAACAAAAACAGCCCTCCGGTGGTGATATGTACCCGTTTTTTTGGACACTAGGACAAATTGGACACTAGGACAAAATTGAATCATTAGGCATCCATTGCTTTATGCAGCATAGTGCAATTCGCGAACCGGGCTTCCACCGGTTGGTGTCCATGTTATAGTGGCAGGAAAGCAGTTTCATCATAGAAGTATTCTCCTAGACTTGATTTTGGTGTGCGGCCACTCAAACCAATGCCGTCAAGTCGGTGGGGATAGGGTGATTTTTAATTTGTCGGAGAGTAAGTGCACGGTTTCTGCACGGATTTTGCACGGTTTCAAAACGTGCAGAGGGTGCTTTTCGCTGCAAAATCCGACAAAGGGTGCAGAAATTGCTGGGTGAAAAATCACGTTGATTTGATTAAAAATAACGATGACTCGAAACTTCCATAAATTGAGACGAACCGGCGGCTTGCTCTCTTAATCAGTGGGCCCAGGGTTCGAGTCCCTGGAGGTGCACCAGATTAACAAAATCCGAACTTTTTTCCAATAGGAGAAGGGTTCGGATTTTTTGTATTCTTCGGAAAACAGAACGAATCCCTTGCTTCCATCGAAAAACGTCCCAGACCTTATCATAAGAAAGCACGACAGACCTTTGAGCTTGAATGGCAATCCAGAGGAATATTTGAAGAATGCAGCTGGAGGTCATGGACTAAAATCATATTCCGTGATGCTTTCAAACTCGTCAATGTTGCATCGGTAAAAATCGTTCAGTAGGTCACGCTGGTTCTTTACGCTGTTGCTATCGTCTTTTCCTTTTTTCAAATCTTCCTTTGAAAGCCGGATATAGATGCCCAGCCGCCAGCGGCGAATTGTGTAAGAGGGAGAGAAACTCTGCTGATACCCTCTGTCTTTTGCTCGTGCCATTGTTCCTCCTTCCCTATCACATTACACTTATATTATAACTCTGTCCGGGGAGGACAACAAGGATGCCTCCGCTTCGGGACACTTTGTCTCGAAGAAGCAAAATGAGCTGTAACCGAAGTTACAGCCCGCTTCTTTGCCGCAGCAGGAAATCCGTCAGCTTATCTTGGAGAGATGGCCCGCTTTCAGCAAATTCAATTTTCACGCCAACACCACCGATGCAAAAGCAGTATGGATTTTTGACAGTCTGCAAAAATCGAGAGATGCGCTCCTTTCGGGAAAGCGCATTGTCAAAGGTCATACCGCTCACATCAGCCAGGGACTCGGCAGCCACCGCGCCAATGTCAACGCTTCTCATTTGTTCAAGTTCCTGTGTAGTTAATTTCACGGTAAACCTCCTTCGCAGATTGATAGAACGCCTCCCGCCGTTTGGTGGGGAAACGCAACAGACCAGCACCACCGGGATGCTGGCCTGTTGCCTTACTCCACCTTGGGACACTTTGTCTCGAGGTTTATTATAGTTTTTGAATATTAGAGAGCGCCGTACATATTTACTTGGTCTGTCCAAAGACAATCGTTATTTTCTGTGCGGCGCTCTCAACGCAAGTAGAGCGACAAGCCCGGAGGAACAGGCAGCCAACCTGTTCAGCGCCGGATCATGGCCTTGGGATGGCCGGGCCCATTTACAGTGTTGGTGCTGTTCGCTCAATCTCTTTTGGGAAATGTCACCGCGCACCCACCGTCTGGCTCCACGTACTTACTCAGGGTTGCCGTTATTCCCTTGCGTTAGGAAGAAAACCTCCTCTCATAAACCGAGACATTTTTTCATCAATTCCAAGTGGGTTAAGAAGAAAAAATCAAAAAGTTTTTTTCATGCGTTCAAGGCCACGCTTGATCGACTGGCGAATAGACTCCTCATGTACGCCCTCAGCCTCGGCAATTTCCTTGGTGCTTTTTCCAAGAATGATGTGGGCATCGATCCTCCGGCCCTGGACTTCGGGCAGGGAGTTGAGGGCGTTCCACAGACGAAGAAAGGTTTCCATTCGTTCAAGGAGCTCCTGCGGGGTCGGCTCATGCAGGCAAGCGGAATATTCAATCCCGTCATCGCAGTCCAGAGAATACTGTGCCTTGTGCCGGGAAAGCCGCCGCTGGTAGGCCATTTCATAGCGGGCATCGGCCTTGAATACCTCGGCCACCTCGTCAGAAACTTCGATAAGCTGATCCTGCGTGTACCAATAATAAAAATCTTTCAAATTGATAGTAGTCATCGTAAAATCCTCCATTTCAGTTTGTTCGGGGTTGGTCGGAAACGAAATGGAGTAACGGCGGAGAACGGCACCGCACCTCGGGACAATTTGTCTCGAAGTACAAAAAAGCGCCCGGGCGGCATGAAGCCACACGGACGCATGAAGTTACATATTCATTTGTGTACTGTCTAATTTCACATTCATAACCAGACTGTCCCGGAGGGGGAGCTGCGCTTTTTTAGCTGGTGTAGATCATGGGTACTGTGAAAAAGGCAAAAATGGACACAGCGTTACCTCCAAAATTCCGCCGTGTCCTTAAAAAAGGGCGACTTTAATACGCCCTCCGTATTCTCATTTTTCAAGAAGAAAACGGCGGCTTGAAATTGTTATTTCAAAACCGCCGTAAGGCTACTGTATTTTGTTTTGGCGCACAGATACTCAGCCGCCGAAACAACGGTTTTTTTATTATCCCGTTGGGCGGCAAATCTCGTATGCGATTTAGAAAAAGGTCAGAAAACTTCTATCTGTCCAGGATAATTTATTCCTTTTTCAATAAGGGGCCCTTTAGCACCCATTGTAAAAGCGATGTCGCTACTACGAATGGACATCAAGCGATCACCTGCTTTAAGATTAAGAAATTTCAGTGTTTGCTTTGGTAACTGTATTGTTCCTTCTTTAGATAGCGGGAGCCACGCATAACTTCTTCCCTTGTATGAAATAAACTGGCCAGCATCACTTGAATGTTCCCCGGTCAATCCTGGTAAATCATCTATAATGTGCTTTAATTTTGAAGATGATAACATCCTTTGGTTTGTGACGCAAAACCCGCCTGTTATTTTACTACCAGTGAAAATAATGATTTCTGGTTCACAGGTCAAATTGTACTCAGATAGTGCCATTGTCGGAAAATGTATTGTCCCTTCTGCCCCTATTACCGACCATCCAAATACATATTTCCCGCCTTTGTTTAATTGTGGCATAGCTTTCCTCCTTTACATTCTCTACTTTTACTGATATACTAAAATTGATATTTGCTTGTAGTACTCTATATATAGAGTACTACAAAACAATACTAATGTCAAGGGAGTAAAAAAATGCTTACAAAAACAGCAACGATTATTTTAGGGATAATCCAAAAACATCCGGTTAATGCGTATGAACTTATCAAAATGCTATTGCGTTTTCAATTAAAAGATTGGTATGATATTGCAGACTCCACAGTCTATGCAACGCTTAAATCCTTAGAAAAAAAACAATATATTACTGGCAAGGTACAAAAAGATGGAAATATGCCAGATAAAACAGTTTATTCGCTAACCGATGTTGGTACGAAAGAATGGAATACAGCTATTAAATTTTTCCTTACCCATTTTGATTACGATCTTATTCCATTTATGATTGCGAGCTTTTTTGCCGAAAGTATTGGAGTGGACGAAGCCATAAAGTGTCTGGAGGAACGCCTTGCTTATTTGAAAAAAAATAGCGACGGGCTTACAAGACAAATAGAAGAATTGGAAATGGAAACGGATATTCCTTATTATGTTATCGGAAATGTGCAACATAACGCACTTATTGTTGAAACGGAAATCGCGGTTACACAACAAATGATCACTAAATATAAAAGCAAAACCTCCTTACAATAACAAGAAATAAAACACTACTTTAAGTAAAATTGTATTTCGTTCTCATAATCTCACCCGAAATGTAAAATAATATAGGGTGATATGAGAATGTACCAATATGACAAAAACCTTGATTTTCACGCCCTGGGCCGTGAAATTAAACGCAAACGGGAGGAAAAAGGCTGGACGCAGGAATACCTGGCTCAGCTTGTGGATCGTACCCCGCGCTCCATCATGTATATGGAAAACCGAGGACAGCATCCCAGTCTCAATGTTTTTTACAAACTCGTCACCCTGCTGGAAATTTCCGTGGATCAATTTTTTTTCCCTGATGAGCTCAAAGGAGAGAGCAACTGCCGGAAACAAATTGATGTCATGCTTAATTCAATGGATGAAAAAGAACTAACTGTTATCAAAGCCACAGCAGAGGGACTCAAGCAAGCCCGGGAAACGGAGGGAGCGTAAGAAAAGCGTAACCTCCGTTTTTTTGCGCCATGTTGCGGGTTGCGCGTTTTGGCAAGCAATTCGGGTGTGGCCACACTCCGAAATTTTTGCAGGGCGCAGGGCCCGCAAAAATGCTTGTTGGGGAGCTCCCCAAACCCGCTGTACTTCGGGACAAATTGTCCCAAAGTCCCGGTGCGCTGCACCGTAGTCTGCGGCCCGTCACTATCGTTCCTGGGCCTTATTTTCACGCTCGTCTGTTATGCCGAGCAGATGATCAATGTTCGTTTTTATTGCCACGGCCTCCCGCATTTGCCGCTGGGCATCCCGGTATTCTGCATAAAGCTCTTTCTTTTGTCCCGCCAGCTCACGGCGGGATGCTCCAGCGCATCATGATCGGCATTGCAACAGCCATGAAACCGGCTCTTCTGATTGCAGACGAGCCAACCACGGCCATTGATGCCATCACCCAGTATGAAATTCTCAACGAACTTCTGCATATCAAAGAAAATCACAACACGGCCATGATCTTCATTTCGCATGACCTGAACGCCATTTCCCGCGTGGCGGACCGTATCGTGGTGCTGAATCACGGGGCTGTGGTGGACCGCGGCGATTTCCGGCATATCCTGCATCATGCACAAGACCCCTATACGAAACTGCTGGTAGAGAAGCGTGCGGATGTTATGCGCAGGTATACCGCTGTTTTGAACGGCAAAAAGGAGGCTGCCCATGCTTGAACTCAAAAACATCAATGTGAGCTTCCGCAGTGAGCGGCAGGATAGAATTTTTGGTCATACCCGGCAGCAGGTGTTGTTTGATGTGTCACTTGCCGTAAAAGAGGGCACCTGTCTGGGCATTCTGGGGGAAAGCGGCTCCGGCAAATCCACGATGGGCCGTGTGCTCTGCGGGCTGCTCAAACCAGACAGCGGTGAAGCCGTTCTGGATGGCGTTTCGGTCTACGCTTCCCGTGCCGGACGGCGAAATCTGCAAAATAAACTCAGCATCGTGTTTCAGGATTACACAACGTCCGCAAATCCCCGGTTCCGCATCCGGGATATTATTGGGGAAGGGCTGACCGTACAGGAACGCAGAGAGGGCAAAAAACTGGATCGGAAAGCAGAAACGAGCCGTTTGCTGGAGCTGGTCGGTCTGCCTGCCGATTTTGCTGACCGGTTTCCCCATGAGCTTTCCGGCGGACAGCTGCAGCGTGTCTGCATCGCCCGCGCGGTGGCCTGCAAGCCGGAGATCATTCTGTTTGATGAAGCGATCTCCTCGCTGGATGCGCACACGCAGGTACAGGTCATGGACTTGCTGCGGGAACTGAAAGACCGCCTTGGTCTGACGTACATCTTTATCACCCATGACCTGACTTCCATTACCTATCTTTGTGATGATGTGTTGTTTTTGTATCAGGGCCGGGTCACAGAGAACCTGCCGGTCGAGCGTATCAGTGAAACGAAGGACGAGTATGCCCGTAAGCTGCTGGGCTCCATTGTCGTCTTTGATACGGAGGAATCTGCATGACGCTGTGCGGCTTTGAGATCGCTCCCGGCGAAAAACGGCAGGTGAAACTGCCGGTTCCCGGCGGTGAACCGCTGGAAGCGTGGCTGCTGTGCGGGGCGCACCCCGGGAAAACGCTGGTGGTCACAGCTGGGGTGCATGGCTGCGAATATGTCGGCATTCTGGCTCTGCAAAAATTAGTGGAAACTCTGGACTGTGCTACTCTTTATGGACAGGTCATTTTGCTGCCGCTGGTCAATTCCAAAGGTTTTTTTGCAGGGGTAAAACAGCTGAATCCGGCAGATGGCAGGAATCTGAACCGGGAATTTCCCGGCAAGGCGGACGGAACCGAAACCCAGCGGATGGCATGGGCAATCGAAAAACTCCTTTACCCGGAGGCGGATTTTCTTCTGGACCTTCACGGCGGAGACTGGAATGAAGAACTGGCCCCGTTGGTATTCTTTCCCTGTGGAGCCGGGCAAACAGTGGAGCGGGAGACCCGCAGGGCGGCACAGGCTCTTTCGGTTTCCATGCGGGTCTGTTCAACGACCCGAAATGGATTGTACAGCTGGGCAGCACAAAAAGGGATCCCGGCTTTGCTGTTGGAGCGGGGCGGAAATGGCCGCTGGACTTCCGAAGAGATGGATGCAGATCGCGAGGATGTACTCCGTCTGATGAACCATCTGGGAATAAGAAAAGGAGAGTTCGATGCCGTTTTGCAAACAGAGATCGCAAAAGCCGTCTACGAAGAAGCTCCGGCGGATGGGTACTGGTTCCCGGAAGTCTGCGCCGGGCAGGAAGTATTAAAAGATGAACTGCTGGGCAGGTGGAAAAGCTCCGATGGGACGCAGAGCTGCGAGGTCCGTGCACGGTTTGCGGGGCGGGTTTTGTATGAGACCACGGCACTGGGCGTTCGCAGAAGTGACCCGCTCGTTGCATATGGAACAGCATGAGCTTCCATAAAAACAAAAACAGGGTGCAGTTCAGAACATGAGGCCGCATTTAAGGTGTTCCGGCGGCTGCATGGGGGATGTCTGTAGACAAGATCCTGGTATTTCGCAGAGAGCGGGGATAAAAATCAGGCAGCTGTTATAGAATAGCAGCTGCCTGATTTTTTTGAATGCTCTACGCCCGCTGTTCTACTGTTGTTTGATATGCTATAATAGAGACACTGATTTTTCGGAACGCACAGCTTATGATATGCGCTGGCTCGCTGTACGGGTGCGTACAAGCACAGGCCGCACAGGCCGCACAAATTTCTTCCGGAAAAAATGCGCGTTTTACGGGCGGCTGGATCAGGAAAAACTATTGTTATTTTTTGCGAAGAATGATATTATCACTATTATAAAAGGATGCTTCTTTTAAAAATATGCACCGCCAGCCTTTGAACTTTTGAACCTTTGAAGAAAGACCGGACGGGCAGAAACGGTAAATGCAATGGAGATTTTACTCACGGGTTTTACAGCGTTCCTGACGCAGGAGTGGATCGAGACGGCATTCCCGGATGATCATGTGCTGACTACCCGCGCAAAAGGGGAGGCACTGCCGGACACCCGGATCAAGACGGTGACGCTGGAAGGCAGGCAGCTGCTGGATCAGATTGCAGAGACCTATCAGTTTGACCGCGTTGTCTATTTTTCTGAATATCTTCTGCCGCACGGGAATCAGGAAGGCGAACTGGACCGCCTGCGCCGGGTCCTGCAATCCTGCCGCGAGCGGGAGGTGGAGCTGCTGTACCTCTCAGGGCCGGAGGCAGCATTTGTGCCGTCCTCCGGCAAAACGCTGCTGGCCAATGCGGCGGAGGAACTTTGCTTCCATTACGCCAGAACCAGCAAGCTTCAGGTCAAGGTGTTCCGCCTGCCCTACCTGTATGCGGTCTCGGCCAGCGGCGCGGATCAGTTTGCGCGGCTATTCGAACAGATGCCTGCCGGTACGGTTCAAATGGAGGAACAGGCCGCGCAGCCGCTGCTGGCGCTCTGTGCAGAAGAACTGGCCGATCTCGTTGCCCGGGTGTTCGATACATGGACACCGGAGCCGGAGCGATTTACGCTGCCGGATGTGTTTGGGAGCACACAGGGGCAGCTGGGCGAGGTGCTGCAAAAGCTTCAGCCCGGGCTGAAGGTGCTGTACGGAACCGATACGATCCAGACCTACCCCGCAGCAGATAATGCTGTCCGCCGCAGGTACGGCTGGTTCCAACGGTACAGCATTCTGGATGATCTTCCGGCGATCTATCATGCGTGGTGCGCCCGGAAGACCGAGAAAAAAAGCTTTATACGCAAAATGGTGGATAAGCTCCGCCGGAGCCCACTCCTGCTGCGGCTTGCGGAGATCGCTGCCGCGTGGCTGGCCACGGAACTGCTGGTGCATATTACAGGCACGGACGCGCAGTTCCGGATGATCGATTTCCGGCTGATGTTCGTTGTGCTGATCGGCACGGTCTACGGCCTCAATGCAGGTGTGCTGTCTGCTGTGCTGGCCTCTGTTTCTCTGGCAGCGGGCTATCTGCGGCAGGGTACCACCCTGATGCTGCTGTTTTATGCGCCTGCCAACTGGCTGGCGTTCATTGTATATTTTGTGGTGGGAGCGTCCTGCGGCTATGTGCAGCTGCGTAACACAGAGACTGCCCGTTTCGTGCAGGAAGAAAATGACCTGCTGCGTAAGCGGCTTGAATTTACCCGGAAACTGTATCAGGATACGCTGGAGGATAAACGGTTGTTCCGCCGCCAGATCCTGGGCCGCCGGGACAGTTTTGGCAAGATCTATGCTGTGACCCAGCAGCTGGATATGCTGCAGCCGCAGGAGATCTGCCGCAAGACGGTGCAAATCATGGAAGACGTGCTGGAAAACCACAGCCTTACCATCTACCGTATGGAAAAGAACCAGGGGTTTGCCCGCCTTACCGCCGCCAGTGCCGGAATGACGCCGGAGCCGGCATACTCGCTGGAGGTGGATCAGTGGCTGGATGTGCTCCGTGCCATCGAACAGGAAGGGCTGTGGGTGAATCGCAGCTTCCTCCCCGGACGTCCGATGTATGCTGCAGGCGTGCGGCAGAACGGCAGCCTTGTGGTACTGATCGGGCTGCATACTGCCAGCGAAGAGCAGATGACCCTGTATTACCAGAATCTGTTCCGCATCCTCTGCGGACTGGTGGAAACAGCACTGGTGCGGGCCTTTGAGTACGAGAGCGTTGTGCGAGAAAACTGGTATCTGCCCGGCACCTGCCTGCTGCGTCCGGCTGTGTTTGCAGAGCAGCTGGCTACAGCCTGCACCCTGCAGGAAGACAAAATGGCCCATCATCTGCTGCTGCAGGTGACGGGAAGGTTCAAAAACCGGGCAGAAATCAACGACCGGGTGAGGCGCTCCATCCGCAGTACCGATGCAGCAGGCGTTGGAACAAACAACGCCATTTACCTGCTGATGAATCAGACCGATGAAGAAAATCTGCCGCTGCTGACCCAGCGGCTGGGTGAAAAAGGGCTTCATGTCACTGCAGTGCCGCTGGATGAGCAGCTGCGGCTGATCAACGCTGCAAAACAGGAGGCATCGCATGCATAACGGGTTCTGGCTTGGTCTTGTGCTGCTGGCAGCACATCTGGCCGTATGCGGGGGGATCTGGCTGCTGGCCTGGGCCCGGGTACTGGAGGTGGAGGGATATTTTGCCCCGGTGATGCTTCTTGTGCCGCTGTGGGGGCCGCTGTGTGTGCTGCTGCTCCACACTTCCAACCGCCTTACAGGCGGGTGCCTGCGGGAACAGACACTTGAAAAGCTGCACATCAACGAAGAAATACACAAAAGCATCCTTGTGGCGGATGACGAAGGCGAGGATACGGTCGTTCCACTGGAGGAAGCGCTGCTGGTTGACAGTCCCGCGCAGAAACGCAAGCTCATCCTCTCGGTGCTGACGGATGACCCCGCAGGCTATTATGACCTGCTTCAGCAGGCCCGCATGGACAACGACAGCGAAGTGGTACACTACGCTTCCACGGCGCTGTCGCAGATCACCAAGGAGGCGGACCTGAAATTGCAGAAGCTGGAGCAGCGCTATGCCGCTGCCCCGGACGATGCCGCCGTGCTGGAAGAATACTGCGACTATCTGGAAAGCTACCTGAAAGATGGTTTCGTACAGGGCAGAGCCGCAGAGATCCAGCGCCATCAGCTGGAGCAGCTGCTGAAAAAGCGGCTGGAAGATCTTGACGGACGCCGCAGCTGTATGCTGGAATGCAGGCTGGCAGAGGTGCAGCTCCGTCTTGCGGAGTATGACCGCGCAGAAAAAACGCTGGAAGACCTTACGGCGCGCTGGCCCCAGCGCGAGGCACCGTGGGTGCTCTGTCTGCGGCTGGCAGCAGCGCTGCGAGATGGGGAGGCTATCCAAAAAACACTGGGTCAAATCGAGGAAAAGGAGGTCTACCTCAGTGCAAAGGGCCGCGAGATCGTGCGGTTCTGGCAGGGGAAACAGCAATGATAAAGGAGATCCTTTCCCGGCTGCGGACGTTCCGCTGGCAAAAGCTGCTGATCATCTGGGCCGTGTTCGTGGCGATGGCCGCTATCCTGTTTGCGGAGCGCAGCGGTATTCAATACAAAGCAGCGAAATTCAAGCTCAATTATCTCCCCCGGACAGAGGTCGAGCCTGCACAGACCGCCATGTTCGGCCAGCCTGTCACCTGCCTGCTGCTCTACGATTCCGGGCAGGATGGTACAGACCTTGCAAAAAAGCAGTTCGATCAGATCTTGCTGGATATGAAGGTGAGCACGCAGGCTGCGGATGTACACACGACCTCTCTTGAAGGGATCCCGGAGTTTGACCGGTATAAAACCGTTGTGGTCCTCATGAGCGATCTGGATGCGTTGGGCAGCCGCCTGATCGACCTGATGAACTGGGTGCGGGACGGCGGCAGCGTCCTGTTTGCCATGACGCCCCAGAAAACGACGTATTTTGATGCCATTTCGCCCAAGCTCGGCGTCCTGTCCTCTTCGTGGGAGTATAAGACCGCAGAAAGCATCGTTCCCACAGAGGAGTTTATGCTGGGCGGCGGGCAGCGGTATGAATTCAGTGACCCGTTCCAGTCCTCCCTGAGCGTCAGCCTCCGGGAGGAAGCCACAGTCTATGCCCGCACGGGGGACGAAAGCGTTCCGCTGGTATGGAGCACAAAGTCCGGTGCCGGTCGGGTGGTGGTGGATAACATCGGCATCTACGATAAAATCATGCGCGGCATCTATGCAGCGTCCTTCAGCCTTCTGTGCGATGCCGCTGCCTACCCGGTGATCAATAGCGCGGTGTTCTATCTGGACGATTTTCCGTCTCCGGTACCCGGCGGCGATGGTAGTTATATCCGCAGGGATTACGGGATGAGCATAGCGGACTTTTATTCCAAGGTCTGGTGGCCGGATCTTATGAAGCTTGCACAGCAATATTCCATCCGTTTTACCGGTGTCATGATCGAAAACTATGAGGACGATACCCAAAGCACGCCGGTTCGTCAGCCGGACACCCAGCAGTTCCGATACTATGGCAGCCTGCTGCTGCAGCAGGGAGGGGAAGTGGGCTTCCACGGCTACAACCATCAGCCGCTGGTGCTGCCTGATACGGATTACAAGGGACTGTATGCCTATCATCAGTGGCCCAGCGAGGAGGCCATTGTGGCAGCGATGAACGAGCTGATCGATTTTCAAAAGACCGTGCTCCCCAACACCGAGGGCAGCGTCTATGTGCCGCCCTCCAACATCCTTTCCGCTGCAGGGCGGAAGGTGCTGGGCAGCAAGGTGACCCAGATCCGCACCATTGCCAGCACTTACTTTGAGGATGGCACGTCCCTGCCCTATGTGCAGGAATTCGGTGTGGCCAGCGACGGTATCGTGGAGCAGCCCCGCATCGTATCCGGCGGTATGGTGGGAGACACCTATATGCGGCTGGCTGCGATGAGCGAGTTGAATATGCATTACGTCAGCACCCACTTTATGCACCCGGACGATCTGCTGGATGTGGACCGCGGTGCTGCGGAAGGCTGGGAAACCTATAAGGGCGGGCTGGAAGATTATCTCAAGTGGCTCAGTGCCGCTGCACCGGATCTGCGCAGGCAGACCGGCACCGAGTGCTCTGCTGCCATCCAGCGGTATGCACAGCTGACGGTCACGCTGGACAGCACCGACACCGCGTGGATACTTCACCTTGGCAATTTTGTGGATGAAGCATGGCTTTTCTTCCGCGCCAATGAGGGGACTCCCGGCAAGGTGACGGGCGGCGAATTGACCCGCCTGACCGGAGAGCTTTATCTGCTCAAGGCCAATGCCGACACAGTCCGCATTGAAAAGAAGGGGGCGTGACCATGCGCATCTGTCTGGTGCTGGAGGGGTCTTATCCCTATGTTCACGGCGGCGTATCCACATGGATGCACGCTTATATTCAGGCTATGCCTCAGCAGGAGTTCTCCCTCTGGGTCATCGGTGCCAAAGCGCAGGACCGGGGAAAGTTTGTGTATGAGCTGCCGCCCAACGTGAAAGAGGTGGAGGAGGTTTTTCTGGATGATGCTCTCCGTCTCCACGGTGAGCAGCATCCGGTCCTGTTTACCGCAGACGAGCGCACCGCCCTGCGGGAGCTGGTACGGCTGGGCAGCCCGGATTGGGATGTGCTGTACCGTCTGTTTCAGGAAAAAGGCGCCCACCCGCTCTCTTTTTTGCAGAGCCGGGACTTCATGGAGCTGTTCACGGACATCTGCATGAAGGAGTATCCCTATGTGGCCTATGCGGATGCGTTCCATACCATGCGCTCGATGCTGCTGCCGGTACTCTATCTGCTTACGGGCCGGGTGCCGAAAGCGGATGTCTACCATGCGATCTCCACCGGTTACGGCGGTCTGCTGGCCTGTCTGGGCGGCAGCCTGAACCATGCACCGGTGCTTCTTACGGAACACGGCATCTACACCCGCGAACGGGAGGAGGAGATCATCCGCGCAGAGTGGGTGGTGCCATCGTTCAAGAGCCGGTGGATCCGGTTTTTCTATCTGCTTTCAGAGGAGATCTACCGGCGGGCGTTCCGGGTCAGCAGCCTGTTCTATAATGCCCGCCGGACGCAGATCGAGATGGGGTGCAATGCGGAAAAGTGCATCGTTATCCCAAACGGCGTCCAGTATGAGCGGTTCTGCAATATCCCGCTCAAACAGGAGGATGGCTGGGTGGATATTGGCGCAGTGGTGCGCCTGGCCCCCATCAAGGACGTCAAGACCATGATCTATGCGTTCTTTGAACTGGCCTCCCGGGTCCCCAACGTCCGGCTCCACATCATGGGCGGCGTGGACGATGAGGACTATGCGAAAGAGTGCTATGCACTGGTGGAGGAATTGCAGCTCAAAAATCTGATCTTCACCGGCCGTGTGGATGTGGTGCAGTATATGCAGAAGCTGGATTTCACCATCCTTACCAGCATTTCGGAGGGACAGCCGCTCTCTGTGCTGGAATCCATGGCAGCCTGCCGTCCCTGCGTGACCACCGAGGTGGGATGCTGCAGGGAACTGCTGGAAGGCGCCCCGGGGGATACGTTCGGCATTGCAGGCTACTGTGTGCCCCCTATGTACCGTCAGGGGCTGGCCGATGCGATGGAGAAAATGTGTGCCAGCCGCGCCCGGCGCGAAGAGATGGGGCGCATTGGCCAAAGACGGGTGGATGCTTACTTTCACCACGAGCAGATGCTGGCGAACTATCGCAAGATGTACGACGAAACCGCAAAGGAATATCACTTGGAGTAACCATGGCAGGAATTGGATTTGAATTGAAAAAGCTGTTCCGCCGCAAAGGGCTGTTTGCCTCCCTGCGGGCCTACGGCTATGCGGGCATCATCTGCACCGGCCCCATGCTGCTGGGCGTTCTGCTTCAGCTTGGTATTTTGCTGCTCTGCAGTTGGGTGGGTGCCCCGCGGGATCAGCAGGATCTGCTGGTCTGCATGATCACCTATACGCTGCTGTTTTCCCTTACGGTCACCAGCTTCTTTTCCATGCCGGTAACACGGTATCTGGCAGATATGCTGTATGAGGAACAGGAGCAGACCATCCTGCCTTCGTTCTGGGGCTCCAGCAGCATGATGCTTGTACTGGGCTGCACACTGTATGGGCTGTTTCTGCTTGTTTCAGGAGCAACTCTTTTGCAGGGCCTGCTCTGCCTGTGGCTCTTTGCAGAGATGATCGTGAACTGGAATGGAATGAGCTACCTGACCGCCATCAAGGACTACCGCGGCATCCTCTGTTCTTTTCTGGCTGCCATTGCGCTGGCGTTCGGGCTGGGGCTCGTGCTGGTGGTGCTGCTGGGCGGTCCGATGCTGGAGGGAATGCTCTTTGCTGTGACCATGGGTTACGGTCTGATGATGGTCTGGGATGTAGTGCTGCTCTACCGCTATTTCCCGCAGAGCGAGGAGAGCCCCTGGGCATTTCTGCGCTGGGTGGATGCGTTCCTGCCGCTGGCCTTTACGGGGCTGTGTACCAACATCGGGTTGTTTGCCCACCTTGTCATCTGCTGGGCGGGGCCGTTGGGCGTACAGGTCAAAGGCCTGTTTTATGGGGCTCCGTACTATGATGTTCCTGCCCTTATTGCGTTTTTGACCATTCTCGTCACAAGCGTAAATTTTGTGGTGTCGGTGGAGGTCAATTTTTACCCCAAATACCGGAATTACTACAGCCTGTTCAACGATGGCGGCGTTGTGGGCGATATTGTCACAGCAGAGGAAGAGATGCTGGCTGTGCTGAACCGTGAACTTCGGTTCACGGCCCTCAAACAGCTGTTCGTCACAGCGGCGGTGCTTTCGCTGGAGAACACTCTGCTGGCTTTGCTGCCTCTTGGGTTCAACGACCTGATGCACGGCTACTTCCGCACCCTGTGTGTGGGGTACGGCCTTTACGCCGTGGGCAACACCATCCTGATGATCCTGCTTTACTTCACGGATTACGGAGGCGCTGTCGCAGCTGCCGCGGTGTTTGCTGTTTCTGCCAGCGGGCTTACGGCGCTTTCCATGGCGTTTGACCCTGCATTTTACGGATTCGGCTTCCTGATGGGGGCGGCATTGTTTTATCTGGTAACGCTGTTCCGGTTGGATGTCTTTACGGCCAACCTGCCCTATCGGGTGTTGGGGCAGCAGCCTATTGTGGCAGAAACAAAATCCGGGCGCTTCACCCGGCTGGGGCTGTTCCTGGAACATAAAAAGCGAAAGCCGACGAAGAGTGCAAAGCATAGTGCTTCTTGAGGGGAGAGAAAAGATGGAAGATAAGAAACTGATCCCGCGCCGCAGGGTGCTGGGGCTGGGCGTGGCGCTGGCCGGGCTGTGCGCAGGCTGCGCCGTGCTGCCGGCCGGGAGTACAGAGAGCGCTGCCGGCTCACAGGCGGCGTCTGGGGAGAAAGCAGCGGACAAGGTGGAAAAGGCCCCGCTGGAAGATATCAACAGTGTCCACCTGAGGGATAATCCGGAGCTTTATACGGTCTATGACGACAGCGGCGTGGTGACGATGTACCTGACCGTGAGCCGGGGCAATGACAGCGAGAACACCAACCACAGCTGGGCAGAGATCAATCACTATTCGGTTTATGACTACGAGTACATGAACACTCCCCGCTATCAGGTGAACGGCCTTTTGCAGGTGGGCGATGAGAACGGCCCAGTCGTGGGAGAGCTTGGATATGATACCCTGACCCCAAATGCCACGGTTCAGATCCGCGGTCAGACCTCCAGCCGAAATAGCCAAAAGAACTATAAGATCAAACTAAAGAAAAATAAAGGCAGCTGGCGCGGTCAGCGCACCATCGCTCTGAACAAACACATGGGCGAGGGACTGCGCTTCCGTAATAAGATGGCTTATGACCTTATTAAGGGAATCGACCAGATGATGGGCCTTCAAACCCAATTCGTGCATTTGTACGTCAAAGACCTGACCGACAGCGACAGCGGTGTATTTGAAGATTATGGACTGTATACTCAGGTCGAACAGCTGAATAAGACAGCTCTCAAGACGCATGGAGCAGATCCAAACGGCCAACTGTATAAAATCAATTCCTTTGAGTTTTTGCGCAATGAAGATATCATCCGCCTCACAACGGACCCTGCATATGACCAAACTGCATTTGAGGCGCTGCTGGAAATAAAGGGAGACAGTGACCATTCCAAATTGATCGAAATGCTGGAAGTTCTCAACGATGAAACGTCGTCCATGGAGGATGAGCTCTTTGCAACGTATTTTGACAAGGAAAATATCGCCTATTGGATGGCGTTTCAGCTGCTGACCGGCAACACAGACACTCAAAATCGAAATGTCTATTTGTACAGCCCACAAAACTCCAGAAAATGGTATCTCTGGGACTGGGACAATGACGGTATGCTTCGCCGCCGGGAACGTGAGATCATCAAGTTCTCGGACTCTGAAAGCTGGGAACGCGGCGTGAGCAACTACTGGGGCAATGTGCTGTTCCGGCGCTGTCTGCAAACACAAAGTTACCGTGATATGCTGGATGCCGCCATGAAGGAGCTTTATGCTTACATGAATGAGACGCGTATCCAGTCCATGCTGGAACATTACCGAGGTGTGACGGAACCGTATGTCTGGCAGATGCCAGACCGGATGTATGTACCCATCACGCACGCCGAATACGAAGAGGTTCTGAAGAGCATCTGGCCGGAGATCGAAGAAAACTATAATTACTACTGGGAGAGCTACCGTAAGCCCATGCCATTTTACATTGGCATGCCGCAGGCAGCAAACGGTCAGTTACATCTGAATTGGGACCCTTCCTATAATTTTAAGGTCGAGGAGATCTATTATACGGTCGAGCTTGCAAAAGATTATCTGTTCAACACAGTATTCTTCCGGCAGGAAGATCTGATCCTGCCAGAGCTTACAATGTATACGCTTCCTGCTGGACAATATTTTTTGCGGGTCCGCGCAACGAATGAATCCGGTTACACGCAGGATGCGTTTGATTATTATGTTACCGAGGCCGGCAAGCATTATGGCATGATCTGTTTTTACGTCCAGCCTGACGGCAGCATTGCGGAGGACACCTATGAAGAATGAGCCCGCATTCTGGCAGCGGTGCCTGGAGCGGGGAGAGCAACTGCTGGCTCCGCAGCCCCGCAGCCATACGGAAGCTTACCGCCACGAGCTGAAATATCTCATCTCATGGGCGGACAAGGCTGAGCTGACAACACGGATGTCCCCCGTTCTCAAACTGGACCCCCACGCAACGAATGGCGGCTATTTCATCCGCAGCCTGTATTTTGACGATTACTGGAACACGGCTTACGAGGAAAAAGATGCCGGTGTGCTGCTGCGCAAGAAATACCGCATCCGTATTTATAATTGCAGCGACCGCAGCATCAAGCTGGAGCGAAAGAAAAAATTCGGCAGTTACATCTATAAAGAAGCTGCGCCTTTGACCCATGCAGAGTTTGATGCGATTCTCGCCGGAGACTATGACTTTCTGCTGCACAGTCCCCGCCGTTTGTGTCAGGAGTTCTACACCGAGTGTGTGTGCAATGTGCTCCGTCCCCGGGTCATCGTGGATTACGACCGGGAACCATGGATCATGGATGCCGGCACGGTGCGCGTTACATTTGACCAGAATGTCCGGGCAGCTGTGGGCAGCTGGAATATTTTTGACTCCGCGCTTCCCGCCCTGCCGGTGCTGGAGCCGGGCAAACTGGTCATGGAGGTCAAATTTACAGAGTATCTGCCGCAGATCGTGCGGGATATCCTCCCGCCCCGTGCGCAGGAGCTGACTGCAGTTTCCAAGTATGTGCTGTGCTGCGATAAGACCGCCTATCGGCACGGGTTTGAATACTGGAACGAAACCTGAGAGAAAAGGAATTACAACGAACCATGAGCACAAAAGACTTTATCAAAAAATCTGTCCTGAACGCCTTTACCCAGTACGATGCGCCGAAGCTTGCCGTGGCGCTGCTGGCGGCGCTGGCGCTGGGCATCCTCATTTATCTGGTCTACCGCAAATTCTATACGGGCGTGGTCTACTCCCGCAGCTTTGCAGTTACGCTGGTGGGCATGTGCGTGCTCACCTGCATGGTCACGCTGGCCATCAGTACCAACGTGGTCATCTCCCTTGGTATGGTGGGTGCATTGTCCATCGTCCGCTTCCGCACCGCAGTCAAGGACCCGCTGGATCTGCTGTATCTGTTCTGGTCTATCACTACGGGCATCACGGCGGGTGCCGGAATGTACGCGCTGGGGCTGGTCACGGCGGCTGTCATGATCGTTATGATCTACCTGTTCTCCCACTGGCAGGCCAAAGGCCGGGTGTACATCGCGGTGATCCACTATATGGGCACCGAGGCCGGAGACGACATCGTCCGGGCGCTGGGGCGCATCAAGTATGCGGTCAAATCCAAGACCATGCGGGGCGAAAACAACGAGATGGCGGTAGAGGTCTTCTGCAAAGACCCCAATATGGAATTTGCAGACCGTATCCGCGCCGTAAAGGGGGTGCAGGATGTCACCCTCATCCAGTATAACGGGGAGTATCATGGGTAATATTTCAAGGATCCTGGCGGCAGGGCTCTGTCTGCTGGGGATGGGAGCTGCAATGACCGCATCGACCACAAAGACAAGGACCTATGCTGCGGATGACAGCGCATTTCCCAATGCCCAGATCGGCTATGCCCCGATGATCGATACCGCAGAGGCAGGCGATGCAACGCTCCGCTATCTGGAGCTTACATGGCGGGAGGCAGAGCCGGAAGAGGGCGTGTATGCGTGGGAGGCGATCAGCGAAAAATACGACTTTGCCTCACTGCGGGAGCAGGGGATCCACCTGGTGCTCCGTTTTGCCTGTGATGTGCCGGGACAAGAGACGCATCTGGATATTCCGGACTGGCTTTATGCGCAGACAAGGGATGGCAGCTGGTACGACACGGATTATGGGAAAGGCTACTCTCCAAACTATGCCAATGCACTGTTCCGGGCTGCGCATCATCGTGTGCTTTGTGCGCTGGCGGAGTTTTTGGGTAGGGATGGATTTGTTTCCTATGTGGAGCTGGGCAGCCTTGGACACTGGGGCGAGTGGCACATCAAAAGCGAAGATGGGCTGGTACCCATGCCGGACGAGGCGATCCGGGACGAATATGCCGCGGATTATCTTGCGGCTTTTCCTACGGCGAAGCTGCTGATGCGCAGGCCGTTCAACATCGCCGCAAAACAGCAGCTTGGCCTTTACAACGATATGACCGGCGAGGAAAAAGACACCATGGAGTGGCTGGGATGGATCGCAGAGGGCGGCTGGTATGGCGATGAGCCGCATGCTCTTTCTGCCATGCCCACTTTCTGGCAGGATGCCCCGGTGGGCGGCGAGTTCACCAGCAGCCGTTCCATGCGGGATATGCTGGGGAAAAATCTTCCCCGTACGCTGCACCTGTTGGAGGCATCGCACATGAGTTTTCTCGGCCCCAAAACGGCATCGGTAAAGTATGCGAAAGGATATAATGCCGTGCTGAAGCAGCTGGGCTATCGGCTCCGGGTAACAGAGTTGAAGCTGACTCCCTGTGCAGACGGCGTTTGCGCAGAGCTGACTGTGGCAAACGAGGGCGCGGCACCATTCTACTGGGAGTGGCCCGTGAATCTTTATGTGGAGGATGTAGCAGGCAACACGTTGTACACGGCGTGTCTGCCGCTGTCCCTGCCAGAGCTGATGCCGGGGGATAGCCAAAAAGCATCGGTCAAACTGGAAGGGGCGGATGCACAGGAACTGCTCAGCGGAGGGTGGAAGCGTCGCAGCCCAAAACATCTGACCATTGGCATCGTGGACCCAATGACAGGCCGTGATGCAGTACGGTTTGCCATGAAAGCGGAGCAGAAAAACGGAAGAACGACGTTGCTGTAGGCTGCCGCGCAAAAAACAGAATTTCATAAGACCTGGTTCTGGTGGAATGCTCCCGGACGGCCCGGCCAAGCGGGGCTTTAGAAAAACCATGCCCGAAGCCGGTCTGCTGTAGATCATACCCCACAAGGAGGTCTGTTTCATGAATCCGACTCTGCGAAAGGATGCCGATGCCATCATCGCATCCAGCCTGAACGCCGTCCTGCCGGACGAAGCTGTCCGCCGCGCGCTGAAAGTCTTTGCGCCCAGGGGCGGCAGGGTGCTGCTGGTCGCAGCGGGCAAGGCCGCATGGCAGATGGCACACGCGGCGGTGGAAGCGCTGGGCCGTGTGGACGGCGGCGTGGTCGTGACCAAATACGAGCATGTCAAGGGCGAGATCCTGGGAGTAAATTGTTATGAAGCGGGCCATCCGGTGCCGGACGAGAACAGCTTTACGGCCACCGAGAAGGCATTGGAGCTGGTGCAGGGGCTGACAGCGGAGGATACCGTGCTGTTTCTGCTCTCCGGCGGAGGAAGTGCATTGTTTGAGAAGCCGCTGCTCCCCGGCACAGAATTGCAGGACATCACCGGCCAGCTCCTTGCCAGCGGTGCCGACATCGTGGAGATGAACACCATCCGCAAACGGCTTTCGGGCGTCAAGGGCGGACGGTTCGCGCAGGCATGCGCCCCGGCCCAGGTGTTCAGCATCGTGCTGAGCGATATTCTGGGCGACCCGCTGGATATGATCGCCAGTGGCCCGGCGGTGCCGGACACCTCTACCTGCGCACAGGCGCTTGCCATTGCGGAGAAGTATCACCTGAAGCTCTCGGAACAGGCAAAAGCTCTTCTGGCGCAGGAAACGCCCAAGATGCTGGACAACGTGACGACCCGGATCACCGGCAGTGTGCGGGAGCTTTGCACCGCCGCCGCTGCCGCCTGCCGGGAGCTTGGCTATGAGCCCGTCCTGCTGACCGACCGGCTCTGCTGTGAAGCCCGGGAGGCGGGCAGCTTCCTTGGCTCCATCGTCCGGACCCACGCGGGGCAGGGAAAAAAGCTGGCCTGCATCGCAGGCGGCGAGACGGTCGTCCACCTGACGGGCAAGGGCCTCGGCGGACGGAATCAGGAGCTTGCCCTTGCAGCGGCTCCGGCAGTGGCCGGGCTGGATGCAGCAGTGTTCTCGGTGGGCAGTGACGGCACTGACGGCCCCACCGATGCTGCCGGCGGCTATGTGGATGGTGACACCCTCTCCGCACTGACCGCCAAGGGCTGGAATGTGTTCGACACCCTGCAGAACAACGACGCCTACCATGCACTGAAAGCTGTGGACGGCCTGATCATCACCGGCGCTACTGGCACGAATGTCAATGATGCTGCCGTGGCGCTGGTGGGGGAGGAGTAAAAATGTGATTTTGGTATGAAAGAGGGGGAGGCTTCCATGTACGTCGATTGGGAATACTACAAAATTTTCTATTATGTGGCGAAGTATCAGAACTTTACGAAAGCGGCGCGGGTGCTGGGCAACAACCAGCCCAACATCACCCACTCGATGAACCGGCTGGAAAGCCAGCTGAACTGTGTGCTCTTTACCCGCTCCAACCGGGGCGTCACCCTGACGCCGGAGGGCGAGATGCTCTACTCCCGCATCGCCTCGGCGGCGGTGCAGATACAGGACGCGGAGGAAGAGCTGAGCGCCAGCGCCACCCTCGAGCACGGCTCCATCAGCATCAGCGCGACGGAGACGGCGCTGAACATCTATCTGGCCGAGAAGCTGCGGACGTTCCACACCGAGTATCCCGGCATCCGGCTGCGCATCTCGAACCACTCTACGCCCCAGGCGGTGCAGGCTGTGAAGAACGGAGAAGTGGATTTTGCCGTCATCTCCACCCCGGCAGAGGTGGAACAGGGCCTGAAGATGGTGGAACTGAGACCATTTTATGAGGTGCTGGTGGGCGGAAAGACCTTCACTGCGCTGGCCAGCCGGCGTCTGACGCTGAAGGAACTGAGCTGCTATCCGCTCATCTCTCTCGGCGATGAGAGCATGACCCGGAGCTTCTACCGGCAGTTCTTCCTCGACCACGACGCCGTGCTCCGGCCCGACACCGAGGCCGCCACCACCGACCAGATGCTCACGCTGGTGAAAAGTGAGCTGGGCCTCGCCTTTGTGCCGGAACCAATGGCAAAAGAACGTCTGGCCCGCGGCGAGCTTGTCGAGCTGCATCTGCAGGAGATCATTCCCTCCCGCTCGATCTGCCTCGTCTACGACCATCACCGTCCGCTGAACACGGCGGCCCGGAAGTTCCAGCAGATGTTGACAAAAGCGGAGCCGGGCCAGACGGCAGCGCCGAAGCAGGCGGAGGGCGTCTCTTTCATATCCCAATAAAATACCGCCGATATGATTTGTCGTTGTCCCATACCGGAAAGCCGCGGCCTACAGAGGCCCGGGCCTCATCGAATTCATCTGGCGCAAAAAGGCCAAAGGGAAGGAAAAACAGAATGATAGATAAAATGCTCGTGCGCGGGGCAAAGGTACACAACCTGAAAAACATCGACGTGGACATCCCGCTGAACAAGATCGTGGGCATTGCGGGCGTGTCGGGCTCGGGCAAATCCTCGCTGGCACTGGGGGTGCTGTATGCCGAAGGCTCCCGCCGGTATCTGGAGGCGCTGTCCACCTACACCCGCCGCCGGATGACCCAGGCCTCGAAAGCCTCGGTGGAAGAGGTGCTGTATGTCCCGGCGGCGCTGGCGCTGCACCAGAGGCCGGGCGTACCGGGCATCCGCAGCACCTTCGGCACCGGCACGGAATTGCTGAACAGCCTGCGGCTCATGTACTCCCGCCTTGCAAGCCACCGCTGCCCGAACGGGCATTACATCCCGCCGACGCTGGCTGTTGCGGCGGGCAGGGAGCTGGTCTGCCCGGAGTGCGGTGCGCATTTCTATGCGCCGTCGGCGGAGGAGCTGGCTTTCAACTCTCAAGGTGCCTGTCAGAAGTGCGGCGGCACAGGCAGCGTCCGGACGGTGGACATGGCGTCGCTGGTGCCGGACGACTCGCTGACCATTGACGGCGGCGCAGTGGCCCCGTGGAACAGCCTGATGTGGTCGCTGATGACAGACGTCTGCCGGGAGATGGGCGTGAGGACGGATGTGCCGTTCCGCGACCTGACCGAACAGGAAAAGGACATCGTCTACCACGGCCCGGCAGAGAAAAAGCATATCTTCTACCACGCAAAGAACTCGAATCAGGCCGGCGAGCTGGACTTTACCTATTACAATGCCGTCTACACCGTAGAAAATGCTCTTGCAAAGGTCAAGGATGACAAGGGCATGAAGCGGGTGGAAAAGTTCCTGCGGGAAGATATCTGCCCCGAGTGTCACGGCTCACGGCTCTCAGCGGCGGCGCGTGCGCCGAAGCTGCGGGGCATCTCGCTGGACGAAGCCTGCCAGATGACGCTGGAAGCCCTCGTGGAGTGGGTGAAGGGCGTGCCGGGCAGCCTGCCGGAAGAGATGCGCCCGATGGCGGAGAGCATCTGCGAGGCATTCGAAAGTACCGCCAAGCGGCTGATGGATTTAGGTCTGGGCTATCTGACGCTTGACCGCTCGGCCTCGACCCTCTCCACCGGTGAGCGCCAGCGGATGCAGCTGGCCCGGTCCGTCCGCAACCGCACCACCGGCGTGCTCTATGTGCTGGATGAGCCGTCCATCGGCCTGCATCCGTCGAACATCGTGGGCCTGACCGGCGTGATGCACGATCTCGTGGCCGACGGCAACTCGGTCATTCTGGTGGACCACGACACCCAGATCCTGAAAGAGGCCGACTGGGTGATCGAGATGGGGCCGGAAGCGGGAGCGAAGGGTGGACATGTCATTGCCGAAGGGACGATAGCTGATTTGGAGGCAAAGCCGGAGTCCCAGATCGGGCCGTTCCTCTCCGGAAAAGCTGAGACAAAGCTGCGCCGGTGTGCCGGGACAGGGGAGATGTTCGCAGAGGGGGGGATCCATCTCTCCACCGGCAGCATCCACACGGTCAAGCCTTTGGAGCTGGACATTCCCAAGGGGCGGCTCACCGTGGTAACGGGCGTGTCCGGCTCCGGCAAAACGACGATGGTGCTGGAAAGCCTCGTACCGGCGCTGGAAGCAAAGATAAACGGCAGCGCCCTCCCGGCACATATCCGGGAGATTCGCGCCGAGGGCATCGCGCAGGTCAAGCTCATCGACGCGACGCCCATCGGCATCAATGTGCGCTCTACCGTGGCGACCTACGCGGGCGTCCACGACGAGCTGCGGAAGCTCTATGCCAGATCTCCGGACGCCAGACAAAAGGGCTTCAAGGCCAGCGATTTTTCCTACAACACGGGCAGTCTGCGCTGCCCCGGCTGCGACGGCACCGGTGAGGTGAGCCTGGACGTGCAGTTCCTGCCGGATGTGAACATCGTCTGCCCCGACTGCCGGGGTTCCCGCTACGCGCGGGCGGCTTACGGCGTGAAGCTGATGAACAAGGCGGAGCAGGCCGTCTCCCTGCCGCAGCTGATGGAGATGGACGTCAACTCCGCCCTCGCGTTCTGCGGCGGGATGAAGACAGTGAGCCAGCGCCTGCAGACATTGCAGCAGCTGGGTCTGGGCTACCTGACGCTGGGCGAGGAGACACCCAGCCTCTCCGGCGGCGAGGCCCAGCGCCTCAAGCTGGCCAGCGAGATCGGCCGCACCCAGACCGACTCGGTGTTCGTTTTCGATGAGCCCAGCATCGGCCTCCACCCGCTGGACGTGCAGGTGCTGCTGCGGGTGTTCCAAGCCCTGCTGGACAACGGCGCAACGGTCGTTGTCATCGAGCACGACCTCGACGTCATCCGCAACGCGGACTATGTCATCGACATGGGGCCGGGCGGCGGCGAGAGCGGCGGCCGCATCGTGGCAACAGGCACGCCGGAGGAGATCCGGGAAAATCCGGAGAGTATTACCGGAAGATATTTATAACAAAAAGGGGGCAGATGCTGCATGGCATCTGCCCCCTTCGTCGATATTCTTATTTGCTTTCCGGGACACCGCGCAGTTCGGCACGGAAGCGCTCGGGAACATCTTCTTCCCGGATATTTTTGACGAGATCCGGAAGCTTTGCGGTCTCACCTACGGGATAGACCATGATGCACTTCCGATGCTTCGCTGACGATCAAAACAAAAAGTTAATTCTCGGAAGAAATATCCTGACCGAAATATTTCTCGCCCAGCTCCTTGAGGGTGCCGTCAGCGCGCAGCTCGTCGATGGCGCTGTTGAGGGCGTCGAGGAAGGAAGAGTCTTCGCTCTTGACGATAGGGATCGCAACGTGAGAAGCATCTTCGGTCTGGGCGACCAGCTTGAAGTCGGCGTCCGGATGGACGTTCAGGTAGTCGTAGAAGGAGACGTTGGCGTTCAGGGTGGCGTCGATGCGGCCAGCGGTCAGCAGCTGGATGGTCTCTTCCAGCGTGTCGATGCCCTGCACGGTAGCGCCGTAGCTCTCGGCCAGCTCCATGTAGGTGGAAGCGAGGCTGTTGGCCGTGGTCTTGCCGGCGAGGTCCTCGAAGCTCTTGATGTCCTCGTTATCCTTGCGGACGGCGAGGGCGGTGTGAATGTAGCCGTAGGGAGTGGTGAAGTCGTAGGTCTTGGCGCGCTCTTCGGTGACTTCGACGCCGTTGCAGACGAGGTCGTAGCGGCCAGCGTCCAGACCGGCAAACAGGCTGTCCCAGTCGCTCTCGACGTACTCGGGCTCGACGCCCAGCTTCTCGGCAATGGCACGGGAGACTTCGACGTCGTAGCCCACGAGGGTGTCGCTCTCATCGTGGAAGCTCCAGGGCTGCCATGCGCCTTCCAGCGCGATGACCAGCTTGCCGTTGGACTGGATGGTCTCCAGCTTGTTGGCGGCGCCAGCGGAAGCAGGAGCTGCGGTGCTGGAAGCAGTGGAGGCAGAAGTGTTGGAAGAGCAGCCGGCCAGCGAGAGAACACCGGCAGCGGCCATGACGCTCATGAGAGAAATAAAGGTTCTGCGTTTCATAGGTGATGATCCTTTCTGTAGTAAAACAAACTTGGGAAAAGCAGGAGAAGGCTCTCCCTTTGGGAGAGCTGGCGCGTGAGCGCCTGAGAGGGCAGGGACGCTGATGTAGAAGCATAAGTGCCGCGATAGTATCGCTCTGACAAAGAGCCTGCATATCGCTGTGCGGTAACTCTGTCACAGGCGGCTTGCCCTCTCCGTCATTGCTTTGCAATGCCACCTCTCCCAAAGGGAGAGGCTTTAGGCTTCCGCATGGAAGATTTTCTGCAAAAACTCACGGGTCCTTGCCTCTTTGGGATGGGCGAAGAACTCCTGCGAGGGGGCTTCCTCGACCACGACACCGTTTTCCATAAAGACGGTGCGGGACGAGACGTTGCGGGCAAAGCCCATCTCATGGGTGACGACCAGCATGGTCATGCCCTCCTGTGCCAGCTGCCGCATGACGGCCAGCACCTCGCCGGTCAATTCCGGGTCGAGGGCGCTGGTGGGCTCGTCGAAATAGATGATCTCGGGGCCGGAGGCAAGAGCGCGGGCGATGGCCACGCGCTGCTGCTGACCGCCCGACAGCTGACGGGGGTAGTAGTCGGCCCGGTCGGCGAGGCCGACTTTTTCCAGCATCTTCATGCCGACGGCATCGGCCTTTGCTTTGGGCATCCTCCGGGCGACGATGAGGCCCTCGGTGACGTTCTGCAGGGCCGTTTTGTTGCGGAAGAGGTCGTAGTTCTGGAAGACGAAAGCCGTCTTGCGGCGCAGCCGCGCGATGCTGGCGCGGTCGGCGTGGGCGAGGTCGAAGGTCTCACCGTCGAAGATGAGCTGGCCTGCGTCCGCCGTCTCAAGGAAGTTGAGACAACGCAGCAGGGTGGTCTTGCCTGAGCCGGAAGGGCCGAGGATGGCCACGACGTCACCCTTTTCCACCGTCAAATCGACGCCGCGCAGCACGTCCAGACTGCTGGTCGGCTTGGGGGGGCGGCCAAAGATGCCGGGATGGACGCCGGGCTTTGCGTAAGTATGGAAGGATTTGTGGACGCCGCGTATCTCTAACATTGCCATAACAGCCACACTCCTTTCTTACTGGAAGCCGTGGGCGTTGAGCTGGCGCTCCAGCAGCCCTTGCAGCTTGGTGATGACGGTACAGAACAGCAGATACACCACAGCCACCTCACAGTAGATGGGCAGGAAGATGTAGGTGCGGGCGGCGACGCGCTGGCCGGCCATGAACAGCTCCGCTACCGTGATGTTGGAGGCCAGAGAGGTGTCCTTTATCATGCCGATGAGGGAGTTGGAGAGGGCAGGCACGGCGGTGCGCAGGGCCTGCGGCAGCACGATGCGGCGCATGATCTGCCACCAGCTCATGCCGACGCAGCAGCCGGCTTCCAGCTGGCCCTGCGGCACGCTCTCGAGTGCGCCGCGCATGGTCTCGGCGCAGTATGCACCCTCGTTGAAGGCGAAGGCGATGACTGCCGCCGGGAAAGCGTTCAGCATGATGCCCGCACTGGGCAGGCCGTAAAAGATGATGAAAAGCTGCACCAGCAGCGGCGTGCCGCGGATGACCCAGATGTAGAACCGGGCCAGCTGGCTCAGCACCGGCACTTTGGCGTACTGCACCAGCGCCACGGCCACCGCCAGCACCATCGCCAGGGTGAACGAGACGAGGGTGAGGGGGATGGTCATGGTGAGGCCCGCCGAGAGGATGCGGGGAAGAGCCTCCCAGAGCACGCTGACGGTGCGGTTGGATAAGAGTGTTTCCAGCATGGATACTCCTTTTTCAAAATTTGAATCAACAGACAGGACAAGTGGGTGGACATATTATATACCTTAAAGCAGGGTCAAAGTCAAGAGGAAAAAATGAAAATCCTACAAAACCTACCAGAATACTATAACATGATTTGGGAATGAACGCAAATGGTTTCGAGAAATTGCATGGTATAGACGAAATGGGCGAAAAACAGGTGCTGACTTTGTGCAGAACGGCAGAGTAGTTGACGCGGCAGAAGCTTTCGGGTACAATAGGACTGTATAAACCTGTAAAGGTACAAACAGGCCGCACGCCCCGCCAGACGGGAGCGCGGCGGATACGGAGGACAAACGTGATGAAACGTATTGGTATTCTGGGCGCTGGCACCTGGGGCATGGCCCTTGCACGGATGCTGACTGTGAGCGGGAATGATGTGCTGGTGTGGTCGGCCATCGAGAGGGAGATCGACAGCCTTTCCACCACCCGCAAGCACCCCAACCTGCCGCAGATGAAAATCCCCGACGAGCTGCGGTTCACCAAGAGCATCGAGGAAGTCTGCAAAGACAAGGACATCCTGCTGTTCGCAGTGCCGTCGGTGTTCGTCCGCTCCACGGCGGCAAAGGCCCGGCCCTATGTGGCCGACGGCCAGATCATCGTGGATGTGGCAAAGGGCATCGAGCCCGACACCCTGTACACCATGACCGAGATCCTGGCCGATGAGCTGGGCAAGGAGGGCGGCCCGAAGGGCGTGCGTCTTGTGGCCCTGTCCGGCCCCACCCACGCCGAGGAAGTGGCCATCGACCTGCCCACCACCATCGTGTCGGCCAGCAAGGATATGGAGGCCGCTGCCTATGTGCAGGAGGTCTTCACCAACAATGTCATGCGCGTCTACACCAACGAGGACATCAAGGGTGTAGAGCTGAGCGGCGCCATGAAGAACGTCATCGCGCTGGGCGTCGGCATCTCCACCGGCCTCGGCTACGGCGATAACGCCCGCGCCGCCCTCATCACCCGCGGCATCGCCGAGATCGCCCGTCTGGGCGTGACGATGGGCTGCAATGTCCACACGTTCGCAGGTCTGGCCGGTATCGGCGACCTCATCGTGACCGCCACCAGTATGCACAGCCGCAACAACCGCGCCGGTATCCTCATCGGCAAGGGCGAGACCCCGGAAAATGCCGTCAAGGAAGTCGGCATGGTGGTCGAGGGCATGAACGCCCTGCCCGCTGCGCTGGAACTGGCCGAGCGGTATCGGGTGGAAATGCCCATCGTCCAGACCGTCAACGCCATCGTCAACAAGGGCATGGGTGCGGCAGAGGCTGTCAAGTCCCTGATGGAGCGCGGCCTCAAGAACGAGCTGCCGCAGGGCTACGAAAAATAAACGAAAAGGGGCGGTATCATGCCTTCTACCTACGCACACCGCCGCTTTGGCGCGGATGTTCTGGCCCTGCTGCCGGATGGCCTGCGCGCGACGCTGGAACAGCACCGGGAGCTTTACGACATAGGTCTCCACGGGCCGGACCTGATGTTTTATTACAAGGCCCTGCAGTCGAACCCAGTGAACCGTCTGGGCAACGCCATGCACGAGCAGAAGGGCGAGGTGTTTTTCACCCGCGCCCGCACCGTGGTGGAAAATGCAACGGATAAAAGCGCCGCACTGGCTTATGTGCTGGGCTTTGTCTGCCACTTCGCGCTGGACAGCACCTGTCACCCTTATGTGGAGGCCTATGTCCGGGAGAGCGGTGTGAGCCACTGCGAGATCGAGACGGAGTTTGACAACGCCCTGATGCGGGAAGACGGCCTCGACCCCATAAAGTTCTTCACGGCCAGCCACATCAAGCCCAGCCGGGAGCGGGCCGAGGTCATCGCGCCCTTCTACGAGGGCGTCACGGTGGACGAGACACTGGCGGCGATGAAGGGGATGATAACGGTGCATCATCTTTTGCAGGCGGCGAACCCCGTTAAGCGCTGGGTGGTGCTGACCGGGATGCGCGTCGCGGGCAAGTATGAGTTCATGCACGGCCTTGTGGCAAACCCGCAGCCGAACCCCAAATGCGTCCAGAGCAGCCAGAAGCTCGAAGAGCTGTATAAAACGGCTGTGCCGCTGGCGGTAAGGCTCATCGAAGAGTATGCAGAGAACAAGCCGCTTGGGGCGGAGTATCAGCATACGTTTGGGGAGAACTGAGAGGAGCACCGGATGGAAAAAAGCGGCAAATTCCGCCTGACGAGCTTGGAGCGGAACTGGATCCTGTACGACGTGGGCAACTCGGCCTTTGTGCTGATGGTGGCCACCCTTATCCCCATTTTCTTCAACGCGCTGGCGGCAGCCGGGGGCCTGAGCTCGGTGGAGTATCTGGCTTACTGGGGCTATGCCAGCTCGGCTGTGACCATCATCACGGCTGTTTTGAGCCCGATTTTGGGAACAGTGGCCGACACGAAGGGCTTCAAGAAGCCTATCTTCATACTCTGCGTCTTCGTGGGCATCGTGGGCTGCTGCGCCATGGGCGCGGTGTCGGCGTGGCTGCCGTTTCTGGTCATCTTCGTCATTGCGAAGGTGGGCTTTTCGGGCAGCCTGGTGTTCTACGACTCGATGCTCAGCGACGTGACCACTCCCGAGCGGATGGACGAGGTGTCCAGCCGGGGCTATGCGTGGGGATACATCGGCAGCTGCGTGCCCTTCGTGGTCTGCCTCGGCCTTGTGCTGGGGGCGGGGAGCATCGGCATCAGCCAGATGACGGCGCTGAACCTGGCACTCCTGCTGACGGCGGCGTGGTGGCTGCTCACGACCCTGCCGCTGCTGAAAAGTTATAAACAGCTCTATTATGTGGAGGTGGAAAAGCACGCTGTCCGGCAGAGTTTTGCCCGCATCGGCCATACCCTGCGGCATCTGCCGGAGGATAAGCAGGTGTTCTGGTTTTTGCTGGCGTTCTTCTGCTACATCGACGGCGTGTACACCATTATCGACATGGCGACGGCCTACGGCACGGCGCTGGGCCTGGACACCACCGGCCTTTTGCTGGCACTTCTTGTGACCCAGATCGTGGCGTTCCCGTCGGCCCTCGTCTTTGGGCGGCTGTCGAACAAGTACCCCTCGGCAAAGCTCATCCCGGTGTGCATCGCGGCCTACGCGGGCATCGCGGTGTTTGCGTTTTTCCTGACCCGGCAGTGGCAGTTCTGGGTGCTGGCCGTCATCGTGGGCATGTTCCAGGGCGGCGTGCAGGCGCTCAGCCGCTCCCACTTTGCAAAGATCATCCCGCCGGAAAAGTCGGGCGAATACTTTGGCCTCTTCGATATCTGCGGCAAGGGCGCGTCCTTCCTCGGCACCATGATCGTCAGCGTGGGAAGCCAGCTCACCGGCAGCGCCAATGTGGGTGTCGGCTCCCTCATCCTGCTGTTCATCGTGGGATTCGTGCTGTTCAGGGTGTCCTGCCGTCAGGGTGAGACGGCATAACAAACGATCATAAAAATCGGAAACGGAGAGAGCTGTCCTGTACGGCTCTCTTTTTATTGTGTTTTTCAAAAATAGTGCCTATCAAAACGGCATAGTTGCGATGTGCAGCTTGCGGAGGGGGCTTGTGCATTCAAAACGCAGACTGTTGTATTTTGTATAAAACGCAGAAAAGCCGGGCGATTTTTTATGCAGAAAGCCGCCACAAAAATACTAAAACCTCTTGACAAATATAATGGGGGGGGGGGGGGGGCGTATGGATGAGAATCAAGTCGTGCCAG